>SXGQ01848569.1_pt1 | contig 21339 bp, 21 predicted proteins | sample 3178371 | NCBI WGS metagenome assembly SXGQ01 (sample SAMN11356859, study PRJNA531348) | freshwater metagenome | isolation source: freshwater sample F1-20 | place: China: Fuxian Lake, Yuxi | collected 2017-12-25 | reverse complement strand
GTCAACTGTCGACAGCAACTCAGGCAAACCACGCGCCCCAGCTGCAATGTCCAATGTAAGCGTCCAACCGGTATCTGGAAACGACATTGGTGCAGGATTAGATTTGCCCATTCGTTTTAGCACTGCCAAAAATGAAGCCACCCCCGCGTCAGCGAATCTTCCAATAACCCCACGAAGTACGTCGGTTTGATCAAGAGGCACAATGAACTGATACTGAATGAAACCCTGAGTGCCATAGAGCCTGTTCCATTGGCGTACGCCATCAAGAGGATGAAAAAATCCCGCTATTGATTCAAGGCTTTCCTTGCGCTTAGGCGGAGCCTTTCGATACCAAGCCTCATTAAAAGCCTTTATTGACAACTTATTGATCACCCCGTTGGGCACCCATGGTGGTGCAGACATCCGCACCTTGGGCTTATAGGCCAAGCATTCTTGGCGTGAGTCTTGATTGCTTGATGCATGCTCTCCTCTGCTGAGCACACCTCGCCCTAACGATGCACCACTGGCCAAAAGATCAACCCAAGCGACGGAATATCGGTATCTATTATCATCGTCCGCTGATCCCATCGCCTCAATTAGTGCGTCAAAATTCTGCAATCGTTCAGTTTCTACGCTCATCAAAGACGACGAAATAGCCAACATCTGAAACGTTGCATCAACTACTAAACCAGTAAGTCCCATTCCAGCGATAGTTGCCCAAAACCAATCAGGTTTTTCCAGTGGTGAAAGATTGATGATCTCAGTTGTCGACAACATCACTCGCATAGACAACACATGGACACCGAAACTCCCGTCAACATGATGATTTTTGCCATGAATATCCGAGCCGATTGCGCCACCGATTGTCACAAAGCGAGTTCCTGGTGTCACAGGAATAAACCAACCACGAGGCACACAGTATTTGAGCAGGGCATCAATGCTGACCCCTGCGCCCGCGGTGACGACGCCTGTTTGCTGGTCAAGTTCGATTCCAGAACTAGAGGCGTAATGGGCCATATCAATTACAGTTCCACCCGCATTTTGTGATGCTGCTCCATAAGAGCGACCTAATCCCCGGGCTATAACGCCACGAGGCTGCGGAGAGGCTACTACAGCAGAAATTTCTTGGATTGAAGATGGCGTGATTACGTCAGAGTATGACCACGCAGTGCGGCCCCATCCTGAAAGTTTCTGTTTCATGGCGCTAAAAGTGACCGAATTGGATTTTTGGCGACAGCAAACAGCACTAGGGTTTTTTCGCTGAGAACGGGTGTCACAAAAAAATTGTTTTCCGTTATTTTAGTTGCATCGCCCTTCTTTCGATTTGTTATCGGGTAGATGACACGCCGCCCGAAAGCATGAAGCGCGATGTACCACGATCTCGGCAGTTTCTTTCGTAAATCAAAAATATCAAGGGCCAGTAATCTGTTTCCGGTTCGGCGTCGAGCGTCAAAATCCTCGTGCACCGCATCATCACCGTCAAGCCCCATAACTTCGACATCTGCAAAGTACCGCCGCAACATCGTCTGCAGTGATGTTGGGGTGAATAGATACACGTGAAATGGATTTTCAAAATCAGCAGGCTCGTTTGGTGTCAAAAAAAATACTGCTCCTTCATCCTTTGTCACCCTGGCAACCTCGGCGACATGTAATTCAGGATCAATAAAGTGCTCAATGATGTGACTGGAGCACACGGCGTCAACACTTCCCGTTCGTAATGGCAAAATTGACCCATCCGCACATGTCGCCCGAACCCCGTTTTTTTGGGCTGCCAACGCTGTATCGACGTCGTAGTCGACGCCGATGACGATGCTGTCCTCTAATGCAAGCCGGATTGACTCATCTCCGACTCCACAGCCAACATCGAGAACCACTCCAGGTCTGATACGAGCCCGTATTTCTCGGTATCCCGCATCATGTAGGGCCACAAGTGCTCCAGGTGTGCTGTCCTTAAGGGGGCGTTCACCTGTCTGCTTCATGGGTCTTCCTAGTATAGAAAGGACATGTCAGAGCAAACGGTCAATCCCGAATCAATCCAGCCAACTCTGGAGACAATCGCCACAAATCTTAAAAAAATGGGCGTCCTGCGGATTGCGAGTTTTGCGTGGCGTGATTTAGATGATCCTGATGCGGGTGGGTCAGAGGTGCACGCAGATCAGGTTTTTTCCCGATGGGCCAACATGGGTTTACAAATCAGCCATCGAACCTCTTGTTCCAAAAGCCCCGTGGAGTTTGATCGCAATGGCTATCACATTCAACAAAAGGCGGGTCGATATTTATTATTTCCGCAGGTGATCGCTCAACAAACACTGAGTAGGCATTCCTACGACGCCGTTATAGAAATATGGAACGGTGTGCCATGGTTTTCTCCTTTATGGGCTAGGCGACCCCATGTCACCTGGCTCCATCACATACATACCGACATGTGGAAGGAATCTCTCCCCGCTCCATTGGCCCCGTTTGGCAGGTTTCTTGAAGGGAAACTTGCTCCCGTTTTTTATAAAAAGCATCCCGTCATAACCCTCGCCTCAACAACGCGCAATTATCTCCTTGAAAACGGATTCAATTCAGATCTTGTTCATGTGATTCCACCTGGAATAGATTCTTCATTTAGAAACGATATTTCTAGGCCTCGTTCATCCACGCCACTTATTTGCGCAGTAGGACGATTGGCTCCAGTCAAACAATTTGATGAGTTAATCAGACGGGTGAGCGAAGTTGTCAAACAAATACCTGAAGTCCATCTTGCAATTGTTGGCGACGGACCACAGCGAACAGATCTACAAGCCCTCATCAATAACTTGAGTCTGACTGAAAATGTTTCGTTACTTGGACGTATCACTCATGAACAACTCGTGTCTTTGTATCAATCATCATGGCTACTTGCCAGCGCATCCCATTCAGAGGGCTGGGGGATGACCATTACTGAAGCCGCAGCATGTGGAACCCCATGTGTCGTGCTGGACAATGATGGACACAGAGCAGCAGTTCGAGACAATATCAGTGGTCTAATCGTGCCTTCTCTTGATGATTTCTCACTTGCCGTAACTCGGGTCTTGACTGATTCAGCAATGCGTGAATCGCTGTCACGGGGCGCATTGCTCAGGGCGGAGTCGTTGACTTGGGATGCCACCGCCAAAGACACCTTGAGTATTCTTTTGCAAGCCGCGCAAAAACTTAGATAGGCCAAACAATAGTGCCCCTAGTTGGCATAGATTCCGAGTCCGTAAACGATTAGCCAAAGAGCTGCATAAATCTGCATCGCTCTGTCCGCCATAAAAACATCCTCTGGTGCCGACGCGTTACCCTGCTCAATAATCATCAGATATCTAAATATCGCCAGTGCCATCGGCACAATTGAAAGTTCAAAATATGGAAAAGAGGAAACAACGGAATCGGCACTCTCAAAAGCCCACAAACAATAGGCCAGCAATGTTGCGCTGCAAGCAACCATCACGAGCATTCGCAGGAATGCGGGTGAATAATCCTTCAAAGATACCCGTGTGAGCGCGGCGTCACTGCCCATCTCCTGCATCTCGCCAAAGCGCTTACCGCCGATAATAAAAAGCGAACCGAAACTAGTGCATAAGACAAACCACTGTGACATACGTGTATCTGTTCCAACTGCTCCCCCAACTGCGCGCAAAACAAATCCTGAGGCGACAATCATCAGGTCCAGCAACACAATATTTTTAAGACCCATACTGTATGTGACGGTGACAATTGCATAAATTGCCACAATGACTCCGGCCGCTGGTCTTGTCAATGCGGCAAGCAAGGGGCCAAGAACGAGCAGCGCAATGGCGACGAGGCGAGCAGTTGACATTGAAATCTCGCCGGCGGCGATGGGGCGCAGTCGTTTTTTGGGATGCAGTCGATCACGGGCGACATCTTGAATATCGTTTAAGAAATAAGTTCCACTTGCAGTCAAGCAAAATGCCCCGAACATCACGAGTGTCGGCGCCAGCGATGTCCACTGCCCAAGAACCCCAAGAGCACCTGGGGCAGCAAACACAAGGACGTTTTTGATCCACTGCTTTGGACGGGCTTCACGAACTAGAGCACTCAACATGACGGCTCAAGTATCTGTTTTGAAACATTGCAGCCAATCCTTGAGAACGCCAGCATCTCTGCATCTCCATGCGAGTCCCCATATCCAACGGCGAGCCAGCCATCCCCATCAATCCCCTGCTCCATGGCCCAGTTCTTCAGACGTGTCACTTTTTCTGCTGCTCGGCAATTGTTGCCCACCATATTGCCCGACAAAATACCGTTCTTATCAACCTCTAGCGTCGTACACAACAATGCCTCGGCTCCGATTGCCTCAGCAAGCGGCTTCAAGTATGAGTCCAGAGATGCTGACACTAACAATACTCGATGGCCCTTTTGTTGATGCCAACGCAGTCGTTGGGCTACATCTCCTCGAATCCATTTATGCAGAACGGTCTGTGCAAATTGACCCCCAAGAAGGTCGACCTGATCTGCACGACGACCAGAGAAGGCTGCTTTCAAGAATAATTTTTTTAGACCGTCTCGGTCGCGGTGACCAAGCAAGGAAATCAATTGCAATGGATTTGATAGGACGACGCGAACAAAAAAATATTTGCCTGCCACAAGAGACAGGAACGGTACAACACAGTCCCTGACAGTGAGTGTCTTGTCAACGTCAAAAGCCACGATTGTCTCGCCATCCATGCGTGTCACCGTAGTCTCGTTCGGTAAGTCAACCAAGCACCTGATCCATATCGAGCCAAAAACTTGGCCAACTTTTTGACACAACTGACGGATCACCTATCTGCGTTGCATCAACGACTGTTCCGAGCACTGCAAATGCCATCGCCAAGCGATGATCATCGTGAGTGTTCATTAATTGCCCCCTCATTGTGTCGACCCCCTCAATCACCAGTCCGTCGGGAAGCACCTGAATACGCCCGCCCGCTTTGACAATTTCTCGAGCAAGATCGCCTAGACGATCACTTTCTTTGGCGCGTATAAAGCCCACTCCGTCAATCGAACTAACGCCCTCTGCTCTCAGGCACAAAATAGCCACTATTGGAACAAGATCAGATGCATGAGCAAGATTCAGACGAAGCGGAATCAACTTTTGCCCCAAATCACGCATCACCACAATGTCGTTTCCATCACGACGCACTTGAGCGCCAGCCTGTTGAACAATGTCAAGGATGCAGGCATCGCTCTGCGAAGTTGCCAAACCTAGATTCGTCAAACGGATGGTGCCACCACGAATGGTCGTAGCCACAATTGGTACTGCCGCGGAAGAGAAATCTGGCTCGACAACAAATTCAGTCGCCACATATCCACCGGCTTCTACAACGATTGTTGAGTCAGAAATTTTTGCACTTGCCCCGAAAGACTCCATGACTGATTTGGTCATTTCAACATAGGGTCGCGAAACCAAATCTGATATCAATTCAATTGTTAGTCCACCGATAACTGGTCCGATCATCATTAATGCAGAGATAAACTGACTAGATATGTCACCACGGATGCTCAACGCTCCGCCGTGTACGAGACTCGGACGCACGGTCACCGGCAAGAAGCCCGTGACATCCAAATATTCCAGCTCAACACCTAATTGCCTCAATGCATCATGAAGTTCAATCATGGGTCGTCGGCGCAAAGCATCTTGGCCATCAATTGTTGTAACTCCAGAACGGACAGCCGCGAGTGTGGTCAGAAAACGAGAGGTTGTACCAGCAAGTCGAGCATTTAAGGTGACTTGTTTGGTGCCCAGATTTCCCCCGACTACCGAAACATTGTTTCCCACCACCTTGCATTGCATACCCAATATGTTGAGTGCTTCCACCATTGCCGACGTATCGTCACCATCGGGAATATTCTCAATCCGTGACTCACCACTTGCTAGTGCAGCACAGATAAGTGCACGATTGGCTATGCTCTTTGAACCTGGGACTTGAATTGTGCAATTCACGGGCTGACTAGACGCGTGAATCGCCCGCGGATTTGAGTTCATGACAATCGATTTATGGCGGGCCGAAAGGTCCGCGCGAGTAGTCCACCTTTAAACAGGTCAACTTGATGATTGTCGACAACCATCACGATGATGCCTCGATCGCCTTCCAGAGAATGCACGACTTCAAAATCGAAAATATTCACTCCAAGTTCACCTGCCAATGCAAACACGTCGGCCGCCGCCCCGGGACGGTCTGGAATCGGGATACGAACTTCTGCCAACTCAGCAGATGGACCTACACGGGAGGGAAGATTCATCCTTGCTTGCCGCGCCCGATCCAGATGAGCCGTTAGCGCAGGCCTGTCTTGATCTTCTACCACCTGCCGAATTTTGCTGAGACCAGCAATAAGCGAATCCAGCGCAGAAACAATTGCTGTTCGATTCTGTTGACAGATATCAAGCCAAATGTCGGTTCGCCCGGATGCGATTCTGGTCATGTCCCGAAAACCACCAGCCGCCAAGCGAAGGAGGGCGAAATGTTCCTCTGAACGCTCGTCGGCTAATCCCATCAAAGTTGCCGCGGTGAGGTGAGGCACATGACTGATAAGAGCAACAAGTTCATCATGTTGCTTTGGAGCAAGTGCCACGACATCAGCGCCGAGACGCGAAATAGTTCCAGCTACTGCAGCAAAAGCTGCATCAGAGGTCTCAGAAGATGGAGTGAGCACCCACACTGCTCCCTCAAACATCGTGGCATCAGCTCCGTCGAGTCCATCAAGTTCCGAACCAGCCATTGGGTGTCCACCAACAAAGCGGTCTGAGTTGATACTTGTGACGATGTCACTTTTTACGGATCCAACATCAGTCACGAATCCCGTCATCTCAACAAGAAGTCGGCGGATAGCTTGAATACTGGCGGCCACTGGAGTTGCTACAAAACCGATCTCAGCTGCTTCATGCATCTCGTTGTCCTCGATGATTCCACGCTCAATAGCGAGTTGAATACGGGCTGGATCGGAATCGGTTCCATGAACGCTAAAACCCTTTTCCTTGAGGGCTAGGCACAAGGATCCACCGATCAGTCCAAGACCCACCACATTGGCATGGCGCAAAATTTGTGGGTCTGAATTCACGTTTCTATCGTATCCGTGGGGACTGTAGGCGACCCCCTGCTTTACCGAATGCGACGGCCTCGCGCAGCAATCGCAGTTCGGCGCTTGTCATTGAGCGCCAATCCCCCGGCTTTAGATGTTGATCTCGAATGGGACCTATTCGCACGCGAACAAGCCGCTGAACTGGGTACCCCACCTCTTGACACATTCGTCGAATCTGACGATTCTTTCCTTCATGAATCGTGATTCGGAGCACACCATTTTCAGGTTGACCAACTTCTGCGGGCGCAGTCATACCATCATCAAGTTCAACTCCGACACGCAAACGCCGAATTGCACTCTGTGAAACACCTTGAGGACCACACTCGACTTCTGCAACATATTCCTTCTCGACAGCACTGCTGGGGTGGGCGACTATGTTGCCGAGTTCACCGTCGTTTGTCAGGATAATAAGACCTTCAGTTTCCATATCAAGACGACCGACAGAAAACACTCGGGGCTCGGCAGGAACGAGTTCCAAAATTGTTTGGCGTCCGTGCGTGTCATAGGCAGTCGACACGACTCCTGCTGGTTTGTTTAGCAGGTAATACACCAGCCCAGGGCGAACTCCCAATGAGACACCATCAACTTGAATCACATCGCTTTCAACCAATACTCGTTTTCCAAGAATTGCGACAACGCCGTTTACTGTTACTCGACCCTCCTCAATCATCTCCTCACACCGACGACGAGATCCGTATCCGACTCGGGCTAAAACCTTTTGCAAACGCTCCCCTTCATCGGATGCATTTTGTTCCCACAGTGGCTTTTCTGGTGTGGCGCCTCCCGGCGCGCGATTTTCCATGTCAATCGGGTGTTTCAGAGGTCAGCGTTTCCTCTTCTTGGATGTCAATAGAAATTCGCAAGGTCTTTTCAAGTGCTTCGATGATATTTGCATCAGGCACAAAGGATGAAATTTCTGGCATATCTGCCAGCGAAGCAATCCCTAATTTTTCAAGAAATAATTGCGTTGTCCCCCACATTGCTGCTTGTCCAGGCCCCGGATCAGTGCTGAGAATGGTGACATAACCACGACCATGAAGAGTGCGCAAGACCGCATCTGGATCAACTCCCCTGATCGACGCAATCTGCATTCGAGAGATTGGTTGCTTATATGCCACGATCGCCAATGTCTCGAGAGCCGGATTGGAGAGACGGGCACGCTGTCCATCAAGCAAGAATTGCTCGACATACATTGCCATTGACGGGTGCGTCTGGAAACGCCAGCCTCCAGCAATCTTTGCCAGTTCAAATCCGTGACCAGCTTGCTCGTAAGACTCTGCAAGTCGCTCGCACAGGCCCTCAATCTCAACAACTGGACGCTCAAGTAGTTGTGCCATCAATTCGGAACGAACTGGTTCTTGGGAAACCAAAACCATAGCTTCAATCGCTCGAATCAAATCAGCAATAACTATTTCATCCTTCATATGCATCCACCTCAGCATCACTCGCCTCGGGACCAAACCCAGTCCAGACGATTTCAATATCTCCGAAACGTTCGGCTTGGTCAATTTCAATGAAGTTCTGTTTATACATCTCTAACAACGCGAGAAACTGCACGATTACATCGAGTCTTTCATGGACGCCGTCGGTTAATTTTCGAAATGACGTCCTGCCAGTTGAAGGGAGAGTCTGCATCAAACGCAGCACGGTCTCTGCCACGGTGAATCGAATTGGGGAAACATGAAGCATCGAGACCTCATCTGGTCTCTTGGGCGTAATGGCCGTAATCAAACCGCGTTGCAGCTTCTCAATGGTCATTCCTTCGAGCAAATCTGGAACAATCCCATCAAACCTGTCATCTGGTCCGACTGTACGGGGATAGCTCAAGTCAGCTTCGTCGACAAACTTGCTCAGGACTCGCGCTACGTCCTTAAAGGTCTTGCAATCCAAAAGACGCGCCAGCAACAAGTCCCTTTCTTCCCAGAGAGCAAGTTCGTCATCAAGATCAACGTCGTCCTTGCCCGGTAGAAGCCGACGCGCTTTTAGTTCAACCAAAGTGGCAGCAATCAATAAAAACTCAGTTGCAATATCTAGATCGAGTTCACGCATTTGCGCAAGTTCCGCCAAGAAAGCGTCGACAATTGTGGACAAAGAAACTTCATGGATATCCACTTCTTCACGCATGATCAGATGCAACAACAAGTCAAAAGGACCCTCATACAGGGGTGTCGTTACGTCGTATGCCACCTCCTAAATGTAGTGCTCGCGACCCGTCAATGAGTGAATTAGTCATGCGCAACAGAGTCGCAATTGCTAGCGTTCAAGAGGTGACCCGTGTCTTGTCTTGTATCCAGCCCACAGGGACTGTTCACCTGGGCAATTACCTCGGAGCACTAGTTCACTGGGTCTCTGGCCAACACGAGGCTGAGGTATTTCATGGCATAGTTGACCTCCACGCCTTGACGGTGACTGATCAACCAAAAGTTCTCGGCGTCCAAACTCTTGAACGTGGTGCGATGTTGTTTGCTGTTGGACTCGACCCTGAGCGTGCCACGGTTTTTGTACAAAGTCACATCCATGAACACAGCGAATTGGCGTGGGTGATGGAGTGCACGGTTTCTTTTGGAGAATTATCTCGAATGACCCAATTCAAGGATAAAGCAGCCAAGCGGGAAACTGATTTCGTTTCGGCTGGACTTTTTACCTATCCTGCCCTCCAGGCTGCTGACATCTTGTTATACGACGCCCAAGAAGTTCCAGTCGGGGATGATCAGCGTCAACACATTGAGATGACACGTGACATCGCTGTTCGATTTAATCATCGTTTTGGCGAGACATTCATTCTTCCTCGGGCGGTACACCCTAAAATGGGTGCACGCGTGATGGATCTTCAAGACCCTTCATCAAAGATGTCAAAGTCCGCCCACTCTGATGCCGGAATCGTTTACATGCTTGATGACAACGAAGCGATTATGCGTAAGTTCAAACGGGCCGTCACCGACAGCGACAATGAAGTGCGATACGAGCCAGAGACCAAGCCAGGCATTGCTAATTTGTTAGAAATACTTTCTGCCGCAACCACGACACCAATCGAGTCCTTGCTCAATCAATATGAGCAATACGGGCGACTCAAATCTGACACCGGCGAGGCAGTCGTGGCTCTTCTGGAGCCGATTCGCTCTCGTCACGAAGAACTGATGTCAGACCCTGCAGAACTCACTCGCCTCTTGGCGATCGGTGATGGTCGCGCACGCACAATTGCTGCTGCAACTTTGCACCGCGTTCACGCCGCCATCGGACTCCTGCCGAGGTCATAGTTTGGATTAAAAATTATCGGCTTCAATGATCGCAAGAGATGCCGAATCGTTAGCCGTTCCTGACAGAATCTCAATGGTTCTAGGAGACGAAATTCCTTGAAGCAGTTGAACACCCAGTTGCTCGTGTTTTAGATACTTTCTTAAATTGTCCGTGCGTCCACCAAGCAAAGTGGCTAAAACTCGTCCACACCAGCCGACGTTTGATTGGCATTTGCCTAGGTCGTGCAACAGACAAGCCCTCTGCTCGTCTAGCGAAGGATCCTTGTAAATGTCGACAAATCGATCCCAAACGGCAGCTGAATGACGTTGATCTCTTGGTTGTTGTTGGAGCCAGAGCGTCATTTCCTGGGGCAGCAAAACATTTCGAACTCGTTCGATATCTGTGGCATTCACTTTGGCATTAGACAATGACCCGATTGCCCTTCTTGCAAGATGACCTACTCGGCGATTCATGTTGGCTGCATCCGAGGGTGAGATTTTTTATAGACCTGAAACAACAAGTCAGGAGAAACCCTGGTGTACACCTGAGTTGTGGAGATTGTTGCGTGTCCTAACATTTCTTGAACAATTCTCAAATCAGCGCCATGTTCAAGCATGTGGGTGGCACATGAGTGACGCATCACGTGCGGGGAGAGTTGGCGATTGATACCAGCCTTGATACCAGCAATCCGAACAATCTCCCATGCCTTTTGACGATTCATTCGCAGGCCCCTGTTTGTCAAAAATACTGCATCTCGATCAGAAGTTGTTCGCCAGACTTCAGGAGCCAGACTTTGCCGTCCCTCTCGCTGCAGATACTCCCCTAGGCATTTGCCAGCAATTCTGCCAAAAGGCACAAGCCGCTCCTTGGAACCCTTGCCAAAGAGTCGCACCATTGAATTGTTCAGATCTAGGTCGTCAATATTGAGACCACAAACTTCTGAGATTCGGGCTCCAGTTGCGTACAAGAATTCCAAGAGCGCCCGATCACGCAGGGCTTCTGCTGAGTTCCCAACGACAGCCCCCAGCAGGTTCTGTACTTCTGTTTCTGAAAGTGGATGTGGAACCCCCAAAGGAACCCGAACGCCTTCAAGCAGAGCCGTCGGGTCGTCATTGCGAATCTGTTCCGAAACAAGATACGCGTGTAACATGCGCACAGCCGCCAACAACCGTGCGGTACTTGCTACTGCTTCGCCACTGGCTCTTCTTTGGTCAATCAACTCATCAAGGTGGCGGGCCTTGACATTTGTAAGTTTCAATTTATTTTCGACAAGCCAAGACTCATAAGCCATCAGGTCGCGTCGGTAGGAAACAATTGTGTTGTTTGCTCGACCTTTTTCGACGGTCAGCCACGAGAGAAAGGCTTCCACTAACTCACCGGCACGAATCGGAGATATGGGCGAGCGCGTCATGTTATTTGCCCTTTGAAATGCGCCGCTGTGCCAGCATGAGGGCTATGACACTTTTTGCATCTGTTATTTTACCGTCCTCAATCATTTGAATCGACTCCTCTAGGTTGACAAAACAGATTTGCATCTCATGTTCTTCTGGACCGTGGCGATCTAACGCGACTGAACTCAGTTCTTGTGCCAAATAAAGGTGCACTTCTGCATTGGACATCCCGGCAGCAGATACACATTTTCCTAGATACTCCCATTTACCTGCCACAAACCCCGCTTCTTCGGCCAGTTCACGTTGTGCTGTCAGCAAAATATCTTCATCATCAATATCACGCATTCCGGCGGGTATCTCAAGACTCATTGCATCAAGTGGCGCGCGATACTGCCACACCAAAACCACGTCGCCATTTGCCGTGACTGCCACTGCCCCGACAGCACCCGGAGAATCAACAAAAGTACGCTCAAAAAGAACACCGTCTGAACTCGCCATTGTTGACTCAACTAACGACCACACACCCCAGGAGTGCAGTTCTTTTTTTGCCTGCACCCGAAATCCGTGCGACGGTGTTTCGGACGAACTAATGAGGACTCTTTGCTGCCAAAGATTTATCCGGCAAAATCCCCAGGCGCGCTCGTCGAAATTCAAGAGCAGCCTCAATCAGCCCCCGAAACAATGGATGTGCTCTGTCGGGACGACTCTTGAACTCTGGGTGTGCCTGGGTTCCAACCCAAAACGGATGACCCTTTAGTTCAAGGAACTCAACCAACCGTTTGTCGGGGGATGTTCCACTGCACAGCAGGCCAGCCGCTTCAAAACGAGTTCGATAGTTGTAGTTAAATTCATAGCGGTGCCGATGCCTCTCGCTGACTACATTTTCGCCATACAGCAAAGCGACCTGTGAGCCAGGCTGTAGAACCGCGTAATACGCACCAAGTCTCATGGTTCCACCTTTGTCGGCAACGTCTCGTTGCTCAAGCATCAGGTCGATAACGGGATCTTTTGTCGCCACATCGAATTCAGTGCTGTTGGCCCCTCCTAGCCCTAATTCGTGGCGGGCAAATTCAATTGTCATTACTTGCATGCCCAAGCACAAGCCCAAACACGGAAGTAGATGTTGACGGGAATATTCAGCGGCAGCGATCTTGCCTTCGATTCCGCGAGGGCCAAAACCGCCCGGAATGACCATCCCGTCAAGTTCCCCCAACCGACCCGACGCCAACAGACCTTCAACATCTTCTGCCTGTATCCAGTCGATCTCGACTTTTGCACCGTGATGAAACCCGGCATGTTTAAGGCTTTCTACCACCGACAAGTAAGCATCCTGCAATTCCACATATTTTCCAATCAGACCGATACGAAGTGGCTTTACGGCGCTGTCAACACGGGAGACGAGATCCTCCCACGGAGTTAGATCGGCTTCCACTTCAAGTTTCAAACTCTCGCAGACAAAATTGTCAAGGCCTTCCTCATGAAGCACAAGGGGCAATTCATAAATATTCCGAACATCTGCAGCGTTGATAACAGCGCGTTCTTCGACATCGCACATGAGTGAAATTTTGCGTTTCAAGTTGTCGCTGAGTGGCTCTTCACTGCGACACACGATGATGTCGGGTTGCACCCCTCGACTGCGTAATTCTGTGACGCTGTGTTGCGTTGGTTTGGTCTTTTGTTCACCGCTTGGACCAATAAAGGGCACCAAAGTGACATGTATGTAGAGCACATTGTCTCTTCCGACCTCGTTTTTGAACTGCCGAATCGCCTCTAAAAAGGGCAAAATCTCGATGTCGCCGACCGTACCGCCAACTTCAGTGATAACGACATCAATATCTTCGGTCGCGAGGCGACGGATGCGCCGTTTTATCTCATCGGTGACGTGCGGGATGACTTGCACGGTTTTCCCCAAATAATCACCACGACGTTCTGCGGCTAGGACGGCTTGATAAATAGACCCAGTGGTGGCATTAGAACTGCGCGTCAGATTCTCGTCAATAAATCTCTCATAGTGACCCAAATCCAAATCTGTTTCACCACCATCGTCAGTTACAAAAACTTCACCGTGTTCAAATGGGTTCATTGTTCCGGGATCAACATTGATATAAGGATCAAGTTTTTGCATTGTGACGTGCAGACCGCGCATCTTGAGAAGACGACCAAGTGAAGATGCAGTAAGTCCTTTGCCGAGTGAACTTGCAACACCGCCCGTTACAAAAATGTGCTTTGTCACTTGACTCCCGTCGGATATAAATCGCTAACGGGAGTTCATCCTATCGTGCGACGCTCTAGGAGAATGCTCTTTCGGGCTAGCTAATTTTGATTAGCTCTTGGTGCGGGGCTGTTTGCGAGGCGCCTTTGGGCTTCCTAGTTGCTCAATCAGGTCGGAGGCGTGTTGGCGCGCACTCTGGTCCGCTACCCCGCCAGACAACATGCGCGCAATCTCCAAAACCCGCTCGTCGGCAGAAAGTGTTTGGGCTGCCCCAAAGGTCAGACCACCACGAACCTCTTTGGTCACAGAAATCTGATTGTTGGCAGCTGCTGCAACCTGAGGCAAATGCGTCACAGCCAAAACCTGATGGTGTCGCCCAAGTTGGGCCAAGGCTGAAGCCACCGCGACGGCTGCGGCTCCACCAATGCCGGCATCAACTTCGTCGAACACGAGGGAACCAGGTTCTTCGGTAAGAACCAATCGCAGTGCCAACATTGTGCGAGCTAATTCTCCGCCGCTCGCTACCTTGGTGAGCGGTAGAAGTGGACTTCCAGGGTTCGCGCTGAGCAAAAATACCACGCCATCACCTGCATCAATATCTTCGTTGGTTGGTTGGACCTCAACAACAATTGACGCATTGGGCATTGCCAATGTTCGTAGTTGTTCCTCGACCCGAGTTGCTAATTGAGGTGCCGCCGCACGACGGGCTTTGGCAACTGCCTGTGCACTCGCCGCCAAGCTCGCCATCGCCGCCAAGCGTTGCTCCGTCAGATCACGGACATGCTCGTCATACCCCTCCAATTCTTGGAGCCGAGTGGAAGACTCAAGTCCATAGGCAATGACATCTTCCAGACTGGCGCCGTATTTGCGCATTATGTCCCGCAACAAATGGCGCCTAGATCCTATTTCAGCAAGTCGCTCAGGATTTTCTTGGGCATTTTCGGCCTGAGAACGGATGTCAGACGCGATTTCTTCAGCTTCAACTATCACCTCACTAAGGCGCTCGACGAGTGGTTGTAGCGAGCCCTTGGATTGCAACGCCTGCCGCGCGCGTCCAAGCAAATCAAGCACGCCAGAATCTTGTGTTACCTCAAGATGTGCTCGCCAAAGGGCTTCTCTGTACGAACTGGCGTCGGCGAGAATCATTTCTTCCTGCAGAAGTTCGTTTTCTTCGTTTGGACCAACAATGCAGGCTCCAAGTATTTCTTCCGACTGAAATCGCAACAGATCTATCTCTCGCGCACGCGCCCGCTCATCGCCTCCGAACGCCGCCAAAGCGGCATCAATTTCAGTCACCCGACTGCGAGATTCGCGAAGATCCTTCAGATCTATGCTGGCGAACCGATCCAGCGCCGCGCGTTGCGTTGCTGCACCCAGCAGACGCTGATGGGCGTGTTGTCCGTGGATGTCAACAAGATCTATTCCGACTTCTGCCAGGGATGCCACGGTCGCCATTCGCCCGTTGATATAAGCCCGACTTCGACCTTCAATCGGGACGACTCTTGAGAGCACAATCTCTTCTTCGGCACCATTTGCGTCAAGTCTTACGAAGCGACCCTCAACGCGCGACTCAAGCGCACCCGCTCGCACTACGGAAGCGTCTGCACGCCCCCCGACGAGCAGACTGATTGCCTCAACAAGCATTGTTTTACCTGCACCCGTCTCTCCTGTAAACACTGAAAAACCTTTTTCAAACGAGACCTGCAAAGATTCAATGACTCCCAGATTCTCAATCTGCAACTCTGTCAGCATTACCTATCCGCCAATCCAAACTTTGTGCGCAATATTTGATGGAATCGGTCATCATCAAAACGAATAAGACGGGCAAGCTCAGGCGCCGCCCGCACAGACACTCGATCACCTTCAAGAAGTGTGTGCACGGCCACACCATCAATGGCGATTTCGACTGGACGATGTCCCATTACTTCTACCACGACTTCTTCTCTTGGATCCAACACCAGCGATCGGTCAAACATCATGTGTGGCGATACTGGAGTCATCAAAAGTGCCTGTAGCCGCGGTGAAAGCACGGGACCGCGGGCTGAAAGCGCATAAGCGGTTGAGCCAGTTGGTGTGGCAACAATCAGGCCATCTGCCGAGTATGTAACAAAATGCGTTCCGTCAATGTCGACACCCAAACGAATGGTGTGGCCCGACTGTTGTTTTTCTAGCACGACTTCGTTAAGTGCCAACCATGATTGTGCGTTGCCGTTGTTGTGTACGGTGACATTGAGCAGCATTCGATCGTCGTAATGGAACGCACTGCCCTCTACCCCATTCAGCCAATGGTCAAGCGCATCAAAAACTGCTTCTGGCTCAACATGTGTCAAATACCCAAGTAATCCAACATTGACACCCATCACCGGGACAAGAGTTCCGCCAAGGGAATGTACCGACCGCAGCATGGTTCCATCACCACCGACTGACACCAACAGGTCCGCATCTCGCAATGACTTGCTTGCCTCTACGGGAATTGTTCCACCCTGATTGATTGCTGCGACATCGGCCTCATCACAAATCAGTTTGCACCCAGCATTGTGGGCCCATAATGCGATTTGACCTGCTAGCTGAACCGCGTTTGGGCGAAGGCGATGAAATACAACTGCAATCTTGCGCGCCGTCATAATTGCATTTTCGATTCTGGGATTTTTATAGCGTGCATCAAGAACTCCGTGTTTCCGTCTGCCCCCTTGAGTGGAGACACAACAGTCCCCAGAACCCTACAACCAGCGTCTTGGCTGGCCTTTGCTACATCACGAACTGCTTGTTCATGCAGAACAGGATCTGTAATCACTCCCCGACCGCGTGCAACATCTTGGCGACCCACTTCAAACTGGGGCTTGACAAGAACCAGCAACTCCACATCGTCGTAATCAGGCTCAGGTGCCCCTACAGCGACGAGAGCACCCAACACCTTGGTCAATGAGATAAATGATAAATCCACCACAATTAGCGAACAGTCATAGGGCAGATCTGTCCGCTTCAAATTACGAATATTGACTTTGTCATGTTGTTGCACTCGAGAATCAGCCCGTAACCGCTCGTGCAACTGATTTCGCCCAACGTCATAGCCAGAAACTCTTCTCGCGCCATTTTGAAGCACGCAGTCCGTAAATCCACCCGTGGATGAACCAGCGTCAAGTACCGATCGATTTTTAACTTTCACCCCAAAGTGAGTCAACGCATGCTCAAGTTTTTGGGCACCCCTACCAACAAACTTTTGCGGTTCACCCTGCAATACAATTGGATCAGCTGGTGCAACCAGCCGAGAACTCTTGTCTGCAATTGAGCCCCGCACCAAAACCTGGCCAAATTCGATTAGTTCGGCCGCTTCCCGACGACTTCCAACGAGACCACGTCGAACCATTTCGGCATCTAGTCGCGCACGCACACCTTTAGTTTACTGTCGCATTCCAAGTCACTGTGTCTCTAATTGCTTGACAATGTCAGACAAGGTGTCGCCGATGAAATCTGCATCGCTGTTATTTGACTCTGCCGTCACGCCAGATAAAACCAGGGCAAATCTGCAACCCAATAGACGAGCAAATTTCCCGTCAGTTGACTGACGATCCCCAACCATCAGCATCTGGTCGGGCTTGACATCACCACAGCGAGACCAAACCAAGTCGGCCATCGCTGAATTTGGCTTTCCAGCAACCTCGGCACTTTGACCACAAGCCGCGCTTATCGCTGCCACTATTGCGCCACCTCCTGGTATCGGACCGTCAGGAGTGGGGTAAGTCGCGTCGTCATTGCTGGCGATAAAACGTGCCCCGGAGTTGATGGCCTGTGCTGCACGACGTAACACTTCGTAACTAAATTCACGATGAAAACCCACCACAACCGCATCAAAAATACCTGTGGGCTCGGCCTCATGATGACCAACAACGACATCTGCAATAGCGCTGATTTGGCCAATCAGACCAGCACCGCCGCACACCAACACCCTTTCTGACGGACGTATCAATCGCGCTACCGCCTGTGCCGAGGTGAGTACACACCCAGCAGCGTTTATACCAATATCATCCAGCAACTCTTCAACTTCAGGTGTAGGCGTCGCTGAATTATTGGTTACGAAAAGTACCTGCACCCCCAAGATATGCAAACGCGCAATAGCTTCAACAGAACCGGCAATCGGCTTATGGCTTAGCCAAATGACGCCATCAAGATCACAAAGAATCACTCGTGGAATGCCGATTTTGTTCACTTGGGTTGTTCCTGTCACTCTTGAGAGATGCCACGCTTTGAGCCTTTTCGAGCCTTGCGCTACGCCACCGATGATATTGATGCGGTCACTTCCCCACCATACGACGTCTTTGATGAAATAACGCGCGCCAGTTATGCCGCGCAACATCCCCACAATGTGGTGCGAGTTGATTACCCCGTCGAATCAGAAGGTGCTACTAAATACGAACAGGCTGCCCAGACCCTTGCGGAATGGATTTTAAGTGCAGTTCTTGTAGCTGACGGTTCCCCTTCTTTTTCGCTCTATCGCATGTCCTTTGTCGATGATGCTGGACGATCACGATCTACGGTCGGAGTAATTGGGGCCCTAGAAGTCGTCGATGAAGGTGGTGCTGGCGTTTTGCCACACGAGCGAACCACGCCCAAAGCCAAAACTGATCGCCTAGATCTGACTCGGGCGACCCGCTCTAACTTGAGCCCAATTTGGGGACTGTCTCTGACATCTGGGCTCACCAGCCTTTTACTTGAGCCGGGTCAAGTTATGTCAATCTGCACAGACGAAAACGGCGTCATTCATCAGATTGAACGAATCTCGCGACCAGAGCGAATCAGCGCCATCCGATATGCCGTCTCGTCGCATCCAGTTCTAATCGCAGACGGTCATCACCGCTACGCAATTAGTCGAACTTACCGCGATGAGCAACGTCTAGTCACCAACAGCACAACAAGCGAACTCACCATGACCTATATCGCCGAACTTGTACAGGATCAACTCAGTGTCGCCGCCATTCATCGTCTCTACGACCTCAGCGCCGAGGAATTGCTCGCTGCTCTTGGCGCGTTCTATGAACTAATCAAAAAAAGTGCTGTTTCAAAGCAGACATTGAGCGACATGGATGACCAAAACTGCATTTGTCTCGTTGATGAAAAGGGTGTTGGTACATTCTTGCGACCGATTGCTGCCGCATTTACGGGCGTGCGAAAAATGGATAGCGCTCAACTTGAGCACGCACTATCTAAGACCAAGCATGATGTGCAATACCAACACGGCGTGAAAGAGGTGCTGGATGCTCTGTCATCCAAAACCGCTCAGTCAGCAATTCTTATTCGTCCTGTCAGCATCGACGAGATTCGACGCACTGCCAGCACGGGTGATCTCATGCCACCAAAATCGACATTTTTTACACCGAAGTTGCGCACTGGGTTGGTGATGCGCTCTCTCGAAGTCTGATCAAGAGATTGAGGCCTCGTAGATCGCAGCAATAGAGGCGCCAATGCTGGCGTTGAACTCGATGTCGCTCTGCTGAACTGATAGACCTTCTGTTAAGGCCCGCGAGAAACTAGCGATGACCCCGTGGTTACGCGACAAACGAGTGTTGGCATCAGCACGCGAATAACCTCCCGACAGTGCCACCACTCTGACGACGTTTGGATGGTTTACGAGATCCCGATAAAAATTGTCCACTTCGGGCAATGTCAACTTGAGAATTACCGATTGATCTGCTGGTTGTTGGTCAAGTTCTTTTATCAAGGCAGCTTTCAACAGCACTTCAGCAGCCGCTTTTTGGGGACTATGAATGTCTACTTCAGGTTCAATGATAGGCACCAGACCCGCCCGCAGGATTTGACGACCGACTTCGAATTGCTGGGTTACAACGGCATCAATTCCGACCGGATTTGCCATCTTGATAACTGAACGCATTTTGGTTCCAAAGATTCCTTTGGCGATGGCTCTGGCTAACAATTCCTCAAGACCAGGATTTGGCTTCATTAATTGAACATCGTTAGTTTCGTCTGCCAAGCCTTTGTCAATCTTCAAAAATGGAATCACCTGTTTCTTTGTCCATAAAAATTCCGCACTCCCCAATCCATCAATTAGGCGATCCATCGTGCCCTCAAACAAGATTGCGCCGAGCACGCTTGCACCATCAAAGGCAGGACTCATGACCATCCGACTACGCATTGCGTGCATCACATCAAACATCTCTGTTTCGCCTGAGTATTCAGACTCGGGAATGCCGTACAAAAGAAGAGCTTTTGGTGTGCTACCACCACTCTGATCAAGTGCTGCAATAAACCCTTTTGACTCCCGCATGCGGGTCAGTTGTGCTTGATTCATGTCCTTTAGATTAGCCAGCGCTCAGAACTCCGCGAAGTTAGCAAGATCCCTTGTGGCCACTCCGACTAATTTGCGAATCTGGGCCTTTTTACCACCTGAAATTACTTTGCTGGCATGCACCTCGGTCCGACTCTGTAGCGCCACCCCCGCTCGGAAGAACCGTCGCTTGACTACCCCAACGACGAATATTTCGTCCCCCACCATGAGTTTTCCAAGACTCGCGTCTTTGCTCGTCACCGGCACCGAGATTCTTCCGTCAAGGGTTGTTGTGGTGACTTCTAGATTGACGACCTTTTCTCCCGACGGCAATTCACGCAACACTGCATCACTTGATAGAGCACCAAACAACAACACCGCATTGAGTCCAAATTGGTCCTCTTCTAAGTCTTGTTCGCTTGAAAGCAATCTATTAGACATTTTGACGCCTCCCCCTGTCGTTAGACAAAGTGTGTGCTCTTATGAGCCCAGCGTGGAAAGTCTTTCTGCTACATCAGCAAAACCTGAATCAATGACAGCGATTTGCTCAAACACATTGCGTGCCTTGACAACGTCACCAGCCTTATCCAGCAGATTTGCCAACATGTACCATTCGCGCAGGTGATACTCGCGCACTTTTTTTGGGGCAGCTGGAACTTTTGTCATCACAAGGATCGCATCCTCAATTTGACCGCGGTCTGCGAGCGATCCGGCGTACACGATTCGTCCTTCAGCGAGTAATTCGGGGTTGGGTGATGCTGCCCTCAGTGCTGTCCACAATTCATCAACTCGATCGTGTTCTCCGACCGCGCGGTGACAGTCGGCCAACACGGCATGATTGAAAACATTTGCTGGATCGAGCTCGATCACCGCTTCAAATTCAATAATTGCTTTGTGCCATGAATCCTCGCGATACAAACACAGTGCGTGCAATTCGCGAACTGCCCCTACATCTGAGCACTCACGAGCCAACGGCGTCAGAATGATTCGCGCTTCGGTGTAACGATGTTCCTCAAAGGCCTGCAACGAAACTTCGTATCGACGCAGATACTTTGCTGCGCCAGCAGAACAAAAAGATTTTTCAAACTCGGCGACGACAGGTGACATTGCTTTCACTGCCCTTGTGCCACCACGACTCACCTTGTCACTAG
>SXGQ01199112.1_pt1 | contig 21343 bp, 18 predicted proteins | sample 3178371 | NCBI WGS metagenome assembly SXGQ01 (sample SAMN11356859, study PRJNA531348) | freshwater metagenome | isolation source: freshwater sample F1-20 | place: China: Fuxian Lake, Yuxi | collected 2017-12-25 | reverse complement strand
TTTTTAACTACTGAACCCATAGAGTCCCATCTCGAATAATTAGTTTCGTTTTTAGAAGTGGTTTTTACACCCTATTTTCACTTCATCTTACCTCGCTATAATAACACTCTTCTAAATTAGAACCCAGCAAATGGCGGTCTACTCCCGTTTTCTGATGTGATTTCACTAGAATTCGAACCGCAAGAGTGGAGATGAGGTTATCCAATCCGATGAAACAACTCCTTGACAAGGTCTATCAGGCCGCGCGACGTAGTTATAGGTTTAGAAGGCTTTTCTTTTCTCTGCCACTAAACATACGGTTAAAGCTTATTCGTATCTTCGCTTACATTAAAACTGGTGTTGAGTTAAGGTCTAGTGGATTTCAAGACTCTCGCTTTGATTCAATGATTGACTGGAATAGTTTCTTTACAAATATTGTATTTATCCCAAGTATAAATCCCGTTGATTTTGCTACCAAATCCTTAAAGAAATTCCGTTTAAGCGACAATGACTTACCCGGTTTTGAAAATAGTAGAATTCCCCATAAGGAATGGCTTACGTCTCAAACTCAACTAATTACAGTTGACTTTTGGGATACCCTCGTTTACCGGAAAAGACCATCAGAATCATCAAAGATTCTTTCTTCTTTGAGGATAAGTTTTCTCGAGTGGAAGACGACTAATTTTTCTGCTTCGAGACGTTCTACCGAAGAAATATATGAGAATAGACTAGCGCTTGAGTCCCATGACTTCTTGGAGAATGGAGAGACCTCTATCTATAGAGTCTACGAACAACTTCTTAAGCAGTCACCGTTGTATTCAATTAGGCAAGAGTTGATTGAATTGGAGAAACAGGACGAAGTTAAGTTCTCTTCGGTAAATTATGATCTTGAGCTAATGTTGATTTCAAGAAAAAATTCTGCAAAATTTGTAGTTTCAGATTTTTATATGTCCTCGGATGACATCAAGGACATTTACTCGAAACTAGGGGGGCAGGTTCCCTTTACAACTTTTTTTTCCTCGTCTGATTCAGGGCTAACTAAGAGGATTCAGGGAAAACTATTTGAAAAATTAACACGAAGTCAGAATGATGAGTGGCTACACATTGGCGACAACATCCATAGTGATGTTGCTATGTCAGAAAAGCAAGGCGCTAAATCATTACATATTGATGCTTTTTCTCACAGGTTTAATGATGAGAAGCCTGTTGGAAATTATTCAAACTTAATGGAGTCTCTAAAGAGTTCTCCCGTCCATGGAGTGGATAAGTATCTGATTGAAGTTGCAATATTATCCTATGTTCTTATTTCTAGCGCAATCGAGCTTGCGTTAAAGAGCAATAAGGGTCAGATTGTCTATCTTTCTAGGGAAGGAGCGACACTAAATAAGATTCATAACCTACTTAGTAAATTGATTAAGACTCAGCTAGGTGTAGAAATTAATAGTAAATATCTTCCGATAAGTCGAGCCTCTTCTCTGATGTGCTCATTTGCCGATTCTCCCGAATTTGGTTTGTATTACATTTCAGATCAATATCCGCAAATGAGTTCTGATTCTTTTATACAAACCTTGAGTCTACATGGAAAACTCGCAGAATTTTTGAGAGAGTCGCTTGGTGATTATCAACTTTACGAGACAAGAAAAATATGGTCTAAAATCAATAGCGGGCTCCGTAAAGATATCACCGCACATTTACAAGAGCAACGGAAACTTCTCAAAATATTGTGCTCGGAATTAGAAATAGACCCAAATACCTCATTGCTTTGTGACCTTGGCTGGCGTGGAACAATTCAAGATTCTCTAAGTTTGATCTACATGAATCCTTTCCAAGGGATCTACCTCGGTACCAATACTCCATTCGATTCTCAAAGATCTCATCCTTATTGTGGTGAAAAACTAGGCGTGCTCTGGGATCAAGAATTGGGTATAGATCCACCATCTGAATTTACATTTCCTGGGCCACTCGAACGAGCTTTTACATTAGATCCGTCACAAGTGCTCGGTTACAAGCTAGTGAATACAAGGAACGTATCTCTACGAAAAAGTAGAGCGGAGTCGAACGAAACATTTATTAATCGTGTTCGATATTTTGAGAGAGAATTCCCATCGATTTTTAAGTGTGTTTCAGAGAGTATCTTCTCCTTTGGCAGTTTTGGCAAGGAGTCTTCAAATATAGGAATTGGAGCGCTTCAAGAGTGGTTTTCAAACCCATCGCGACAGCAAGCTGATCTGTGGTTTCTCGAAAATCACTCTGAAGGCTTTGGCGTGGGGGATAAAGTTCATTATTCGAAACACTTTCCTGATCAAGATTGGTTAGGTAGAAACTTAAAAGAAAGTTTGGTTTCTAGTGCAGTGGCAGCCCATTGGGCGCATGGTTATCTAAAAACTACCCCAATAAATAGTCTCTTGGAACTGAATAGGAAACCAGATGAGTCATCCTGAGGTAAAAAGAAATCAACGCCTAAATCAGTTTTCAAACAACTCTCCCGCGAATCTGCATGGAAGCAAAATTCTAGTAGCACTCGGCAGTGGTGCAATAAGCGGAGGTACGAATTTCATTTTGAATTATGCTCACAGTCTTAGTTCCGCTGGAGCAAATGTAACAATTGGTCTTTTCGCTGGTCAGGAGTCTGACTTAAACTGGCACCCAATGGGAAGAAAATGCAAGGTTTCTAAATTGAATCACTTGATGAATTCATATTTTGATTTAGGTATTTGTACTTATTGGCGAACAGTTCGACCCATGTTAGATGTAAAGTGCAGCAAATATCTATATTTTGTGCAAGCTCTAGAAACTCGTTTTGGACTAAACGAAGGAAACTTAGAATCTGCAATCCGTGCAGCATATACTTATCAGATTGGTATGCCAACAATAACTAATGCGTCATGGATGCAGAATCTAATTACCTTGCATTCAACATCAAAAACATGGCTGGTCCGTCCCGGTATTGATAAATTTCTTTTCAAAAAGACAAACCTACGAGAGAGCAACGAATTTACCGTATTAATAGAGGGAAATTACTCGGTAGAGGCAAAACAAGTGCCTCAGGCTCTAGCCGCCTGTAGCCGTGCGGGTATTTCTAGAATTCTTTATGCCTCGCCCACTCCTCATCGAAAATCCAGAAAGTTTGAGGTGCACTCAGAAGTCCCTTTCACTAAAATGCCAACGTTATATAACAAAGCAGATGTCATCTTGAAGTTGTCGCTAAGTGAAGGAGCCTTTGGACCACCAATTGAAGCTTTTCATTGTGGAGCCACTGCAATTGTTTCTAGGGTTACCGGTTTTGATGAATACATTATTGATCGCTTCAACGCACTAGTGGTTGACTTAGGTGATATCGAAGGGGCGAGTAATGCTCTTCTTGAACTCAAAGACGATAGATCTCTACTTCAATCTCTCAAGGATGGCGCAACTTCGTCCGCTTCAATCTGGCCATCAATTGAAGAATCTGGTCATTTATTTTCAAAGATCTGCTCCCTGGTCCTTAACTCGTCGTTCACTAACATAGATAGAATCATGGCAATTAAACAACTCGATCATGCACTAGATCATCATAAGAGAAAACCGGATAAGATTTCTTGGGCAATCATGTGATGTACGAGAAAATAAAGGCTTACCAAACTTCTAGATGGATTGGTCTAGTATCGGTTTTTCTTGTTTCGACAATTTTTGCAACCCTATTTGTAAACATACGTACAGTTCAAATCAATAATAGTCCTGTAACTCTTACAATCGAAAATCAGTCACAGAAATCATTCCTAAGTATTGGCAAGATAAACTTGAAAGTAAGATTTGAAGGGAGTGCGCCTGTAAAATTTGCAAATTTCAGAGCTCCTTTTGGAGTAATTCCAATAAGACAACTAGTCTCCAATATTCAAGATTTTGAAGTAATTGACGCAAATTCAATAATATCAAAGCAATCTGTAGGTACTCTTCATATAGATACGGATTCGTCATTTGTAATCAACTTTGATGTCGAAAGTGCTGGCGAAGTTTTGGTAAATGCGGGAGTTCAAACACTATTTGTTCAAAATACAACCACTTTTCGCATTACGCCAGTTAATGACATTAGTATCATTTCCGATAACTTATTAACCCCACCTTTGCAAAAATACACAAGCAGTACAGATACGTATACCCTATATGGAAAGTATCAAATTGATGATTATTCATCCTCTCCTTCTTTATATAGAAGTCAAATCGCTTTCATTATTCTCAAAGCAATCGTTTTTTTCTTTTGCCTTTTTGTTATTTTTGCTCTTCTCCTTATTTCTTGCGCTCGGGCAGGCAGATTATTTCTTCAATCAGTAATTTTGGAATCTAAGACTATTTCTGTAGCGCTCTCATCCATCATGGGATTTCTAGTATTCGCACTTACGGCTGGCGCGTTGAATTACCTAATTCCGGGGTCCCACATACGAATATTTTTTTGTATATTTATCTGCATCATTCTTTTAAATTCTTTCATTAAAAATCCACACGAACTACGCTCGGACGCCGCAAGTATATTAAAAATACTAACTTGTAGTCCCGTGATTTTAAGCACTTTTGTAATCGGTTCAATTGTTTCCTACATTTATCGCTTTTGGAATATTGGTCTCATAAACACTGACACGAACGGTTATTATTTTCAAATTCTCGATTCCCTCAGCAAGTCCTATCTTGGGCAAACTTACGATGAGTACCGAGGGAACTTCACCGGATATGGAATGCGTACGCTTGATCACTCTATACGGATGCTCTTTCATTCTGGGGATGCTAATGAAACCATAATAATTTCGTCACTATTTCTTGTCATTTTATCTCTCATAGCAATTTGGGAATTACCCATTGCCCGAAGAACTTTGTTTCAGAGAGAGCTAGTTCTTTTCTTTGTGCCATCATCAAGTCTACTGGCTGGTCTATGGATGGAGGGCTATCAAACACGCTGGTTCGGAGCCGTCCTCGGAATTATGTGTGTAACAATTTTAGTTTCCCAGATCTATGAAACAAATGAAAATAGTGATTATTCAAAGTTCCTCGTCGTTTTGCTTTTATCAATAGCTCAAATCAGCTTAAATCCCACATTTTTTGTTATTCCTTCTTTCTCATCATTTTTTTCCTTCTATATGGTTGCAAAGAGGAACAAGGAAAGAGTTCTAAAAGGCAGACCGAAACACATATTTAGTTTTTCCTTTCTCATGATCTTCATGAATCTATTTTGGCTGAGAAATTTGCGTTACACTATCGAGCAAGGTGTTAATGGTTATTTGGATCAATTAGCAAACAATTTTGTGATTCCATTCTGGCATACATTTTTCATGCTTCCTTTTATTCTCGGAATCGCACCTTGGCATAATAATGCACAATCAATTTACGGCCTTGGGACTGATAAACTCTCTATAATCTTTCATGATTCGTTTTATGGTAGTCTGCTAAATCAGTTTCTATCCATTGAACTTTTCAACAGAGACTCCTTTTCTTTCTCAAAAGTCTTAGTTTCGCTTTCAATACCTACTCTCGCGGGTGTTGCTGTAACAGTTTTAGTCATTCGTAAATGGAAAACGTTTCGCTCTTCTCTTCTTTCTAATAATTCTAATGATCAGTTCCATGGGGTTAAGTACATTCTTATTGTTATCGGGCTGGCAGTAATGTTACAAGTCATCCTTCAAATTTTACTAAATCCGAGACGTTTGTATGTTAACTCGATGACATTAATTAGCCAAATGCCGATTCTTGTTTTTATAGTCTTACTTATTGTCTCGATTAGAGTAAATTTAATGAAAGATCCTGAAAAGAGGTTTAGGAAGAATTTGTCAATTTTTCTTATCATTTTTTATTTGTGTGTATCATCCTTTAGCAGTATCGTTGAGTACTCCCGATGGAATAGTGGATATACATCGAAACAAGGGTTTACATATTGGTCTTATCATGATTTGGTCCTTGGTGATCTCTCAAATTCTTCTGCCTCTAGCCCATATAAGATTATCTTGAATGAAACACTTTCTGATTGGGATAAATATTTGGTTTCGAATTTCACAATTCGAACTTTGCTAGAGAGAACTAGATCAAGGTGTCATAATTGTGATTTTCGAAATAGTGAAGTTATTATTGAGGGAAGGAAAAGTAGTTCAACTTTTGACGACAATGGTTATTCCTCTTGTTTTCTCGAGAATAAAAGCCGCTTGGTTGGTGTTTGTTCGCTTAGGGATGAATCTGACAAACGTTAGGCGTTTTTACTCATTAAGCAGAAAACGAAGGATAGACTTTCTTCATGGAATCTGGATATAGAAAACTCATCTCAATTTGCAGCCCAGTTTTTAATGAAATTGAGGGCATTCCTCGCTTTTATCAACTTGTTTCTGAGGTGATATCTTCTCTAACTGAATATAGTTTCGAAATAGTATTCATTCTTGATCCATCAAGCGATGGAACTGAAGAGTACATTCGTAATCTATGTGAGGTTGACAAGAGAATCAGATTGATTCGGATGAGCAGAAGATTTGGTCAAGCCGCTGCTGTGCGTGCAGGAATTGATCATGCGAAGGGTGACGCGGTGATTGTCTTGGATTCAGATCTACAAGATCCACCAAACCTTATACCCCAATTGATTTCTACTTGGGAGTTGGGAAATAAGGTTGTGATCGCTTCAAGGAGCGAGACTAAAGAATCTCCGATAAGAAAAAGGTTATCGCGTATCTGGTATGGGTACTTAAATCGTTTTGGTTCCGTACCAATTCCGAGAGATTCTGGAGATTATCGATTGTTAGATAGAAGGGTTGTTGATGAACTGGTAAAACTATCCGAAAGCCATTCATTTCTTAGGGGATTGGTTGCCTATCTTGGATTTAAAACTGCTTTTGTGAAATATCAGCGCCCAGACCGAGAATTAGGCACAACAAAATATCACAAAACTCTTGGATCTTTGAGAATTGTATTGTCAGGCGCACTTGGTTTCTCCGCTGCTCCACTTTATTCAATGTTTATAATTTCACTTATACTGGTTATTCTTTCAACTTTTTCCGCATTTCTTTATGTAGCTCTCAAACTACTTGGAGCAGACTTTCCTGAAGGAAACGTCACACTCTTTATCCTAATATGTGTGAGTAGCTCAATAAATTACTTGTTTCTCGGAATCATTTCTCTCTATATTGCTTACATTGGCGAGGAAGTGAAACGACGCCCCCTCTACGTTATAGAGGAAACCATATGAATGAGTTAAATCAAAACTCTGCTCTGAAAATACTATATTCCATTACTTTGGCCGCCTTTGCTTCGACGATCTTGGCGCTTATTTCAAGATACCTGAATTTAGACTGGAAATACTGGCACACAATTCTGCTGGACGGAGTTAAGACTTGGCAGCCAGGCGGAGTTTATGGGGATAACTGGAATTCCTTTCAATTTAGCCCATTTCCACTCACTAATGGTTTGGATATATCGATAATCGTAATTCTTTCATTGATTGTAACAATTACTCTGGGGTCGAAAGTTTCCTCGTTGCTTCTGTTAACGGAAGTTTTTAAACGCTCAAATTCGTTGTCATTGATTATCTTATATTTCCTTCCAGGCTACATTTCACTTAGTTTCCTGATGAGACTTGGAACGCTATTCGCAAATGGGAGAATTACGTCTTCATTGATTTTGATTACGTTTGCGGTTATCTTGATCTATAAAATTTATCGACTTTGGACTCAGAAATCTGTCTTTAGCTTTACTCCTCCATACAAACGCTCAAGCCTTGTACAATTCTTAGCAACGATTTTCCTATTTCTCATATTCCTGATTTTGTCTCTGCAAAATGGCCGCAATTACATGGTAAATGATTCCAATATTCTTTATGTCTCAGATGTCGTCAATAATTTTCAACAAAGAATCACTTCAACAATTCCATTATTTGGGAAACAAAGTGATGAATATTTTTACAATTTGTTTGCAATTTCATTAGAAACGAATCCACACAACCCTTTACTATGGTATTGGGTTACCAATGCTTTTGGGAAAATTTCAGTTTTTTTTTGGATTATGACAATTACTTCTTTTCTGATTCGTAAAGTTAATGACGAGCATGCTTTAATTGATTACCGTGAGCGCTTTCTTTCTATTCTGATTAGTGTATTTGTTTTCTTTGGAAGCTCAGCTATCGACCCTTCGCAGTATACGGAGCTATGGGGGGGAAGTAATCCCTTAATTCGAACTGGTCATCTTGGAAGATATCTCATTTTCATTATCCCATTTTGGATATTTTATTCGATAGCCCAGTCAGAATTCTGCAAGAAGTTTCTCTCTTTATTCTTGGGCATGGTTCTTCTCTCAGGAACTTCCGTAACTAATCTTTATTTCTCAGTTTCTTTATTCTTGCTTGTAAGTTTATTTAAAGACACAAAAGTTCCGATTCAAATATCGCTCAAATTCAGATTATATCTCAGAACGAGGATTGTGGTATTCACTATTCTTAGCCAGACACTGCCACTTATGTATCTCTTAAATTACGGTCGAGTCTCCACGATACCTCTATTGAGTATTTCCTCGACTATCATTCTTGTTTCTATCATTAGAACTTCGCTCAAATTATCCAGAATTTCCGCAAATGAAAAGATTCCATCTAGGCAGTTTTCAAATAACGTCAAACATGCGAAAGCTTACGTCAAATATTTGGTTAATCACGATATTCTCGTAGTTGCGCTTGGGTTGCTTGTGGGTGCTTTTCTATGGGGTAACTCGCATGGTTTAAAGTTGTTCAAAAACGTTTTTGATTTTTTAGGAATATATAATCAGAATCTTGGTTTTTCTAAAGCGCCCATTTTTAATGATTTTGCTGTCAATTTTTCATTGGGTAATTGGAGCACTTGTCCTCCGGTTACCCCCGCGTGTTCGACTATTAGTGGTTTCATTTCTTTTTTTGGTTTCTTCATTTTTGTGAACCTATTGACGGGGATCTTACTTGCAAAGATAAAGAATGCTTTTGTCTCCCTCCATTTTTTGCTTTTCTTATTCGTACAATTCTACTGGGTTATCTTTAATTCATTTTTGTGGTTGTATGGATCTCCGTTAATGATTGATTATTGGATTCTTGCTCGGCTATTGGAGATTCCTTTCTATTTTTCTTTTTTGGTTGCTGGGATGACAATGGGTCACTTTATTAAGTCGCGAGATTACTTTTTTCTTGGTCCTTTTGTTGTTTTATTGCTTACTTGGATTTTTATTAACATAGAGAAAACTTTCATTTTTTCGCAGTTTTTAGTTAATCTATCTTTCTTGAGAGCAAATTTCTTACCTTAAGTATCTACATTAGAGTCTTTTATTCAGTCAATTATGTTTAGAGGATCGTAATAACCTGTTAAACTAATTAAAAGGGAGATCACGCAACCCAAAGCACTCAGAGTTACAACAAAATTCCTTATTGCCTTCTGTTCCTTATTGTAGAAAATGTCTTTTGGCTTGGTCCTATTTGGATGCTTTTTACCCGAGGTTACTTTGTGATTATTTTTATTCGCTCTTTCAAAATACTTTGAGAATGTGAGAGCGACTCCGAGAGCAATTAGGACCGATCCATCAATTATGTATCGAAATGAAGTAGATCCAATGAGGACTGTATTGATAATTAGGTTAATATTCCCTGATAGTATAGTTAGGATTCCAAATTTTTTAGCCAAATCAAATTGTTCGATGTTTCTAAACGAGTATTTGTATGTGAAAAAAAGAAGATAAACTGGACATAACCATATTAGACCAATGGTGGGTTCGTAGATATAACCCTGTGGATAAGAATAGATAGGGCTTGAGCCTAGGGCGACGAAAGGGAACTCCGATATGATCCTGGGTACGCCGAATATATATTGAGAAAAAGCTGTTAGCGTCCAGTCAATTGAGGGACCGCCTAGTGAGGCATTGCTGATGCCAGCTATTTGATATCTATGCCCAATCTCAAGTGGATCTCCAAATCGTAACTGGTTGTAAATAAAAAATGTGGAGACCGTCGGTAAGCAACCAACAACAACGTATCTCATTTGGTATAGCCAATTCTTTATATCTTTTGAGCACCAAAAATAGATTGCGGTACAAACGACAAAAAAGGTACCAATGTAACTTGGGCGGCACCAAGTGGCCATAGATAAAAAAAGGCCGATTAGAAAAAAACTATTTCTTGGATTCTTCTCTGGAGAGCGTTGCATAATTTTGAAGAAAACCCATATTCCGGTAATGGAAAGTAACGAAGCAAAGAGAATAGGTATCTCGTAAGTGGCAGGACGTCTTAGTGCAATTAGAATTCCAGAGGAAATTATTAAACAGACCGAAAATGAGAATTTAGCTTTCATGCTTCTCTTACTAACATTCCGCAACGTTTCTACTTGAAATGCAAAAAAAACCAAAGAAATTCCTACAAGAAGCAATACTCCAATTACTTTGCTGTTTACGGGTATACTCAGTATCAGGAATGGCATATATAGAAGCGTAGGTAATGGGCTCCAATACAGCCAATATTTACCGTTGAAATAACTTAGGTCGTGAATTGCCCATTGGAGAGCAGATGGATCATAAGGATTCTTAAGTAAAAATAGAACTGGATTTGGCTTATCAGGATAATACAAGTGAAGTTTGAGGAAAGATTCACTCAATCCCTTGAAGTAATCATTTTCAATCACAGATGTTGATACAGTCCAGACACCAAAAAGGCAAACTAGAGCAAGCCTAGGTAGCAGAATTTGCAGAGGAAAAAAAGTTGTCTTCCTCATCGTCTTATCAACTTCTCTGAGATTCTAAGGATACAACTAATGAGATGTTTCATACACTGCACTTTCAAGATCCAACTTCTTGAATGTCCGCAAGTACCAAACTTTACAAAGAAACTTCAGGAGTTGAATTCCATATTTCCACAATTTCAAACCGTCTGAGGCTGAGGCGTCCCTCCATTCAAGCGCAAATGATTCTATTTTCAAATTTCTTGCCATTAGAATCAAATTTAATTCGGGGTGAAAATGGTAGCCCTGATTCAACTCATCAAAAGAAATATCTCTCAGTTTGTTTAATCGATAACCGCCAATAGCTGCACCTGGGTCACTCATATTTATACCTGTAAACAAGGTAGTTGCAAAAATGAAGAAATGATTACCAATTCTTCTTTTCATACTATATTGTGAAGTTAGATTTTTAGAAATAAATCTTGAACCTAGAATAATGTCGAAGTCATCCCTAACTATAGAATTCTTTATATGGTTTATAGTCTTCGTCCAGTCTGTTTGATCATCGCTGTGAATTATTATCAACCAATCATATTGATTTTCCACTCCATATGAAAGTGCCTTCGAAATTGATCCTCCGTACCCGATATTCTCGGAATTCAAAATGTAATTCAATCGCATTTGTTGTAGTACTGGACTATGCTTAACGAGAGATTCTGCAATTATTAATGAATTATCTTGACTTGCATTATCAATCAGTAATAAATCACAACTCTCAATTTCACTTTGAGAAACCTGTTCAATTACATCTTTTAACATTTTTGAAGAGTTTCTCATTGGAATAACAATTAAAACTCGCCGTTCAAGAAAAGATGTCATTTCAATTTTCTCCGCGTAATATCTCCATATGCTTTTCCATATCTATCACGACGATAGTGTACATTTTTTAATGTAGATTCCACCAATTCTTCCTCTGTGTATTGTCGAAATTCTTTCCCATATGCCGCGCACCAGTTGTCCGTTTGTATGGAAACTCTTGGAATTGGATGTGTGTAAGAGGTTTTTACACAAAACTCATCTAGATTTTTAACTGAATCACGAAAGAGTTCGACGAGCTTTGGAATAAAGATGCTTACCCCTGAACCCATTATTAGAACTTTTTTTTCTATTACTTCTTCATTTCTTATCTTACGAATAACACGATTTGTTGCATCTACTGCTTCCCTATAATAAATGAGGTCGCGTGTTTCACTCAGAACTAATTCTTTCCCGATCTGAGGCTTTACCATTTCATTGAAAATTTTGAGGGGTAGCGAGTTCTCGTCCTTGAAATTCATTAAATTCGTAAATCGGATGATAAGAAGCTTGTTTTTTCCTTGATTTTGACTAAGGAAATCTTCAAATTCTAATTTTTGTATCCCATAATTAGTAATGGGATGAACAGGTGTCTCTTTACTGATTGATGCGCAATTCGTGCCATAAACAGCAATGCTTGACAAAAAAGTGACAGTCACGGATTTTCGCTCAAGTATTTGCCTTAGTAACAGCAGTCGAGCATGCCTCTCGCTGTCACACAGTAGATCTAATCTTGTACTGATAATTAGCTCTTCGAAATTTACATCAGAAAGATTATTCTTCAACCAAGCATAATCTCTCACTAAGGTTCTTGGTAAATTTACATGCATTTTCTGGTCGCTTATTATTAAATGCTTTTCTTCAACGTTTTGAGGTGTTTTAGAATTTATCAATTTCACAAAAGATTTACCGGGATTTCCGAAAAAGAGACGAGTAAACATACTTATTGAATCTCAAGTAATTTATCTATTACATCCAATGCTTCACTGTCGCTGGTTGGTATTCTCTCACTAATTCTATCGATATGGATTTTTCTTTCGAATGAAACATTCCAATATTTGTCTGATGTATTCACAACACTTTCTGTTTCAGCTACAAGATCTTCCTCAAATTTTTCGCCCGGTTTTTTACCAATGATCTCAATTTCTGCACTGCTTTCCGTAAATCCAATTAGTCGTCTTGCGAGCTCTATGATTCTGATTGGTTCTCCCATTTTTAGAATTCTTACACCTTCAAATGTGTCGATTCCCATTTCTATCGTCAGAGAACAGGCATCACGTAAATCCATGAAATAGCGGGACATATTTGGCGCCGTAACCGTTAAGTTTTCTCCTCTTTCCATTTGACTCAAGAATGTTTCAATGACTGATCCTCTCGACAGAAAGACATTCCCAAATCGAACTACTCCCACACTCCCCTGTTTTTTCACGAATTCACTCTCTTGTAAGCTGACTCCAGCGGTTAGGTATTCTCCAATCAATTTTGTTTTTCCGAGAACGCTTTTTGGATTGGCTGCCTTATCACTTGATACAAAAACAAATCTCTCAAAAGTACACTGGGAAAGCGCTCGGATTACATTTCGAGTTCCTAGAACGTTTGTTAAATAGGCTTCGCGCGGTTGTTTTTCTAGGACGGGAACATGCTTGAGAGCAGCTGCATGGATAACCAAATTCCAAACTTGGTTCTTGACTACTTGTAAGATAGAAATCTCGTCTCGGATATCACAAACTGTGGTAGCTAATTTTCTTCTTTGTTCGCTAGCGATGGAATTCTCTAAACTATGAAGTCTGCTCTCATCAGAATCGGCTACCGTCACGTTCCAACATGTATTCTCGCAAAGAAGTCTTGCTATTTCACCGCCTATAGAACCTGCTCCTCCTACAATTAGAACACGTCCTTCAGATTCGTCAAATGCCCCAAAATCTATTTGCTTTTTTCTGTATCCCAACTCTGGGAAAAGTTTATCTAGAGATATTTGTTGTAGGTCAATGCTCTTCATATATCAATTCTAATGGTCATTTTCGTATCTTTATTGTTTTCTCTAGAAGCTACGAAAATTCCATTTCTTCCTGGTAGTTTTCCGAAACTCAATATATCCAATAACATTGAAATTGGTAGCAAAACTAAATCATACATTTTTATCATCTTTAATCCTTTAGAAGTTTTAAGAATACCGTCTGTTCGCTTGAGCAATATCATTAATTTTCCAAGCAAAAACCCTAAACTGTCAAAATTCTTTGCTGAATCAACCACAAATCCAGAATTCATTAAATTCGCTTTCATGTGGGCAATTGAGTACCTTCTATAGTGCCCGATTCGTTGATCCATTTGAGTCCATAGAGACATGTGAAGAGGAACGATTATAAAAAGTTTACCATCTGGTTTAAGGGATGTGTAGAAATTCGACAACACTGTCCTGTCGTCCTCGATATGTTCAAGTACGTGAGAACTAAAAATAAGATCGTATTTTTGGCTCTTTTCCATTTTTTCAATTGCATGCAGACCGCGAGAAATTATTTCTTCTTGTAGGCTTGAGTCTAATTCTAAACAAGTCACATCGACACTCAATCCCTGACTCTTGATATATCTAGTTAGAATTTCCGAGAGATGTCCAGTGCCAGCACCGAAATCAAGAACCTTCAGATCTGTTTTATCCATATCCTTTACAATTCTAAATATCCGACTTGCGAAAAAATTAGCTTGTGTCTTTTGCGATTTTTCTGTAATGTGAAGTTCTCGCTTCCCGTTATACATAAATGTGGCTCTTTAATTCAATGTAGAAGTAAGGCATCACTGTTTCGTCTCCAAATCGTCTTGCATTTAATTCCTCTCTTCAAAAAAAGATGTCAAATCAAAGATTCCTCATTGTTCCATCAGGAAAGGGATCATCTTTGAAGAAATCCGCACTGGGATCACTAACAACTTTTTCACTACGCTAGGGTTCCACTTAATCTGAAGAATTGCAAGAATTAAAAGGGTAGGTTTCTCATGTAGTTGCTGAGTACGCAATGATATAGTATCGAAACATTAAATGGTAAATTCTTTCGATTATTGGGAAGCTGCTTTAGCAAAACTCAATTGTTAGATTGGGGTTCAGCGTGAGTAATTGACGACGCACTTCAGCTTCATATCCAGCGATGGAACCAATAACCATTTGCTTTTTATTTTGATTTATCTTTTCTTCCGGCAGGCATGAAAGAAGTGTCGTACCGTACAATCGCTTGCCTCGCTTCAAAATTGAATTGTCTAGACACGAAGAAAGTCGTTGTGTATTTAAACCGAATGCAATCAAAAATTGAGTAAAAATATGACTGCCAAAAATATATATTTCCCCATCAAAATTGGACATTACCTCATTCAATTTATTTACTTTGGCTTTACACTGTTCAAGATAATTAAGTATCAATTCACGTTCCATTGCGAGGCTGTCACTCCGAGACACCTCAATTTTTGTCTTGCCTTTTGATTCCAAAACTGCTGCGATAAAAATACTATGTGCACGGAATTCCCTTTCTTGTGTTATTCGGTATCCCATTTCCTCTAGAATTCCATGAACTCTCTCCCGAGTCAAAAAATAATTATGCTCAAAATTAAGGAAGTTTAGGTCAGCCCTCTTTGCCATTGCCTCCATGTTTGGTACAGATATGATTTGTATGTCTCCCGATTTTTGACTTAATGAAATCTCTTTCATGAAATGGTAAGGGTCATTTACATGTTCTAAAGTATGAGAATGCACGATCGTAGAGTATTGATTTCCTAAATCTTCACTGGCAGCAAATTTACCTTGAATGATTTTCCCTCTGTACTCATCTAGTGGTTTGGGGTTGATATCGTGAATGCACCAATCAATATTTTCTTTGGCATTCGCAAGAATGCTCAGCAGACCATGCGCACCGCCAACTTCATAAATTGAATCCCCAATTCTATTTTCCAAAACAAATTCAGCAAATTCTCGGTGATGCGCCCCCCAAGTTTCTCCAATCACTTCGTTGTGATTATCTAGATACACTAAGCTACTATCTAGAATAGGTCTAACTACGATTGCGTCATTCTCTATTTTCCAATACATTTGTGAAAAAAAATCAGCTTCCGGCGGAGTGTCGACACAACCCATAAAAACTGGAAAGCTAGAAAAGTAAACTATGGAGTCTTTTTCTATTTTGTCTTCTGGAAACGCAGAATTTCGAGAGAATTGATCAAAGCCGCTGAATTTATAATTCACAATTGATTCCAACTATTTTCAAAAGAAAGTTTGGAATTCAAATCAATAGAATGTTTTCCAATTTGATCAGAATTCAATTCATTAATTCCTATAACATAATTTGTGTCAAGAGAATGTCGAATGCTCGCGAATTTCATTTGTCGAGACATTATCTAATTCTCCAGCTAGAAAGTTTTGGATTAAGTCTCATAAACTCCTCAAAGGACAATCTCACTAAATTTTCGAAGGAAAGACCGTCGATTAGGCCATGTTTTTGTGCCAACCATGCGCGGCCTTCCTTCAGCAAAAGACTTGCGTTTCTTGAAGCTTCTTCAGTCACGATTAATTCATGATGGTTATGTAGATGACTTTCATTTTCATTGAACGAAATGAGGTTAGTGCCAATCATGCAAAAGTGATTTGCATAAATCCTTAAAGCTAAATCAATAAATGAAAGGTAGCCTCGGAAATTTTCTGAGTCGAAAACCTCCCTCCCACATCGTTCTTGATGCAATATGAAATTCTTACTAAGCACTATTGGCCCTTCATTAAAGTGCCATCCAATTCCAATACGCCCTTTCGGTAATATCGTTTGATAGGGGCTGTCTGCTGGCAATGGAACTATTGCCGCTACTGGAAATTTGTCATCTAGCGAGGCAATCAATTCGCTCACGTTCATTTCCACCATAACTGTGTCATTGGGTAGCAAAAGCAGATAGTCGGACTGTATTGATTGTTTAATCCACCATGAGATTGCTAAGTTGTAACCCCGATTTATTCGTAGTCCAAAAGCTTGGGCTGCGAGTGAATCCGATCGAACAACCGTGTGATTTGAAATTTCTTCCTCTCGTGAAGCTCCATCGACGACGCCTATGCTCCGAAACGACTTAGAAGATTCTAACTTACCAATCAAATCATCAGTAACTGACTTCAGGTTCCTGTTAATTACAAGTGCATCAATACTAAAGTTATCCATAGTAGCCAAAGTGCCTCAAGTATCGGTTGATTGATTTGCGTATTGCACTTCTTCGAATTCTATCCACATCAAAACCACTAGATTGAACTTTTGACTCTAGTTTTTGAATTCCCTCTTGAATCTCATCTTCCGCAAAATGATAATGCCCTGCTATTTCAACTTTATCTCGCTCTGTAGCAGAACTATTTGGCAATAGCCACTTCTCCCATCGTCCTCCGTCCAAAACTCTCTCGCTGAATAAATCAATGAACCAATTCTGGCCAGTCTCGCTTGCAACTTGCAATAGTGAGCGCGTCTCTACGACTCCGAATTCTGGAGCAACATTGGCCGCGGGAATTCCGAACAACCGATGCCACCGCAGACTATCATCCGGTAAGTAGTCCGCATTATGTTCTTTAAGTAATATGCCATATTTCTGGCAAATCTTTAAAATCTCTGGGATTTGAAATGACGGTGAAAGCATATCCATAACCGGTATATGAGTTGCAAAAGAACCGATGTTTCTAGTCTCTTTAACTTTGGTACCAGTTTGGAGAACATAAAATTGTGGCAGGGGAAGACCGCAAGACTTCAATCCTTGAGCGATTTTTTCAAACTTTTCTTCGGCGATACTCGGCAAGTCGGGTACCATAGACTGTTCGTCTGCACCAACTTCATATGTAATCGCTTGACCACCTTCTCTTCCAAAACAGAACGAATACAACTCAAGTAAATCCTCCTGCACTTCAATTTCACTTCTTCCTAGGCCCAGGCCCAAGCTTGGATCAAGATGTAAGACATCAAAACCTGACGCAATATCAACAGAGAGAGACACTTTGGCCTCCTCCATGGCTTTTTCATGAGGAATCACTTTTTGAGAACCATCAGTGACTTTGTACTGCCAAGGACCCGAATGGTCACGTGATAGAACTACATAGTTACCAAGGTCGCGATCTCTTACAAATTGAACAAAATTCTCAGTAGTCCAGGACTCGACATAACCCCCTCCAAGACCGTGGCACTCAATCTGGCGACGTGAGGGAATTAATGCGATTGGTAACTTTAGTTGATTCGCCAGAAGAATCGTCTCTTCAACTACTCGCCTGGACATAGGCCCAACACCGAGCATCGTTATCTGCTCTTCTCTTAGCGACGTGAAAAGAGAGTTAAATCTACTCAAGTCCCTTAAACCCTGTCTCACGTTTCAAACAATATCTAATAAGCATTAGAACTTCGGCAGCAACACCCCGACCACCTTCAGTAAGAAGAGTTAAATCTACATTTTTATGAACAGAAAGAAATGCATCTTTCGGACAGAAAGCGAAATCTGCGACTTGTAGGGCTGGTATATCGCTAAGAGAATCACCAACAAAAACTACCTTCTTCTTTTGCAATTTAAGACTATGAATAAAATTTGCTCGATCATTAGCACTTACTATCTCTAGATCCAAACCAATGTCTGAAATTCGCCTCTTTGATATCTCACTTCCACGGTTGTCTGCAGAAATGACTTTTACTTCAAAATATTCTTTTAACTTTTGAAGCGCCTCTGCATCATGAGGTCCAAAACGCTTCAATTCTTTCCCTTGATTACTATACCAAAACGTACCGTCAGTAAGCACTCCATCCAAATCGAATACGAAACTTAAACTATTTGCATTTCGTCGGAGGGCCCTAACAAGCCAAAGTTTTTTAAGGAGCACGATTCTTCCATTCTTCATTAATGGAATCAATGATGTTATTAGAAAGACCTTGGTCCGTATAAATCTCGAATTGCTCGGTGAAAACATTTAAGTAGAAGTCCATCCCGGAAAAATAAGGCACCCGATACTCCTTTGCCAAGCCTTCAAGCTTTTTACCATTTATCACCAAATCAACAACAAACCTGACCCCTTCAAGCGTATTTATTGGGGTGGAGACGCCATTCATTCCTATTGGCGTACAGTTTATGACGTTGTCAATCGATGCCTCGCGTTCGTTCCAATTTCCTGCTTTTCGTGAGAAAATTTGATGCTTCATTGAGCTTTCGGTTAAGACGATTGAAAATAGTCTACCCATTGCTCCAGCTCCGTAAATCGCAATGTCTCCCGAAGTTAAATTAGATATCGCGCTCTTTACGCCTGCCAGGTCCGTATTAAATCCGGTAACCTTACCCTTGCGATTAATCTTAAGTGTATTGATGAATTGCCCATTAAAAGTGCTGGCATCAGTCTCTACACACAGTTTGTGAATCTCGCTCTTGAAAGGCATAGAAACACTTATTCCAGAGTAAATTCTGGACTTTATCAATTGATCTATTTCCTGTAGACTAGAGCATTGCAATGCTTTATAAGAAGCATTTATTCCAAGCTTTTGAAAAGCGCGTGTGTAAAAAAAAGTGCCGGTCTTACCGGGATTAATTGAAACACTACAGAAGTTCATTTTATTATTCCGCTACTCTCAAAAAGCTGATTTAAGGAGTGGAAAAACAGTAAATCAGCAAAGGGTCTTGAATGTAAAGGACTCATATTTAGATAGATTATTGCAACTAACCGCTCGATTTTTGCCCAATCATAACCGTTGTCAATACAAAATTCAGCAAGCACCCTTTCCAAACTCATTTTGTTCTCACATGAAGGGAAGTTAAAGAAAATCTTGAGCTCGTGATTCCTGAAGAAAAAGTTCCCTTTTTTTACCTCCGAGTAATTCATTCGAATTCCACCAAGTAATTTTGCTAAATCATAATGTATGTCACCACCCAAAAAACACTGTCCGAAGCTCGTTCGCCAATCAATTAATCTAAAACTTCCATCTTCTTGCGCGACAATGTTGTCAAATTGAAGATCTCCATGAATTTTTCCGGGTGCAACTGACTTCACAACAGCCTCCCAGCAAATATCCTTAATGACTTCGCTTGGGCATAACCGCTTTTCATCATTAATCAAATAGATAGAGTCGAAGTTATAAGGCACCATGCGTTTGATTAAATCAATCCGCTTGATGGTTTTCTCTACGTAAAACTCAGAAACGCTTTCCGCAACTTTATCTGTTGTAGGTATCCAAAGTTCTACCTTGAGCCAATTCAATAAATTTCGAAATTTATCTTCGCTTACATTGCCATAAAGTGTTTGCCCTTCAATTTTCTCATAGTAGAAAAAAGGGTCGCTCACTCCCACTTTGCTTGGATATACTTTTGGAAGATCCTTAGGTTTTATTTGCTTTTTTTGCAGTTCAGTTCTGTCTTCAAAATACTTTACAATAACCTCAGGTAGTACATAGGTTATCTCGTGTGGTTTAGAAAAATCATAATTGGAATCAAGATTCTTATTCTTGAAATATTCAACTGGTGTGCCAAAGTCTTTCCAGCTAAATACTTCCGTTACCCCAAAGGTTGAATCGAGCAGTGGGACAAATTCTTTGGACTGGGAGTGCTTAAGTTTGTACAAGAATTTTTTACCTTCCTTTACAAACATCAGCCCTGTAAAAATCTTGGCATTTTCTAAATGTTGATGTCTTCCTTTAAACTGAATCTTATTGACACTACCCAAAGATGACTCTACGGTTGTAAAGTCCTCTGGATGATCGACACTTGATAAATCACTAACAAAAATAGTGTTTCCATTAGGTTCGTCTCTAATAAATTTTTCTAATTCTTCACCAAATGTGGCATCACAAGGAATGTACCAAAAGGAGTCCTCCACAAAAGGTTCTGCGGTCATTAAAGACTTTGCAGTTCCAGAATCTGCAGATAAGTAATCTAAAACTTCTATAAAATTTAATTGCCTCTCAGGAAAACAAATAGATAATAGATTTTGAATCTGTTGGCTTTTGTGGCCAGTTAGAACCAGTGTTTGAACATCGGATGGGATTCGTGAAATAATGTGCCATAGTAAGGGGGCATCGACGTAAGGCAAAAGCCCTTTATGTAATTCTTGATGAACTTCCTGCATTCGGCTTCCTACGCCAGCACAGGCAACAATAACCTTAGTGGCGGTGCTCAGATTCAATCCTGCCATTCCCGCGACCGGAATCATCTGAAATACGGATTACATCATCAAGTTCAGTTGAGCTACATTCAACAAAGACTAAAGTTGTTTTGGCTATGACCCTATGTACATATCCAGGCGGGACATCTATAACAGTTTCCGGGATTAACTCAATTTCTCTCAAATCTGAATAAATCATTTCTTCTATCTTGGTTTTGTCTTCAGAAGCAAGATATCTTCTGACATCAATTGGATTTTCTGATAGGAGAAATACTCCTGATCCCGACAGAACAAAATTTGTTTCGAATTTAAACTCATGCACTTGTAAACTCGACCTCTTACCTGATAGAAACATAATTCGTTTAAGTGCATAAGGAGTTTCAATGCCGTCGGCTAACCACATTTCTTCGCCCCAAGGCTTGTCTACTACTTTTGCTGATGAATGCCTAATGCGTTCCACTTTTCCCTTCCTTAATTGTGGTTGAAGTATATACCTCTTTTAGGCCGTATTATGAAAAATTCGGAGAGATAGATGCTGAGAGTTCGGGGGACTCCCCACACAAAACTAGTTATGAATGTAGAGTTTAAAATGATGTTTTGTGATTCAAGATTGGCGCTTCAAGACAATTGCTTGAGTGCCCGCTGAAGTTCGATAGCAATTAATACTCAAGTACGGCAATTCCAGGTTACACGAGCCGCCCGCGGGAATCGAACCCGCGACCTTCGC
>SXGQ01136438.1_pt1 | contig 21347 bp, 13 predicted proteins | sample 3178371 | NCBI WGS metagenome assembly SXGQ01 (sample SAMN11356859, study PRJNA531348) | freshwater metagenome | isolation source: freshwater sample F1-20 | place: China: Fuxian Lake, Yuxi | collected 2017-12-25 | reverse complement strand
ATGGGTGGGCGGTGTCATCGTCGGGAATTGACCAGGCTCAGGAAGTCAGCCTGTTCTCCGGGCATGGGTGGGCGGTGTCATCGTCGGGAATTGACCAGGCTCAGGAAGTCAGCCTGTTCTCCGGGCATGGGGTGGGGGTGACTCAGGAACGGGTGCCGGGGGGAGAGTCTTCGACAGTTGTAGCGACTCGCGCGGGGCGGGGCAGGGGGTGGTCACCCAGGGGGCGACGAGGGCGAGCAACACCGGCAGGACGACCAAGTTGCCGAGCAGCCCGCCGGTGAGCGTGAGGCAGCAGAGGGCACCGAACGAGACCGTCGGGATGAACGAACTGGTCAGCAGCGCCAGGAAGCCCACGACGAGGGCCAGGGTCGAGAAGATCATCGCCCTGCCGGCCGTCTGGTGGGCCACGCCGAGGGCAGCGGCCACCGCGCCGTCCTCGGCGAGGCGCCGCCGGAAGGCGACGATGTAGTGGATCGAACTATCGACCGACAGCCCCATCGACACCGCCGCGATCATCGCCGTGCCCATGTTCACCGGCTCGCCGATCCAGCCAAGGAGGCCGAGCACGAGGAAGATCGGCAGGGCGTTGGGTACCAGCGCCACCAGGGCGAGGAGGATGCTGCGGAAGGAGACCGCCAGCAGGGCGAGGATCCCGGCGGTAGCCACCAGGAAGGCGCGCCACTGATCGGCCAGGAGCCGATCGACCAGTTGGGCGAGGAGTACGAAGAACCCGGTCACCTCCCCCGCCGGACGGTCGGTGCCGCCGGGGAATTCCTCCGCCACGATCCTGCGCACCGTGGCGATGATCTCGCGCTTCGCCGCGGCGGGTTGCCGCTCACGTGCCCGGAGCATGACACGCAACCAGTGGGACCCGTCCTCGGGATCTTGACCCACGAGGGCGGCACAGAGCTTGGGCTCACGCTGCCGGAGGAGGCCGACGGCACCGCTCACCAGCCAGCCCCCGACCCGGCTCTTCTCCAGATCGGCAAGCGACACCGGCGACAGCGTGTCGAGAAGGTCGGCGAGGCTCATCACCTTGGTGAGCCCCGCGGTCGTCCCGCCATCGGCGGTGGGCACCGTCACCTCGTCGCGCAACCGGCGTTCGAGCCGCGCCACGGCGGCGAGCGTGGTGGCATCGGGGGGATCGGTGGTCGGCACGAGCACGTCCCAGACGCCGGCGCCGCCGAGCCGCGTCTCGACCATGTCGTACGAGCGCACCACCGGGCTCGAGCGGCGGAAGTTGCGGATGTAGTCGGTCTCCACCTCGAGCCAGCGCATCCCCGACACCGCCACGGCGACCACCACCGCCGTCACCGCGAGGATCGCCACCGGCTGGCGCACGATACGGGCCACGAGCCGGTCGAGCCCGAGGTCGAGGAGCTGCTCTCCCCAGGCGCGCTTCGGATCGGCGTCGAACCGGCCGGTGAGGGCGAGGAAGGGGATGATCGCCGCGCTTGCCAGCAGCACCATGATTGCCCCGAGGGCGGTCATGACGCCGAAATCGTGCACCGGACCGACGCGGCTGACCAGCAGCGAGCCGAATCCGATGCAGTCGGTGGCGATCGCACCGGCGATCGGCCAGGCGAGGGTCGCGATCGCGGCGTGGAGGGCCGGCTCGGCGCCCCGGCCGAGCGATCGCTGCCGGCGGAACTCGACGATCAGGTGGACGACCGTCGCGATCGCCACCACGGTGACCATCGCCGAGAGCATGGTCGAAACCATCGTCAGCCGCAGCCCGATCACCGCCAGGGCGCCCCGGGTCGTCCACAGGGCGAGCAGGACCACCGCCAGCGGTGTGACCAACCAGCGGAGGCTGCGAAATGAGACGAGCAGCACCGCAGCCGCCAGCAGACCCGACGTGGTGCCGAGCACGTTGCCGTCGCGCTCCAGCATCGCGAACCCCTCGCGGAGCATCACCGGTTCGCCGGCGACGGTTCCTTCCGGGAGCTCGGCGACCAGCGCCCGGAGCGCGTCGATCGTCGCCCCGCGCGAGCCTTCCGGCGACTGGGGGGCGCCGGGGCGCAGCAGGCAGACCACGGCGGCCGTCCGCCGATCGGCACCGACCGCGTAGCCCTCGAGCAGGGAGACCACGCGCGCCGCGGTGCCGTTGCCGTCGACGTCAATCACGCCGCGGCCGAGCGGCGTGGTGGCCAGGCTCGTGGCGGAGGCGATGCCGGGCAGGGCGGCAATCCGTGTCGTGAGCCCTTCGAGCCGGGCGATGCCGGCGGGCGTGAACAGGTCGGCATCGTCATAGGCCACGATGAGCACCTCGCCGGAGCCGAACGTGCGTGCCACGCGGCGGTAGGGCAGCAGTGCAGGGTCGCTGCGATCGAACATCGCGTCGATCGACCGGGAGAATTCCAACTGGCGGGCCCGCTCGACACCGACCACCCCGGCCACCAGCGCGATGATCGCAAGCAGGGCGCGGTGGGAGATGAGCCAGCCCGCCACCCGCTCACTCATGCGGTCCATGCGGATGGTTCTCCGGGCGGTTGGGGCGGAACGGGTCGCCGGCGGCATCGCACCGTGACACCGGCGGAATCGCGGGACGAACGGGATCGCGGCGGGCAGCGGTGAAGGGGGGTGGTCGGCGGGATGGGTGGGGGCCGCGCGTGGGGCAGGCTGGAGGGAAGAGGCATCGTAGCCCTCCGGTCGCGCACCCCGCCAGCCTCGCCAGCCTCACTCGTCGCACCGGGGCAGCCGTGCATCGTCTGCGCGCGGTGCTCGCGGGGGGATGCTTTGAGGGCGTGGAGGTCGGCAGACGGGCTGGCAGCGTTTCGGCGGGGATAACCCCAGATGCCGCCACGACTTGCAGGGGTGGTCGTCGGCGGCGCGATGCCTTGACCCCCCGCGCATCGCGTTCCTATAACCCCGCGGATTTTTTCCCGCCCTCCCCGCAGGCAGCGTCGCCCCGCGTGCGCCTCCACGGTTCCACGCCGTCGCCCCAGGTCCGTCCCCGTGGCTCACGGGGGCGCGCGGGGAGCGCCGTTGCCCTGACGCTCCTGCTGGCGGGGGCGGCGGCACCGTCGGGTGGGCAGTCGGTGCCGGATCCGGCACCGGCGGCCGGTGTGCTGGCGGCCGTGCCGGCGCGTGGCCTGGCTGCGGCGATCGCCGAGGCGGGACGGATCGAGGTGCCCGCGGTCGATGCCCGCGAGGCGATCACCATCCATGCCACGCAGGCGGCCCGTTGGACGGAGGGGTCGTACGACGTCTGGCATCTCACCGGCGGCGTGCGCATCGAGCAGGGGGCGACGCGGGCCGCCGCTCACGAGGCGGTGGTGTGGATCGAACAGGACCCCGGGCCCGCGCCCCCCGCCGACGATGCCGATGGCGCACCGGTACCTCCGCTCCGCGGTCTGTTGGTGCGGATGGCCGGCGACGTGCGGGTGGAGTCGGGCGACATGGCGGGCGGCTCGACGATCCGCGGGCCGCAGTGGACCGGGCGCTTCTGGACCCACCGGGATCCGACCCTGGCCTTCGGCAGCATCGTGCCCGCCGCCGGTGCACCGGCGGTGTACCAGCGGCCCTCCGATCGGGTCGTGGAGACCGTCCCTATCGATGCCGGAGCGGGCGATGTCACCCTCGCGCAGTACAGCGAGTTCGGCGCTCCGGCCCCGCCGCAAGTGGCGGCCGTGCCCGGGCGGCGGCTGCGCGCCTTTCCCCGCTCGAGCGTGCCGTTGGCGATCCGTTGGTTTCCCAGTCCGGCCGGTGGCGAGTGGGTCGCGGTGATCACGTCGGGCGTCAACCTCGTGGTCGATGGCGTCGATCCCGCGGGGCCGCTCGACATCTCCGCGGACAGGCTCGTGATCTGGACACGCGGCGGCGGTCAGCCCGACCTCGAAGGGACCGCCGCCCAGGCGGCGAACGTGCCGCTGGAACTCTACATGGAGGGCAACGTCGTCTTCCGCCAGGGGCAGCGGGTCGTCGAGGCGGTGAGCATGTTCTACGACGTGCCGCGGAGCTCCGGTGTGATCACCGGTGCCACCGTGCTCACTCCGGTCGACAACTACTCGGGGCTCGTGCGGCTCCGGGCCGACGTGCTCCGGCAGGTCGATCGGAGCCGCTTCGTGGCCGGCCGCACCGGCCTGACATCGAGCCGCCTCGGGGTGCCGACATGGGAGTTCCGCTCGCGCGAGATGGAATTCACCGACGAGCAGGTGCCGCTGGCGGGCCCCGACGGCCGGCCGGCTGCCGATCCCTTGTCGGGCGAGCCGGCGCTCGAGCACCGCCAGTTCATCGTCAGCCGCGGCAACACGGTGACCCTCGGCGGGGTGCCCGTGTTGTGGTGGCCGGTGCTGGCGACCGATGCCCGCAAGCCGACGTTCTACGTCAACAACGTGCAGTTGAGAAACGACCGTGTCATGGGCACGCAGGTGCTGACGAGCTTCGACCTGTTCCAGATCTTCGGCTGGCGGCAGCCACCCGATGGCGTCGATTGGGACCTCAACCTCGACTACCTCAGCTACCGCGGCCTCGGCTTCGGTACCGCCCTGCTCTACAACCGCCCTGACTTCCTCAACCTCGGCACGCCCGCCAATGGGGTGCTCGACGCCTGGTTCATCAACGACCACGGCATCGACAACCTCGGCCTCTACCGGCGCGACTTCACCTACCCCAACGACTTCCGCGGCCGGAGCTTCTGGCGGCACCGCCAGGATCTCGGCGGTGGCTGGCAGGCCCGCGGTGCCGCGGGCTGGATCAGCGACATGAACTTCCTCGAGGAGTACTACGAGGCGGAGTGGGAGGAAGGCTACGAGCAGCGTACCTGGCTCGATCTCCGCCGCCCGGTCGATAATCGCGAGCTGCGGCTCCTCACCAGTGTCCGGGTCGATCCGTTCTTCACCCAGAGCGAGTGGTGGCCGCGGCTCGACCACTACACGATGGGTCAGCCGCTGCTACGAGACGCGCTCTCGTGGTACGAGCACAGCGGGGTTTCGTACGTCCGCCAGGCCCTCCCCCAGACGCCGACGACGGGCCAGGGGCTCGACTACTGGACGACCCTCCCCTACGAAGCCGACGTCATCGGCGAGCGGCTCGCGACCCGCCACGAGATCGATCTGCCGTTCCAGGCGGGGCCGGTGAAACTGGTGCCCTACGCGCTCGGCGAGCTCGCCCACTGGGGGCAGGACCTCTCGCAGTCACCGCTCGACCGCGCCTACGGCCAGGTCGGGATCCGGACGAGCCTGCCGCTGTGGACCGCCGACAACTCGGTCGAGAGCCAGCTGTGGAATGTCCACGGGATCGCCCACAAGGTGGTCTTCGAGGCGGAGTATGCCTACGCCGACTCGACGCAGGACATGAACCAGCTCCCCCTCTACGACCAGATCGACGACGACACCATCAACCAGTACCGACGCAACATCCCCTACTGGGATTACGGTGCCATTCCCGGCCAGACGACACCCCTGCCGCCGGGGGTCGTGTTTGGGCCCGACGGCAAGTACGACCCGCGCTCCTATGCCGTCCGCCGCGGTCTCGCCAGTTGGGTGACCGGGCCGACGGAAATCGCCAACGACCTGTCGGTGTTCCGCCTCGCGGCGCGGCAGCGCTGGCAGACGAAGCGCGGCCCGGCTGGCAACCGCCGGATCATCGACTGGATCACGCTCGACATCGACGGCGAGGTGTTTCCGGTGACCGACCAGAACTTCGGTCAGCCGCTCGGTCTGTGGCAGTACGACTTCCGCTGGCACGTCGGCGACCGGACCACCGTCCTGTCGAGCGCCGACGTCGATTTCTTCACCGGCGGCCAGCAGCTCTACACGGTGGGGGCGCTGCTCAACCGGACGCCGCGGGGCAGTTTCTACATCGGCTTCAACGAATTCGGCGGACCGATCCAGGCCAGCGTGCTCACCGGCTCCTACACCTACCGCATGAGCCCCAAGTGGGCGAGCTCGTTCGGCACCGCGCTCAACCTGCGCGGCCTCAACATCGGCCAGAACTTCCAGCTCGTGCGGATCGGTGAATCGTTCCTCATGACGTTCGGATTCAACGTCGACTACAGCCGCAACAACGTCGGCGTGACGTTCAACCTCGAGCCGCGGTTCCTCTCGCGCACGCAGTTCGCCAGCCGCACCGGCCTCGACGTGCCGATGGCAGGCGCCTACGGGTTGGAGTGAGGCGATCTCGCGTCGTCTCCGAGCCACTGTCCCCAGGCGGCGAACAGCACCGCCAACAGGGCGTAGGCCGCCGCGAGTTCGAGAGGGCCGCGTCCGGCGGCTTCCGCCGGCAGCGGGGGAAGCTGCCAGGGGAGGAACAGCCGGCCATCGGCGAACGGGGAGTGGATCACGCCGACCAGCGTGCAGGCCGCCGCCGCGAGGCACCAGCCCGCCGCCCCGCGCAGGTGCCTGTCGAGGAGCGCCGTCACCATCCCGGCCCACACGAGGCTGGTGACGATGAACCCGGAGGTGAGCAGGCGGAGCGAAAACAGGTCGCGGGCCAGCGGTCCCGTGGCCTGGGCTCCGGCCGCGAGCAGCTTGTCGGCCTGGATGTTGACCAGCGCCGCCAGGGCGGGCACGCAGGCCAGCGCCACGGCAGGGTAGTGGCGGACGGGCGTGGCGTGGAAACTCTGCGCGGTGATCTCCAGGCCGATGAAGACGAGGATCGGGTAGATCGCCGCCGCCGGCACCGCTTGGTAGATGTAGGCGAACGTGCCCGTGAGCCCGGCTCCGCCGATGAAGGCGGCCGTGGCCAGCGTGTATGCCGCCCGACCCCCCATCGCCTTGTAGGCGGGATGGCCGATGTAGGGGGTGGTCTGGATCACCCCTCCACATGCCCCGGCCACCAGGGTGGCGACCGCCTCCACCGCGATGATCGGTCCGGTGTCGTACTCATCGCCCGCGGCCGCCGCGCTCTCCGTGCAATCGATGCCGCCGACGACCGTCGCCAGCGCGAAGGGGATCACCACCGGGAGGAAGCGGACCGTGTCGGGCCAGGCCTCGAGCCACTCGAGGCGCAGTGCCGCCATCCACGCGGTGGGCCAGAGGGCAGCCCCCGGATCGATGGTGGCATGGTCGCCGGCGGGGATCATCCCGGTTGCCGTGCCGAGGAGATGGATGCCCCAGCCCACCCCGAGCGCTGCCAGCGCCCCGGGGACGTGGCCCGGGAAGGGGATGCCGGCGGTGAGCGTGGCGAGCACCACGCCGGCCGCGACCAGCCCCACCAACGGTGAGGAGAACATCTCCAGGACGGGAAGGAAGGTGATCAGTGCCAGGGCGACGGCCGTGAGGCTGCCGAGCAGGCCGGCACGCGGTACGAGCCTGCGGACGCGATCGGCGACGAGGCTGCAGGCCAGTTTGAACACCCCGCTGGCGACGATGGCGCACATCCCCACGTGCCAGGCGTGGCGGGCGGCATCCTCCGCCACCAACCCCGTATCGAGCGCCATCTTGTAGGCCGGGCCGAGCACGAAGAACACCATGCCGAAGGTGCTCGGCGTATCGAGCCCCAGCGGCATGGCCGTGACGTCGGTGCGCCCCGTCCGTCGTGCAAGGCGGAAGGCCATCCAGGTGAAGAGGAGATCGCCGACCACCACTCCCGCCGCAGTCCCGGGCACCAGGTGGGAGAGTGCGAAGTCGACCGGGAAGCCGAACACGGCGGCGAGCAGCGATACCGCCAGCACGAGGTCGGCGAGGTTGTCGATCGCCAGTCCGAAGAACGCGTTGAGATCCCCGGGCGTGGCCCAGCGGTAGGGGAGCGAGGCCGGGCGTGGCGGGGAGGGGGAGGGTCGCATGGGGATCGCGCCTGTCGACGGTCAACCGATCGGGCGACGGGCACCCGATCCGGCGAAGGGGGCAGTGGGCAGGTGTGAAGCCGGGGCGAGAGCGAGTGAAACGGGGCGGGGCGCGGGGCGGGTAGACAACGGAAGTTCGCCGGGGGACAGGATTTCCGTTTATACTCGCTGCGCCAAACGGTTGCGGGGATGCCGGTGCGAACCTTCCCGCGTCGCGGTGCGTACCCACCATGTCCAGTCACGACTCCCATAACGGTGCCGATGGCGGTCGCAGTCCGTCCGCGGGGATGGATCGTGGGTCCACCGGTCCGGACCGGGTTGGCGGGGCGGCGGGAGCGGATCCCGGTGCCGCTGGGCGGCAAGGTTCCACTGGGCGGCAAGGTTCCGCTGAGCGGCAAGGTTCCACGGTGGGCAATCACGGTGCCGTGGGACGGCGCCGGACTCCTGCCGGGGACTTGGCGTTAACGGCACGGGACGGCACAGATGCCGCTGCCGGTGGGATTTCGGCGGGTGGGATTTCGGCCGACGATGGATCTGCAGCGGGGGGCTCGGACGAGGAGTTGTTCCGACGGTTCCGCAGCGGCCACGACGAACCGGCTTTCGAGTCGCTCGTCCATCGCTACGAAGCCGAACTGTTCGGGTATTTGAAGCGGTACCTCGGCAACGCGGAAATGGCCGAGGATGTCTTCCAGGCGACGTTTCTCCAGGTCTATCTGAAGAAGGAGGGCTTCGACGAGGGCCGACGGTTCCGACCGTGGCTCTACACGATCGCCACGAACCAGGCCATCGATGCCCAGCGGCGCAATCGTCGTCACCGCATGGTCAGTCTCGACCAGCGGACCGGCGACGACGACGTGGGTGCATTGGTGGAGATGCTGGCGGGGCGGGATGAGACAGCCGACGAGCGGCTCTCCGGTGAGGAGGCCCGACAGTGGGTCCGGGCAGCGGTCGAGGATCTTCCCGACACGCTGCGCGGGGCACTCCTGCTGGTCTATCACCAGGGAATGAAATACCGCGAAGCGGCCGACGTGCTCGGCGTGCCCGTGGGGACGGTGAAGAGCCGGCTCCACTCCGCGCTCCTCAAGCTCAACCAGTCGTGGCAGGCAAGTGGCAACACGCCATGAAACTCCTCCGTCGATCGCCCCAGCAGACCGCGGACGAACGTCCCGTCAGGCACATCACACCGGTCACACGAGCGAATTGAACACGATCACCGGCGGCGACGGACACGGCTGCACCAGCGACGCGGGCTACTTGCATGCGAGACGAACTTGTCGGCTATCTCCTCGACGCACTCGATGACCCCGACCGACGGCGCGTCGACGACGCCCTGGCCCATCCGCAGGGCGGTCCGGCGCTGCGGCGGGATCTCGATCGCCTCCGCCGGGCTGCCCGTCCGTTGACGCTGGACAGCCAGTCCGATCCCCCTCCGGAGGGCCTGGCGCGGCGGACTCTGCGGTTCGTGGAGACCCACGCCCACGGCCAACCGCAGCGGCAAAAGGCAGCGCTTCCCACGCCGCGTGTCTTCACTCCTGAATCCTCCCCCCGTCGCGTCGCCTCACCGCGGGTTTGGATCGACCGGGCGATCCTCGCGGCCACGGCCGGGGCCGCCTGCGTCCTCCTCGTGCCGATGGTTCTCGAGGGAATCGATCAGTCTCGATCCCTGCGGACCCAGCGCAACTTGCAATTGATCGGCGGTGGTCTCGCCGGCTACGCCGGTCAGCACCGCCACTTTCCCATGCCGCCCGACAGTGGTCCTCTATCGCGGGCCGGGCTCTACGCCCCGACGCTCGTTTCCGAGCAGCGGCTCGTGGCGGACGACGGGACGTTTCTCGTCCCCGGCTCCGCACTCGCCCGGGGGGGCTACGCCGTACCGTCGCTCGAGGAGGTCCGGCGGGCGCAGGCGGCGGGCGACCGGCAGGCCTTCGAGCGGATGATCAGGTCGATGGGGGGTGACTTCGGTTACACCCTTGGTCACCGTGATCCGTCCGGTGCCCTGCAGCCCTACCGCAATCTCGGGCGCGGGCACCATCCGCTCATGGCCGACGCGCCCGACGACGATGGGCACTGGAGTGCCAACCATCCCGACCGGCGGCACCATGTGCTGTTCGAGGATGGCAGGGTCGAGAAGATCGGCCCGCACGCGTTGCACCTTGACGACCATCTTTTCCGCAACCACCGTGGTGAGGTGCGGGCCGGCATCGATGCCGAAGACGCCGTGATCGGCGACTCTCACCATCAGCCGTAGTGCCGACAGCACGAGCACGATCGGGGAGGCGCGGGGCCCCACGGCGACGGTGACGTCGGCCGCGATTCCCCAGGATCATTCCCGATGGTCGCTGGGCGCCCCTGTCAGCGGACGAGATCGCGGGCGGCGGCCGCCACGGCAGCCGCCGTGATGCCGAAATGCTCGTAGAGCTTGTTGGCCGGCGCCGAGGCACCGAAGCCGGTCATGCCGATGAACCGGCCGCGGTCGCCGATCCAACGCTCCCAGCCAAAACCGCAGGCCGCCTCGCAGGCGACCCGTGCGCTCACGGCAGCCGGCAGCACCTCTTCTCGATAGGCGGCGTCCTGTTCGGCGAACAGGTCCCAGCACGGCATGCTCACCACGCGGGCGCGGATGCCGTCGCGCTCCAGCGCGGCCGCCGCATCGAGGCAGATCGGCAGTTCGCTGCCGGTGCCGATCAGGATGCAGTCGGGGCGACCGCCGGCCGGTTCACGGAGGACATACGCCCCCCGTGCCGTGCCCGATGCCGGGGCGAACACGGTGCGATCGAGCGTCGGCAGATTCTGCCGCGAGAGCACCATCACCGCCGGCCGCTGCGGCCGGCCGAGGATGGCACGGTAAGCCTCGGCGACCTCATTGGCATCGCCGGGGCGGAACACGCTCAAGCCGGGAACGGCGCGGGCGCTGGCCAACTGCTCGATCGGTTGGTGGGTGGGGCCATCCTCCCCGAGGCCGATCGAGTCGTGAGTGAGCACGTACACCACCCCCAGGTCGCCCAGAGCCGACAACCGCAGCGCCGGCTTGAGGTAATCGAGGAACACGAAGAACGTCGCGCAGTACGGCCGCAGCCCCGACAGCGCCATGCCGTTGGCGGCGGCCGCCATGCCGTGTTCACGGATACCGAAATGCAGATTCCTTCCCGCCGGGGTGTCGGCGGCGAAGTCGCCGGCGCCGGGCACCAGCGTCATCGTCGATGGCGCCAGGTCGGCCGAGCCTCCGATGAACCACGGGATCGCGACGCTGAGCGCCTGGATCACCTTGCCCGACGAGACCCGGCTGGCGAGTCCCTTGGGATCGGCGGGGAAGCTGGGGATGGCCGACTCCCAGCCGGCGGGCAGCGTGCCGGCGAGGAATTGATCCAACTCGCCGGCCAGGGCAGGGGCCTGCGTCCGGAGCCGGTCTCGTGCCTGGCCCCACGCGGCGCGGGCATCAGCGCCGCGGCGTCCGAGCGTGGCGCTGAACCGCGCCGCGACCCCGTCGGGCACGCGGAAGCTCCCCTCCTCCGGCCACCCGTAGGCAGCCTTGGCCCCGCGGATCTCGTCGGGCCCCAGCGGGGCTCCGTGGGCTTCGTGTGACCCGGCTTTCTTCGGCGCACCGAAGCCGATCACGCTCCTGACGATGATCAGCGTCGGCCGGGAGGTTTCGCCGCGGAACGCCTCGAGGGCCCGCTGCAGCGCCACGGTATCGTTGGCGTCGTTGACCCGCTCCACACGCCACCCGAGCCCGGCGAAGCGGACGGCCACCTCCTCGCTGAACGCCAGATGGGTCTCCCCCTCGATCGTGATCTTGTTGTCGTCGTAGATCCAGCAGAGGTTGGCCAAGCCCAGATGCCCGGCGAGCGAGGCGGCCTCGGCGGCGACACCCTCCATCAGGTCACCGTCGCTGCAGAGCACGTAGGTGTCGTGGTCGAACAGGCGCGTGCCGCCGGCGGCGTAGCGGCTGCCGAGCCAGCGGGCCGCGATCGCCATGCCGACGGAATTGCCACAGCCCTGGCCGAGGGGGCCGGTCGTGGTTTCGATCGCCCGGATGAGATGGTGCTCGGGATGACCGGCACAGACGCTGTCGAGCTGACGGAAACGGCGGATCGCGTCGAGGCTGACCGCGGGCTCGGTTCCGCCCGGCTCCCGGCGGACGCCGGCGAGGTGGAGGAGGGAATAGATGAGCATCGAGGCGTGGCCGCAGGAGAGCACGAAGCGGTCGCGGTTGGGCCAGGCCGGATCGAGTGGGTCGTAGCGGAGAAAGTCGCGCCACAGCGTGTAGGCGACCGGGGCGAGGGCCATCGGGGTGCCCGGATGCCCGCTCTTCGCTGCCTCCACGGCATCCATCGCCAGGGTGCGGATCGTGTTGATGGCCAGCGTGTCGGTGGCGTCGAAGGGGATGGTCCGGGAAACGGTCGCCATCGGTCGTGCTCCGGTGGATGGGAAGGGGGGCAGTGTACCAATCGGCTGCGGGCGGCTGCACGGTGGCCGGCGGCCGGTCGGCGAGCGCGGTTCAGCGCGGGCCGGTCGGGACAGCCGATTCGGCCGTGGCGAGGTGGCGGCGGAACTCCTCGTCGAGTTCCGCGTGACTCCGCCGGCAGAGTTTTTCCAGCGTGTCGGGCGCCGCTGAACCGGTGTAGACGCGCACCAGATACTCGACGAACGGGTCGCGGTAGCGGCCCTGCTGGCCATTCATGAAGAAGTCGGCCAGGCCGCTGATCTGGCTGTAGATCTGTGGCAGTCGCTCGTCGGCCTGGAACTCGCGGCGGCCGAGTGACGCGAGTTCCTCCAGTGGCACCTGGAAGCCATCCTCGAGCACGCGGTTCCGCGCCGCCGGCATCCGTCCCGCCTCGGGGCCGCCGAGCGTCCACCCGTATGGAGCAGGCTCGAGGCTCTCCATGTAGCAGGCCACCGCCTCGATCGCCCAGAACCCCACGCGTTCACCGGCCAGCTTGCTCACAGTTCGCGACTCGGAGAAGAGTTGGTGGGTGGCCTCATGGTGGATGGTGCGGTCGGCGTCGGCATCCCCTCCGCGCCGTTCGTCGGCTGCCATGAACCAGGCGGTCTTCGTCGGTGACCAGTACATCCCCTCGGTGCGGACGGCCGCCGGTTCGATCGTCTCCAGCGCCCCGACATACTCACCACGGTCGCGCACGAGGGTGGCGGCGAACGTCTCCTCCGTCGCGGGTTTGCCCCGCCCCTCGAAGATCCGCTCCCGGGCCGCCGGCTCGGCACGGAAGCTGCCGAAGGCCTGCTGCCAGACACGATGGGTTTCCTCGAGGCGCGTCGCGAGGGCCGCGGTGTCGGCGAGGCCCGCGGTCGAGGTGATCCGCCAGTGATCGCTGTCGAACCTGAGGGGACGGTCGAGCGACCGCGCGCGGCTGTCGGCCGTGGCGGCATCGACCCAGCGTCCGAGATCGTAGCGCTCGCCGGCGCGGTAGCGATCGAGCCGGCCGCGGGGCAGCCAGCCGAAGGCGGGGTCGTATTCCTCCCCCCGGTCGAGCCGTCGGTCAATTGCGGTGGGCACCCAGCGCTCGCCATGCCGCACCCAGCCACCGACCCCCCGCGCCCGTTCGTGGTCGGGATCGTCGCGTAGGGCCAGATGGAGCAACCGCACCGCCTCGCAGCCCCGGTCCCCCCACGACGGACGGTCCGCCGCCGTGGGCCCACCGGCCTTGGCGGCCTCGGTCCGGGTGGGGACGGCGGCGTGTGCCCGGGCCGCCTCGACGGCGAGTGCGAAGTACCCCTCGGCCCGCCGCCGCCGGGCGGCGCGGAAGTCGTCCCACAGGCCGGTCGCCTTCGGATCCGTCACCCACTCGGGCGTGGTCATCGCGTCGGCGATGGCCACGATCTGCTGCCGTGCTCCCGCCGGTGGCAGTGGCCATTCGGCGAACATGGCGGCGAGCCGTTCCTCCCCGCCCCGCCCGGCGCGGCGGACGAGATCGGCGAGCGACGCGGCGAACTCCTCCTCGAGGGCCGCCAAGGGGGTGGGGGGAGTGCGGTCGGCCGCGCCCGCGACCAGACTGGCGGCGGCGATGGCGAGGGCGAGCACGCCCGGCAGTCGGAGGGGCATCGGTCGTGGCGCGCGCCGAACGGTGGCCATCAGGACTCCTCGCTGAACGCGGCGTCGAAGGGGCGTTTTCCCGGAGGGAAGTCGAGGGTGCGGACGAATTCCGCCGCCTCCGCGGCACCGTGCTCACGGTCCATGCCGCTGTCCTCCCACTCCACGGAAAGGGGCCCCCCGTAGCCGATCTGGTTGAGGGCGCGGACGATCTCCTCGAAATCGATCGCGCCACGGCCCGGGGAGCGGAAATCCCAGCCGCGCCGCGGGTCACCGAAACCGAGGTGGCTGCCGAGGATGCCCGAGCGGCCGTTGAGGCTGGTGATCGCGTCCTTGACGTGGACGTGGTAGATGCGGTCGGGGAAGGTGCGGATGAACTCCACCGGATCGACCCCCTGCCAATGGAGGTGGCTGGGATCGAAATTGAAGCCGAACTCCTCGCGGCGACCGATGGCCTCGAGGGCGCGCTGCGCGGTGACGGTGTCGTAGGCGATCTCGGTGGGATGCACCTCGAGCGCGAAGCGCACCCCGCACTCGGCGAACACGTCGAGGATCGGCTGCCAGCGATCGGCGAACTCGCGGAAGCCGGCCTCGATCCAGTCGGGCGGGACCGGCGGAAACGAATACAGCAGCGGCCAGATCGACGACCCGGTGAACCCGTTGACCACCGACACCCCGAGCCGGCGGGCCGCCCGGGCGGTGTCCATCAGTTCGGCCGCGGCGCGGCGATTGACCCCGACCGGATCGCCGTCCCCCCAGACGTGCGGCGGGAGGATCGTCCGGTGCCGTTCGTCGATCCGGTCGCAGACCGCCTGGCCGACCAGATGGGTGGAGATGGCATGCACGCAGAGGTCGTGCCGTTCCAACTGGTCGCGGATGGCGGCGCAGTAGCCCGTCTCCGCCAGCGCCCGCCGGACGTCGAAATGATCACCCCAGCAGGCCAGTTCCAGGCCGTCGAAGCCGAACGTACGGGCCTTGCGCGCCAGGTCCTCGAGGGGCAGGTCGGCCCACTGGCCGGTGAACAGCGTGACTGGTCGGGGCATGGGTGGCTCCGGGCGGGGAGGAAGGCCGCAGTGTGCCAGACCGGCCGCGGGCTGGAAACGTCGGCACGCCGCCCGGCGCCGGCTGCCGTCAGGTGCGCACCACGCGCCGCAGCAGCCACGCGCCCCAGAGACAGACCAGCAGATTGCCCATCCACACCGCCACCGGTGGCACCGACCCCGACTTGGCCTGCGACACCCCGAGCATGAACACCGGATAGTAGACGAGGAGGATGGGGAGAAAGCAGAGGAAGAAGCTGGTGAGGAAGTCGGCATTTCGCAGCCGGATCGCCATCGGCGCCCCCACCAGCACGAAGCACAGCGCGGAGAAACCGTTGGCCCACCGCCGCCACGGTTCCATGATGATGCGGTGCAGCCGGCCGCGCTCCGACGTCACCACCTGCCGTTCGTGCTCCACCGCCTTGGGGAGCGTGCCCTCGAGGCGGCCTTCGAGCATCGCCAGGGCCGTCTTGGCCGCCGCGTGCTGCTCGATGCGGCTGATCCGCTCCGCCTGCTCGGCCCGGGCGGCGGCGAAGTTGGCCATCGCGATCTCCGACGGGCTCGTCGATCCTCCCCCCTTGCGGCTCACGGTATCGAGCGGCAGTTCGCGCTCCATCGTGTCGGGGAACACCGCTTTCACGTCGCCGACGTGGACGGTGCCGTTGCGGCAGCGGACGGTGAGCGTGCCGGCGGCGGCGTTGGCCTGGAGTTCGGCCGCGGCCGCCGAGATCGTCACCGCCGGTCCGCCTCCTGACGGCTGGAGCGACAGCGTGGGGCGCACCAGGGTCCGCCCCTCGACGCTCTTCACGTTGATCGACACCTGCGCCGTGCTGTACGAGCGCTGCTGCCGCAGGCGGCCGTAGATGATCTCCTCGACGCTCGAGATGATCACGCGGCGGACGCCGTCGCGGCCCCACGAGACCGCCACGTCGTTGAGCCAGACCGACACCAGGCTGACCACCACCGCGAGGCCGAGGGCCGGGCGGATCGCCGCCAGCGGACTGATCCCGGCGGCCTTGAGGGCGGTGATCTCGTTGGCGGCCGACATCCGCCCGAAGACGCTCGCCACCGCGAACAGCATCGTGCCGGGCACGGCGAACCGCATCGCCTCGGGGAGGATGTAGGGCACCAATTCGAGGATCTGCACGAGGCCGAGGCCCTGCTGCTGGGCCTCCTTCACCAGGCCGACGACGAGCATGAAGAGCGTCAACGCCCCCAGGGCCACGAGGAACACCTGGAGCAGTTCGCGGAGCACGTAGCGGGTGATGATCGTCATGCCGACCCCTGGGGATGGTGGGGTGGTTCACGGCCGGCCGGTCCGCGCGTCGTGTCGCCCGACCGTGCCGCCTCCAGCGACCGGCTGTAGATCGCGACTGCCGCCGCGACCGCTTCGAGGGCCTCGGCGACCGAGCCACCGGCGGCCTGCTGCCGCGCCCGGGCCACCAGCTCCAGGGTCCGCAGCCGCTGTGGATCGGCCAGCCCGTCGGCGGCCGATTCGATGCTGCTGACGATCCCTTCGACGAGGGCCGGCCGCGGCTTGCAGTCGTAGGAACGGTAGGGGCCGCGCCCCAGCCGGCCCCCCGGCTGGAGGACGAATGCGCGCCCGGGATCGGCGGGGAGGAAGCCAATGATCGCCACCACGAGGGTCCCGAGCGCCACCAGCAGCGCCGCCGCACTCACCACCGTGCACAGCATGCGCAGCGGCTCCGGCACGCGCTGCGTGAGATCGCTCCAGGGGCTCGAGAGGAGCGCGACGAAGAGGCCGACCGCCGAGGCGGCCAGCGGCCACCAGGCGGGCCGCGTCGGCCGCCGGGCCGGAGGCTCCTCCTCGGTGAGCGGCCATTCGTCGGCGCGGCGGTGGCGCGGCGAGGCCTCCTCGGCCCCGGCCCGGGCGACGATCACCGTCACGTTGTCGGGGCCCCCGCGGATCAGCGCGAGGCCGAGGAGCGTCTCGGTCGCCGCGCGCGGCGGCAGGGTCGCGGCCACCAGGCCGATCTCCTCGTCGGCGACCTGTCCGGAGAGCCCGTCGCTGCAGAGGACGTAGGCATCCCCTGCCTCCACCCCGAACGGCCCCTCGAGGTCGACGTCGACCCGGGAATGGGGCCCCATCGACCGGGTGATGATGTTGCGTGGTGCCGCTCCGGCCTGTTCACGCGACAGTCCGCCACTGGCCTCGAGGTCCCAGACCAGCGAATGGTCACGGCTCAACTGGTCGATCGTGTGCTTGCGCACCCGGTAGGCACGGCTGTCGCCGACCTGGGCGACGAGGGCGCCGCGCGGCAGGAGCACGAGCACCGAGCAGGTGGTGCCCATGCCGCGGAACTCGGAAGCGTTCTCGCCGCGTTGGTGGATCTCCGCATTCACCTGCTCGACCGCGCGCCGCAGTGCCAGCGGAGGGGAACGCTCCGCGTTCTTCTCGTAGACGAGAGGCACCTGGCGGGCGGCGATCGAACTGGCGAGTTCACCCGCCGCATGGGCCCCCATGCCGTCGGCGACGAGGAAAAACCATCCGCGGCTCTGGTACTGCTGCGGATCGGCGGGGGGGAGAACGGCGCGGGAATCCTGGTTGTTGGCGCGGCGGCGGCCGATGTCGGTGAGATCGTGATAGACGAGGCTGGTGCCGTTTCCCACGCTTCGACCCGCCTCGGGAAATGCTCAAAGGATCCGTGACCACGACGATTCTAACCCCCTGACCCGGGTGGCCGCGATACGGCTCCGCCGCCTGGATGGCTGGTCTGGCGGCGGCGGACCGACCGTGCTACGGTCCGCGCATGCACCCACACGGCACCCCTCCGTTCCCGTCGGCCCGCGTCCTCGCCCTGGGCGCGATGCTGCTTGCCACCGGGACCGCCGGCTGTGTGCAGCGGCGGATGACGATCCGCAGCAACCCCCCGGGGGCGTTGGTCTACGTCGACGACTACCAACTCGGTCAGACTCCCGTGTCGACCGATTTCATCTACTACGGCACGCGGAAGATCCGTCTCGTGAAGGACGGCTACGAGACACTCACCGTCCGCCAGCCCTTTCCGTTGCCGTGGTATCAGGTGTTTCCGCTCGATTTCGTCACCGAGAATCTCTGGCCCTGGGAGATCCGTGACGAGCGCGTCGTCGATTTGGCGATGATCCCCGCCGCCGCCACCCCGGCCGAGGAGGTCGCCGCCCGCGCGGAACAGGCGCGGCTCGCTGCCGGGAGCCTGCCGGTGCCACCGGCACCGCCGCCACGCCCGGTATTGCAGCCGATCCCCGCCCCTTCTCCCGGCTTCGTGCCTGCCCAGCCGTTGCCTCCGCCCGCCCTGTCGTTTCCCCAGCCGGCGCTGCAGGCGCCGCGGCAGAATGCCCCCGCCCAGGGCCTCCCCAGTCTCGGGGCCCCGCCGCTGATGCAATAATCGCGGCATGCGGCCCGCGCCCCCTCCATCCTGTCGCCACCGAGCCGACCTCGACCGGCTCAAGCGGCAGCGGCTCGGGACGCTCCTCGAGGCGATCCTGCCGGCGAACGCGTTCTACGCCGCGAAGCTCGGTGCATCGCCCCGACTGCCGGTATCGTTCGACGACCTCGCCGAGTGGCCGTTCACGACGAAGGACGAGCTCGTCGCCGGCGCCGTCGCCACGGGCGCGCCTGCCAATCTCACGTTCGACCGCGCCACCTACGTGCGCTACCACCAGACCAGCGGCACCCATGGCCGCCCGTTGCCGGTGTTCGACAGCGCCGCCGACTGGGAGTGGTGGATGGACTGCTGGCGCCTGGTGCTCGACCGCGGCGCCGTCGGCCCCGGCGACCGGGTGCTGGTGGCGTCGTCGTTCGGCCCGTACCTCGGGTTCTGGAGCGCCTTCGACGGGGTGATCTCCCGGGGCGCGATGGCGATCCCGTGCGGCGGCATGTCGTCGGTCGCCCGGCTCGACCTGGCACGGAGCACGGCGGCGACGGTGCTCGTGGCCACTCCCAGCTACGCGCTCCACCTGGCGCAGGTTGCTGAGGCAGCGGGCATCGACACCCGCGCCCTGCCGATCCGTCTGGTGCTCGTGGCCGGCGAGCCGGGGGGATCGGTGCCCGGTGTGCGCGCGGCGCTGGAAGGCGGCTGGGGGGCGACCGTGCTCGACCACGCCGGGGCGAGCGAAGTGGGGCCATGGGGGGTCGGTGGCGATGCATCCGCGGCGTATGCCATGGCAGGAGCGCCCCGGCGGGATCCGGGCTCCGCCGAAGGCAGCCCGTGGCTGGAAGTCATCGAGGAATGGTTTCATCCGGAGTTTCTCCCGCTGGATACCCCGGGGGGATCCGACTCCACGGGGCTCGCCGAACTGGTGCTGACAACGCTGGGCAGGGTCGGGGCACCGGTGATCCGTTACCGCACCGGCGACGTGGTCAGGCCCAGCTGGCCCACCGCCGCCGAGGTCGCGGCCGGCGCCACGCCGCGCGTGCGGCTCAGCGGCGGGATCCTCGGTCGCACCGACGACATGCTCGTCGTCCGGGGGGTGAACATCTTCCCGTCGGCGGTCGATGGGATCCTCCGCAGCTTCCCGGAGGTGGTCGAGTACCGGCTCACCGTCGACAGCCGGGAGCGACTTGATCATCTGGCGGTCGAGATCGAGGATCAGTTGCACGCCCCCGCACGGGTCGCCGACGAACTCCGCCTCCGGCTCGGCCTCCGCATCGACGTCAGCGAGGTGCCCCTCGGCTCCCTGCCGCGGTTCGAGGGGAAGGGGCGCCGGGTCGTCGATCGCCGCCCGCGTGACCGACACCGACCCCACGCCCCGTGAAGGAGTGTGCCATGACCCGTCCGGTTCCCCAGTCGATCGCGCGGACGCCGCGTGGCCATGTGGAGATCGTCTGGTCCGACGGGTTGCGGGCCGAATACAGCCCGCGGCTGTTGCGCGATGCCTGCCCCTGTGCGACCTGCCGGGAAACACGGGCCAAGACCGCGCCGCCGCCGCTCCTGCCGGTGCTCGCCCCGGCGGAGCTCGTGCCCCTGGCGGTCGCGGTGATGCGGCCGGTGGGGCAATACGCCTATGGCATCGAGTTCTCCGACGGCCATGCCAGCGGGATCTACACCCTCGACTATCTCCACGAGCTCGGGGGTGCCCCCGGCCAGGGGCCCGCCGGCGGGGGGCGCGCCTGAGCCACCCCGCCGGCGGGCCGTCCAGCGCCGTGGTAGAGTCGTGCGGTTTCCGTCGGGGACACGTGTGCGTTTCCGTGGGCCCGCGGCGGCGGATCGGGCAGAGGCTGCTGCTGAGGAGGGACGGCGATGGGGTGTGATCTGGCAGGATGGTTGGATCCCGGGGCCCGGGTCGCGGTCGCTGGGTCGTGCGGGGCCGCGGGCCTCCCGTGCGGCGAGTCGTCGCCCGGAGCGGCTCCGCGGGCTGCGTGGTGTGGCAGCGCGAGCCGGATCGCCATCGCAGCCGGGCTCGTCGCCCTCTGCATGCTGCCGGGGCCGGTGGCAGGCACCCTCGCGGCGCAGGAGCCGGTGGCCCCCGCCGAGACGAAGGCCGCCGAGCCCAAGGCGGAGGCCAAGCCGGCCGAGACCGTCTCCGCGGAGCGGGGCCGCTTCGAGGTGGCGCTCGACATGAAGGGGGAATTCGTCCCGCTCGACATGGCGGTGGTGGAATTCAATCCCCAGGGCTGGCGGCAACCGCTGGAGATCGTCACCGTCGTGCCGCACGGCACGCGCGTGAACGCCGGCGACGTGATCATCCAGTTCGATCCCCGGAAGCTCGACGAGGCCATCACCGATGCCGAGATGGCGCTCGCCGTGTCGGACAAGGCGATCGAGATCGCGCGGCGCGAGCTGCCCGTCGCCGAGGCGCTGCAGCCGCTGGAGATGGCCGCCGCGGAGCGTGCCGGGCGCATCGCCGCCGAAGACCTGAAGCGTTGGCAGACGGTCGAGCGCCGTCAGTTCGAGGAGTCGGCGCGGTTCGGTCTCAAGGCGGCTGAGGAGTTCCTCAAGTACTCGTCTGAGGAGTTGCGCCAGCTGCAGCAGATGTACAAGGACAAGGACCTCACCGAGGAGACGGAGGAAATGATCCTCCAGCGCACCCGGTTCGAGGTCGAGCAGGCGGAGTTCCGCCTCAAGAATTCCCGCCTCCAGACGGAGGAGTCGCTCACCATCGAGGCTCCGCGGCGCGACGAGGCGGCGACCGCCGCCGCCGCCCGCTCCGCCCTCGACCTGGAGAAGGCCCGGGGCACGCTCGGGCTGCGGCTCGATCAGAAGCGGCTCGAGCTGGCCAAGGACGAATACGCGCGGGCGCAGGCGCTGCGGAAACTGGGGGAGTTGAAGGACGACCGGCAGAAGATCGCGCTCAAGGCGCCGCGGGCGGGCATCGTCTATTACGGCCGGCTCCATGACGGCACCTGGTCGACGGCGGCCGTGGCGGCGAAGGCGGCGCCGGGGCAGGACGTGCCGCCGGGCGACCTCGTGTTCACCGTCGTCGATCCCGCCCGCGTCGGGTTCGATGCCGTCGTCGAGGAGAAGGATCTGCACCTCGTGGCACCGGGCCTCAAGGGCCGGGTCGAGCCGGCCGGGTATCCCGATCTCGAGGT
>SXGQ01689983.1_pt1 | contig 21352 bp, 14 predicted proteins | sample 3178371 | NCBI WGS metagenome assembly SXGQ01 (sample SAMN11356859, study PRJNA531348) | freshwater metagenome | isolation source: freshwater sample F1-20 | place: China: Fuxian Lake, Yuxi | collected 2017-12-25 | reverse complement strand
GTTTTTTTGTGCCCAAAGACCGGAGGGCTCAAAACCGCCAGGCGCCGGAGAGGCGAAACCCTGTGGCGCCTCGGCCCACCGCGAGGGCCCCCGCTGGCAACGCCGCGTCCCGGGCCCACGAGGGTCCCCACGGGGCGTCGAGGTTCACCACCGCGCCGAGCGCGAGGTGCGCCCCCTCCGGCAACAGCCACCGCAGCTCCGGCACCAGGGAGAGCGCGGCCGCGTCGCGCGTGACCGTGGGCGTCCAGGCCAGCTGCCCAGCGAGCGACACCCACCAGTTCGCCGCGACCTCGGCCGCGACCCGCGCCCGCAGCTCGAGGGCGAGACCGTCACCGCGCACGAGGCCGTCGGTCCCCTCGCGCGCCTGGGTCGGGAGCATGAAGGCGACCGTCGGCTGCGCCTCGAAGAGCCACCCCGGCCCGACCTCCGCCCAGGTCATCGACCCGAACGCGGCCGCGTGATCGCCGAGCCACTGCCAGGACTCCCAATGCCCGCGGATCGCGCGCCCACCGATTTCGGCCAACGCGTCGACCGCCTGACCGCGCCGCGCGACAGGCAGCGCCCCGCCGACCTTCAGCACGAGCCCCGCGCCCATCTGCTCGGCCCAGCCGAACACGAGGTTGCCCGCGGCGAAGCCCGTCGCGCCCGCCGAATCGACCGCCATCGTGCCGCCCGCCCGCAACCAGGCGGCCCCCGTGGCGCCAGCCCGGCCCGTCAGCGTCATCATCGGGCTCCAGAGCGCGGCGTGCCCGCCGAGACCGTCCCGGACGACACCCCCAGCGACCTCGAGGTCGATCCGCGGACCGTCCGCGCGGGCCTCGCCGACGCCGACGCAGGCCGACGACAGCAGCGCCACGACACCCCACCGCGCGGGACGCCACCCCCTGACCTCTTGACCCACGCGCGTTCCCGGTGCCATGCGTCTCCCCGCGTCAGGCGCCATCCTGACACATCGCGCGGCGACACTCACGCGCCGCGAAGGACTCCGAGACCTGCGCGCGAGACGAACGATCCGATGCACACCCTGCGCCCCCTGCCCGCCCTGCTGAACCCCACGCCACGCCTGGTCCTGATGGACTGCGACGGCATCATCTTCGACACAAACCTCAGCAAGTGCGAGGCCTTCCGTTACGCGCTCGGCGCGTACCCCCGCGAGGCCGTCGAGCGCCTCGTGGCCTTCCATACCGCGACTGGTGGCGTCTCACGCTACGTCAAGATCCGCCGCTTCTTCCGGGCCATGCACCCGGTTCCCGACCCCGAGACGGCCATCGCCGAGGCCCTCGAGCGCTTCGCCTTCTGGTCCGAGAAGGCCTATGCCGAGCTGGCCCCGCGCCCCGAGAGCCTCGCCTTCGCCGAGCGCCTCGGAGGCCCGGTCCGCGTCCACGTCGTCTCGGGCTCGGACGGCGACGAGCTGCGTCGCGTCTTCGCCCGCCATGGCTTGACGCCACGCTTCGCTGGTGTCCACGGCTCTCCCGAGACGAAGGTCTCCCACCTCGAACGACTGCTCGCCAAGGCGCAGGTCGCGCCGCAGGACGCGCTCTTCATCGGGGACGGCGGCGGGGACTGGGCGACCGCGGTGGAGCTCGGGGTGCCGTTCATCCTGCTGACCGAGATGTCGGAGTGGCAGGACGGCGCCGCGGTGGTAGCCGCTGGCTGCGGAGGCGGACCGGCCGAGGGTCCTGGTGCGGCCGTCGCCTCGACCTGGGCCGAGATCCTCGCGGCCCTTGCTACGCCCCCGCGAAAGGTCCCGACCTGAGCAAGGCCGAGGACCACTCGCCGCGCGCCTGATGTGGCCCGCGCCATGACGATCGTGGGGCGCTTCGTCAGCGAGTCGGGGTGCGTTGAAGCGAACTGGTCTGCCTGGTGCCGAGGGGCGCGGCATCCACGCGCTGTGCGGGACGTCCGCCTCTGGGCCGAGGCTGGTCTGGCCGGTCGTGTGCCCGCCGCTCGGACTCAGCGTCGACGACGCGTCGCGCACGCTCGGAGAACGCACGTGGACATGCGAGGTGGAGCGCTCAGGCGGCGCTGACAACGCGCCCGCGTCAGTGCAGGACGGTCGCCGACAGGCGCGGGAAGACCTCGAGCAGGCCCTCGGGCGTCTGGATCGGGGCATCGGCGTCGCCATCGGGGCGGACCCCGAAGCCGCGCGCAGCCCAGGACTCGAGGAATGTCGTGCACTTTTCCAAGTGATCACGGGCATCGATGCCCTCGACCGGCTGGATGCTGCCCGAGGCGAGCACACCCCGGAACGCGGCGGCGAGGGCCTGCATCTCGGAGGGGGCCATCGGAGCCCGCACGCGAGCGGCCAACTCCGGGCTTTGCGCGAGCGACATCAGCAGCGGCCCCGCGTTGATTTCGCAGGGACTGACCGGATAAAGGCTGTAGCGCGAGGCGAACGGGCAGCGCTCGCAGTCGTATTCGTCGGCGCGTTCGGCCGCGAAGGTCTCGAAGTCCAGGTCGTCGTCGCGTGCGTCGAACTCGTCTTCGAGGCGCGCGACGTGGTCGGGGTCATCGCGGACGATCGGGGCGTTGACGGCCTCGCAGGTCGAGGTCGTCAGGTCCTCGAGGCGCTCCTCGAGGGCCACGAGCTCGTTGACAGCCTTCTCGGTCAGTAGCTGGTGCTGGGAAGCGACCACGCGCGCCTCGATGGCCGCCTCGATCTGACGGATGATGTCAGCGCGGCGACGCCCATGGCGGGCGGGGCGAACGAGGAGCCAGTCGAGACGGGTCATGCGCGGCCTCCGAGCCCGAGGGGATTTGCCCTGAAGCGGACGACGACGCAAGCGGCGCGTTCAGGATGCCTCGCGGCCCGCAGGGCGCCGACAGGGCGGGGGTGATACCAAGGCTGAAACATGATGTTTCACCTGTGAACCATTTTGTCTCATCGATGAACCAGAATGTTGCATGCGGTGTGAACTCACGGCCGCACGTCGGCCACGTCGAGCCCGGCGTCGGCGTAGATGCGAGCGAGGCGCTGCGGATCGAGCCGCACCGCGAGCGTCTTGACAGCAGCGACCGAGACGCGACCCGGCGGCGCGCCCTTGGGCTTGCGGACGTGCTTTCTCTGGGTGTGCATGACGTCGATGACAGCCTCGCCACGGGCCTTGCTGTGCCACGCGGCGAGGGTCGCAGCATCGAGCAGCGCCTCGGGGTGCGGCGGGGCCCCGCGTTGGCGCTCGCGCAAGATCACATGCGATCCCGGGACGTCGTGGGCATGGACAAAGGTGTCCCCACCGCGGGCGTGCCGGAAGGTCAGCGCGTCGTTGTCGGCCGCGCCGCGCCCGAGCCAGATCTCGGCGCCATCGCAGGCGACAAAGCGCCGGTACGGCAGCCGGGGCCCCTCGGACTCTCCCCCCGACCCTGCTGCGGGCTGTTGACGCGGGCGCAGGCCGAGCTTGCGGGCCTCCGACGCGACCTGCCCCAAGGTGGCCGCGTCAGGCGCCTCGGCGGTTCGCACGAGCAGCCCGTCGAGGCCCTCGAGCTGCTCCCAGGTGGCGAGCAGCCGCCCCTCGGCGTCCTCGCGCGTTCGGACGAGCTTGCGGTAGCGGGCGAAGAGGCGCGCGAGGTTGGCGGCCGGTGTCAACCCCGGGTCAAGCGGGATCTCGACCTCCGGGGCGCCGTCCGCGAACCAGTTGCGGGCCCGAACCGACGCGGCCTTCGGCGGGACGTCGCGCAGCACGGTCTTCAACAGCTCCCCGCGCTCGAACAGGGCGGGCGCCTCACTCGCAGCCGCCAGCTGCGCCTCAAGCCGGTCGGCAGCGCGCTGGTGGCGGTCGCGTGCAGCCTTGAGCGCGCGTTGAAGTTCGAAGCGCTGCTCGTCGAGGAGGCGGCACTCGCGGGCGGACCAGGAGGTCTCGGACCAGGCCGCGAGCCACAGGTCGGGGGTCGCGGCCAGCTCCGGGAATGCGAGCCCCGAGGCCTGAAGCGGGGGGGCCTCGTCGTCGATTGCGGGTCTGTCGTGCAGCAGCGCGACGCGCGCCGGGGTCGTCTCGTCAGGCGCTGCGGTCACCGCCGTGAGGTTCGGGAAGCGCCCGGCGAGCTGGAAGACGAGGCTGCACGCGCCGCCCTGGAAACGCAGAACCAGACGCCGCGTGTCCTCGAGGGTCACCGCGGAGAGCCGCGCGTTCTCGAGCAACGCTCGCAGACGCAGGGTCTCCCGATCGGGGGCCTGCGGCGGAGGCGGCCACGTCCGTCCGAGCATCACCGCGGGCGTACGCGGGGCGGCGTCGAGCATCAACCGCGGGCGCGGTCCACCGTCGGGCGAGGACCCGGTCGGCCAGTCGAGCGCCCCGAAATCGAGCAGCAGCATCGTCTCGGTCGGGCGCCACAGGCGGTCGAGACGGCGCCCGACGAGCAACTGTCCGAGGCTCTGCGCGAGCAACGCCCCGGACTCGGCGGAGGGTCTCATGGCGTCCGTTCACCGCCCTCGCCGCGTCGCCACGGGCCGCGGACTCCGCCCTCCTTGGCGAGGAGCATCGTCGGCCCGATGACGAGCTCGCGGTCGACGGCCTTCCCCATGTCATAGATGACGAGCGCGGCCACGGATGCGGCCGTCATGGCCTCCATCTCGACACCGGTGCGGGCGGTTGTCGACGCGACCGCGAGGATCGCGATGGCGTCGTCGAGGACCTCGAAGGTCACGTCCACGTGATCGAGTGGCAGGGTATGGCACAGCGGAATGAGATCGGAGGTCTTCTTGGCGGCCTGAATCGCGGCGATTCGCGCGACCGCGAAGACGTCGCCCTTGGGGCCACCGCCTACCGCGAGCAGCGAGATGGTCTCGGGCGCCCCTGTGATGCGGGAGGCCGCGACGGCGCGACGGGCGGTCTCGGGCTTCGGCGCCACATCGACCATCCGGGCGCGTCCGGTCTCATCGAGGTGGGTGAGCCGCGTCACGGCCCCACCTGGAAGGACCACTGCTCGGTGTAGCCGCCGGCGCCCGCCACGGTGCCCGTGATGGTGCACGTCCCCGAGGCGACCGCAGTGACCTCGAAGACGCCATCCCCGAGCTTGGTGTTCGGGACAATCCTGCAGATGGCCTCGGCCGCCGCGAGCGTCACGACGCCATCGAGGCCCGCGACCGTCGCGGCGTCGTTCGTGAGCCCGCGGAGAACGCCGGACGCCGACTCGCCAACCGCGAGGCTGGTCAGGGACTGGAGGCCGCGAAGCTCGAGATCGACGAGGGCCGAGGGCGCAACGACCTCGAGGGCGAACCCCTCGCCAGCGCCAGGCGTCAGCGTGACGGGGCCCTCTGCGAGGAAGGTCGGTCGGATGAAGCCCTGCCCGACGAAGCGGGCGGCATCGGAAGCCTCCGGGGGGTCGGCGCGGATGACGACGGGCAGCTCACCATAGCCGGTCAGGCGGCCGCCGCCGGCGTCGCGCAGGGCCACCGCGAGGGCCATGCGCCCGCCGACCACAGCGCGCGGGGTCGGCGTCTCAGGCACGAGGAAGCCCGGCCCCGAGAGGTCGACCGTCGCGAGCTCGGCCACGTGAAGCTCGATGGTGTCGCGGCCGCCGTCGGTCTCGACCGTGATCGTGACCGTGCCCGGGCTACGCGCGCGGACCTGGATGACGTTGAAGTCAACGCTTCGGACCTCGAGGATTTCGGGGTCGCTGCTCGTGGCGGCCGTGACCGCGAGGGCCGCGTCGGAGCCGACCGAGGTGACAGCGACTGCGCCCGAAAGGCCGGCAGCGACCGGGGTGTCGAACGCGACCGGCAACGAGCGCTCGAGCTCCTGCCAGGCGAAGGTGAGGACGCCACCCTGGCCGCTCTGAGCGACGTCACAGGCGGCGAGCGCGCAGCAGGCCGCAAGAGGGGCGAGAGGGGATACGCGCATCATGAAGCACTCCTGACGGTTCAGCGGGACGCTCGCAGGGTGCCCGAGAAGGCGCCCGAACGCAAAATCGGGCGGTCGGAGCGGCCAATGGCGCCCGTCACCACCCGAGATGCAACCATGTTGCAAATACGTCCGCGCGCTGTCAGGATCCCGGCGGGCAGCGGTCGCAGGAGGGTCGATGCGAGGGGCTTCGAGATGGCTGGCGAGCATGGGGGTCGTGTGCGTCGGAAGCGCGCGTGCAGCGGAGCCCGAGCCGATGCCCGCCGTCGACCCGGTCGAGGCGCTGTCCGAGGAGGACCGGCGCGCCATCGAGGCGGCGCTCGGAGGCGACGCGGGACCGGAGACGCCGGAGACGCCGCCGGCCCCATCGTTCTTCCAGTCGATGGCCCCGAGCATGAGCCTCATCCTCGACACCGCCTTCGCGGCCTTTGGCGGCGGGCCCCCCGATCAGCGCGGGGCCCACGACCCGAGCCGCTCGGGTTTCAACCTGCAGCAGCTCGAGTTGCACGCGAGCGCGTCCGCCGATCCGTTCTTCCGCTTCGACACGAACCTCGTCTTTGGCCTCTTCGGCGTCGAGATCGAGGAGGCCTTCGTCACGACCCTCGCCCTGCCAGGCGGACTGCAGGCGCGGGCTGGACAGTTCCTGACGCGCTTCGGGCGACGCAACCCGACGCACCCGCACAGCTGGGCCTTTCTCGACCAGCCGCTCGTCCTCGGAAAGTTCTTCGGGGGCGAGGGCAACCGCGGTCTCGGCTTCGAGTGCAGCTGGCTCATGCCGCTCCCGTGGTACGCCGAGCTCGTCGTGTCAGCGACCGAGGCCCGCGGCGACTGCTGCAATCGCAGCGCCTGGGGCGCCCTCGACGCAACCCTCTCGGGCCCGGGCGACCTCGCCTGGACCGCCGCGCTCAAGCAGTTCGCGGATCTGAGCCCGGACTGGGGCCTGAACCTCGGGCTGTCGCTGCAGCTCGCCCCGAACGCAACCGGCGCGGGCAACCGAACGGCCATCGCGGGCGCCGACCTCTACCTGCGCTGGAAGCCGACCGGCGTCAGCGGGCGGCGCAGCGTCGACCTCGCCGTCGAGGTCCTCGCACGATCGCGCAGCCTCCCGGGGCGCGTCCTGCAGGACTGGGGCGGCTTCGCCGAGCTCCGCTGGCTCATCGATGCCAACTGGGGTCTCTCAGGGCGCTACGAGCGCGTGAGCGGCCTCGGCGACGACCCGCTCGACCCCGAGTGGACGAAGACCCGCCACCGCACCGCCGTCGCCGCCGACTGGTACCCGTCGCACTTCTCGCGCCTGCGGCTGCAGTTGGCCGAGGACCGCGCGCTGTGGCGCCCCGAGCCCGTTCGGGCCGTCATGCTCGGCCTCGAGGTCGTCACGGGCGACCACGGGTCGCACGGGTACTGATTCAGTCGAAGGCGTGGTTGACCGTGGCGGTCCTCCCTGCCTCGACCTTCACGGACTTCGTGACGCGCTCCGCGCCTTTCGTAAGGACCACGAAGTAGATTCCCGGCGCCATCTGCATCGACACGGGCGCGTCTCCGACCGGGCGGCCGTTGATCAACACCTTGGCCCACGGGCGCGCCTTCACCTGCAGGGTGCCCTTCGCGCCCAGCGTGCTCTGCGCCCCGTCCTCGCTGTCGAAGTCGTGCGACAGGCGAAGCGTCTCTCCGGCGACGATCGTTACGGATTTTATAACGCTCTGCTCTCCCTTCTGAAATCGAATGCTGTGACTCCCAGACGCCAGCCGCCGCGACAGGGGGGTGTCGCCCACAGGACGTCCGTCGATCGACACCGAGGCCCATGGCCGGGCGGTCAGCTGCAGGAGACCCTCGCTGCCAGAGGCCTCCGCAGCGCCGGCCGCCGGCCGCTCGGTGGTCGACCCAGCGCCCACAGCGGCCTCCAACGGCGCGGCCTTTCCGATGAAGAACGTCCTTGTCCTGACGGCGGGGTCGAGCGTGACCTCCTCGATGACGGGCGGGACGCCATCCTGCGACGGCCGGACCTCGACCCTGATGACCTCACCCGCGACTCCGCTATAGGCCTGCGGGCCCTTGCCGAGGAGCTTGCCGCTGACGACGAGCCAGGCCGCATCGTCGCCGACGGGCTCGAGGACAACCACCACCTTCTCGCGGGCCTTCTCGAGCTTGATGGCGACTGTCACCGACGCGCTGTCGAGGTCGACGATCTTCTCGAAGCGCGCAAAGCCCTCCGCCTCCGCGATGACCGTCACCTCGCCGCCGAGCTTCAGCCCCGCGACCTTGCCGCGGACGGACTTCCCGTCGACCGTGACCGCGGCGTCGGGCGGGTCGACCTCGAGCACGAGCTCGGACTCGGCGGGCGTCGTCGGGACCGGCTTCCCGGTCTCGGTGGTCGCGGCCTCGGCATCGGACGCGTCTGCGTTCTCGTTCGGCTCGTCGGCCCCCTGGAGGGAAACGACAAGCAGGACGACAAAGGTGACCATCGCCAACACCCCGAACGCTAGCCAGCGCAGCGAGGGGTCCAGCCAGCGACTGGCTGGGGCGGGCACCGAACGCGTCCGAGGCGGGGCCACAACCGCGGGGGGCACCGGGGCCTCGAGCAGCGTCGGGATGGCGCTCTCGACGTGGCGGAGCTCGAACTCGACCCGCGAGCCGATCTGCCTCGGCTCGAACGCAGGAGGACGCGCGGAGGCATCGGTCGTCGGCCCCCGCGCGGCCCCGTCCAAATCCCGAACCGCCGCATGCCCGCGCCCGTCGGACGACGCATCCCCCAGCTCCGAGCGGAGGCCGCGACTCGACACGCGTGGTCCGGGAGGTTGTTCGGCGTCGGCAGAACGGCCGTCCCGCGGCTCCGAGCCCACCCGCCACGGCGCGACCCCGGCCGCCGGGATGTCCTGCGGCGTGGCCCCGGAGCGCCGCCGCAGGGTCACGAACGCCTCCTCGGGCGACGACGACTTGACCGGCGCAGCAGGCGCCATGTCCAACTCCGGCGGCACGAGCGATGCCCAGCCCGACGCTGGCGGCCCCTCGGGCGGGACAGCTGGAAGCGAGCCCTGAGACGGCGACCGGCTGGCCCCGCTCGGATGCGGCATCGGGAACGGCTCCTTCGAGACCCGCAACGGGGCGCCCTGCGACGCGGGCGCGGCGACCCCACCCTTCGGCGGCACCGCCGGAGGGGGAGCAGCGCCCTTCGGCGCCACCGCTGGGAGGGCGACCTGCGACGCCGGACGGTCCACCGAACCTTGCGACGCAGGCGCTGCGACCTTCGGCGCGACCGCCGGCAGGGCGACCTGTGACACCGGCCGACCCACCGTGGGCTGCGACGCGGGCGCGGGGTCCTTCGAGCGCGGCTCCGGAAGGGCGAATTTCGACACCGGCCGCGAAACCGCGGCCTGGGACGAGGGCGCGGGGGCTGGTGCCGGGTCGGCCTTTGCGAACAGGTCCGCCCGGGACGGCGGCCGAGCGGCCGGCTGGACGACACCGGCGCTGGATGACGGCGGCTTGCCCATCAAGGGTGAGACGGCCCACAGCGCCTCGCCAAAGGCCTCCACGGTCTGGAACCGCTTGGCGGGGTCCTTGGCGAGGGCGCAGGCGACGACGGCGCGGGCCTGCGCGGGGACCCCAGTAAGGTCGGGGTCGCGCCGCACGTGGCCCCCCATGACCTCGAACGGGTTGCCACGAAATGGCGCGCACCCGGCCAGCAGCTCGTACAGCATCACCCCCGCCGCATACACATCGGTTCGCCCGTCGACAGCCCCGACTCCGGCGATCTGTTCGGGCGCCATGTACGCAAGCGTGCCGCGCGTCGCTTCGAGGCGGCTTCGAATACCCTCTTCGCGCTGACTCTCGGCCGACACCAGCGGGTCCTTGATCTTCAGCCTTCCGTCCGCGTCGCGAAGGACGTTCCCCGGCCGCAGGTCGAGGTGGAGGATCCCCGCGCCATGCAGGGCCGAGAGGCCAGCGAGGAGCTGCCCCATCCAGCCGAGCGCCACATCAGATGCGACCCCGCGCCCATCGAGCAGGTCCACGAGAGAGCCGCCCTCCAGGTACTCGAGGTCAATGACGAGGGTGCCTGCCTCATCAAAGAACGTGTTGACTCGAACGACGTGCGGCGAGCTGATACGGGCGAGAGCCTTCGCCTCGGCCTCGAGCCGTCGATGGGCCGACGGATGAGCCGACAGTTCGGGGTGCAGAACCTTGAGCGCCACAGGCCGCTCGAGCATCAGCTCGGTCGCCCGGTACACGGACCCCATACGCCCCTCGCCGAGGAGGGCGTCGATTCGGTAACGGCCTTGCGCAAGAACCGCGCCGACCTTGAAGGGGTGCTCTGTCATGCGCCACTCCTGCCAGGCACAGCGCCTCGACCGCAACCTGACGTGGTATTCTAGACGCAAAGCGTCTGACTTGCCATGACGCAAAGTGAGCCAGCGCGCTCGCAAGTCCGACTGGAGTCGCACGAGGCAGCCTGCGCGCCTGGCCGCGACCGCGACCGCGACAGCCCTCGGTCGACCGAACGACGCGAGCGCCGTGGACGCCTGTCCCGTCCATGTCGACACGGACGGCCGTCCACCGCCCGTCTCAGCGAGCGGTCCTCGTCAGGCGCGGGACCTGGCGACCTCGCCACGTCTGCCGCGACCTCGCCTCGCGCGGGCCATGCGCGCCACGCAGACCTCGCCCTCGCGCGACCCGATGACGTCCGCACGGACACGAGCCCGCCGCAACAATGTGTTCCAGGGTGAAACAGAATGTCGCGCCACTTGAAACATTCTGTTTCACGCGGTGCGTCCCCCCCCTGTGTCGGAGGAGGGTCAGGGCGCCGCCCGGACCACCACCACGTCGGAGGCGCCGCGCCCGAAGGTCTCGGGCGCGTACATCTCCTCGGCCTTGGTCGGCGGCACGACGAACTCGCCGGGCGTCGTCGCACGCGCATCGTAGGTGTAGCTGTAGACGCCCTCCCAGAGCAGCGGCGTGAAGGCCTCGGCCCGCTCGTCGCGCAGGTTCTCGTGCTCGTACCACGGGGCCCACCACCAGCCACCGCGCCGTCCGCCAGCACCGTCATCGCTGCCTTGCGGTGCGGCCTGCGTCCCGCGCAGCTCCGGGTTCAGGGCCTCGAGTCCGGCGGGCATCGGGTCCACGAGCGCCACGTGGTACCGGCGCGACTCCGTGTGCATCGTCAACCTCACCCGCACGCGCGCCCCCGCCCGGATGACCCAGCGCCCATCGGCCTCGCGCGTCACGTCCTTCGGGTCGTCGATGGCCTCGTAGATACGCTCGACATGGAAGCCGTGGTCGCTCGGCGCCAGCTTCAGCGACTTGGGCGCGTAGCGCATGCCGACGCGCCAGTACATGCGCCCTGGTCCGTCCTTGGCGAGCGTCAGGTCCGCCTTGCCGCCGAGGTCGGCGAGCTGCCGCATCGGGATGGCGATCTGGTGGCGCTCGGTCGTCCGGCCCTTGAAGGTGTGTTCGCCCGCAAAGAGCTGCCCGAGCCACGCGCGCGCCTTGAACTTCGGGACCTCCTTTTCGTACGTGCTGAAGTAGCGGTCCAGCCCGAGCAGCACCCAGGCGTTCTCCTGCGTCGACCCCCAGCGCCCCTGCTTCCGTTGCCCGAGCAGCCCACGCACGAGCTTCGGGATGAGATCGGACTTCGGCTGATCGCCGATGAGCCCCTCGAGCAGCAGGCCATCCACGCGCCGGTCCGAGTGCAGCAACAGGTGTCCCCCGTCACCCCAGGACGTCACGAAGTTCGCGGCTCCCGCAGTCTCCGTGACGCGATTGTTCAGGTGCTTGCGGATCGCGACGAGCGTCGCCTCGTCCTTCGCGGCGGTCACAACCGGGTAGAGCCAGCCGACGAGCTCAAGGTTGGCCTTCTCGACGCCTCCCTCCTCGGCAAGGATCTTCGAGGCCCGCAGGCCATCGACGTCGCCCGCACGCGCCCGGACATAGAGCGCGTAGCTCTCGATGGCGCGGCGGGTCGACTCCGTGTACCAGTCCGCCTGCATGTGCCTGCGGATGTCGCGCAGGTAGGCAAGCCCACGGTCGGTCATGTCCGCAGGCACATCAAACCCCTTTTCCCGCGTTCGCAAAAGGGCATGCATTACATGGGCCGTCAGGAACGGCCACGCCTCCTGATCCCGTCGCCAGAAGGCGAAGCCGCCTTCGGCCCCCTGCAGGCCCCGCAGGCGCTTCAGGTCCTGCGCGACGCTCGCGAGCATCGCCTCGGGTGAGGGCAGCCCCTCCGCCTTGAAGGCGGTCAGCACGTCCTTCAGAGCCGCGAGCGCCATCATGCGCGAGGCGATCTGCTCGCTGCACTCGAACGGGTAGGTCACGAGGTAGACGACCGCGTCCGTCAGCGCCTGCAGCTGCGTCGAGCTCGTCTGTACCTCGAGTCCTCCGAAGCCGAGCTCGACCTCGCCTGGCAGCGTCACGGGCTGCCGCACGCCGCCCTTGTCCACCTCGCCATAGGTCGCGAAGGCCTCCGTGGTGGCAGGGGTCCAGACCGGCAGCTTCACCTCGGCCGCGTCCGACCACGCTCCACTCGTGGCGCCCGCCTGGAAGCGCGCCGTGCCAGGCTTGGCGGCCGCCATCGGCACGCGCACCTCGACCCGGTCGTTCGCGGGCACCGTCACGAGCCGCCCAGCCCCCGCCGTCAGCGTCGCGTTCGTCGCGCGCAGCGCAAGCTTCACCTCGAGCGGAGCGTCGGTCTGGTTCTGCAGCACCACCGGCAGCTCGAAGCGGTCCCCGAAATTCAGGAAGCGCGGCGGGGACATCCGAACCATCAGCGGCAGGCGCGCGGTGACCGCAGACTCGCCCTTGCCGAAGTGTTTCGCGCCCGAGAAGGCCACCGCCACGATGCGGTAGCGCGTCAGGTTGTCGGGCATCGTCACAGGCACCTCGAGGCCACCCGCCGCGTTCGTCTTGCCTTCCGGCAAGAAGACCGCCAACGCCTCGAAATTCTTCCGGACCGCAATCGGAGCCCCGGCATCGGCCCCGCCGTGACCGCCGTCAGCGGCCAAACCCTCGGCCATCGCCTCCGATGGCGCCATCGCCGACGGGGCTGGCATCGCCTTCATCATCATCGCGGACCGCCGCGACTCCTCGGCCATCCCTTTCAGCAGCTCGCCTGGCGGCGCACCGCCCGCCCCCTGCAGCTCCGCGAGGCTCGCGAGCATGAGGTGCTCGCGCAGGTGCATCGCGGCCACGCTCTCGTCACGGCCGCCGTAGAACATCCCCACAGGGTCCGGAAAAGCATGCCCCGACAACGCGAGGACCGACTCGTCGACCACGACGACCGCCACCTCCGCGCCTTCGACGGGCTCGCCCGCCGCATCGCGCACCTTGACCGAGATCGTCGTCTTCGCGCCTGGCTCGACCCGCGGCGCGGCTGGCGCGACCTCCACCGCGAGGCGCCGCTCGGCGGGAGGGATCGACAGGGACAGGGTGCCCATCGCGTAGGCCGGTCGCTTCGGAAGGTCCGGGTTCGGCCGCCCGGCGGCATCAGCGCGGTCGGCCTCGCCGTTCAGGTAGACGGTGACGCCGAGGTTCGGGGTCATCCAGGACGCGATCGGGATGGCGATCTTCGCCGATCCGTCCTTGATGACGAGCGGCTGCTCCTCCGCGACCCCGTCCCGCACGGTCAGCCACACCCCCGACGCCTTCGGGAACGGCGACTGCACGAGGATCTCTGCGGTCTCGCCCGGCGCATACGACCGCTTCGACGGGATGAGGGTCACGCGTTCCTGCGCCACGTCACGGCTCGCGGGCATCGCGCCACCAGGGACCCAAATCGACAGCACCGTCTCGTTCGGGCGGCCCTCGGCGTCCTTCACCCGGGCCGTCACGCGGTGCCGACCGCCAGCCGCGGGCCTCAGTTCGCATCGCACCGGTGCCGCCTGCGACGTGACCGTGCACGTCTGGCGGTCCTCGGCGACCTCGCGCCAGTCCTTGCGGACCTTGCGCCACGCGAGCCGCTCGAGGGTCACCTCCACGCCCACGCCAGCCTGCCGCTGGCCGCCGAGGTCGGTCACCACCGCGTCGATCACGATCGGCTGCCCCGCGTCCACGAACCAGCGCTCGGGTCTCAGCCCGACATAGCGGGCGGACGGGTGAACGAGCAGCGAGGCCTGTGTCGACCAGGTCTGGCGGTTGACGTCCTCGACCAAGGCCTCCGCGAACACCGTCACCGGGCGTGGCACCGTGAGGCCCTTGAACGCGAGCGCCACCGTGTGCCGCCCTGCGGCGTCCGTCCGGCCCTTGAGCAGCGTGGTGGCCGGATGCCACGAATCCCCCGGACCATCCCAGCGCCACCAGGGCACCCACGACCCGAACACAAACGCGTCATGATTGGGCGGCACATAGCTCGCTGGCGCCGTCGACACCTGCCACATCACCGCGGCGTTCGGCAGCGGTCCACCCGCGAAGTAGCTCGCCACGACCGACATCGTCGCCGTCCCGCCGACGCGGTGGGGACCCTCGCTGACGCTCGCACCGACCTCGAACTCGGGGCGCCGGAACTCCTGAATCTCGAAGCCGTGGCTGTGGCGACTCTCGCCCGTCGAGATGTCGATCCTCGCTTGTCCGAGGCTCGGCGTCTTCGGGAGCTTCAGCGACAGATGGAACGTCCCAAGCGTCGAGACCGGCGCCCGCCCCTCGCCGATCTTGTTGCGCATCGCGTCCCAGGCGGTCCAGCTCACCTCCGTCACGGCCCCAGCTGGCAACAGGGCCACATCACCCTCGCGGCCCGCCTCGATGTGACGCAGCGCACCCTTGACCGCCACCGACTCGTCCGGGCGATACAGGTGGCGGTCGTCAAAGGTCATCCACCGCATCTGATTTCTGCGGTTCGCCTTCACCCAGACACCCTCGGTCTGCCAACCGTCTTCACCATCGGGCAGGAAGGCCACGTCGTCCCCGCGGCGCGCTACGACCATCTGGCGCTCCGAACGGACGGGCACCTCGAAGCGGGCGAGCCCCGACACGTCCGTCTGACGCGTGCCATCCTGCGGCGCGAGCGTCACCGCGACGTCCTTCTGCGGCGCCCCATCCCCGAGGGCGGTTACCCACGCAACCAGATCTTCTCCGTCATGAAATGCGTCAATCCCGAGGCGCGTCGCCTGCACCCACGTCACGGCCGTCATCCGGGTCCGGTCCCAATCCTCCTCGACGCCGGTCGGGCGGATGATCGCGATGACCTGGCCGAAGTCGCCCGACAGCGCGGGCGCGAGGTCAATCGCGACCTCCGTGAGCTCCTCGGCGGGCGCCCCCGTCGCGACCCGCTGTGCGAAGACCCGCTTGCCCGGCGGATCCATTGGCTTCTCCGTGCCCCAGCGCGCTTGCTGCCACGTCTGCCAGGCCGGCCAGTCCTGCGGCCTCACCTGCCACAGCTCGACGTCGAGCTCGGCCATGTTCATGACGTAGACTGGCAGCCGCCGCTTGCGGGCGACCGGGTCGAGCACCGTCATCGGCTTGAGCTGGCTCGCGAGGAGGCTCTGGCTCGGTCCGACCCTCCAGGTCCGCGTCGCGTCGACGCCGAGGGTCTGTCCGTGGATATCCTTGATCTCCTTGCTGAAGGTGACTTCGTAGGTCGTCTTGCCCCGGGTCAGTCCAGTCAGCGTGAGGCCGCGCCATGTGGCCGTCGCCTCGAGCCCCTGAATGCCCGGACTGACCGAGATCCACGACGGGCGCACGGCCTCCTCGTCGAGCGGGTTCGAGAACTCCGCCTCGAGCGGCATGCCCGGCACGCACGCGTCACCCCAGCCGCAGCGGACCCCTGTCAGTTTGAGGGGCCCATAGGTCCTGAATGAAAACGAGAGGTCGGACTCAGTCCTGCGCGGACCTTCAGCCGAGGCGAACCCCTTCGGGAAGGTCACGACCACTTCGACCGCCGTCGGAAGCTTCTCGACCGCGCGGAAGGCCACCCAGCGCCCCTCCCGGTCCGTGTCGCCCTGCCAGCCGGGGAGGTCCTTCGACAACTCGGCCGCCGTCAGCGGGCGCACCTTGACCGGCCGGCCGGCCACGGTGACCCGTGCCTCGGCGAGCGCCACCTGCGCGTCGATGCGTTGGTCGAACATCGCCACCATCGTCGGCTCGAGGCTGACCCCGTCCCCACCGGGGCTCGTCGACACGAACGATGGCGGCGGCGTCCGAAAGGTGACGGTCTGGCCAGCCGGGTGCGGGCGCCCGCGGGCATCCCGGACACCCGTCGGCACCTCGACCCGAAAGTCGGTCGCCATCGGCGCCCGCCCGACCGGATCGAAGAAGAGCGTCCGCGTCCCGACCCAACGCCAGCGCCCCTCGATAGCGGGTGTGATCGTCGCCGGGACAGCGGACGCGGCGAGCGTTTCATGCGACGTCACCGCGACCATCGGCGTCGCGAAGGTGATGGTGACGCGCGGCGCGAGTGGGACGTCCCCCTCGGGCTGGGCGCGCAGGACCGCGGGCGCGGCCGCGACCTCGGGAGGGGGCAGATCCGGCGTGGACGGGGGCGGAAAGGGTGCCAGGACGGTCTCGCCCGTCAGTGGCGGCGGCTGCGTCCCCTCGCGCAGCGCGCAGTCGACGACGTCCCCACCCTCGGCCCCACTCGGCGGGAGGCGCGCGAGCAGCGCTGCGGACTCGGGCGCTGGCAGCGGCGTGGCCTGCGCTGGGCGAGCGGCCTCCCCCGCAGGCGCGGCGACCCCCTCGGCGAGCGTGAAGTTCAGCGCACCGACCACGGACTCCGCTTCCTCGCCCTTCATCGAGCCTCCGTCCAGGTCCCCGTCGGGCGCCGCATGATCCACCCGCGGATGTTTCAAGGGGCCGTCGCCGTCGTTGACGGTGCTGCCGTTGCAAGCCCCGCCGAGCGAGAAGGCGGCCACCGTAGCGGTCGATAGCAGGACTGCAAGAAGTCTCAGGGGGTTGCGCATGGGGAACCTCACAGGGCGGTTGGGCGAGTCTGCCCCAAACACGCCACCATGTCGCGCCGTTCCCCGGAGAAAGGCGCAGGCGCCCGCGCCGCCTGCACCATTTCGTTTCACCAATGGAACCGATTGTTTCAAGCTCGAAATAAATCGTTTCAACCAGCCGTTCGCAGCCACCGGAGATGCTCAAGCCCGACGAGCGCGAGCCAGCCCGGGCACAAGCCGCGGACGAGCTCCGGCCACCCACTCCCGTCCCCAACGCCGAGGACCTGCCACGCGAGGGCGGCGACCGTGACGAGTCCGAACAGGAGCCGGCTGCCAGCCCCGAGGCCAGTGCCCGCCGCGAGCAGTCCGGTGATGGTCCAGCCCGCGACTGAGACGACCTGAGGCAGACCCGCACCCAGCGTCGCGACCACCGCCGCGAGTCCGAGCGCCCATCCGAGGAGGCCCTGCAGGCCGCGTCGGGTCGGGGCGCCAGCCGCGGGCAGCGCGCGCGTCCACCCGTGTGCGAGGCGACGGGCCGCAAGCGCAGCGCCAGTCAGGGCGAGGGCGACCACGGTCTGACTCGCGCCCACGGGGGCGTCAAGGACGAAGGCGAGCGCGTACCCGAGATAGCCGCTCGCCGCTCCGAACGCGACCGCGACAATGAAGGCGAGCGGCAGCGTCGGGGCGAGTCGGATCGCGGCCAGGGCCGGCACGACGGACAGCGCGAAGACCGGCAGGGCGCCGAGGGCCCGGATACCGATGGCGAAGGACGCCGCGATGGTCAGTGCCATCAGCACCTCGACGAGACGCGTCGGCACCTTGCGAACCGCGGCGCCGACCGGGTCGAAGGCCACGCCCGCGAAGGCCCGCCACGCCGAGCCCTGCAGCAGGAAGACCCCGCCCGCGAGCCACAGCGCGAGCTCGAGATCCTCGGGCATGACGGCGACGCCGACCCCGTGAAGCAGGGCTTCAATTTCGTGCATTTCATGCGCGAGTCGACTTCCAAGTAGCAGCGTCCCCGCCGCCCCGAACAGGTAGATGGCCCCGAGCAGGCCGTCCCGCTCGACGCCAGCACCACGACGCCGACCCGAGACCCCGAGGGCCGCAATGAAGCCCGCTGCGAAGGCACCAAGCACCGGCCCCGCCGCCTCGCGCTCGCCCGAGAGCGACGCCCCGAGCGACAGCGCGACGACGACGCCGAGGCTCGAGGCCTGACCGAGCGCGGCCGACATGAAGACGAGGCGCCGCAACACGATGTAGACGCCGATCATGCCGAGCACCGCGCCGAGCACGACCGAGGCCCAGACGCCAGGCGCATACAGCTCCCATGCGTCGCGAAAGGCCGCGAGGGACGTCGTCAGCGCCTCGGGGGCGAGGTCGAGCGCGTCGACGCCGTGTCCGTGGCCCTCACCGGTCTCAGGGTGCATCGCGCCCTCCTCCAGCCTTGTCGGGCAGGCCGTCGGCAAGGCGCCGCGCGCGCGCTCCGATCGCGGGGTGCCCGAGGACGACCTCGCGCGGTCCCGCGATAACGAGGCGGTCATCCCGGTCGACCGCGATGAGGTGCGTCGCGCGCTCGAAGAGCAGCCCGAGGTGGTGGCTCGCCAGCAGGACCCCGACGTTGCGCTCGGCCATCCAGCGGGCCAACAGCTCGAAGACCTGCAGCTCGGCCTCGGCGTCGAGCGCGCTCGTCGGCTCGTCGAGGACCAGCAAGTCCGGGTCCGCCACCAGAGCGCGGGCGAGCCACACCCGCTGCTTCTGGCCCTCGGAGAGCGTCGAGAACCCCTGCGGCGCGACAGACGCCGCCTGCGCCTCGGCCAGCGCCGCCTCCGCCCGCGCCGTCGCCCCGCGGGGCCGCCACGGGAGGAGCGAGCCCCAGCCGACATCGAGCCCGCCTCGGACCACGTCGATGGCGCGAGCCGGGACCGCTGGCTCCCAATCGCTGCGCTGCGGCACGAATCCAAGACGGGCGCCTGGCCGCAGGTGCGCGTGTCCGCCGAGCGGCTGCGCCACCCCGAGCAGGGTCTTCAGCAGCGTCGACTTGCCGCTGCCGTTCCGGCCGACGAGCCCCCACAACTGCCCGCGTTCAATCGCGAAATCAAGCGGCGGCAAGAGGGGGCGCGCCCCCCAGCCGACGAGCAGCCCCTCCGCCTGAAACAGCGCTTCGTCTCCGACCCGACCGCCATCGCTCCGCATCGCTCAACCTCTTCAGGTTCAGGCCCCGACAGGCGGGCCCATGGCGCCGGCCTCAGTGGCCGTGGTCGTTGTCGGCGTAGACGTGGACGAGGCTGAGGTCGGTCGTGCCCTCGGCGGCGGCCAGCTTCAGGATGTGGGTCCCGACCCCGAGATCGAACGTGAACCAGCTCGCGACCTCCGCGCAGTCGGGATCGGCGACGCCCGAGGCGGTCGGCGCGACGACAGCGCCGTTCGCATCGGTGACCGCGAGCGTCACGGCGGTGTCGAAAAAGAAGCCCTGCGCGCCAGCCTCGGAGACCGCGATCGCGAGGTACCCGCCTGGCGCGTCATCGACGGACACAAGGGTCACATCGAGCCGGGTGTGGAGCGAGGCGGCGGCGGTCGCCGTCGCGGGGTCGGAGGCCGCGGTCACGGCCACATTCGGCCCCTCGAGGAGGTGTTCGCAGGCGTCGACGCCGAGGTCTGCCTCGTGGTGGTCATGGCTGTCGCAGCCAGCAACCCCGAGCGTCATCAGGCCGATGCAGAGACTGTTCCGAATCATCATGTCGTTCTCCCGGCTTCCGGAGGATGTTCCCACCGGCCGCGCCCAGCGCGCGGACAGCGGACCTCCCGTGATGTCATTCGAGGGCGAGCTCGCGCTCGAGGCCATCGGCGACCGCGGCCGCGAGCGCCTCCGGTTCGTCGGCGAGCGCGCCCGCGTCGACACCGTCAAAGGCCGACGCGTCGAGGACAAGCTGCAAGCCGACACGCCGCTGTGCGGGCTCGCCAGGTCCGAAGACCGCCTCGACTGGCAGACTGCCGACCCACGCGATCGCGTCCGCATCGCCCGTGAGCGTCGCCGTGAACGGGACGCCCTCGGGCGGCAAGCGGGCGGCGTTCCCTGACAGACTGTCAAAGAAGCGACCCGAGACCGACAACCCGGCGAGCGTGACACGCGCGACCGCGAGCGTGGCCGGCTCCCCCAACATGCAGGCCTGCGCCTCGTTCAACCCGTCAAGCGACGCGTCCCCCTCACAAGGCCCCAGCGCCACCTGCGCGAGCCCCTCGCCCGCGAGGTTGGCCGTCGCGCCCGCGAGTCGACCGAGCGACACGGACGCGGACGCCCCCCCTGCGAGCTCGGCCGCGATGTCGGCGTAGTCGACGAGGCGCCCGTCGTCTGCGTGACAGTGGCCATTGTGGCAGTTGCCGTAGCCCGCAGGCGGGTTGGCGGGGTCGAAGTTCACGGCCGCCCCGACCCCGCTCAGCAGCTCGACGCCGACGACCTCGAAGTCGAGCCGCGTGACCTCGACCCGGAAGTCCCGGTCGGTCCGCACGCGCCCCTCGGGGTCGAAGCGGCCAGCCCCGCCTGCAAGGCCGACCTCAAGCGTGACCGCGACCTCACCCCACGGCGCCCCGGGCTCGAGCGCGCACGCCGCGAGACCGAGCACCGCAAAGGCCGCCAGCGCGAGGGGCTTACAGCGTCGCATGGATCGCCTCCGCGAGCGCGCGCAGGTATACGAGCAGCCCCGGCCCCGTCAGCGTCTGCACGCCGCCCTGGAGCTTGACCAGACGGGCTGGCGCCTGCTTCTCGAGCATCCGCGAGACCCCGTCCTGATGCCAGGCCTCCTGCAGGATGGCCCGCACGCCGCGCGACCGCATCGTGCCGAGTACCCGCGCCACCTGGGCCGGGCTTGGACGGATTCCGGGCTTCTCTTCGACCGTGGCGACCTGGTCGAGCTGCAGCCAGTCGGCGAGGTAGCGGAGGCTGTCATGGAACACGACGACCCGCCGCCGCTCGGCCGGCAAGGCGCCAAAGCGCGTCCTCTGCTCGCGCTCGAGCGCCCGCAGCTCGCCAGCGAAGCGCGCGGCCCTCGCCCGATGGTCGACAGCGCCAGCGGGGTCCAGCGTGGCGAAGCGCTCTCCGAGGCAGGTCGCGATCTCGGCGAGCGCCCCCGGAGCGTTGTGAAAATGCGGGTTTCCGCCCGGGTGGATGTCGCCCATCGCGCGGTCGACCCGGACGGTCGGGACCTGCAACTTGCGGCTGACACAGGCCGACGTGTCGAGGTAGCCGGGCCCCCCTTGCACGATGGCCGGGTTGCGCGCGTTCACAAGCAGCGGCGGCAACCAGCCGACCTCGAGCTCGAGCCCGACGACGAGGACCGCGTCGGCCCGCGCGAGCCGCGGCAGGAAGGCCGGCCGCGGATCGACGTAATGGGGGTCCTCGCCCGCCGCAGCGAGCGCCGAGACCTGGACCCGGTCGCCGCCGACGGCCTTGGCCACCGCGGCCAGATCCGGGATGGTCGCGATGATCTCGAGGCCTGCATGCGCTGGCGCGGCGCTCCCACACAGCCACAGCGAAGTCAGCGCCAGGCCGGCGAGCAGAGAAGACGAGGCGGTCCGGGTGCTGCGCATGTTCGACTCCATTCCGCAACTCGGTCGCTTTTGCAACAGGATTGCATCACGTGTCGCGGGCGCACCCGCAACGCC
>SXGQ01829973.1_pt1 | contig 21353 bp, 19 predicted proteins | sample 3178371 | NCBI WGS metagenome assembly SXGQ01 (sample SAMN11356859, study PRJNA531348) | freshwater metagenome | isolation source: freshwater sample F1-20 | place: China: Fuxian Lake, Yuxi | collected 2017-12-25 | reverse complement strand
GGAGGCCGGGAGTTCGAATCTCCCTTCCCCGACTCGTGCACAACCGTAAACTCACAATCTGGGGCGTCAATGGACTCTGGAAGCAACGCAGCGCCGAACCTCGCTGAGCAATCGGTTGAGAATGCGCAGATTTCGCCTGCTGGTCCCGGTCACTCCGATCGGGACCAGACGGTTAGGTGGCTTGCCGCGATTCTGTCTCTCACGGCGAGTGCCGTTCATTTCGGATACGCGCCACATCACCTTTCCGACGACTGGGCCCATGGCTGGTTCTTCATGGTGATTGCGGCCTACCAATGTCTCTTCGCCGTGCTGATCGTCGCTCGCCCCCGTCGTTGGGTCTGGGCATCGGCAATTGTCGTGAACACGGGCATCATCGTGACCTGGCTGGTTTCTCGCACCGTCGGACTCCCTCTTGGGCCCGAAGCACTCCGCTCAGAATCGTTCTCAGCGCCCGACATTGTGAACTCAGTGATCGGAGGCGTGATCATTGTTCTTTCAATCATTGCTCTTTCCTTCCCCGCCGTCCTGCAACGACAATCTCGTGATCGAGTTTCACTCCGCTTCGCAGCGTTCGCGATCGGAACCGTCGCCGTTGTTCTTGGCGCTCTCATGCTCACTCCCAGTTACACCTCTGCTCACGAAGCCGCTGGCCATGCCCACGGAGAAACAACCACAATTGATGGAACGACCCCGTGCGAACTCTCGGGTCCTCCTGCATCTCCCGGCCAAGTTTCCATGGACGCAGAAGGTCACAGCCATCGCGGACCTTCACCTCAGGTTGCTCTTACCCAAGCAGAACGCGATCAACTCCAGTCCCAACAAGAACTTGCCCGCACCGTGGTCCTGAGGTATCCGACTGTCGCCGAAGCAGAGTCGGCCGGTTACCGAAAGTCAACGACGTACATCCCATGCATTGGCGCCCACTACACCAATATGCGACTGGCGATGGGTTTTGATCCCGCTCGCCCATCGGAACTTCTCTTCGACGGAACTTCGCCAGCCTCAAAGATCGTCGGACTGAGCTACCTGGTCTTCCATCTCGGTGGAGCACCAGAAGGATTCGCTGGTGCAAACGACGTCTGGCATCAGCACAACAGCAACGGCGGCCTTTGTCAGAAGAATGGTCTTGTCATTGGCGGCGAAGCAATGAGCGAGTCTGACTGCACCGCGCTTGGCGGCAGGAAGATTGCTCTCGAAAATATCTGGATGCTCCACAACTGGATCGTCCCTGGCTGGGAATGTTCATGGGGCGTGTTCGCTGGTGAATGCCCCGAGCTCGGCGGTCGCACCGGCGGCACCGCATGGGATGACCCCGCTCCCGGCTCAGCCGGTGCGCAACTCGCCGCCGCGAATTAGGTTCCGTTCTGTTCGCGATAACCTGACCGTTCTTGCGGGTGTAGCTCAATGGCTAGAGCACCGTCCTTCCAAGTCGGCTCTGAGGGTTCGATTCCCTTCACCCGCTCCACGCAAACGATGGACCCCACCGGGGTCCATCGTCGCGTCTGGAGCGAGAAGCGGAATCGGCAGGAGGATCAAAGCGACGACCGATCCCTTCACTAGTGTCGAAGAAATGAAGGCGACGTCGATTGGTCACGCGGGCATCCTCATTGAGACCGCCGATGTGTCGATCGTGTGCGATCCATGGTTCATTCCTGCCTTCCATGGTTCCTGGTGTGTCTTTCCCCGCAATGATCAGTTGTCCGACGAACTCATGGCTCGAATCGAATCGCCGGACTATCTCTATATCTCCCACATACACGGAGATCATTTCGACGAACGTTGGCTCCCCGATCACATCAACCGCAGCGCCACTGTTTTGTTGCCCGGCTTCCCCACCCGAGAGCTAGAGAATCGCCTTCGTGCACTTGGATTCAGAAACTTCATCCATACCTTCGACGGTCAGGAAATCGATCTACTCGGCAGCACGCGTGCGGCGATTCATTGCGAAACTTCAATTACCGACGGTCCTGGTGGCGATTCAGCGCTGGTCATTTCTGACGCAACCGGGCGTATTGTCAATCAGAACGATTGCCGCACGCACGACCTCGATGCACTTGCATCGCACGGATCGATTGATTTGCATTGGGTGCAGTACAGCGGCGCGATTTGGTACCCGATGGTGTACGACGAGCCAGACAATGTGATGCGAGAACTCATTAATGCGAAAGTCGACAGTCAGTTTTCGCGAGCCATGCGGTATGTCGAAGTCCTGAACGCACGTGCCGTCGTACCCAGTGCTGGTCCCCCAGCATTCCTTGATCCTGATCTATTCGGCCTCAATGTCATCACCGGCGATGAGCTGAGCATCTTTCCTGATCAACGCTCATTCATGAATCAACTCGCCGACGCCGGCCACACCGGAATCCTTGCCATTCCAGGCACATGCATTGAGATCGCCCCGGACCGCATCGATGTCACGCACCCCTGCTCGGCCCAAGAACTCTCCACGATCTTCGATGACAAAGAGACCTACCTACGCAGTTACCAAAACGATTGGCTCCCGTTTATCGAGGATCAAAAGTCACACTGGATCCAGCCCACTGTTGGACTCGCCGCCGACCTCAAATCATGGTGGGAACCACTCCTTGCGACGGCACCAAATTTGCGCCAAGGCGTTGGCGACATCTGTGTGATCGACATGGGCGATCTCAAGATTGCGATCGACTTCCCCAATGGCACCGTGAACGAATGGGACGGCAGCGAGCACGGTTTTCGATTCTCCATCGACCGCCGTCTTGTAGAGACAGTCGCAGCGGAACGCGCCGTCGATTGGAGTAACTCCCTGTTCCTCTCTTGTCGGTTTTCTGCGTGGCGTCGGGGTCCGTTCAACGAGTACGTCTACAACTTCTTCAAGTCACTCTCTGAGGAACGAATGGCTCGAACCGAGGCGGAAGCTCTCCGCAAGACCGACCCAGATCGAGGCGGAATCGCGAACGAAGAGATTCAGATTGGCGATTGGATCGTTCAACGCACGTGCCCACATCGCGATGCCGACCTTGCCGTTTTTGGCGAGATCGACGGTGACGAATTGGTGTGCACACTGCACGGGTGGCGCTTCGATTGCAACACCGGTCGATGCCTCACCGCCGAAGAACAGACACTTCGCATTCGGCCCGCCCACTAACTTTGGGTCTTCTGTGCGAATTACGAAAGCTGCTCTCCGTTAGCGGCGACGACCTTTGCATCGATCTCTAGCCAACGATCATCAAGCCATGCTTCAAACGCATCGCCACTGGGAATTGTCGCTCGTTGGTGTAGCTCCAAAACAACTTTTGCAGACGGTTGGGCGCAAGCAATCCGACGCCGAACCCCTACGAAGGTGTCGAGCCCATCGAAGCCGACATGCCACATCACCACGACATCGCCGCTGGGAACCTCTTCGAGTAGCACAGAAGCACCTGCCGATCGAGGGGGAAGCAAGCGTTGCAAGCCAATCAATTTCGCGTAACGATCGGGAGCTCGACGCTCAAGCCTTTCGACGAGACCGATTCGTTTTGCGTCATTTGTGCGGGTTCCCTCGGGGAAGATCACAGCGACATCCCTCTCCCCCATATTCGCTGCCATCGTTCGGATACCTGTGAGTTCCTGACGGACGGCTGCTGATCCGCGATCGACGAAGTAGTTCGGGATGCGCTGTCCAACTACGTCGAGACATGGATCGAAAAGCAACTCCTTCTTCATGACATAACGGGGAAACCGCTTGGCCAGTGATCCAAAGATCCAAGCACTCACAAGGGCGTCACCAAGACTCGCATGCCTTCCCAGACAGATCAGCGGACCATTTGGGAGGGCTTCAACACCTTCCACTTCTATCGTGAGCCCGCAAGTGATTCGCAACGAACGAATCAATCGCTTCGCCCACCATCGCTGCAATGCGTAATTGGCTCGGTGATTGCGCCCTTGACCAGCGACCCAGATCAATCCCGCACCCATGAGCCCGATTGCCTCAAGCCATAGCCACAGCCAAGCAAAGCAAAGCAATCGGAACGTCGGCAGCCGCCACTGACGCGTACCGATGTCGACTACAGCCGAGACAAAGACCCAAACCGGCAACAAAACCGTAAGAAGCAACGCACCGACGATGACTCCCAACACCGTGACAGGCCTGCGAACCCAAGTTTTGCTCACTCCTGCATGGTACTGATGGAACTAGCGAGCTCACGTCATCTCTGACGCGAATGATCGTGCTGAGATACCGTGGCTCACTCGCTTAGCGACAGGAGTTAAAGAGTGACCACAACGCAATTTGTTCCTGAAAAAGACCCGAGCGCCACCCTTGGAGCCAAACGAAAAGTTATGAGTGGAGGCATCTCCGTCGGACCGGCCACGCATCTCGCTGAAGAGCGCTCTCGTTTGGGCGAGCTCACTTGGAGCCACTTCGAAGTCACACAGGTCGGATCGACACTCGGCGCAGAGATCTCGGGCATTGACCTCACAACTGACATTAATGACGCAGTCATTTCGGAACTCCAACTGGCCCTCGACAACTACAAGGTGATCTTCTTCCGCGATCAACCCTTGACATCAGACCAACACGTTGCTTTTGCAAAGCGTTTCGGCGATCTTGAGATTCATCCATTCATTCCATCGAACACAGGAGTACCTGAGCTGGTCCGGTTTGAAAAGACTGCGGAAGTCGCTGGCTACGAGAACTCTTGGCACCATGACGTCACGTGGCGAGAGGCGCCTTCGATGGGAGCGATCCTTCACGGCATCGAACTCCCGCCAGTGGGCGGCGACACGCTCTTTTCGGACATGGGTGCCGCCTACGACGGTCTTCCCGACGAAATCAAGGCTCAGATCGATGGCCTGACGGCAGAGCATGACTTCATGAAGAGCTTCGGCCACACCGTCCCCGAGGATCGCAAAGCTGAAACCCGTGAGATGTTTCCCATCGTTCAACACCCTGTCGTCATCACACACGAACGCACTGGCCGAAAATTGCTTTATGTCAACCGAAATTTCGTGAACCGGATTTTGGGAGTCTCTGACGAAGAAAGCACGGCACTTCTCAGTTACCTGTGCGACCAGGCGGCCACAGTCGAATACCAGATTCGTTTCCATTGGCAACCGCATTCCATTGCCTTTTGGGATAACCGAGCGGTTCAGCATTACGCGTCGAGCGACTATTGGCCTCAACGACGAGTCATGGAACGAGCGAGCATCGTGGGTTCTCGCCCGAGATAGACAGCAGCATTCAACTAGATCGCGTGTGCGGCGCCATCCACTAACGAAATCTCAGCAGGAGCGCTGCGAAGTCTGTCGCGAACACGCTTCGCTGGGATAAAGCCAACGACGATTGCTCCCACCACCATGACCGGGATCATGGCCGAAAATCCATTCGCAAGTGCGTGAGCAAATGCCGATTGAATTTCCTCGCGCACCCCCTCGGAGAGTTCTGCAATCTTCTGCGGTGAACCCTGAATCGAGTCAGCCGGGAAGTCGGGAAGCCGCTTTTCCACAGTGGTAAGCAAGCTATTGGTGAAGATTGTTCCGACGATCGCTACGCCAAGCGAATTTCCCAAGAGCCGAGCCAACATGATTGTTGAGGTCGCCATACCAATATCGGCGGGCTCAGTAAATCTTTGGATCACATACAACAACGTCTGCATGACGAACCCGATCCCCACACCGACAAGCATGGCTGAGCCCACGACAAACGCCGCCGAGGTTGTGGCCTCGATCGTCGAGAGCATGATCATGCCTATCCCCGATAGAACCATTCCTACGAAGGGAACGACGATGTGTCCACCTCGCCGATCTGTGATCTGTCCAGCGATGATCGTGCACAAGCCTGATGTAACAGCGAACGGTGCAAGCAATAGTCCTGCCTGCGTTGCACTGATTCCGCGCACAGCTTCGAAAAAAAGCGGCGGATAAACAATCGCCGAGCCGAACGCAAGACCGGCAATCAAGTTCGCTGAAAGTGCAAGTGCTCTTACTCGTCCGGCAATGACGCGCAATGCGAGGATTGGTTCCGAGGATCTGCGTTCGTGAATGACGAAGAGTGCGACAAAGACCGCTGAGAGAGTTGCGAGACCCAGCGTTCGTACGCTCACAAATTCCACTCGACCACCAGTCCCCCCGATTGCCAAAAGCAGTGATGAAGCAGCGCCGGCGAGGAGCAGCGCTCCGAGCACATCGATTCGATGGGCAACTCTGTTCGTCGATTTGGGAACGAAGAAAAGGGTGATGAGGCAGATGATCCCGCTGGGAATGTTGACGAAAAATGCCCATCGCCAGGTGAAGTTGTCGGTGAAAAATCCTCCAGCCCATGGCCCAAGGACGGCAGTGACTGCAAAGACCACGCCGGTGTAACCGAGATATCGTCCGAGCTTGTCGGCGGGCATCACATCGGCAATCAGTGCCATCGCAAGGGCGGTGATCCCTCCGGCGCCGATGCCCTGAAGCACTCGCGTGCCAATCAGCATCGGCATTGACGTCGCTAAGCCGCACAGCATTGACCCGACCATAAATATCACGATGGCGATAATGAACACCCTACGGCGACCATAAATATCGCCGAGCTTTCCGTAGACCGCCATGGTTGTGACCTGGGCGAGCAAATAACTCGTTGTCAGCCATGGAAGCAGCGAAACACTTCCGAGTTCTCCCAAGATCGTTGGAGCCGCTGTCGCAACAATTGCTCCGTCGAGTCCTGAGAGCGTCGCCCCTAAGAGGATTCCGAAGAAGACAACCATCAGGCGCCGCCGCGACATATGAACCGAGACTCCGCTAGCGCTCGACGCCCCGGTAACGGTCACTGCTGAGTGCGTCGCTTCTCGCGTGCTTCTCGTCGCTCAGCATCGGCCGCGTTGTGGCGCTTCATGACACTCAGAGGGTCTTGTTTGAAGACCTCAACCGATGCCTGGTGACCAGCGAGCGCTTGGAATTCCGAACCAGCCCGGATCGCAGCTCGAACGCCCATGATCTCGGCTTGTCGATGCACCATGCGCTTGTTGATCTGTGCAAGATCGGTTGCAACCGCAGCGATCTGACTCGCAACGTCGAGCACTTCCTCATCGAGTGCAACTGCCGGGAACGACCGGTTGGCCCAACCGATTTGCGCCGCCTCAGGACCGAGCATCTCGCCACCGGTCAGCATGATCTCCATGGCGCGGCGCATACCGAGAAGCGGCTCGTGGTACTGACAGTCGGGCGGTGACGCGACGCGAACAATTGGATAGGAGATCCTGGCGTCGTCTGCGACATAAACGAGGTCGCAAGCCTGAACGAGTTCCGTCGCTCCCGCAATTGCGTAACCATGAACCTGAGCGATTACCGGCTTGGCAAGATCCCAAAATCTGAACCAGTTGTCAGTGACCTGTCGTGCCCATGCGCCATCGCCCGGAGCGGTATGGAAAGGCGGCTCCACCATGAGGTCGCCACCAAGGTCATAACCGGAGGAGAAACATGACCCGCCCCCGCGAATGATGCTGACGCGCACTCCGGAATCTCGATCGTTTGATTCGAGCACATGGAGCAATTCGGTGCGCATAACGGTCGAGATGGCGTTGCGCTTCTCGGGGCGATTTAACGTGACTCGGCAGACACCTTCAACAGGAGTATCGAGAACGATGGTTTCATACGTTGTCATTTCAGTTCCCCTGGGTATCTCGGGTGCCGGCAAGTTCGGCAAGTAATTGCAGGCCCTCGTCAGTTTCAGAGCGAACGATGAGCCCGGTGAGACCCATTGTGGTCCAGGCCTCCCAGCGCTCACGGATGCGTGCCGGAGAACCAATGAGCGAACCGTCATCGTGATACTCGTCAGGGACAGCAGCGATCGCTTCGTCTCTCTTGCCCGCCATCCAACATTCGTGAATCTTCTGAGCTGCCTCGGGAAAGCCACGCCGGGCCATCGACTCGCGGTGGTAGTTGTGCGTCGCCGAACCCATACCCCCGACATACATCGCGGTGAGAGGCTTCATTGCGTTGATAGCACCCTGCACATCGTCAGTGATCACAACACTCACTCCGCCAAAAATCTCGAAGTTGGCCGGTCGTCCGCTGCGTTTCGCAAAACCTGTTTCGAGGTGTGGTCCGTAAACCGATGGACCTTCGTGCCCCCACCCCATCGGCAACATTCCGTCGCAAATTTCGGCGCTGAGTTCGGTGTTCTTCGGGCCGCCAGCCGCAAGCCAAAGTTCGATTTCGCCAGCGGGATGAAGGATTGAACGAAGCGGTTTCCCTTGACCAATCGCCCCTGGCCCGTTGTACGGGAGCGGAAACTCCACGCCGTCGTTGGTGAGTGGTTCGCGGGCGAATACCTTGCGCATGATTGCCACGTATTCCCGTAACCGACGGTTAGGACTCCCCCATGGTTGTCCGTACCAGCCCTCGACGATCTGCGGTCCAGAAACGCCGAGTCCGATGATGACGCGATTGCCGCCTGCGAGTGCGTCGATCGTAAGTGCGTGCATCGCAGTTGCTGCTGGTGTGCGCGCCGCTATTTGCACAACACCGGTGCCAAGTTTGATTCTTTTGGTTACGGCCGCCAAATAGGCAAGTGGAGAAAGAGCGTCGGATCCGTAGGCCTCTGCGGTCCATACCGAGTGGTATCCGAGATCCTCGGCCATCCGAACTTGATCGACAGGGACATCAAGAGCGGCACCTCTATAGAGGTCGAGTCCGAGAGCCAACTTCATCGTGTGTCTTCTCCAATAGCAAGCGAAGGGGGAATGGCGCGTGGATCACAATGTGACCACGAACGCTCCCCCTGAGTGTTCCTTTGCCCCGTCAACCTAGTTCGCTGCCACGCGGGACCCGAGTCCCAAGAACTGCACCTAGCAGCAGGACCGCAGTCGCCATTCCAAACGTTAAGACAAGCCCGGTGACCTCCGAATCAGTCAAAGCTCCAACAGTGGAAACAAGCACTCCGGCGACCCCGATTCCCAAAGCGGCCCCAAGTGTGTCGCTCAATTGCAGCGCAGTTGTTGCCTTTCCCTCTTTGCCCTTGTGCGCCACTTCCATTGCAACGTGAGCCAACGGCGAGAACGCGAGTCCCATACCGAAGCCGGCCACACCCCAAGCGAGGAGACCGACCCAACCGGGGATGGCAGGAATCAAGACCGTCACCATTCCAGCAGTTCCCAACCCGATGATGAGCAGACCGACCACGACCAAAATGGTCGCACCGCGTGTGCGGATCCAACGAGTTTGCAGCCAAGATGCAAGTGTCCACGTCAGCGATGCGGTCGTCATTGCGAGTCCGCCGTATAAAGGCGACATTCCCCGCACAGTTGTTATCGCGAACGGGACGAACGCATCGGCTGCATAGAAACCAAAATTCAATAAACCGCGAACCGCCACCGTGGCCGGCAATCCGGCACGAGCGCGCAACGTTCCCACTGGCGTGAGCCGCATGAACGGTCGAACCATCACAACTGCTCCAATCAATGTGATTGGAGCAAAGACATACAGCGAACGCGATCCGAGGCCGATAAGGAGTAGGCCTGCTCCAACAGCGACGAAAACGGCATTCAAAACGTTACGCTCGCCAGAAGGTTCATCGGGCGCAGGAACCGACTTCACGCCGATGACCGCAACAATTCCGATCACCGCTGTGAGAGGCAGAAGCCCGAGAAACACCCACCGCCAGCCAACTGTTTCGGCGATCCACGCAGCGATCACTGGGCCGATAACTGACGGAAGCATCCAAGCGCTCGAAATCAAAGCGAACATTTGCGGACGCTGCTCGAGTGGATATATCCGTCCGATGCAAACATACGACGTGGCTGGCATCGCACCAGCTCCGACCCCTTGCAGGAAACGTCCAAGAACCAACACGATCATGGTTGGAGCCATCCCTCCGGCAACAAGACCGACAGCGAAGATCATTAGGCCGACAACGAAAGGAATAGCGGGGCGCATTCGATCCGCTGCTGTACCGGCGATCACCACCCCTACAAGCGTGCCGAGAAAGAACGCACTAAAGACCCATCCGTACAGCGCAAGATCGCCAAGATCAGATTCCACCACCGGCATGACCGTTGCCACCGACATCGACTCGAAGGCGACCAATGTGACGATCAGTACCAGACCTGAAGTAAGTAATCGTCGTTCAGGCGAGAAGACGCCTCCGCCTCTGACCACGCCAACGCGAGCGCCGGAGGCAGTGTCAGGAACGCGTGTCACCGGCGAAGGATAGGACGAGCGCCCCCGCCAGGATTCGAACCCGGAACCTGCCGGGTAGAAACCGGCTGCTCTATCCAGTTGAGCTACGGAGGCAGAGTGCTGTCGAATCGTACGCGCCGCAGCCTCAAGCTCGGAACTCTCGTCACATGATCCCGTTTCGGGCAAGGGCGCTGCCTGCCGTATGCTGACCGTTCCCATGGTGGCCGTAGCTCAGCTCGGTTAGAGCGCCAGGTTGTGGCCCTGGAGGTCGGGGGTTCAAGTCCCCTCGGTCACCCCATTGTGGTGGTGGTCGTCCGTCGAGAGGCGGGCGACCATCGCAGTGAGAAACGTCGGTGAAGGCACCGAGGTTTCACTACAAGAACGACCGGTACGCGTAGGACGGAGTGGTAGGTTGACCACTCGCAAGCGCCTCTAGCTCAATTGGCAGAGCATCGGACTCTTAATCCGCAGGTTCTGGGTTCAAGTCCCAGGGGGCGTACCAAAAAGTTGTCGCAGTTGGATGGAGCGCAACTTTCCAGAAAACGAACAAAGGCCCGGGTCGATGCCCGGGCCTTTGTCGTTACTTCGACCGACTCATCGACGACGTGCCGGAGCCTTACGTGCTGCAGTCTTTTTGGCCGGAGCCTTACGAGCGGGAGCCTTGCGTGCCGGGGCCTTTTTGGCAACAGCCTTTTTCTTGGCCGGAGCCTTACGAGCGGGAGCCTTTTTGGCAACAGCCTTCTTCTTGGCCGGAGCCTTCTTGCCGGCAATGACGGCATCTTTAAATGCCTTCAGCGGGGTGATCTTTGCGGCCTTCTTGGCCGGAACCTTCACGGTTGCACCAGTCTGCGGGTTACGGGCAAGACGCGGTCCGCGCTGCACGCGACGGAACTTTGCGAAGCCGGTAAGCACCACATCTTCACCTGTCGCGACCGTATCGGTGATCGTGATGATGAACTCTTCGACAAAGGCCACGGCCTGTTTCTTGTCGATGTCGAGCCGCTCGGCGAGTTCAGCGGCCAGCTCTCGTTTGTTCACGCTCTTCTCCTTGATTCCCGACGGCCACCATCGGTGGTGGCACGTGACGACCGGGGAGATCATCGTCGCGCACTCTTCAGCGCGAATCGCGGCAATCGCGCAAAAAATCAGAAATCTTCTGCCCGATTGTGTCCTTCGTCTCGCCGGCACCGTCCTTCCGGTGACTCAAACCACACTGAAATGACTCAGGGAGTGAAAACGATCTTCCCGAATTGGTCACCGTTAAGCATCTCGGCGAATCCGGACTGAGCGTCCGCCAGCGGCCGAACGGAGTCAATCACCGGACGAACACCGGTGGCGTCGACCATTGAGACGAGCCGTTGGAGCTCTCCGCGCGTTCCCATTGTCGAGCCGATAACCGAACGCTGAAGAAAGAACACCTGAGTGAGATCAGCCGATGGATCGTCACCAGTCGTGGCCCCTGACACGACGACAACTCCACCAGGCCGGACAGCTCGAACAGAACTTGCCCAAGTGGCGCGACCGACCGTCTCGACGACTGCATCGACTCGCTCCGGGAGTCGATCGTCTGGAGCGAAGGTTGCATGTGCGCCCATTTCAATTGCCCGTGCCCGCTTTTCTTCACTACGACTCGTTGCCCATACGCGCAGTCCTGCAGCACGCGCTAGAGCGATCGCTGCAGTTGAGACTCCCCCACCTGCACCTTGGACGAGCACCGTGTCGCCAGGACGCAACGCCGCTCGCGTAAACAACATCCGGTACGCGGTCAGCCATGACGTTGGCAAACAAGCAGCTTGTTCAAACGTGAGCGAAGCGGGCTTCGGAATCAGATTGCGACGCGGTACCGCAATCTTTTCAGCAAGCGTGCCGGGAAAGCGTTCCGACAGAAGTGAGCGGCGAGGGTCGAGCGTTTCATCACCGTCGCCGGCGTCGGGGTCAGCAATCACTGCGTGAATAATCACCTCATTGCCGTCAGCATCGACGCCCGCACCGTCACAACCAAGAATCATCGGAAGCAACTCGGGCCGGAGCCCAACACCCTTCAAACTCCAGATGTCGTGATGGTTCAACGCTGCGGCATGCAGCGTTACAAGTACCCAACCTTCAGGGATTTCGGGCTCAGGTACGTCACCAAGCGTGAGTCCTGCGAGCGGGTTTTCAGCGTCGAAAGACGTTGCGGAGACTGCGAACATTCAGACGACAGTAACTGACTCGCGGGCGATCGCATCGAGTTCCGCGCGGACTGAATCAGCGCCAGGCAGACGAACAATCACTATTCCGTTTGCATCTGCACGAACGACAGTCGGAGCGCGTCGCACTTTGTAACTGCTCGCAAGATCGAGATGTTCGGCAACATTGAGAACAAGAACAGAATCACCGACCTGTTGTGTCGAGATCTGTTTAACGACGAGGGGGCAGACAGCACAAAACTCGGTCGTGAAGACCAGCCACAGTGGCTTTCCTGTTCGATGATCAGCGGGAACAGGTGCCCATCCGCCCTTACGTTCTGGACGTTGCGCATCGAAGAGTTCGCTTTCCTCTCGTTCGATAGTGACAACTCGAACGCCGCCACGAAGGCGAATGAGAATCACGTACATTTCGCAACCTACGCAGATACCAGTTGTTGCTGCGGCAGCAGCAAGGGCAGCGACGATGAGCGCAAGAGTCCACCCGAGTATCGACGCACCGAAAAGGAACGCGAGCGTCGAGGCTACGAGAAAGACAACACCGACCGCCGCTGCGAACCGGGGCGGACGAGGATCCTCAAGTTCGTGAGGTGGCTTCAACCGCGGCCGCAGAACAGCGCCGTAGACCCGCAACACCGGACCCCACTTCGGTCCAAAAGCCGCCCCAAGAAACAGAACAACACCAAACACCGGGACAACCAGCCACTGGCCAGTAAGGAAACCGAGGAGAAGGGCCACGGCGAGTACGGCTTGATTTGTCCGTGGTCCGCGGGGATCGATCGGGGCAGGTGTCGTAGCCATGGGGCCACCTTAATCCCGACCTATTCAATCAACAATAGGAACTCGGGAATTCCGCACCCGATCGAGCCGAGTCACCACTTCGACATGGTGCGTGTGCGGAAACATGTCGACCACGACTGCCTCGATGGGCTGGTAACCCTCGGAGGCGAGCAGGGCGATGTCCCGGCCGGCGGCGGCGGGATCGCAACTCACGAGGAGGAATCGATCGGCCTCGGCAGCAGCCAGCACCTTCACAGCCTTCCGACCAAGACCAGCGCGAGATGGATCGGCGATAACGAGATCGGCCGAGGGAACACGGAATCGTTCGATTGAAGTCCCGACCACCCGAACGTCGAGGTCGGCGAGATTCACCTTTGCGTCGGCCACCGATGACCGCCCTCGCTCAGCAGCCACAGCGCGCCACCCCTCGCGCCCAGCGAGCAAGCTGCCTGCAAAAAGCCCGACGCCACAATATGCGTCAACCAGCGTGGGTTGATCGCGCGTGGAATCCTCCAAGATCTCAGCAGCCATTTGCGCGACAACGTTGACCAATGCCTCGGCCCCGTCGGGACGAGTCTGGAAGAACGATTCCGCTGAGATTCGCCAAACACGCCCCGCAACTTCTTCGTGGATCCAGGCTCGACGTCCGGACTTCAGTTCGTCCACACCGATGACGAGGACGTCGGAAGGAAGACGGACGCCAGATGCTGATGGAGTAACGACAGCAATTCGCTCCCCTGTTGCAGTTCCAACGCGGAGAGTCACTTCGGTTGCGGCGCCAAAATCACCGTCTACTAAGAGTTCCTCAAGAAGAGGATGTGCAACTGCACATGAGGAAAGTGTCAGCACGTCATGGCTTGATCCCATACGAAGCCCCGCACGGCCACCAACGACAGCGGCGCGCAGCGTCGTTCGAAATCCCCAAGGATCGAGCCTCGCACCGACGCGAACGACAGGTTCTTTCCAGCGGCCGAGTCGACGAAGGGCATCAGAAACAATGTCGACCTTCGCTACCAACTGAGCATCGTGATGCAAATGGGCGAGGTCACAACCGCCACAACCTTCAATGACATGAGGGCATTCCGGTTCAATCCGGCCCGGCGAAGGAGTGACGACTTTGATGATTCGCCCGTGTTCGCTCCCTCGGCGCTCAATTACCGAGACCTCAAGGCGCTCGCCAGGCAAACCACCGTCGACAAGAACCACGCGACCATCGTCTCGGCGGGATAACCCCACCCCGCCAGCCACCAAACGCTCGACGTCGACGACCACGGAACGATCAGACATTCGATTGATGGGTCGATCAGAACCAGAAAGGTCGGTCACCTGTGCAGCGTAGGCGGGTATCGTCGCCCTAACGATCAACTCGAAGAAAGTTCGCCATGTCGACTCCTTCAACATCACGGCCTATCGAAATCTCACCATCGGTGCTCACCGCCGACTACTCACGCCTCGGTGAGGTATGTGTCGAACTTGAGAAGGCCGGAGCCGACCTCATCCACTGGGACGTCATGGACGGCAACTTTGTTCCCAACCTGTCATTCGGCGCAGAAGTCATCGCCTCGATTCGACCGCTACTGACGATCCCGTTTGAAGCGCATCTCATGGTCACCGAACCGACATGGATTCTCGATGCCATGGTTAACGCGGGGTGCAGCACGGTGATGGTGCACCAAGAAGCGTGTCTGCATCTTCACCGCACACTTGGTCGCATTCGCGAACTCGGTGCCACTCCAGCCGTTGTCATCAACCCCGCCACCCCGCTTGAGTCGATCATCGAAGTTCTTGACCTCGTCGGCCTCGTCCTCATCATGTCGGTGAATCCTGGTTTCGGCGGGCAGTCATACATCGCATCCGTTGAATCCAAGATGCGTCGGCTTCGCGAGATCGTCATTGACCGAGGCCTCGAGATCGACATTGAGATCGACGGCGGCATCGCTCCGCCGACCATTACATCGGCGGCTGCTGCCGGAGCGAACCGATTCGTCGTTGGCAGCGCAATGTTCCGAGACCCTCAAGGGTTTGAGCACGCCACAGCGGAACTCCGCTCGCTCGCATCTGCTGCGACCATCTGAATCGATGCCTTCAACCCGGCCCCGTCCTCGAGCGGTGCTCGTCATCGTCGTTGCGCTTTTCGTACTCGCTGCTGCGGGCGTTGGGCTTTGGATGGTGTTGAAGAAATCCGAAACTCGTTCGGCGGAAAAGCTGTGCACACAACTCGGCGCAGTCACATCCCTCTCAAGTTCCCTCGTCACGCTTGACCCAACAACGCTGGGACCACAGGTTGCTGAACTACAACGAGCGGCAGCGGTAGCGCCGTCAGACATACAGGCCCAAATGATGGTATTGGCATCATTCGTCGAAGAACTTGCCGACGCGGTGCGGGCTTCGCCCGTCGATAAGAAGGCGACTCTCATCGCAGCACTCGCAGAACGTCAAGATCGCGTGGATGAGGTAACGGCCTCGGGGCAAGCCGTCGAAGCCTGGGCTATCACGAACTGCGGTGTTCCGTTGCGGACGACAACAACGCAAAAATCCTCCACCACAACGACGCGCAGATAGTTCGTCCAACCGGTGGTCTTGGACAGACCGGAAATGATTTAGAGCAGTTCTCCGCGCTTGACAATGACGTTGTCAACGATGCCGTAGGCCTTCGCCTGCTCTGCAGTGAACCAACGGTCGCGCTCTGAGTCGATTTCGATCTGATCGACGGCTTGGCCTGTGTGGAACGAGATCCGCTCGGCCATGAGGCGCTTGATATACGCCATTTGTTCCGCCTGAATAGCGATGTCAGAAGCTTGGCCCTGAACACCGCCAAGAGGCTGATGCATCATGATTCGAGCGTGCGGAAGCGTGTGACGCTTGCCTGCGGCTCCGGCGCAAAGCAGGAATTGTCCCATTGATGCCGCGAGTCCCATACAGATGGTTCCGACATCAGGGGTAATGAACTGCATCGTGTCGTAGATGGCCATACCGGCGGTGATTGAACCGCCTGGTGAGTTGATGTACAGCCAGATGTCTTTCCCCGGGTCTTCTCCCTCGAGGTACAACAGTTGGGCAACGATCTGATTGGCAACGGCGTCGTTGACATCGCTACCGAGGACCACAATGCGGTCCTTGAGGAGCATGCGGAAGATGTCTGCTCCCGGGTCTGCGATGGAGGCGGCCATAGCCACCTGCGGTGCGATCGGGGGATTCGACATCGGGCTCCTTCCAACGGACTGGGTTCGGCTCCAAGAACCGACTTCGGCAGGCTACAGGGCCAACTGGCATCTCCGACGCGCTCGGCGCCCGCATTAGAGATAGAGCGCCCCAAGCACCCCAACAGCATTCACGCAGATGTGAGCGACGATCGACGGACCCAACCGGCCATTAGCGCGAATCACAAGGAGGGCGAAGACGGCTCCGTAGGTGGCGGTAACTCCAACAATGAATGCGGCCTGACCCCACGTATCACCTTGGGCATGAAGCAACCCGAAGACCAGAGACGAGATGATCACGCCAGTCGCCAGATTCCATCGGCGGCCAAGAGCTCGCAAGAACAGCCCCCGAAAGAACAGTTCCTCGACAACCGGCGTACAGATTGCGACGAGGAAGAAAATGACCAACGCCGTCAACGCACTGGGTTTCGTCGGAAGGAACTCTGTATTCGATGGGGAGGGATCGCTCGAAATCAGAACCCAAACAATCCCGCCAAGTACCGAAAGCACAAGCCCAACGAATCCCCCGAGCAAACCCCACGCGAGATCAACAGGTCGGAACGCAAGGCCAAAGTCCAACCGAAGACTGCGCTGGCCCTTCCAATAGGTTGCAACAACAGGCCAACCCAAAAACCCCACCCAGCCACACACAATGCTGATCGTGAGTGCCCCGAGACTCAGTTCCGTGAGTGACAAATCGGAGCCATCACCGGTAGCAATCAAAATGACCGATGCAACGATTCCCCCGACGACCCAAAGGGCGAGACCAATAAAGACGTCGCCAAGCCCCCAACGAATGACTGAACCTTGCCGAGCACTAGGGGTCGGTGGTGGCGGCAGCGGTGCTGGCGTCGTTGGCGGCTGCGCGTGCGGTGGCAGTGGTGGTTCAGATGGAAAGGTCATGACAGTTCCAGCGCCAATGCTCGCAACGCCCGACCCCGATGACTGATCGCATGTTTTTCGGAGGTGTTCATTTCAGCGAAGGTTCGACCATCGCCATCGTCAGGAACGAAAACGGGGTCGTATCCGAAGCCCCCTTCTCCTCGGGGTTCCGAAGCGATGACACCCGAAACAATTCCCTCCACTATGGATTCAGAACCATCGGGCCAACGCACCAGAACCACGGTACGGAACCTCGCGCGACGTTCCTGTGGCGTTTTCGCTTCTGCGAACTCAAGTTCTCTGAGAAGTTTTGCGATATTCGCGACTGAATCGCTGGGTTCACCGGCATATCGCGCCGATCGGACCCCTGGCGCACCGCCGAGGGCTTCGACTTCAAGACCCGTATCGTCTGCGAGTGAAGCAGCACCGGTCGCGTTCGCGATCGCTTCAGCTTTGAGGCGGGCGTTGCCTTCGAGCGTTTCGGCATTCTCGTCAACATCGGGAACTGTTGCGGGACGTGGTTCTAGGACGACGCCGCACGATGCGAGGATCTCTTCGATCTCGCTCACTTTGTCGGGATTCGCGCTCGCACATACGAGGCGCCGACCGCCCACCGTGCTCAGTCCCGACGCGGCGGCGGGTCGGAAAGGAGCAACTTCTGCATGGTGAACAACTCGCGGATGCCGCCTTCGGCGAGTCCGAGGAGTTCATCAAGCTCACCACGACTGAAGCTCATTCCCTCCGCCGTTCCTTGGACTTCAAGGAACCGGCCGCTCTCTGTCATCACAACATTCATATCGACTTCAGCTGCAGAGTCTTCGACGTAGGGAAGGTCAAGCACCGGCGTGCCATTGACTATTCCCACAGAGATAGCGGCACACGCTTCAGTGAGCGGATTTTTCGAGATACTTCCTGCTTGCACGACGCGGGTGAGCGCGTCATGCAACGCGACATAACCACCTGTTATCGAAGCCGTGCGAGTTCCACCATCGGCCTGAAGGACATCGCAATCGACGACAACCTGACGCTCACCAAGCGCTTCCATGTCGCACACCCCCCGGAGGGAACGTCCGATGAGTCGCTGGATCTCGTGAGTCCGGCCCGATGGCGATCCTTTACTCACTTCGCGCCGAACACGCTCAGGGGAAGCACCCGGCAACATCGAGTACTCAGCGGTGACCCAGCCTTTGCCGGAGCCCTTCATCCACCGCGGAACACTCTCGTCGATTGATGCAGTGCAGAGAACAATCGTGCGACCAAATCGAATTAGGGCCGAACCGGTGGCCGCGTCGGTGAAGTCGCGCTCAATCGAAATATCGCGAAGTTCGTCTGGTCGTCGTCCGTCTGGTCTCACAGTTGGTACCTCTCATGGGGGGATGCAAGTTCAACGGGAGCACCGTAGGCCGATTCTCCATTGCGAGCGTGCACCGACAGATCAGACTCTGGCCAAAAGTGTGTCAGCACACACCGCTTCGCTTCGGCAGCGCGCGACATCTCACCTGCAGCGCGCGCCGACAGATGCTTCATTCCATCTGCTTCGGCGTCAGTTCCGTACGTAGCCTCAACGAGCGCGAGATCAACGCCTCGACCCAGCCGCTCGATGCTCCACTCGGGACCGGTGTCAGCGGAATACACCATCGAGCCGCCTCTCGTCGATTCGATCCGCATGGCGTGAGTCTCTACGTAATGATCAGTTTGCTCGAGCCGAAACCGCAGTGAACCTATTGCGAACTCGTCTCCGTCACCTGTGACGTTCCATTCAAAGGTTGGCTCCAAATTGCCAGGCATAAGCGACGCGATCGCTCGAGTCTCTGCAGTGCCCCACACCGGAAGGCCTTCACGCGCATATCGATATCGAGAGGCCACGTGGAGACCTGCAAGATCACTCCAGTGATCTGCATGCGAGTGAGACAAAACAACAGCGGTCACCTCAGAAAGTTTGATGTGTCTCTGGAGCGAACCAAGGCAGCCCGGTCCCAGGTCAATCAAAACATTCGATGTGCCGTCCTGGATCAGATAGCCACTACACGGGCAATCCTGCCCCGGGTAACTCCCTGAGCATCCAAGAACGGTCACGAGCATTTTCAAACGCTAGTGGGACTCTGCATTCGACATGCAGAGCGGACAACACCGACGCTCCCGTTCCATGCGAGACTGCCACTATGCGCATTCCTGCAAGCGTTGACTACGCGATCCGAGCCATGGCCGAGTTGGCCAGCAGAGGCGAAGGTCCTGTCACCGCCGAGGAGCTCGCTGTGGCTCAGGGAATTCCGCTTAAATTTCTCAGAGGGATCATGACTGAGCTCAAGCGATCCCGGCTAGTGAGTAGCCAACGAGGACCCGAAGGCGGCTTTGTCCTCACTCGCCCCGCCAACGAGATTTCATTAGCGGACATCTTTCGAGCAATCGATGGACCACTCGCCACTGTGCGCGATCAAAGTCTGAGTTCTATGACCCACATCGGTGCAGCCGCCGAACTACCCACCGTGTGGATGGCCGTCCGTGCAAGCCTTCGGCGAGTACTTGAAGTCGTCACCATTGCTGATCTCGCCGACGGCTCTCTGCCCGCTCCGATCGCCGATTTGGCATCGGAATATCGAGCCGAGACCGAATCCCGGCACCCCTAGAGGTTTGTGAGCCACTGCGGCTCAGTCGATGAGACCGCGTTCGCGCAAGTAACTGATGATCGTGTCCGCTGCCGCTTCTGGGGGCAACGAGGTCGTATCGACAGTGAGTTCCGGGTATTCCGGGGCTTCATAGGGTGAATCGATTCCGGTGAAGTTTGCTAGTTCGCCACGACGGGCCTTGAGATACAAGCCCTTGGGATCGCGCTCCTCGGCCACTTCGATCGGAGTTTTCACGTACACCTCGATGAATTCACCATCTTCCACGCGTTCGCGCGCCATGCGTCGTTCAGCAGCAAACGGAGAGATGAAAGAGACGAGAACGATCAGGCCGGCATCAACCATGAGCCCAGAGACTTCCGAGACACGGCGAATGTTTTCCACTCGATCCGCATCGGTGAATCCGAGGTCTTTGTTCAGCCCGTGACGAACATTGTCTCCGTCGAGCAGGTACGTATGGCGACCTTGCTCAAGAAGTTTCTGCTCGACAATATTGGCAATCGTCGACTTACCAGACCCGGACAGACCGGTAAACCACACGACACATGGTTTCTGGCCCTTTTGCATCGCGTGAGCGTTCTTGTCGACCTCAATCGCTTGCCAATGAACGTTGTCTGACCGCCGCAACGCGAAGTGAAGGAGCCCAGCGGCAACTGTTGCGTTGGTGAAACGATCGATGAGGATAAAACCACCCATGTCACGGTTCTCGTCATATGGATCAAACGGAATCGGACGATCAAGATTGATATTGCAGATGCCGATCTCATTCAGTTCGAGCGTGCGGGCAGCAACGTGCTCAAGCGTGTTGACATTTACCTTGTATTTGGGCTGAGCCAATGTTGCGCTCACCGTGCGAGCGCCGATCTTGAGCAAATACGGGCGACCCGGAAGCATCTCGTGGTCGTCCATCCAGACAATGTGAGCCTCAAACTGATCGGCTACCGCTGGCGGTGCAAGCGACGTCGCGATGACATCGCCACGACTGATGTCAATTTCATCAACAAGCGTAATGGTGACCGATTGACCGGCAACCGCCTCATCAAGATCACCGTCGAAGGTAACGATTCGGTCGACAGTGCTTGCTCGGCCAGATGGCAGAACGCGAATCGAATCGCCTGGATGCACGGTACCGCCAGTGATCTGACCAGAGAATCCTCGGAAATCGAGATCGGGTCGATTCACCCATTGGACGGGCATGCGAAATGGGAGCGATTGAAGTTCATTGTCGACCTGCACGCTTTCAAGGTGAGTAACAAGTGGTGGACCGCCATACCACGGCATGTTTGGCCCGACCTCGGTGATGTTGTCGCCTTGGAGGGCCGACATCGGAATACTGGTGATGTCGTTCAAACCAATTTGCGCTGCGAACTCCCTGTAATCACGATCTATCTGCTCAAAGACTTCTTGCGAATAGTCAACGAGATCGATCTTGTTGACAGCCAACACAACGTGACGAATACCGAGAAGAGAAACCAAGAAACTGTGACGTCGCGTTTGGGTGAGTACACCCTTTCGCGCATCGATAAGAACGACTGCGAGATCGGCAGTTGATGCGCCCGTAACCATGT
>SXGQ01650307.1_pt1 | contig 21355 bp, 20 predicted proteins | sample 3178371 | NCBI WGS metagenome assembly SXGQ01 (sample SAMN11356859, study PRJNA531348) | freshwater metagenome | isolation source: freshwater sample F1-20 | place: China: Fuxian Lake, Yuxi | collected 2017-12-25 | reverse complement strand
GGTCAGACGGTTCGCGAAATCTCGGTCAAAGGTCGCAACCTCTCCGAAGGCGTGCCGCGCAGCTTTACGCTCAATAGCAACGAAATCCTCGAAGCCCTGCAAGAGCCGCTTCAAGGCATCGTCGGCGCGGTCAAACAAGCACTCGAACAAACGCCGCCCGAGCTCGGCTCCGACGTCGCCGCACGGGGCCTCGTCGTCACCGGCGGTGGTGCGTTGCTGCGTGACATCGACAAACTCATCACCGAGGAAACCGGCGTACCCGTCGTCATCGCAGAAGATCCGCTCACCTGCGTCGCACGAGGCGGTGGTCGCATCCTCGAATTGATGGACGAGCTCGGCCCCGGCAACTTCGGGCTTGAGTAACGCGGCTAGCAGCCGGAACATTCATCAACGCGGCACCCCAGCGGGGCTGCGATTTTTCTCCTACGCGGTTCTTGCGCTCGCCATCATGTGGCTGGACCAGCGTGGGGGCTGGCTCGATTCCGTGCGCTTCGGGCTCTCCGCCATCGCCTACCCACTACGCATCGCGCTGGAATCACCCATCACAGCTTGGGAGTGGACGCGCGACAACTTTGCCGCGCGGGCTGCGCTGCAAGAAGAAAATAGCCAGCTGCGCGAACAGGTACGAGCGCTCGAGATCCTCTCGATGCGCCGCGCCGACCTAGAACTCGAAAACCGCGAGTTGCGTAATCTTCAGGCGTCCTCTGCCGACGTCGCTCAAAAATATTTGAGTGCACGCATCATCGCTACCGACAACAGTCGCGCGCGCCAGCGTTACACCGTCGACCGCGGCGCCGTACATCAAATCACCAAGGGGCAAACCGTCATCGCCGGCGGCGGACTTGCGGGTCAGGCGCTGCGCGTCGGGCCCTGGAGCACTGAGATCATTCTGCTTTCCGATCCCGAGCACGCGGTACCTGTGCAAATCTCGCGCACGGGTCAACGAACTCTCGCGCTCGGCACGGGACGAGAGAGTGAGCTCACGCTCCCGCTGCTTCCACTGCAAACAGATATTCGTGAGGGCGATCTGCTCGTCACCTCGGGCTTGGGTGGCGTGTTCCCAGCGGGGTATCCCGTAGGGACCGTCAGTCGAGTGCGTCGCGATGGCGCATCGCCGCTTGCGCAAGTTGAGGCGAAAATGACCGCGGCACTCGATCGTGATCGTCTCGTCGCGTTCATCTGGTTCGACGCGGCGCACCCCTCGGCACCCGCCGAGGCTGCGCAAACCGCCGAGGCCTCACGATGATCGGCGCAACCGCTCGTCGAAGACTAATCCTCTCGACGCTCGCAGCCTTCGTGCTGCAGGTCGTACCTCTGCCGTGGTGGCTCGCCGTGGTCCGCCCACCCTTCGCGGTGATCACCGTCATCTTCTGGTCGCTGATCGCGCCGCGCATCGGCGGTATCGGCCTCGCGTTTCTCGTCGGCCTCGCGCTCGACGTGTATCACGGCGTGATCTTTGGTCAGCACGCACTCGCACTCTCGTTCGTCGCGTACGTCGCGATTCGGCAACACCTCATCGTCAGAAACAAACCGCTCTTCGAGCAGACGCTGTTTGCTGGCGGCTTGTTGTTCGCGTTCGAAGCGATCACCTGGGCAGTAGATGGCTGGACCGGAAACGCGACGGGCGGCTGGACTCGCTGGCTACCCGTCATCACCGGCGCGCTGCTCTGGCCGCTGACCTCGGCCTGGCAGGCGAGCGAAAATCGCGCCCGTCGCTGACGAGTCGCCACCCGAAACAGCCAGTCATGAGCACACGCGGACGAATCAAGGATTTCTGGCGCGAGCAGCGCATCTTCGAGCAGCGCGCGCTCGCAGCCTCGATCATCGTTAGCGCTTTGGCGATTGTGCTCTTCGGTCGATTGATATGGCTGCAGGTCGTGAGGTACGACGAGTACACCGATCTCGCGCAGGGAAATCGTGTGCGCATCGAGCCGCAGCCTGCGCCGCGCGGCATCATCTACGATCGCAACGGCGAAATCCTCGCGGAGAACAAACCCGCTTATCAGCTCGAAGTCGTCCCCGAGGAAGTCCCAAATCTCGACGCGACGCTTCAGGGGCTCGTCAAAATCGGTCTCATAGAACAAGACGATCTCGATGATGTCCGTCGAACTATCCGGTCGCGTCGACCCTTCGACAGCGTGCCGATCCGGCTTTTCCTAAAAGACGACGACATGGCGCGCTTCGCGGTCAGTCGTCACGACTTTCCGGGCGTGGACATCCGCACTCGACTCGCAAGGAGCTACCCGCACGGTGAAATAGCCGTGCATGCACTCGGTTATGTCGGCTCTATTTCCGCGAGCGATCTGGAGCGTATCGATCGCGAGCAATACGCAGGTAGTTCCACTATCGGCAAGGTGGGCGTGGAGGCCGCTTTCGAAGACGTGCTGCGCGGTCGCAACGGTCGACGAGAGATCATGGTGAATGCCCGAGGTCGCTCGGTCGAAAAGGCCGGTGGTCTTGAAGCCATGCGCGACACCATTCCTGGCGACCCCGGCAGCGATTTGCTGCTCACGCTCGATTTGGAAGTACAGCGCGTCGCGGAAGACTTGGTGCGTGATCAGCGAGCTGCGATCGTCGCTCTCGATCCGAACAACGGCGACGTACTAGCTCTCGTCAGTCGACCGGGTTTCGACCCGAACATGTTCGCGCGCGGGCTCACGCGTGCGGAGTTTCGGGCGCTCAATGAAAACCCGGATCGCCCGCTCTTCAATCGGGCACTTAGAGGCGCCTATCCACCGGGCTCCACTATCAAGCCTGTGGTCGCACTCGCGGGACTTACCTACGGCATCACCGATCCTCTCGCGCCCCACTACTGCGTAGGCTACTTCTCGCTACCGGGCAGTAGTCACCGATTCCGCGATTGGAAGCCGAAGGGACACGGCCCCACCGATCTGCGTACCGCGATCGCTCAATCCTGCGACACTTACTTTTACGAGATGTCGACTCGGCTCGGCGTGCGACGTCTGCACGACTTCCTGGTTGAGTTCGGTCTCGGTGAACCGACGGGTATCGATATCGGCGGTGAAAAGGCCGGCATCCTTCCCTCACCTGAGTGGAAGAAACAGGCCTTCCGTAAGCGCAGCGATCAAGTTTGGTTCCCTGGCGAGACGGTGATCTTCAGCATCGGACAGGGCTACATGACGAGTACGCCGATACAGCTCGCGCACATGACGGCCATTCTCGCGACCCGAGGTCAAAATTTTCAGCCGCGTCTCGTACGCGCACTACGCGATCCCGAAACTCAGAAGGTGACGGAGCTCGCGCCGAAGCCTCTGCCGAAACCGAACGCAGGCAAGCTGGAAGATTGGGATCGCGTCGTCGACGGTATGCTGGCCGTGATGCAGGGAGGAACCGCCACGAGTTCGGCGACTGGCGCGCCCTACACGATTGCCGGCAAGACGGGCACGGCCCAAGTATTCACGGTCGCTCAAAATCAGCGCTATATCGAAGCGGCCATTTCTGAACGCTTGCGTGACCATGCCTGGTTCGTCGCGTTTGCTCCGGCGGAGGCGCCGAAGATCGCGATCGCCGTCATCGTCGAAAACGGCCGTAGTGGCAGCGGCACGGCGGCACCGATCGCCCGTACGATCATGGATGCCTATTTGCTACGAAAGTTTCCAGCGACACGCGACGATAAGGCGGCAAGCGTCGCGCCACGTGGCGATTTTTCGGAGGAATGATGCTGCGCGAAGACGTCGACAGTACGACTCAAAGAACGCTGACGCGCACGGCTCAGCTTCTTGGCAGCCTACGCCTCGACGGTCCCTTGCTCGCTGGGCTCGCCGCCATCGCCCTCTACGGTCAGTTCATTCTCTACAGCACCTCGGGCGGGGATTGGGAATCGGTGCTGCGCGGCAGCACTCGCCTCGCGCTTGGCGCAGCGCTGATGCTTGTTCTGGCGCAGGTTCGGCCGGGCTTTCTACGCCGTCTGACGCCTTGGCTCTATGTCACAGGCCTCGTGCTACTCATCGTCGTCGATGCGATCGGTTATGTCGGCAAAGGTGCGCAGCGTTGGCTCGACCTCGGATTCATTCGGTTTCAACCCTCCGAGCTCATGAAGCTCGCGGTACCGATGACCTGCGCCTGGATCTTGCGCGAACGCCCGCTGCCACCCGATCCGCGCACTCTTGGGCTGCTGGCCGTCGTGATTCTCGTACCGACTGCGCTCACGATCGTGCAGCCCGACCTCGGAACAGGTCTGCTGATCCTGACAGGCGGACTCATCGTAGTCCTGCTCGCGGGTCTGCAGATCCGATACATCGTGATGCTCGGCGTCGGTAGCGTGGTCGCTGCCGTCGTAGGCTGGTCTTTCCTTCATGATTACCAGCGACAGCGTGTGCTGACCTTTCTCGATCCGCAGACCGACCCGCTCGGCTCGGGCTATCACATCATCCAATCCATCATCGCCATCGGCTCGGGTGGGATTTTTGGTAAGGGATATCTGCAAGGCTCGCAGGGTCAGCTCGAGTTCCTGCCCGAGCGCACAACAGATTTTGTGTTCGCCGTGGTGGGCGAGGAGCTCGGTCTCATCGGCGCGCTCGTGCTGATCGGGCTGTATGTATTCGTTGTATTGAGAGCGATTTTCCTCGCCTCGCAAATGCGAGACACCTTCGCGCGCCTGTTGTCTGGCAGCCTCGCGGCGACTTTCTTTGTTTATGTCTTCATCAATGCAGGTATGGTCAGTGGGCTACTTCCCGTCGTCGGCGTACCGCTACCGCTCGTCAGCTATGGCGGAACCTCGATGGTGACCCTGTTGGCGGGCTTCGGTATGCTCATGTCGTTGTACACCAACCGAAAACTCGCAGCCTGATGAAACACACCCAAGGCGCCCTTCGCATCCGTTCGTTCTGCCCTATCCTCTTTACGCTCTTTGCGCTCACCGCCTGCGTCGCGCCGCCCAAAAAAAATGCGGCGACTCAGCTTTCGCCGGGAACAGCAGCCCTTAGTGTCGGGATCAACTCGGATGCCGCCCAAGCGGCGAGTCAGCCGGGTGGCGCAGGCTCGACGACCGCGCCGAGTGCGCCGGTAACGCCAACCCCTCCTGCCGCGCCACCCGAGCCGACGCCCTTCGATCTCGAGCGTGAAAATATCCGCACATTCATCACCGAGACATCAAAGAAACACAGCATTCCAGAGAGCGAAATTCGGGATCTACTGTCTCAGGGGCTGTATCAGCCTCGTATCATCGCAGCGATCACGCGACCTGCCGAAACCGTGTTGCGTTGGTGGGAATACAGCAATCGCCTCGTCACTCCCGAACGCATCGCCCGAGGTGTCGAGTTCTCGAAAGAGCACCGCACTCGGCTCGAAGCAGCGCGTGATCAGACAGGCGTATCGCCTGCGTATATCGCGGCTATCATCGGTGTCGAAACCAACTACGGACGCAACAAGGGTTCCTGGCGAGTACTCGATGCACTCATGACTCTGGGTTTCGATTACCCACCGCGGAGTCGCTTTTTCCGCTCAGAGCTCGAGCAGTTTTTACTGCTCGTACGCGAGGAGTCCCTCGATCCGGCTGCGACTCTCGGCTCTTACGCCGGAGCTATGGGAGCCCCGCAGTTCATGCCCTCGAGCTATAGGCGGTTCGCGGTCAACGGCACGCTCGACGGCGCGATCGATGCGCGTCGCGACCTCTTCTCGCAGTGGGACGACGTCATCAGCAGCGTCGCGAACTATTTTTCGGTCCACGGCTGGGAGCGCGATGCGCCAGTGCTGCTCGAAGCTGGGGCGAGCGCCGAAACACTGGCTACGGTGATGCCAACACTCGAGCGACGCAATCTCGATCTCAATCAAACCGCGGGCGGCGCCCGTAGCCTCGGTTTCACACTGCCCGAGTCGATCGCCGATGCCACGAAGGTAATCCTCGTGCCGGCTGAGCTCGCCGATCGCCCGAACGTTCGAGTGGGGCTACGTAACTTTCACGTGATTACCCGCTATAACCGCAGCATTCTTTACGCGATGGCCGTCCACGATCTCGCCAAGACCATCGAAACTGAGCTTGCGCGCACGCCCGCGTCGGAGGATGCCGCTACAGCCAGCGGCTCGCCACGGTAATGCGCCGGCTCGTTCTCCTCGTCACACTCTGCGCGCTGCTGCTTCAGGGCTGCAGTTTGCTTCGGCGAGCGCCCGAGCCGAGCGCCAAACCTGCGAGCCTTCCGAAAGGCGCACCCCGAAACCTCGACGCCATCCCCGATGCCGTCCCGCGAAAAGAGCCGCGCAGCCGCTACGGCAATCCGGAGACGTACGAGGTCTTCGGTCGCACCTATCGCGTCAAACGCAGCGCGAAGGGGCACGTGGAGCGCGGAATCGCCTCGTGGTACGGCCCAGGCTTCCACGCCGAGCGAACTTCGAGCGGTGAGCCCTACGACATGTATGCCATGACGGCGGCACACAAGACCCTACCGATACCGGTTTACGCCCGGGTCACCAACCTCGAAAACGGTCGTTCGGTCGTCGTGCGCATCAACGATCGAGGGCCTTTCGTGGGGGATCGCATCATCGATCTGTCCTACACCGCTGCGCACAAGCTCGACATGACACGCAAGGGCACTGCGCTAGTCGAAATGCGGGTGATCGAGCCGGGCGAGGACTCACCGCCGCCTTCGATACCGAGACCCACCACAACGGCTAATACCCGACCGGCTCCTTCAAGTCCGATTGGTGTCAGTTCAAGATTTCTACAAACAGGGTCCTTCTCGACCCGGGCGAACGCCGAGGCCATGAGACAACGACTCGCTGTTGCGGGCATCCGTAATACTCTCGTACGAGAGGCACAGATCGGCGATCGGACCGTTTTCCGAGTTCAGGTGGGCCCCTTCGACGGGGCGCTCGAGGCCGAGGACATGATCGAGCGTTTGCGGATCGCCGGCATCCCTGATGCGCGCCCCGCTCACGACTAACGCGTTTACAATCTGCGGTTCCGAATCACCCTTCAGACTTTGCAGGAGTCAGATCTTGTCGTTCACGTCTCGCCTCGCCGCTGCCGTCCTCACACTTTCGCTCTACTTCGCCTCGCACGCCAGCGCCAATGTGCTGCCCGTTCCGCCTCCGCCGGGTATCGAAGCGAAATCGTGGATCCTCGTCGATCACACGACCGGCCGTCGTCTGGCGGGAGAGAACGAAGACTCCCGAGTCGAACCGGCCAGCATCACCAAGGTGATGACGGCGTACGTCGCGTTCAAAGCGCTCGCCGAGGGGCGACTCAAATTGCAGGAGCCCGTCACCATCAGCGAACGTGCGTGGCGCGCCGAAGGCTCGCGCACCTTCTTGCAAGTAGGCGATAAAGTCCCCGTCGAAGTGTTGCTTCAAGGCATGATCGTTCAGTCGGGTAACGATGCCGCCATCGCCATCGCTGAGAGACTCGCTGGGTCAGAAGAAACTTTTGCGCGCGTGATGACCAAGCAGGCCAAGGCCCTCGGCATGACCAACTCGAGCTTCGCAAATGCCACGGGTTTACCGAATCCTGCGCTCTACACCACCGCTCGTGACATCGCGATCCTCGCGCGAGCGATGATTCGCGACTTTCCCCAGTACTACCGCTGGTACTCACAGAAAGAATTCATCTGGAACAACATCCGTCAAGGAAATCGCAACGGACTCCTCTATCGTGACCCGAGTGCCGACGGTATCAAGACCGGACACACCGACAGCGCCGGCTACTGCCTCGTAAGCTCAGCCCAGCGAAACGGCACTCGAATGATCTCGGCGGTGTTCGGAACCCAGTCGCCCAAGATTCGTGAACAGGCGAGCGCTGCGCTGCTCAACTACGGCTTCGCGTTCTACGAAACCGTCACCTTGCGTAAAGCCGGCGAGATGGTGCTGCAGCCACGCGTCTACAAGGGCGCAGAGTCATCCGTCGCCGTATCGCCGCAAACCAATGTTGGTGTCACGGTCGCCCGTGGCAACACCAGCAAGCTGCGCGTTGCAACCTCGCTCAACGAGCCGCTCGTCGCGCCGCTCAAGACCGGTCAACGCGTCGGCGAGCTGACAGTGATGGACGGCGATACCGTCGTGCGTCGCGTGCCGCTCGTGGTCAGCCGCGAAGTTCCGGCAGGTGGCATCTGGGCACAGACGCGCGACACGGTCTCACTCTGGTTTAGGTAACCTATGGGCGCCACCCTTCCCATCTGCTATCTCGACGGCGCGTGGTTGCCGATCAACGAAGCGCGCATTTCGCCGCTCGATCGCAGCTTCCTGTTCGGTGACGGCGTCTATGAGGTCGTCCCGGTTTTTGCTGGGCGACCGTTCGGGTTCGTCGAGCATTTCGATCGGCTCACTCGCAGCTGCCACGCGCTACGCATGAAAGATCCACACGAGCGAGACGAGTGGCGCGCCATCGTTCGCGGACTAATGGAACGAAACGGCGACGACGACATGTACGTATATGTACAGGTATCACGTGGCGCCGACACCGGTCGCTCCCACGCTCCGCTTCCCGATATTGCTCCGACAGTTTTCGGCTTCGCGGCGCCCTTGCCCAAGCCCTCTGCCGAACAGCTCGCTCGAGGCCTCTCGTGTGTGACGGCGCCCGATATCCGCTGGGGGCGCTGCGACATCAAGTCGGTCGCCCTGCTTGGTAACGTGCTGCAACGTCAGCTCGGCTGTGACGCGGGTGCCGATGAGACCATCCTCTTGCGCGATGGCTGGATGATGGAGGCCACAGCCTCGACGGTTCATGTCGTCTCGAAAGGTGTCATCGCTACGTCCCCCAACTCCAATGCCATCCTGCCGGGCACCACGCGCAGTGTGGTCGAAGAGCTTGCTCAACGTCTCGGGATTACCTTCGAGACGCGATCAGTCAAAGAATCTGAAATGCGAAATGCGGACGAAGTCTGGATCGCCTCGGCGACCCGCAACGTGTCAGCCGTGACCCGTATAGACGGCGAGCCTGTTGGCTCAGGCAAACCCGGCCCGGTTTGGATGCGTATGTGGGAAGGCTTCAATACACTGCAGCGCGAACTTGCCGGTCAACCTTGGTAAGTCGGGGAACGTAGATGTCGGATCAAGCCACTAACGGAAAGTCCCAAGGTTCAGGCAGCGAACCTGCAGCGAGCCCACTCGTCTTCCCGACTGACTATCCGATCAAGGTCGTGGGACGTAGCGAACGCGGCCTGCGCATGCGCATCGATGCCATCGTGCTGCAACACGCGCCTGATCTCGCTCCTGATTGCATCAGCGAAAGAGCCAGTGGCGCAGGAAATTTTACCTCGATCACCTACGTGATCATTGCCCAAAGCCGCGAACAGGTGACGGCTCTCGTCGGTGAGTTGGTCGCCACCGAAGGCGTGTTGATGGTGATCTGAGAGTTTTCAGCGCCCGATCAACGACAAAAATTCGCGACGAGTATCCGCGTTGGTCTTGATCGACCCTCGTAGCGCCGAGGTGACCGTCGCCGTACCCGTGTGGCGTACGCCACGAGACTCCATGCACATGTGACGGCATTCGATCACCACGGCTACACCTAGCGGCTGCAGGTGAGTGTCGAGTGCGTCGGCGATCTGATTGGTCAGGCGTTCCTGCACCTGCAGTCGGCGCGCAAAGATCTCGACGAGGCGAGAAATTTTTGAAAGCCCGAGGATGCGTTTGTCGGGCACGTAACCCACGTAGGCCTTACCGAAAAATGGCGCAAGGTGGTGCTCGCAGAGCGAGTACACCGGGATATCGCGCACGATGACCATCTCGTCGACGCTCTGCGCGCCGTCTTCGAAGGACTTCAGGATATCCTCGGGTCGCTCGCGATAACCGCGGGTGTATTCCTCCCACGCTTTCAGGAACCGCGCGGGCGTTTCGAGCAGACCTTCACGATCGGGGTCTTCGCCGATATAGGCAAGCAGACGACGAACGATGTCGATCTCTTTCTTTGAGGGAACCGGCTTGGGAGGTGTCATGGGGCAGTCCTCGACAACAGGCGTTGCAGCACGTCGATCAAGTCTGCGGCTACACGCTCCAGATCAGTCGGCGCACCGAGCGCCGCAAGCTGGGTCATCGCGAGCCCCTCATAGCCGCAGGGGTTGATGCGTTGAAACGGCTCCAAGTTCATGTCGACGTTCAACGCGATTCCATGATAACTCGCGCCGCGTCGTACTCGGATACCGACACTCGCCAATTTGGCATCGTCGACGTAAACACCCGGCGCCTTTGGCCGCGTAGCGGCCGAAATCCCGTACTCGGACACACATTCGATCACCGACTGCTCGAGTGCCGTCACAAGATCGCGCACTCCGAGGCCCGCTCGACGCAAATCGATGAGGGGATAAACGACCACCTGGCCCGGACCGTGATACGTCACCTGACCGCCTCGATCGACTTTGACGACGGGGATATCTCCGGCGGCAAGCACGTGCGCCGGATCGCCATTCATGCCGAGCGTGAATACCGGCTCGTGCTCGAGCACCCAGATTTCGTCAGGCGTATCCGGACCGCGCTCGTCAGTGAACCGTTGCATCGCCTGCCAGGTCGGCAGGTAATCAACACGCCCGAGCTTACGGACGAGAAGCGGTGTTGATGGCGAGAGCGGCATTGTCGAGTCCGGCGTTATTGCCGGCGAGCGCCTGCTCGGCACGATAGCTCGAGCGCACGAGCGGGCCTGACACGCATTCGCGGAACCCACGTGCGAGAGCCCAGACGCGATATTGATCGAACTGCTCAGGCGTGATGAATCGTGCGACCGGTAAATGGTTGGCCGTCGGCTGCAGGTACTGGCCGAGCGTCACGAGATCGACGTCGTGGGCGCGCAGATCGTCGAAGGTCTCGATGATTTCCTCGTCGGTCTCACCGAGTCCCAACATGAGGCTGGTCTTGGTGAGCACGTCGGGTCGATGACGCTTGGCATGCGCCAAGACACGCAGAGTTTGTTCGTAGCCCGCTCGCGGATCGCGAACGGGATGAGTGAGACGTTTAACGGTCTCGACATTTTGCGCAAACACTTCCAGTCCCGAATCGACCACGGTCTCAACATCAGTCATCACCCCCTGAAAATCGGGAGTCAGGGCTTCGACCGCCGTCTGCGGCGAGATTTCTTTGATGGCACGAACAGCTGCCGCAAAATGAGCGGCACCGCCGTCGGGTAGATCGTCGCGATTGACCGAAGTGAGCACGACATACCGAAGCTTCATGAGAGCAACGGTACGGGCGGTGTTACGCGGCTCCTCGGGGTCTAGCCAACCGCGCGGATTACCGGTATCGACGGCGCAGAAACGACACGCGCGTGTACACACCTCGCCCATCAGCATGATGGTCGCCGTTCCGGCGTTCCAGCATTCGCCGATGTTGGGACACTTCGCCTCTTCACATACGGTAGCGAGACGATGCTCGCGGACCGTCCGACGAACGAAGTCGTAATTCTCGCCGACGGCGAGTGGCGCCTTCAGCCAGCGCGGTTTGCCACCGGGCACCCTCGCGGGCGCGGCGGCGGTCGCCTTGATACCGTCGCGAATCGCCGAAAATCCCTGCGGCGTCCGATATTTCTCACCGCTGCGCACGACCGGTACCGGCACGGCGATCTCGACGGTGTCTGTAGGGCGTTCCTTGCTCATGGTTATAAGTGTACGCGACCCTCAGCCCGTCGCGCCGCCAGCTAGGCGCTCATCCAGCTCGCGCAGACGCTCTGGCGTGCCGATATCGAACCAAAGCCCCTGATACAACCGTCCACGGAGACGGCCCGCGGCCGCAGCGGCGCGCAGGAGCGGCAGCAGCGGCCTGCGGCCTCGCGCAAATTCAGCAAAGAATTCCGGGCGATAGACTGCGATGCCCGAGAAGGTATACCGCGGCGGCGCATCTGCCGCTTCAAGACGTTGCGGATCCGCAAGAATGTCGAAACCACCCGTGTCCCGTGCGAGCAAGCCGAAGTCCCCTCGTGGATGCTGGGGCGGATTTGGCACGAGCACCAAGGAACCGAGCGCGCCTTCATCGAGCGCGGGAAGCCGAGAAAAATCGTAGTCGGTCCAGATGTCACCATTGATCACGAGGAAAGGATCCGTCCCGAGCATCGGCAACGCCTGAATGATGCCGCCTGCCGTCTCAAGTGCGCCCTCAACCTCTGCGCTGTATCGAATTCGCACGCCGTGACGATGACCATCACCCAAGGTCTCGACGATACGCTCGCCGAGCCAGGCATGATTGATGACGATGTCGCGGATGCCGGCGCGCGCGAGCGCCGCTAAATGCCACTCGAGTAATGAACGCCCACCCACCTCGAGCAAAGGTTTCGGACGCTCGTCGGTCAGCGGCCGCATGCGCTCGCCGCGGCCTGCCGCAAGGATCATCGCCTTCATCAGGCTTTGACCTCTCGCGCACGAGTATTGGCCATGGCGAGCAAAGGCACGATACGCTGCTCGAGCCACAACCCGAACTCACGCAGCTCGACATGACGCGCGGTGGCGTCACGGACATAGTCGAGCGTCAACGCTAGATCATCGAGATAACCCACCTTGCCGTCGCGCCACCAGAGACGCGCGAAGATTCCCAGAACCTTGATGTGACGCTGTACACCAATGAGATCAAACCAGCGTAGGAATTCTCGGTCGCTCGACCCCGCAAGCGAAGCCGCGCCGCGTGCCAACAAGCGCTGCCGGTAGGACACTACCCATCTTTTGACTTCAGCACGTGGCCAGGCGATGTAACAATCTTTGAGCAAGGAGACGAGGTCGTACCCGACGGGTCCCGACAACGCATCCTGGAAATCAATGACCCCTGTTTCATCGTGCGGCAATACCATCAAGTTGCGCGAGTGGTAGTCTCGATGCACGAAAACAACGGGCTGCGCGAGTGCCTGATCAATAAGCCAAAGAAATGTCCGCTCGATTAGCTCGCGCTCCGCAGGCTCAAGCGAAATCTGCAAGTGCCGACTGCAGAACCACTCAGGCATGAGCTCGAGCTCTCGACGCAACGCCGCCGCGTCGTAAGGCGCTAGCTCACGAGCCGCATCGAGGGCATCGATCTGGATACGCGCCAAGGTATCGAGAGCCGCTGAATACAAGGCTGGCGCTCGACCGGGCTTGCGCAGCTCCGGCAAAAAAGGGGTCGAGCCGAGATCTTCCAGCAAGACGAATCCACGCTCCCGATCGACCGCATGGATCGCAGGGACGTGCACTCCCGCACCATGCAACAAGCGCGCTACCTTGAGGTAGGGTCCGATGTCCTCCTGCGCGGGCGGCGCATCCATCACGACACGACTGCTACCATCCGGCATAAAGGCACGGAAATACCGCCGAAAACTGGCGTCGGCGGAGGCTACTTCGATACGCACGATCCCGAGGCCGAGGTCTTGTGTGACCCAGCGCGACAAAAGTTCGAGACGGGTATCAGACAAGAGCTTTGAAACCCACGGCCTCAGGAAGGGTCGCCATTATAATGTCGGCAGCCATGGTCCCGCCGCGCCGCATCGTCCATCCAATCGCCCGCGCGGGACTGCTCGCCGTTAGCGTCGTCGGACTCGGCAATCTTGAGACCGCGAACGCCGAGTCCGCGCTCGCTTCAGCCGAACCTGCTTCAGCCCAATCCGCATCAGCCCAGCCCGCCGATCAGCCGTTGCGCTGCCCGGCGCCCTCTGCCGTACGCGAAGCCCTCGCGAGGGGTGCAACGCTACCCGAGGCCGGTGTCGCACCACCTCTTGGGTCCCCGCTCGAACCACCCAACGAGGACGTCGAGGTGTCGAGCGATGCGGCCACGCTCGGCGTGACAGGCGATGCCGCCTTGAGCGGACGAGTCGCGATTCGTCAGGGCGATCGCACGCTCAGCGCAGACGACGTCACCTACGACTCCAAGACGAGTGAGTTCTCGATGAGCGGATTGCTGCGTTACTCAGATCCCCTACTGCGCGTCGAGGGACGCTCGGGTCGGTATGACCCTAAGGGGGGCGCTGCCTTTGCCGATACGCGCTTCCAGATGCCCGAGGAACCGGCACGCGGCGCCGCAGACTCCTTAGAGCTCGGGGTCGACGGCAAAGTCACACTGTCGGAGGTGTGGTTCACCACCTGCCCCGAGAGTTCACCCGATTGGAGGATTCGCGCACGTCGCATCGAACTCGACACGCGTGCCCGCAATGGGACGGGTCGCAGCGCTGCGATCGAATTCAAAGGTGTGCCGATCCTCTACCTTCCTTATCTATCTTTTCCGTTGGGCGACCAAAGAAAAAGCGGATTTCTTTTTCCGAACGTAGGTTATAGCTCTCGCGGAGGCGCTGAACTCAAACTCCCCTACTACCTGAACCTTGCTCCGAACTACGACCTCACTTTGGAGCCTACCGTTTATGGTCGACGCGGCATCGATCTCGGCACGGGCTTTCGTTATCTCACCCGACGACATCGCGGCGATCTCCGCCTCAATGCCCTGCAGTCGGATGACATTCGCGATATCAACCGTAACTGGCTGAGAGTCCGGCATCGCAGCGAATTACCGGCAGGCTGGCGGTTCGACGTCGATGCGCAGAGCGTCAGTGACGCGGAATATTTCGAAGATTTCGCCTCGGGCACGGAAGGGACGAGCACGGCGTTTCTCCGCCGCAACGCCCGCCTGAGTTATCGCGATGCACACTGGTATCTAAGAGCTGAGGCCGAGCAATTCCAGACGATCGATAGAGCCCTCGACTCGATCGACAGACCCTACGCTCGTCTGCCACGCGTGCAGGCGAGTGGCGACTGGATCACGGAGGGTCCTCTCGCCATGCGCTACGGATTCGACAGCGAACTGGTCAACTTCGATCGCGAGGTGGGCGTACAGGGCTGGCGTACCGATCTCTCACCGTGGGTGGGTCTCGATTTCGGCTCACCCGCGTACTACGTCAGGCCGAGTGCGGGCTGGCGATATACGCGCTACGACCTGGAGACCGCCGACGCGATCACCGACGATCAGCCCTCACGGTCACTGCCTTACGCAGCACTCGATGCCGGACTGCGACTCGAGCGAAACGCAGTCGAGAGCTCACGCACTCGAATGACGCTGGAGCCTCGACTACTTTATCTTTGGACGCCCTATCGAAATCAGGACGATCTGCCGATCTTCGATACCGCGCTGCCCGATCTCGACTTTGTGCAGCTTTTTCGAACCTCGCGTTATGTGGGTCCTGACCGTATCGCTGATGCGAATCACGCAAGTCTCGGCATGACCTCGCGTATCTACGATAGATCTTCGGGGCGACAACTGTTGTCGGCGACGATCGGTCAAACGTATCGCTTCGAGCGATCTCGAGTACGACTCCCCGGCGAATCCGACATCGGTGAATCGAGTTCCGATCTCGTCGCGCAACTCGGGATCTCGGCTTGGCAAAACTGGAACGTCAATCTCGGCATGCAGTGGGATAGCCAAGAGAGCCGACAACAACGCAGCCACATGCGCCTTCAGTATCGACCGGACATCGATCGCGTCGTCAATCTCGCCTACCGCTTTCAGCGCGATCGACTCGAGCAAGGCGAGGTGTCGGGAGCATGGCCGCTCGGCTCACGATGGAATGCCTACGGTCGATTCGTTTACGACCTCAAGGACCGCAGCACTCTCGATCGCTTCGCCGGGCTCGAATACAAATCCTGCTGCTGGCGCTTGCGGCTGGTCGGCCGCCGCTTCGTATCTAGCCGCACCGGCGAACGCGATACGGGCATTTACCTGCAACTGGAACTCAACGGTCTCGCCAGTGTCGGAAGTTCGGCGGATGCTTTCCTCGAGGAAGCAATTCGGGGATACTCGCCCGTCGGCCTAAGCCGCTGAGTTTTCAGGAATTTCGGAACTACCCATGACGCTTGCTATGCGACCTCACCTGTCCCGGTTTTTGGCTTTTGGCCTCGCGATCCTCGTCGCTACAACCCCTGCTCTCGCCCAGCGCTCACTCTCCGATAAGGGCGTAATGCTCGACCGAGTCGCCGCAGTCGTGAACGACGGTGTCGTGCTCGCGAGCGAGCTCGAGGAGCAAGTGCAGGTGATCGCCGGTCGACTGCAAGCCCAGGGTCTCGAGATGCCCCCGGCCTCAGTTTTGCGACAACAGGTTCTTGATCGACTTGTTCTCCAGGAGATCCAGATGCAGCGCGCCCAGCGCGCCGGTATCCGCATTGGCGACGAGTCGCTCAACCAAGCGCTCGCAGACGTCGCGCAGCGTAACGGGATTCCCCTCGCGCAGCTTCCGGCAGCGCTCACCCAGCAAGGCATCGATTACGCCTCCTACCGTGAGAGTGTCCGTCGCGAAATGACTCTTCAAGTGCTGCAGCAACGCGACGTGATCCAGCGGATCAACATTTCGCCGCGCGAGCTCGAGCAGTTTCTCGACAAGCAGAAGTCTCGCCCCTCAGAGCTCAACGAATACAACCTCTCGCACATTCTGATCGCCGTGCCTCAGGAGGCGACTCCTTCGCAGCTCGATCAAGCCTCCCGTCGCGCTCAGGATGTCTTCGATCGCGCCAAGGGTGGCGAAGATTTCGCGAAGCTCGCCGTGGCCTACTCCAACAGCCAAACCGCTCTCGAAGGTGGCTCGCTAGGCTGGCGCCGCGGTCCGGAAATCCCGACCGTGCTCGCCGATCTCGTCGTGGGCCTCAAACCCGGCGAGGTCAGCGAACCGCTGCGTACGCCATCGGGTTATCACATCGTTCGACTCAACGAAATCCGCGGCGCCGATCAGCAGGTCGTCATCGAACAAACCAATGCTCGTCACATCCTGTTGAAGCCCACGGAGATTCAGGACGACGCCACGGTGCAGCAGCGTCTCATTGACGTCCGCGAGCGCATTTTGAAGGGTGAGGACTTCTCGGTGCTCGCCAAGACGCTCTCCGAAGATCCGGGCTCGGCGGCCGATGGTGGCGATCTCGGCTGGACGGCACCCGGCACTTTTGTCCCGGAATTCGACGCGGCGCTCGCAAGACTCGCGCCCAACGAAATCAGCGAGCCGTTCCGTACGCAGTTCGGCTGGCACATCGTTCAGCTGCTCGGCCGTCGCCAATTCGACAACACGGAAGAGTTGCGTCGCCAGCGGGCGTTCATGCAGCTCAGAGAGAGCAAGGCCGACGAAGAAACCGAGCTCTGGCTGCGTCGGCTGCGCGACGAGGCGTATGTCGACATCAAGAGCTGAACTCCCGCGGATTATCATCACGTCGGGTGAGCCGGCGGGCATCGGCCCCGAGCTTTGCGTACAACTTACGAGCGCAGACCTGCCACCTTGCGAACTTCACTGTCTCGTCGATCAATCTTTGCTCGAAGTACGTGCGCCTGCCGGCACGAAGCTCGATCGACTGACCGTCGTGCATCGTCCGCTTGCCGCGCCCTCGGTTGCGGGCACGCTCGATGTTCGTAACGCTGCCTACGTAGTCGGCCTTCTCGACGACGCGCTCGAGGGCGTGAGGGGCGGCCGTTACGACGCCATGGTCACGGCTCCCGTGCAGAAAAGCGTGATCGCCGCTTCGGGAGTGCCCTTCTCAGGTCACACGGAATACCTCGCGGAACGCTGCGGCACACCCAAGCCGGTGATGATGCTGGTGGCCGGTGACCTGCGAGTTGCGCTCGCGACCACGCATTTGCCTCTGCGACGCGTGCCCGACGCGATCACGCAGCCGCTCGTGCTCCAACTCTTGCGCATCATGCACGCCGATCTGAAAAACTCATTCGGTATCAAAAATCCGCGTATCGCGGTGTGCGGGCTCAACCCCCATGCGGGCGAGGCAGGACTGCTCGGTGATGAGGAAATCCGACATATCAGTCCTGCCATCGACGCCGCGCGCAGCGAAGGTATCGATGCCTTTGGTCCATTGCCGGCCGACACGGCCTTTGTACCGCGCGAAATGGCAAAGGCCGACGCCTTCCTCGCCATGTTTCATGACCAAGGGCTGCCCGTGCTCAAACCCGCCGGCTTCGGCCCTGCGGTCAACGTGACACTCGGTCTGCCGGTGATTCGAACGTCCGTGGACCACGGCACAGCACTGGCGCTCGCAGGCACGGGACGCGCCGATGTCGGTAGCTTGCGCGCCGCCGTCAAACTCGCCGTCGATCTCGTCCACCGCCGGCGTGCGACTCGCTGAGTCTTCGGTGGTCTTCGCCCGCAAACGCTTCGGTCAAAACTTCCTGCATGATCCTGGCGTGATCGCGCAGATTGTCGAGGCGATCAATCCGCAGCCCGGAGAGTCCCTCGTCGAAATCGGACCGGGTCGTGGCGCACTGACCGAACCACTCCTCGCACTCTGCGACGGGCTCGATGCCATCGAAATCGATCGCGATCTCGCCGCCGAGTTGCAGCAAAGATTGGGCTCCCACGGTCTGACGCTCCATGTGTGCGATGCGCTCAAATTCGATTTTGCGACGCTCGCCCAGGCGCGAGGTCGGAAATTACGGGTTATCGGCAACTTGCCGTACAACGTCTCGACGCCCCTCCTCTTTCACTTACTCGATCACCGTGCCTCCATCCTCGATCTGCATGTAATGCTCCAACGAGAAGTCATTGAACGAATCTGCGCAGCACCGGGTAACGGCGACTACGGCCGACTCACCGTGATGCTCGCCCCATGGGTGACGGCCGAACACCTCTTCGACGTGGGCCCCGGAGCATTTCGCCCGGCGCCGCAGGTGTGGTCCGCCGTCGCACGCCTCACTGTGCGCGAGACGCCCGCTTTCCCGGTCGACGCCCGCTACGCTCGCGTGGTGTCGGCGGCGTTCTCACAGCGTCGCAAGACGCTGCGCAATGCCCTGCGCTCCTTGCTCGAGGCCGATGCCATCGCCGCCTGTGAGATCGATCCGGGTGCGAGGCCCGAGACTTTGTCGCCGGAAGAGTTCGGACGACTTGCCAGAGCGGTATCCGAGCCGCTAGCGTGAGCGACATCATGCGAGCCGATCATCATCTTGATATCAAAATCGAAACCGCGTACCTCGAAGGTCAATCCGATCCAGACAGCGAGCGATACGTCTTCGCCTATACGGTGACGATGCGTAACGAGGGGCGCATCCCGGTGAAGTTGATGACGCGTCATTGGGTCATCACCGACAGTAACGGCAAAGTCCAGGAAGTTCGTGGCGAAGGTGTCGTCGGCGAACAGCCGCATCTCAAGCCGGGTCAAGGATTTCGCTACTCGAGCGGTGCCGTCATCGAAACACCAGTCGGCACCATGCACGGCAGTTATCAGATGCGCGGCGACGACGGTCTCGAGTTCGACGCGCCGATCCACGCTTTTCGACTCGCACTGCCGGGAGTGGTGCACTGACGATGGCGAGAATCGCCGTCGGTGACGTGCAGGGCTGTCTGCCCGAACTGCGGCAGTTGCTGAAGCAGGCCGATTTTCGAAGCGATCGCGATGAAGTCTGGTTCGTCGGCGATCTGGTCAATCGCGGGCCCGACTCACTCGGCACCCTGCGTTTCGTTCGCTCACTTGGCGACAACGCCCGCGTCGTGCTCGGCAATCACGACCTTCATCTGCTCGCCGTCGCGTTCGGTGGAAGCCGGAAACTCCGTGACGACGATACGCTCGATGAGATCTTGAACGCGACAGATCGGGAAAGCCTCATGGAGTGGCTCGTCTCGCGGCCGCTCGCGGTGCGAGAAGGCTCCGATCTCATGGTGCATGCCGGGATCGTGCCTCAATGGACCGTCGACGATGTCATGGCACTCGCCGCGGAAGTCGAGCAGGCACTGCGCGCCGATCCCGCCAAGCTTTTCGAATCGATGTACGGCAATCGCCCCGACCGCTGGTCCCCGGCACTCGAGGGCGCAGATCGACTGCGCTTCGTCATCAACGTGCTGACCCGTGTACGGTATTGCCGTGCCGACGGCCGTATCGATCTCAAAATGAAAGGCGCCCCTGGGTCACAGGGGAGCGGCTGGATGCCGTGGTTCGCGGCGCCCGACCGCCGAACATCGAACGCCAGAGTGATCACGGGGCATTGGTCCACGCTCGGGCTCGTCGACCGACCCGATCTGCTCGCGCTTGATACCGGGTGCGTGTGGGGCGGCGCGCTGACGGCGGCAGCACTGGATTCGAACGCACGCTGGTCCCTGCCCTGCGGAGGTTATCAGCGCGTTAAAATGTCGGCTCAATCCGACGGGTGAAACCATGACGATCATCAAACAGCAGGATGTCATCTCGAGCGTCGCCGATGCCCTGCAATACATCTCCTACTACCACCCGATGGACTACATCGAGTCGCTCGGGCGCGCCTACGAACTCGAAGAGTCGCCGGCGGCTCGCGATGCCATCGCACAGATTCTCACCAACTCACGCATGTGCGCCGAGGGTCATCGCCCGATCTGTCAAGACACGGGCATCGTGGTCGCCTTCGTGAAGGTCGGCATGAACGTCCGTTGGGATGCGACGCTCACGCTCACCGAGATGATCAACGAAGGCGTACGCCGCGCGTATCTCGACCCCGACAATACGCTGCGCGCCTCGATCGTGGCCGACCCCGCGTTCACCCGTAAAAACACCCGCGACAACACACCGGCCGTCGTACACGTCGAAATGGTGCCCGGCGACACGGTGGAGATCACGGTATCCGCCAAGGGCGGCGGTTCCGAGAACAAAGCCAAGTTCGTCATGCTGAATCCCAGCGATTCCTTGGTCGACTGGGTCATCACGACCGTGTCCACGATGGGCGCTGGCTGGTGTCCGCCCGGTATGCTCGGAATAGGCATCGGCGGCTCCGCCGAAAAAGCCATGGTGCTCGCCAAAGAATCTTTGATGGACCCGATCGACATGGCCGAACTTAAGGCCCGCGGTCCTCGTAACCCCATCGAAGAATTGCGCATCGAGTTATACGACAAAGTGAATGCACTCGGTATCGGCGCGCAGGGTCTCGGCGGTCTTTCCACCGTGCTCGATGTGAAGATCCTCGATTATCCGACCCATGCCGCCTCGAAGCCGGTGGCGAAGATCCCGAACTGCGCCGCCACGCGACATGTTCACTTCACGCTCGACGGCTCAGGCCCCTCGAAACTCGCACCGCCCGATCTGTCGCGCTGGCCAAAAGTGGATTGGAAGCCCTCGCCCGAAGCACGTCGCGTCAATCTCGACACGCTCACACCGCAAGAGGTCGCCTCCTGGAAGCCCGGCGATCGGCTGCTCCTCAACGGCAAGATGCTCACGGGTCGCGATGCCGCGCACAAACGTATCGCCGATCTCTACGCGAGTGGCAAAGGCCTCCCGGAAGGCGTCGATTTCCGCAACCGGGTGATCTACTACGTTGGCCCGGTCGATCCGGTACGCGATGAAGTCGTGGGGCCCGCTGGTCCGACCACTGCGACCCGCATGGACAAATTCACCGAGATGATGCTCGCCAACACTGGACTCATCGCGATGATCGGCAAAGCCGAACGTGGCCCCGTCGGCATCGAAGCGATTCGCAAGCACAAGGCGGCGTTCCTCATGGCCGTCGGTGGCGCCGCGTACCTCGTCTCCAAGGC
>SXGQ01431504.1_pt1 | contig 21356 bp, 21 predicted proteins | sample 3178371 | NCBI WGS metagenome assembly SXGQ01 (sample SAMN11356859, study PRJNA531348) | freshwater metagenome | isolation source: freshwater sample F1-20 | place: China: Fuxian Lake, Yuxi | collected 2017-12-25 | reverse complement strand
GTACACGATGCCGTTCTGTTCCGCATTGCGAACGGCTTGGGCGCGAAGCTCTTCTTCGTTGAGCATTTTTGCGGCTTCCTCATCCACAAGGATTTTCGCCGCGTCGCGCACTTTCATTTTTTTGGAACGATTCTTGCCGGCTCCGAGATTCTGGAACATGGTCTGCAACTGTTGCTGCATCTCCTCCATGCCTGGAGGCGCGAGAATTTCCATGCCGGGGCCCATGCCTCGAAGTTCGATCTCGATCTCACGCTCGTCCAGCGCGCCTTCGCGCAGCATCTTGCGAAACTTCTGTCGGGTCTCGGCGTCGCGTGGAGCGGCGGGTTCGTCCGTCGAAAAACCCATCAGCTTGGGTTTCGGGAGTAGAGCATCGAGAATGCGCTCTTCGGCCGCGTCGGCCGCTCGATCTTTCACTCGGGCGATTTCTGTCTCACGCGTGATTTTGACGGCGACATCCACAAGTTCTTTGACGATAGAGTCGACATCTCGGCCGACATAACCCACCTCGGTGAACTTTGTTGCCTCGACTTTTACAAAGGGTGCATTAGCGAGCCGAGCGAGTCGTCGGGCGATTTCGGTCTTTCCGCAACCCGTCGGTCCGATCATCAAAATATTTTTCGGCGTGATTTCGGGCCGCAGGAGCTCATCGACCTGCATACGACGCCATCGATTGCGCAGCGCAATCGACACGGCACGCTTTGCCGCGTCTTGCCCGACGATGTGTTTGTCGAGCTCGCTTACGATTTGTCGCGGGCGCAGGCTCGTGGCGGCATCGGTCACGATGACAACTCCTCGATTACGAGATTACGGTTCGTGTACACGCAGATATCCGCCGCGATATTGAGCGCGCGCTCGACGATCTCGCGCGCTGATAGATCGGTGTTCTCTAGTAGGGCGCGAGCCGCAGCCTGTGCGAACGGACCGCCCGAGCCGATGGCAACGAGATCGTGCTCGGGTTCGATGACATCGCCGTTTCCGGAGATCACGAAAAGCTTGTGCGGATCGCCGACAAGCAGGAGAGCCTCGAGTCGGCGCAGGTAGCGGTCGGAGCGCCAATCTTTGGCGAGTTCGATGGCCGCACGAGTGAGGTTGCCGAATTTATCGAGCTTTCCTTCGAAACGCTCGAAAAGCGTGAAAGCGTCCGCGGTGCCGCCCGCGAACCCGCCGAGCACTTTGCCTTGCCCGAGCGGACGCACTTTTCGGGCATTGCCCTTCATGACCGTGCTACCGAGAGTGACTTGTCCGTCTCCGCCGATCGCCACGACCCCGTTTCGACGTACGCCGAGGATGGTGGTGCCGTGTGGGTTGAATCCTTCGCTCATGTCTTCTTCCTTGCTCTCGGGTGGGCCTGATCGTAGATGCGGGCAAGATGCTGGAAATCAAGGTGGGTATACACCTGAGTCGTCGCGATGTCTGCGTGGCCGAGTAGCTCTTGGACACCTCGCAGATCTTGACTCGACTCCAGCAGATGCGAAGCAAAAGAATGTCTGAACAAGTGAGGATGTACGTGTACGGGAAGTCCCTGCAATCGGGCCCAGCGTGCAATGCGTGTCTGGATAGTGCGGTGCCCCACACGGCAGCCGTTGCGACCCGTGAATAGAGCCGTCTCGCCTGCGGCTGCGTGATCGCTGCGTACCTTGAGCCAAGCCTCGAGCGCGTCGATGGCTTTTCGACCGACTGGGAGGATGCGAGACTTATTTCCTTTACCCGTGACACGAACGGTTCTGTCCGCGAAATCAATGGCACCGAGATCTAGACCGATGAGCTCGGAGAGGCGCAGGCCCGACGAATAAAAGAGTTCCATGATCGCTCGATCGCGTAACGCGAGCGGATCGTCGCCTTGGATATCGAGCAGACGACTCATCTGATCGACATCCAAGGTCTCTGGCAAACGACGCGTGGCTTTCGGTGCCCGAACGTCTGCGGCGGGGTTTTGTGTGATGACACGCTCGCGTTGCAGATAGCGAAGAAACGTACGGACGGCTGACAGGCGACGCTGGACGCTTCGCGGCGATAATCCACCGGCATGTGAGCGCGCAGCGAAGAGGCGCAGATGTTGCGTATCGAGCGCTTTCCAGGAATCGATGCCATTGGCCTCGCACCAACTGATCAGCGCGTCGATTTCCCTGAGATAGTTGGCGGAGGTGTGTGACGAAAGCCGTCGCTCGGTGCCGAGATGCGTACCGAAGTGATCACGCCATCGCCGCACCTCCGGCTTCACACTTGAGGCCCGCCGTCGCAGCGTGTCAGCGCCGCGCTGATCATTTCGCCGATACGCGCCAGAAAGTCCGTACTCACCGCCGGGTTGAATCGGTCGGCGTCCGTGCTGCCGAGTATGAGTGCGCCAAGTGTGGCGCCCGGTCCGAGCGGAATGATTGCCATCGAAGCGATGCTCGCGCCGGGATCGCCGAGCAAGCTCTTACGTTGCGCCTCGGAGAAGTGGCCGCAACGAGGTTTACCTGCAGATAGCAATGATTCGAGCATTGGGCGCTTGGCTGCATCGAGTACGAGCTGAGCGGGTACGACGTCGAAATCTTCCCGCATTGACGTTTCAACTTGAGCGCACACCTCGGACGCGGTCCGGGCATGCAGCAAGCGTAGCGTGAGCTTGTGGATGCGGTCGGCCAGTTGATCGTTATTGCGCGCCACCCTGACGAGCTCTGCGAGACGTTCACGACTCGCGGCCTGTCTTTCGCGCAGGACTTTGAGTTGCCTCTCGACGAGAGACACCGTTCCGTTGCCGCCGTGCGGCACATGAAGGTTTTCTAAAAGCTCCGGATGCGAGTCGAAAAAGTCCGGATGCTGTTTCAGATACTGGGCGACCTCGTCCGCGCTGCTCATGACTTCATGCTCCTCAAAGAATATCGATTTCGCCCCGATAAGCGACCGCTGCGGGACCCGTCATCCAGAGTACCGAGTTTTCACCGTGCCAGCTGATCTGTAGTGATCCGCCGGCCAAAAGAACTTCAACCTCGTCCTCGAACCAACCGGAACGTCGCCCCGCAGCGACAGCGGCGCAGGCACCCGTACCGCAGGCGAGGGTTTCACCAACGCCGCGCTCGAAGACTCGCAAACGAGCATGCGCGCGATCGACCACCTGTAAAAATCCGACGTTCGTTCGATTCGGGAATCTCGGATGAGACTCGAGTACGGGCCCAAGCACAGCGACCGGCGCGACATCGACAGCAGCCACCCGCAGGACAATATGAGGATTTCCCATCGAGACTTCGATGAAGGTGACGTCTTGGCCTGCGACGGAGAGTGTCGTGTTGCCCTCGGTCAAGAAATGCGGGATGCCCATATTCACCGAGACCATCCCCGGCTTGCCAAAACGCGCCTCGATGCGTCCGCCGGGGCTGTCGAGGCTGAAGCCCTTCGCGATGAGTTCACCAGGGACTCGCTCTGAAAGCCTCAACCACTCGGCAACGCAGCGAGCGCCATTGCCGCACTGCTCGACTTCGCCGCCATCTGCGTTGAATATTTTGTAGAACGCCACGGCTCCGGGTTGGCGAGGCGGCAAAATCACGAGCGCTTGGTCGAAGCCGATTCCGGTGTGGCGATCAGCCAGTTTTCGCCAGGTTGATGCATCCGGAAGGCTCTCGTCTGTTTGAGCCTCGACGACCATAAAGTCGTTGCCGAGGCCGTGCATTTTGGTGAATCGAAGTGTCATGAATGAGCTCTTAGATCAACCCATCGCCGCGCGATCGCGGAAGATGCAGCGGTCCATCACAGTGAAGATGCCGGCATTTCGGGCGCGGCGTGCGGCGGCTTCGTCGATGACGCCGTCTTGCAGCCACAACGCATGTAGCTTGAGGCGAATGCAGTCTTCGACAATGGCCGGGACATGTTCAGATCGTCGGAACACGTCGACGAGATCGACGGTCTCGCCTGGAGAGAGCACATCGCCGAGTCGGTCGAGCGACGGTACGCAGCGCTCACCCAAAATTTCGGTGGCAGAAGGTGTGACGGGGATGATGCGATATCCGAACTGTTGCAACGACCGTGCGACACCATGGCTCGGGCGTGTGCGATCGGCGCTGAGACCCACGATGGCGATGGTCCGTACCCGACGTAACAAGGCCGCGATCTCGTTCTCCGGAGGGTTATTGAAAGATGCGCTCTCGAACAGTTCCCATTTGAGTCGGTACACCGCAGAGATATCTTCGTCACCGTAGCCTAGACGAATCAGCTCGCCGAATTCGCGCAGCATGTCGTCCACGACGGGAAGCGAGACACCGCAGGCGGCAGCCATGTCTCGGCAGATGCGAAGGTCTTTCTCGTGCAAACGAACTCTGAAGCCCGCGGGAAAGGTCCCGCGAATCATATTGGGCGCTCGATTGACGAAGTACCATGCGCTGCCTGCGCCTTTGCCCAGTGTATCGACGAGCAGCTCGAGCGGTAATTTTTGAGCGCGCGCGAAAGCCATCGCTTCTGCTGCCGTGCGGATGATGCCAGCACAAAGAATTTGGTTCGTCGCCTTCGTCGCTTGCCCTGCGCCATGCGGTCCGAACAGGCTGATCGTCTTGCCCATTGCCTCTAGCACCGGACGGGCTCGCTCGAAGTCTGCATCGTTACCGCCGCACATGATGGCGAGCGTGCCTTTCTGCGCGCCTTCGACGCCACCGCTGACTGGGCAGTCCAAAAAAGCAGCGTGGCGCTCGGCAAGCAAGGCCGCGCCGGTGCGAGCTGTCTCGGCACTGACGGTCGAGCAGTCGATGACGAGCGTGTTCGGGCTAATAGCCGGCGTGGCGGCGCGCAGGACCTCGAGTACATCTGTTTCTGCGGAGACGCAGAGCACGACCGTGTCGCAACGCTCTGCGAGATCAGCCGGGCTAGCGGCGGCGTGACAGCCGAGCTCTACCGCGAGTGCGGCAGATTTTTCTTGGGTTCGATTCCAGACTGCGGTAAGCAGCCCTGCCTTATGGAGGTTGCGTGCCATGGAAATACCCATGGCACCGAGTCCGATGAATCCGACTTGCATGCCCGAGAGTTTAGCAGGCCGTTATCGATCGGCATCCGCACAGTCGGTCATGGAAAAAAACGGGGCGGCAACCTTTCGATTGCCGCCCCTAGGGCTTACAGGGGACAACTGTAAATCTAAGTTCAGTTCGTGTACGCGCGCTCGCCGTGGCTTGCGGTATCGAGGCCTTCACGCTCTTCCTCTTCGACGACACGCAAGCCGATGGTCATGTCGATGAGCTTGAACAACACCAAGCTGACCGTGCCGGACCAACCGACCGCAACGAGTACGCCAAGCGTTTGGGTCATCACCTGCGAACCCATGTCATAGCCGTCGACACCCACGCCACCAAGGGCTGGCGAGACGAATACGCCGGTGCCGATGGCGCCAACGATGCCGCCAATGCCGTGGATGCCAAAGACGTCGAGCGATTCGTCATATCCAAAGGCTTTCTTCAGGCTCGTCACGGCCCAGAAGCAGGCGAGGCCGCCGATCGCACCAAGGATGATGGCGCCCATCGGTCCCACGAGACCCGCTGCTGGCGTGATCGCGACGAGTCCCGCAATTGCACCGGAAGCGACCCCGAGCATCGAAGGCTTCTTGGTGATCATCCACTCAACCGCGAGCCAAGCGAGAGCCGCTGCAGCGGTTGCGACGATGGTGTTGAGGAGCGCAAGCACTGCGATGCCCGTGGCCTCGAGATTAGAGCCCGCATTGAAGCCGAACCAACCTACCCAAAGCAATGACGCTCCCACCAGGGTCAAAGGCAAGTTGTGTGGTGGCATGGCGTCGCGGCCGTAGCCAAGTCGCTTACCGACCACCAGTGCACCGACGAGCGCAGCCACGCCCGAATTGATGTGAACTACCGTACCACCCGCGAAATCCAAGTCGCCCTTTTCGAAAAGGACTCCGCCGGTTGCCCAGACCATGTGCGCCATCGGCAGGTACGATAAGGTGAACCACAACACTGAGAACACCAGGAGCGCACTGAATTTAATGCGCTCGGCAAGTCCGCCGACGATCAGCGCCGTGGTGATGGCGGCAAATGTAAGCTGGAATGCGACGAACACCAGTTCCGGGATGACGACGCCGTCACTGAAGGTAGCGGCAACGCTATCCGGTGTGATGCCTGCAAGAAATAGTTTGCTGGTGTCGCCGATCAACCAGTTGAGTGAACCGCCGTCACCGAAGGCGAGGCTATAGCCGTATATCACCCACAGCAGGGAGATCAGGCAGAAAATTGTGAATACCTGTGTGAGCACAGAGAGAATATTTTTTGAGCGGACCAGGCCGCCGTAAAACAAGGCAAGTCCCGGAACGATCATCATCACGACGAGGATCGTTGAGATCATCATCCATGTGGTGTCGCCTTTATCAGGAACAGCGTCTTCGGCCAACGCCAACATCGGTGCAGCGCAGGCGAGGAACGCCGTGATGCCGCTAATCCATTTCGTCTTCGTCAACATATCTGTTCTCCCTGCGCCGTGTAATCAGGTTGCCGCCACGCCGGTTTCGCCTGTGCGGATGCGTATGGACTGCTCGATATCCGTTACGAAAATCCTGCCGTCTCCGACTTTGCCCGTGCGAGTCACGTTGGCGATGGCCTCGATCACGGGCTCGACGATGCTCTCGTCGACAGCGATCAAGACCTGCATCCGTGGCACAAACTCGATGCGGTATTCCGCACCCCGATAAAACTCTGCATGTCCGTGTTGAGCGCCGTATCCCTGCACTTCCATCACGGTCATGCCCTGTACGCCAATTTGCGCCACTGCCATTTCCAGATCGTCCAACTTGTAGGGCCGGATGATCGCGGTGATCATTTTCATCGCCACGCCTTCATCTCGTTGCCTGCTCAGCTGGGCGCCAAATCGAACGATCCGAGGGCTAATGCCGCTCGGCGCCAACCCGGAGGTCGCGCTATTCTTCGCAACGTCTGGTTTGCGTCAGGGCTTTTGCAGATTCCATGCCATCCCCCGATTGCCCCAAACCAGGCGTTTCGGGCCTTTTTCACGGGTTTTTTCGAGTTTGGCGCACCGTTTTGGCGCTTTGGGCGAAACCGCCTGCGTCAATAGGGGGCAAAGGAGGTAGCACTATGGATTTTCGTGTCGACGATCTCGCCCGCAGGCTGTTCGAGAGCATGCCGCCCACCGTTCAAAACATGCGTCACGACCTCGAAGCCAACTTTCGAGCCGTGCTGCGCGCCAATCTTGCTCGCCTCGATCTACTCGCTCGCGACGAGTTCACGGCTCAGACCAAGGTGCTTGAGCGCACCCGCGCTCGCCTCGAAGACGTCGAGCAGCGGCTTGCCCAGCTCGAAGCACATCTTGCCGCCACGACTCGCGACTGATCCTTCCTCATGTCAGTCGCACGCATTCTCTGTCGTGCGCAAGTTGGCCTGATTGCCCCACGCGTCGATGTCGAGGTTCATCTCGGCGCGGGGTTACCGTGCTTCAACATCGTCGGCTTGCCTGCCACTGAGGTCAAAGAAAGCAAGGAGCGAGTCCGAGCTGCGCTCGCAAACTCGGGTTTCGAGTTTCCGGCAGGACGCATCACGATCAATCTCGCACCTGCGGAGTTACCCAAGGACGGCGGTCGTTTCGATCTCGCCATTGCGATCGGCATTCTGGTGGCAAGCGAGCAGGTAACACCTCGCCTCGCTTTAGATACGCTCGAATTTTTCGGGGAGCTCGGCTTGTCTGGCGATCTGCGCCCCATTCGCGGTGCGCTGCCCGCTGCAGCCGCCGCGGCAGCGGCTGGCCACCGGGTGGTGCTACCGCTCGGCAATCATCACGAGCTGACCTGGTGTCCCGATCTCGAAGCGGTGATCGCCGACAGCTTGCGCTCCGTCTGCGAGAAACTCATCGCCAAAGAAATTCAGTCGTCTGCAACATCGGGGAGTGCATTGTGCGTTCCGCTAGCCCCGAATGGTGAGTCGGCGATCGAAGGATTAAGGCTTTCGGATGTGTGCGGGCAGGCGAGGGGCAAGCGTGCTCTCGAGATCGCGGCAGCAGGCGGGCATAGTCTTCTCATGGTGGGGCCACCCGGATGCGGCAAGACCATGCTCGCCGAGCGGTTGCCATGGTTACTGCCGACACTCACGAGCGACGAAGCGTTGGAAGTCGCGATGATCCTTTCGCTATCGGTAGCTTCATTGCCCGAGGCAGTACGACGGCCTTTTCGAGCGCCACATCATACGGCGTCGGCGAGCGCCATCATCGGCGGTGGCGCGTCGGCCGGGCCGGGGGAGATCACGGTCGCGCATCGTGGTGTTCTGTTTCTCGACGAGCTACCCGAGTTTGATCGGCGAGTCCTCGAAGCGCTGCGCGAGCCGCTAGAAACGGGACGAGTCGCGGTATCGCGTGTCGGCGCGAAGGCGGAATACCCCGCCAGTTTTCAGTTGATCGCTGCGATGAATCCTTGTCCTTGCGGACACGCCGGATCGAGCTATGGACGCTGCCGATGCAAGGCCCTGGCGGTCGAGCGATACCGCGCACGATTATCGGGGCCGTTGCTCGATCGACTTGATCTCAGGGTGATGCTCGAGTCGGTCGGTGACGCCGAGCTTGCCGAACATCGTCGAACTCGCCATGGCCCCGAGGCGGAGCGCGCAGCCGTTGCCGATGAGCAGCGTATTCGATCGAGAATCATCGCGACGAGGACGCGCCAACTTACAAGACAAGGTTGTTTGAATGTTTCTTTGACGGGTCGATCGCTGGCGACGGCGTGTCGCCTCGATCACGCCGCTCATCGAGTCTTGCTGTCATCGCGAGTATCGATGGGGGGAAGCCTTCGTTCGCAGGACCGGTTGATCCGGGTCGCTCGAACCATCGCAGACCTGCGCGAATCGCACACAATCAGTGAGAGCGACGTACTCGAGGCCGTCGCGTTGCGACAGGCGTTGACTTGAGCGGACGGCGCTTACTGCGCCTTGGTCACCATGTAGTCGACGGCCGCCTTCACGAGATCATCCGAGAGATCGGTACGACCACCCTTGGCAGGCATGACGCCGCCTTTTCCGGTGTAGCCTTCGATGGCGTGCTTGTAGAGAGTAGGTTTGCCTTGCGCCAAACGAGGTGCCCAAGCGGCTCGGTCGTCGGAGCGCGGTGCGCCACCGATACCATTTAGATGACACGCGCCACAAACCTGCTCGTAGACGCCGATACCGTCGGTCGGAATGGCGAGCTCCGCAACGACAGCCCCTGCAGCAGCAACGATGTCGAGTCCCGAGTTGTCTCGACCTGCGACGGCCACTCGACCAGTCGTGAGATTTTTTTCTAAGTCGGCGACGTACTTCGGATCGAGCAGTAGATGTGCGCTTTGCGTATCACGTCCCACCCCTCGTGCGAGCGCGAACAGTAGGATCGCGATGACGATGAGAATGCCGAGCACGAGGCTGAAGATGTTGAAGAACTGGGAGTCCTGTTTGCTCACGACGATATCCAAAAAGCCCTTGGGAAAGTCGGGGCGGAGTATAGCCGCTACCGGGGGGCGGGCGCACGGGTAGGACCGGATTCCAGCCGCAGCGAAACCCCTACCAAGTTCGCCCCGCGGGCGTTGATCCTGCCAAACCGGATCCGGCCGTCGAGGGGTAGGTTCTGCAGAAGTTTGCCGGGAAATACGAGCGGGGCTTCGGGGTCGTACCCCCCTCCACCCTCCATGGCCGTCGCGTACCGCTCGAAGTTGATGGCATCGACGTCGATAGACAGTCGAACGGGGTCTTCGAGTCTGATGTCGCCAGACACCCGCGTGTCGTCGATGCGCAGAGTCACTGAGTCGGCACTGAGTACGCCCTCCGAATACCTCAGGTTGGCTGAAAACTCCCTGAGCTGAAAGAGATTCGGCGTACTTTTGAATGGTGGAACGATGCCCGCCGATGTCATCAGCTCATCGAGTGCTGCAGGTTTTACGAGAAGTTTGGCCTCCGCGTTTTTCGGATCAGCCGCGATATTTTTTAGAGTTGCCTGAAGAGCACCAAAGCCGATCGATGCTTCCTCGATTCGGACCGAGGAGTCGGAATTTTTCGGGGCGTTGAGCTCGACGCCGTCCAGGGTCGTCGCTATTGGGCCCTCGGTAGCGAACCCGAGAGATGCGGTTGATTTCAATTGGCCGTCGATGATGATCGACTCGATTCCGAAGCGACTTCCTTCGATCGCACCAGATCCACGGCTCAGAGCATCAAGTTTGATCTGTAGATTTTCGAGACTCAGAAGCGCCTCGTCCGATATCGACTCGTCGGTGTAGCGTAACTGCGCGCCTCGAAGCTCGATGCTCGGTACATACAACGCCGCTTCGGGTGGACCGGTATCTTCGAGCGGACCGATATCACTGAAGTTATTTTTGCCCGTTCGATCGATACGAGGCTCGGCGATGAGTCCTTCGACGACGAGAGGGCCAATCAGCGGTTCGGGTTCGTAAAGGCTGCTGTAATGAACGCTCACGATGATGCGCTGCCACTGAAGTAGCGGCGGCCCTTCGAACCCGTCGGGGTTGTTCAGTGTGCCTGGCCCGATCACCACAGTAATCCAAGGAAAGTCATCAATGATGATGTCCCCTTCGATTACGACATTACGCCCCGTCAACCGCTGCATCAGTTCACTAATTTCCGCGCGTACGGGGTCAGAGTTGACGATCGGTTTTCTAAATAGAAGCGTGATCAAGAAAAAAACGATGACCAGCGCTAGCGCCCCTAGGATGCTCGCAAGGAGCAACCTCGGCAGCTTTTTAGAAGTGCCAGATGTTGTGGCGGTCTCGTTCATCGACGTTTCGCGGATACAGCGCGTCGATTTACCTCAGCGCTGCTTCCAGTTTCCGTCTAGATCTTTGAAGTACCAGCCGGGCTTCGCGCCACGCTCCACCCAGCGCTGCGCGAAGATACGACGAATATCTGGCGCCCACTCGGGACGCTCGTTCTTTCGGGCGATTGCGTCGTAAAGTGCGTTACGGTCGGCGTTGTCCTCGGCTACGAGACGCTTGACGAGTGCTCGGTCGGGCAGTGCTGCAGCGCTGATGTCACGAATGTCGATGAGACCATCTGCCGTGAGACCCACTACGCCCGCATCGAAGAAACGCTCAAGCTGACCGAAGCGAGTTTGCATGGACGCCGTGATAGCTCGGATCTCGGGCGAGGAGACGTCGAGATTCATTTCCGTTTGAGCATGAGCGCTCGGGATGAGTGTATCGAGCAGCAAGGTGACTAACTGATTCAAGCGTGGGGCAGCGAACGAGTCGATGAGTCCGGTCGGAGGAGTCGTCGCTGGAGGAGTTGTCGGCGGCGTGGCTTGGGGAGTACCGCGCGCACCGCCCCCCTGGATCAGGGAGTCGATGATTTGGTCAGCGGCTTTTTCGGCGGCGCCCGCCGGAAAGTAAATATTGATCGTGATGCACGAGGCGATCAGTAGCGATAACGCCGTCAATTTGAGCTTGAGCAGGTTCTTCATGGTATTCCCCATAATCGAAGACCGAGTTGCAAGGTTACTGAACGCTGAATGTGCCGCCTGTCTCAATTTGCCAGGCGATCTGCCGCAGTAGTTCAGACCACTGTATACGGCCTGAGTTTCCGATGATATTGATTCGGGGTACCCCAGCGCCCTCTAAGAGGTAATAACGATTATCGGCGATAGGCGCCCCCGACAGTCGACATACATCGTCTTCGAGCACACATCGAACGGCAAGCTGTCGATAGCTGTAACGGGAGAAGAAACGCAGAGCTCCCATTTGAAGTGCGGATGCAACACCAGAGCCGGCATTACCACCGACGTTGGCGATGCTATTGATGGCATCGATACTGATTCGCTTACGGCTGTCATCGTCTTCTGGCGTGCGTAACCACGCATCGAAAGACACGGGTGCCCACGCGAATAGTTCGAGATTGTCGACCTGTCCATCTATCCTGCCGGTGATGGCCCCGAATTCGAGGGTCGAGGTGAGGGTCTCGAGATCTAGGTTTTCGAGGGTGAGGTCCGCCGAGAGTCTCGGCCATCGACCGAGAGGGTCACTCAATTTGATGTTGCTACCTCGAACAAGCCCATCGAAGATCTCCGCTTCCAGGTCACCACCAAAAATAAGTGTGTTGTCCTTGAATTCGACGCGCGGTATTCGACCTGTCACGAATCCTCCGAGCTCAGGCCACCCGAAAGCCCGACTGATCTCGCTCATGCTGATCGGTTCGATTTCTCCTGTGAACTGGAACTGCATGTTAGGCGAGCCCGCATCTCTGACGCGTAGCTCTTACACATTGATCGCCCCATCGAAGACCGGAAGACGAACCGGTTCGAGTAACGCTGCAGACGTTCCGCGTAGTACGAGCCGAAGGGATGACGCGCCACCGCGCACATCGTAGATTCCGCCGGCATCCCAGGCGAGCGCTGAAGGCTCAAGAGGTTCTTGATCCTCTGGAACCCAGCTGACTCGACCACGCAAGCGATCAACGAAAAACAGGCCTTTCGAGTCCCGAAGAGAGAGGCTGTCGAGTTGAAGATCCCCCGAAACGGGCTGATCGTCTTTTATTGTCAGAGTGCCTGAAATGCGACCGGAAGACTCGAGCGCATCGAGCGATGAGCCGGCAAGAGCTGTTTGCAGGTAAGTCGTGTAGACCGCTGGAAAGCGAAGTTCCTGCAGAGTGAGCGTGGCAGACTCAATCTTCAATTTTTGAAGGTCGATTGGGGCGTCTAGAAAGCTTCCGGGCTGTGCCACGTTCGCACTCGCTGTCGCGCTGACCAATCCTTCCTGCTTTATCTCCAATAGGCTGATATTCAGCCGGTTGCGCTCAAGTTCACCTTCGAACCCGATACGGGTGGGGTGAGAGGCCAGTTTCAAGTATGCGTTGTCGAGTAACGCTTCGCCTTGTTCACTCGTGAGATAGCCTGAAATTTTCATCTTTCCGGCGGCATCGGTCGACAAGCCTAGGCGGGCATCGAGACTGACACCCTCGGCTGCGAAGTCGCCCTCTGCATTGGAGAGTCCGAGATCCGAGCCCCGGAATTCGAGATTGGCGTTTTCCGGTAATAGGGCGTCCGTTCGGCCTGCGAGTTGAAGGAGCGTGTCGAGGCGCCCCTGCGCTGAAAAGCCCTCCGGTACATCAACTAACGGATTACTCAATTGCAGCAAGGCATCGCTCGAGATGCCGGTCGCAGAGATGGCGAATGTCCATCGACGACCTATAAGCGATGCACTGAAGCCAACTTCACCCCCAGCGAATCCGAACTCGTCACCGGCAAAGATAAATCCTTGGCTCCCGGCATCTCGTAAAGCGAGGTTCATCGCGATGGGGCCGATCGGCGTCGAACCGATACTTAGACTCCCGCGGGGGGCGGCTGTTTTTAGGTCGATGGATACTTTGAGCCTCGCATCCTTAAGCACCGCCGCAGGCGTCTCGATTCGCTCGACGCGCAGCTCGAGGCGATCGATCGCGTAGGCAACCTGCGGCGTCAGCAAAAGTGCTGCCGCGATACCCAGTGGGACGGGTGGGGACAGGCGGTAAAAGCGCGCCATGGCGGGTCTACTAAGTAATAAGGAATGCGACCCTGTCGACCGCCAGCCCGTGGTCGGTCAAAAGATCACTAACACAGTGCTTTATTGACCGGGCCCTCCAGATTAGATTGTCGGTATGAAGTCATGGCTTTGGCTGCCGGTTTTCGCTCTTTTCTCGGTGATTTCTTTTGCCGAGGGGCAGCGCGCATTTTTCACCACCGATGACGTCCTTCGCGTCGAGCCGACACAGACGGCGTCCGTCGTCGGTCGAGCGCAGGCCGGTGAGCGGATCACCGCCGGCGAAAGACGCGGATTTTGGCGTCGCGTAGAGTTACGGTCGGGGGAAGGCGGGTGGGTGAGAATTTCTTCGGTCCGCCTGTTTGCGCCCGGTCCAGCAGCAGGGCTTGCCGCAGTAGCCTCGGGTCGTGACGCAACAAACAATGTGGTGCTGATCAGCGGGACGCGCAGCATGCTCGGTCGTCACGCGCCCTTCGATCGGACAACCATCCTGTCGGCGACTGCCGATCCTGCCGTGATGCGTGGCTTGGCTCCCATTCCATCCGATGCCGAATCCAAAGCGCGTTTCGTTGCTTCCGGAGGGCTCGTTCCTCGCAAAGTAAAGTTACTCGGCCCGTCGCCTCCGGCCCCCTCGTCGGCTGACCCCCGACTCGTTCAAGACGAGATCGCTGCGTCGCTCTTCGGTGTCGCCAAGCCGACCGCTGAGGTTTCAGTACAGTCTTATGTGAACCAGGTGGGGCAATGGGTCGTCAGCCGCATTGGCGGTGGCGCTCAGTGGCGTTTTGTGGTCGTCGACTCGTCTTCGATTATTTCTTTTGGGCTGCCAGGCGGACTCGTCATTGTAAGTAGTGGTCTCTATCGCCTGCTGAGTACCGAGGACGAACTTGCGGCGGTTCTCGCGAGAGAGATCGCGCACGCACGCCGAGGTCACCATCTCAAGAATCTTCGTCCACCGGCGATCGAAACTTACCTTCGCCCGCTCGATCCCGCTCTCGATTTCATTGCTGATGAAGGGGGTATGCGTCTCAGTGCCAGCGCAGGCTACGACGCATCGGCTCTCATCGGAGTGCTCGAACGCATTGCGACGGCGAGTGCGCAGGGCGCTGACGTGACATTACTTCGGGCAACTACACCGACGATCAACGACCGAATCGCGACGCTGGCTGGAGCCGTCACGCCCGATCTCGAGTCAGCGGTCGGCCCCTCTGCAGCGGCGGCGCGTATCAGTCAATTCAAATTGGTGACTCAATGAATTCCATACTCAGCCGAATCTTGCCTTCTATCGGCAGCTTGGCCCGCCGCTGGGAGTCCCGGTTTTACTTCGTACTTGCCGTAGCACTCGGATTATTTGTGGTCGCCGATTTTTCTTTGAAAGGCGTCGATGGTCTGCGCGGTGCAACGGTCGATGATCGGCTGCTCAAGTGGCGACTCTCGAGCCCTGCACCTTCGCCTGACATTCTGATCGTCGACATCGACGAGCGATCGCTGGAACGGGTGGGTCGCGAGCAGGGCCGATAGCCTTGGACTCGAGCCGTACTCGCCGAGGCGTTGGCCAATATCTCTGAGGCAGGGCCCAAAGCGGTCTTGCTCAATGTGCATGTTTCGGAGCGGGACACTCGCGACCCTGCGGGCGATGAGGCGCTGGCCGAGGTCGCTGCCGCTTACGATCGCATCGTTTTCCGTTTATTCGTCTGGCTCCTGCGAACGATGCAGTAAGCCAGCTCGAGGCGGCCAGCATTCCCGGAGTCCGTCGTTCGGGCGAGACGCTCTCTGAATCTTCGACGGTAGCCGCCGTCATGCCGATGTTCGAGAGTCTGCAGCGCAATACCGGCGCATCCAATTTGATGACCGATCGTGATGGTATCGTCCGGCGTTATCAGCACTGGCTGCCCGCAGGCTCGTACTATCTACCATCGTCCGTCGTGAGCGTCGTAAGACTCGCTGGAGGTGACGTCGCTCCGGGCGAGGAGTCGTTCTCAAAACTCAATTGGCGAAACAAGCAGGGTGACTACACCCGGATATCATTTGCCGATATTTACGAAGGTATGCGTGGCACGTCGGCGTTCGACTGGAGCTTATTCAACGGGAAAATCGTGATCATCGGCGCCTCGGCGCCAGGCATCTCCACAATCAAACCTACAGCTGTTTCAACGACTGTCGACGACAACACCATCATCGCTACGGCGATCGACGACGCGTTGGCGGGAACTACCCTCAAGGTGACTTCGCCATGGATCGGAGTCTTCCTGACTCTCGTGATGCTGGCATTGTTATCTCGGGCATTTATGGTGGGGGCAAATCAGGGCCTCAGTACCGGCTTATTCACCGTCGGACAAATTGCATTGGCCGCCATCACGTTTTTTAGTCTGAGCTACACGAACTTTGCGATCGATTTGACCATGGCTATCAAGGTCGGTCTCGCGTACTTCGTCATCGCAAAGACCTACTATGGCGCCCAGCATGCGAACGAACGCGGGTTCGAGCGGTTTTGGGATGCGTCTCGTGCCCGAGAAGCCAACACCGTCATCATCATGCTGTTCGATATGACGCGGCCAAAATCCAGACAACTCATTACCCAAGTGCGGCGTCAACTCGAGCGCGAGGTGTCGTGGGAAGCGGTATTGCACGTCAACGATTTCGTTGATGGGCGAACTTTCTTGGGAGCAGGCATGACTCAGATCGAGCTGCTCCTCGCGTTCCTGCCGGCCGACTTATCGGCTAGCGAGTTGAAGTCCGTTCAGTTAGCGGAGGGAGACCGCTTCAAGGTGCTGCAGGTCAGCATCAGGAATCTCGACGAGCGCCAGTGTCGTACGGTGGTGTGGCGCAAAGTGGTCGATAATGTGTTGCCGTCGCCCGGCGAAATTTTCTCAACTTAGGCTGAGTCTCGAGATCGAGACTTGGCGCCCTGATGCACGCATCGCTTCCCAGTCCTCACGGCGACCGGGATGCAAACTGGCGGCCGGAATGATCGTACGCAGTACCACGTCGCCATGATTTGGGATGTCACCTGCTGCGAGACCATAGTCGAGGGCAAACCAGGCGCTGCCTGAGCGTTGCCACTTCGGCCATTGATCGGGTGGTGCCGATTCGTCGATACCCACTTGATCGATCAACAGCCGAACGACGTCGATCATCGTAGTGATGAGAGTATGGCCTTCAAATCGCAGCCCTTGAATCAGTCGCTCGAAGAAATGCGGTGTCGCGACTAGCGGAAAGTCATAACGTTCGCTCGTCACCCTGCTAGTGCGTTTTTTCAGAGCGTGACCGTGTAATTGATACACGCCGTGTTCATTCAGTTCGCAGTACCCCCACATCGCGAACTTCCGGGTTCCCTCGATCATCATCACCCTGCTGTGCCCGAGGGTATCGAATAAAAACTCGTGGACCATCCGAACCCTCGGTCCGAATTTCCGGGGACGACGTTCAGGTTTGTAACGAGCACGCCGATCGCGAATCCGGCGCTCGAGATCACGCCGTAGTCCGCACGCATGACGGTCGCTGATAGGGTGATCTGGCAGGTCGAGCATGGCCGAATCCTCGAAAGGTCCACGAGTGGGGCGACGGTGTAGCCCCTGGTTAGGTTATCGGTTGATCCGTCGGGTTTTGGAGGCGCTCGTCCGTGCGTTGAACGGACTTACGTCGCATTAATCGATTTACTTTATTGGGGGAGCTTTATCAGATGAGAATGCAGACCTTGGCTTGTGCGATTGATTCAGGGAGGGGTGGCATGCCGAGAGTTAATGCGTTGTCGTGTTTGCGCGTCCTGATGGCGGCCCTAGTTGTCTCGGCGACCCCGCAGGCGCAGGGACAAGAGGTGCCGATGTGCGCCTCGACGGACCAAATCGCTGTCGTGCGTTCTGCGCTCGCCGGAAAAGAGCCCTCTCCGCTCACCGCGACTGCTGCAGCCCTCAAAATGCCTGAAGCGATCGTCGCGAGCGCATTACCCGATGCGCAGGCGTACGGAGTGAGCGCCACCCGGTTTCAAGTGATCTGGAAAAGCCTCGAGACTTGGGACGATGCCACAACGTTCATCATCAAAGGCCCAAACCTTTTCGAGATTCAGGGCCCGGTTGGAAAAGGCGAGCCCTCTAAACGCAGCAAGTTTTTTAACCTGCATCGTGAGGGGCCAGGCCTCGCCGGGCATCTTCGGCCCGATCTGTACTCCTCTATCTATCTACTCGAGATACCCGGCACCTCGTCGACACTGCGTGGAGTCGTCTTTTTCGATTTGTCTGGAGACGCTGTGTTCTCGGTTTACGTCCCCGGTGAGGGTGCGCCGGCCCCGCAGTCCGTGGTCGAGCAGTTCAGTGCAACATCAACGCTCATCCGATCGCTGCCACGGATTTGCGCAAAACAAAATCATTCTCAATAAGATATCGGCCTGGGCGCTTGGAACTTTAAGCCGTCTGATCGTTCTGAATAGGTGTTTTAGATCGCGCGCAAATTTCATCTCGCACGACCTCGTGTCGTGAGCTTTTATTTTAAGGGACTGCGACATGCTTGAACTCATCGCAGCTCTTGCGTTGGCTACTGGCAGCGAGCCAGTGGATCAGGCGCCAGATGCCGAGCAGCGCCCCCGATTTTCGACCCGTGCTGATCGAATGGCGCCCACTCGACCTGCGGATGTCCCCGATGACGCGGTGCTCGAAGCCGCCGGTGCGCGTATCGGTGCCGTCACGATTCGGGCCGTCGACATATTTGACACCAGCCGGCCAGACGAAGACATCCGACTTTTCCGACTCGCCAATAGCCTGCATAGCAACACCCGGAATACGACGATCGTCGATCGGCTTCTATTTCGGGAGGGTGAGCAGTACAAAGGCCGACTGCTGGAGGAGAGCGAGCGTTTGCTACGCGACACCCGATATCTTTACGACGCGTCGGTCACGCCCGTTCGTTACTCCGACGGCGTCGTCGATATCGAAGTCGTCACTCGAGATGTTTGGACGCTGAACCCTAGGATTTCCTATGGGAAGAAGGGCGGAAAAACTGAATCGGGGTTCGAATTGGAAGAATTGAACGTATTTGGCCTTGGCTCACAAATCAACTTCAAGCAACTCACCGAAGTCGATCGCGACATTACGTCTGTTCGATATATCGATCGGCAGCTCGGCAGTTCTTGGTGGGCGCTTGAAGCAGAGCATTCCGACTTCAGCGACGGTGGCGCAAAAAGATTCAGTCTTGAGCAGCCGTTCTATTCGCTCGACACACGCTGGGCCGGCGGGGTATCGACCTACGACACTGACAGAATCGACTCACGATACGACCTTGGCGAGGAAGTCGGCGAGTATTTGGTCGACCAGCGATTCAAAAGCGCTTATGTCGGTTACTCGAAAGGCCTGCAAGGCCGATTCGTGACACGCTGGTCGCTGGGTGTGACGAGCGATGCGCGGGAGTTTTCCGAGGTTCCGGGAGGCAACCCGGAAACGCTCATTCCGGGCGACCGCAAGCTTGTGTACCCCTGGGTTCGTATCGATTGGCTCGAAAACGATTTTCGTGCGGCGCGAAATCGCGATCAGATCGAGCGAACGGAGGATTTTCAGTATGGTTGGAATCTCAGTGCGCGACTCGGTTATTCCTCGTCAGGTTTAGGTGCCGATCGAAACGCGTTCATTTTCGACTCGCAAGTCGCTAAAGGATTCGAGTTTGGCGAGAAGAAGGTCCTGCTTCTGGCAGCCTCTGTGGAGGGGCGTTACGAGAATGGAAACTTCCGCGATGCTCTGCTGAGCGCCTCGTCGCGTTACTACCATCGCCAGTCCGATCGACGAATTTTTTTCGCTTCGCTCAACGTCGACTCTGGCGAGAAGCTCGATATCGATCGAGAGTTGATGTTAGGCGGCGATACCGGACTCCGAGGCTTTCCGCTGCGCTACCAGGGCGGGCAGGGTCGCTGGCTGTTGACGCTCGAGCAACGCGCATTCACCGACTGGTACCCGTTCCGATTAGTTCACGTCGGGGCAGCGGCGTTCATCGACGTTGGTGGAACCTGGGGCCGTGACCCTTACGCGAGCAAGACGCAAGGCGTACTCGGCGATGTCGGCGTTGGATTGAGGCTCGGTAATAGCCGATCTGCACTTGGGAACGTCCTTCATATCGATCTCGCATTTCCGGTAAACGGCGACAAGTCGATCAAGAACATGCAGCTCGTCATCGAGACCAAGAGAAGTTTTTAATTCGGGGCGGGGGCTCCTTCATTAATGAGATTTGGTTTGCCGTCATGGAAGTTCAGTACCACCGCGCTGACCGCATGGGTCGCGCTGTGGTGTTTGATTGCGCTTAATGTGCCCTTCTGGTCGAGGGTCTTCGACATCAGGCCGATAGCATCGATTGGCGATGCACTGTATCTACTCTCTTTCGCAGTGCTCGCGTTCATCGTCATCAATCTTTTCTTGATACCGCTTACGCTGATCAGGCCAATTGCCAAGCCGTTTCTGGCGCTTGCGGTCTTGCTTGCAGGGCTTGCCTCCTATTTCGTTTCGGCGTACGGCGTACTCATCGACAAAGTCATGATCCGTAACGTCTTCGAGACAAACGGGACGGAAGCAGGTGAGCTTGTCAATTTCAATCTGATTTTCTACGTTGGGCTACTCGGTGTTCTGCCCGCTTTCCTCGTGATGCGGGCCGGGGTGATCGCCGTCAGCTGGCGACGCGAGCTGGCCCACCGCGGCATCGCGCTTGGGCTTACTGTCATCGGTGTAGGTGTAGTGGCTGCGGCGTTTTATCAAGACCACGCCTCGACGTTCCGCAACAATCGAGAGTTGCGCCACATGATCGTGCCGGTGAATTATTTGGCCGGAGTCGGTAGTTACGTCGGCGAAATCACCCGCCCTGATTTACCTTATCAAGCGATCGGAAGCGACGCCAAGCTTGGGCCTAAGTGGAGTGGGGCCGGCGCGGAGCGACCGATGATCTTTGTGCTGGTCGTCGGTGAGACCGCGCGAGCCGCGGACTTCGGACTAGATGGTTATGCTCGGCAGACCACTCCAAAGCTCGCGGCGATTCCAGGGTTGATCAACTTCTCCAAGGTGTCCTCGTGTGGCACCTCGACAGCGATTTCCGTCCCTTGCATGTTTTCCGATCTGGGGCGCGAGAGGTTCGATCCTGATGAGGCCAAGGCGCGCGATAACCTGATCGATATCGTGCAGCACGTCGGTTTCGATGTGCAGTGGTTTGGAAATAACACGAGTTGCCAGGGTGTCTGTCGTGACGTACCCGAGATTCGGGTATCGAGAGAGGACTATCCGCAGTACTGCGTCGGCGATAGCCCTTGTATGGATGGCGCGATGTTCGACATGTTCGGGAAGACGTTAGCTAAGCCGACAGGCAAACGATTCGTCGTTCTACACATGCTTGGAAACCATGGTCCCGGATATCACCTTCGCTATCCGAAGGAGTTCGAGAGATTCACGCCGGTTTGCCGCGAGACTGATTTTTCTAAATGCGATCTCGCGTCTATCGTCAACGCGTACGACAACGAAGTTCTCTATACCGACCACCTGCTCGCTGAGACCATTCGACAGCTGGCTGCGTTGAGTGACCGCGCCGACACCGCTCTTATATATGTGTCGGATCACGGCGAGTCGCTCGGCGAGAACGGCATCTTCCTGCACGCGCTGCCGTACACCGTGGCGCCCGAGGTGCAGACCCATGTGCCGATGGTGTTCTGGGCTTCGCCGGGTTTCGCGACTCGGATGGGGATCAACTTGAGCTGCGTGGCGAGCAGGGAGGATCGCGAGTTGTCTCACGACAACTTGCTTCACTCGGTGCTTGGTTTACTGAACATTGAGACGCAGGTTGGCCGAGCCGAGCAAAACCTGTTTGCGGGGTGTTGAATCGGCATAGAGCGCCGTGATTACCGCGTTAGTTGGCGCGCCCGGCGAGATTCGAACTCACGACCCCTGCCTTC
>SXGQ01307175.1_pt1 | contig 21366 bp, 17 predicted proteins | sample 3178371 | NCBI WGS metagenome assembly SXGQ01 (sample SAMN11356859, study PRJNA531348) | freshwater metagenome | isolation source: freshwater sample F1-20 | place: China: Fuxian Lake, Yuxi | collected 2017-12-25 | reverse complement strand
GCGGCGAGGAGGTGGGGATGCCCGCGCAAAGGAGCGGGGCGGTGGCGGCGAGGTCGAGGCCGGCGGGGACGCGCAGCGCGAAGGCCTCGTCGACCACGATGCTCGTGGAGTAGCCCCCGAGGGTGTGGCCGCCGAGGTGCTTGTCCGGGCTGTTGTACGTGAAGGTCGCGCCGGTGAGGCAGAATTGTTCGAGGCCTTTTTGGCAGCTCGGACAGGTGCGGCAGGAGTCGACCATGCAGCCGGTCGCGCCGATATCGCCCACCTTCAGCTTGGTGACCTTGGCGCCGACCTTCGTGACCTGTCCGACGATCTCGTGGCCGGGGACGCAGGCGTAGTTCGTGCCGGGCCACTCGCCGCGCGCGGTGTGGACATCGGAATGGCAGACTCCGCAGAAGAGGATCTCCATCTCGACGTCGGTCGGGCCGGGGGCGCGCCGGGTGATCGTCAGCGGGGCGAGAGGGTTCTGGGCGGCGGTGTTGCCGTAGGCGCGGGCGGAGGTGGTCATGGGGGAGAGACTGACCGATACGGGCAAGGCGGTGGCAGGCAAGCCGGGGCGAGGGAATCAGGCCGTCCGACCTCAGCGGAGCGCGCCCGCGAGCGGCTTGCCGTCGGCGTCGAGCAACTGGAATTCGTGCACGCCGAACTTGGTGCCGTCGACGTAGGTCCAGACCACCTGCTTGTCGCGCGTGATCTCGATGAGCTTCGGGCGGGGCGCGCGGGCGTCGTAGTTGCTGAACACGATGTTCCCGTTCGGCAGCCAGGTCAGGGCGGTGGTTCGCGTCAGCGGGACATCGGCCAGCTCGCCTTGCCTGAGTTCCCAGACGACCTTGCCCTCGGCGTCGACCTCCACGAGCTGGTTGCCGATGGTCAGGCTGATCAGCGTATGGCCCGCCGCGTTGCGCAGGGCGCAGAAGGTGCGGTTGTCCAGTTTCGAGGCGGGCGCCTTGTACTCCCAGACGACCTTGCCGGTGGCGTCGAGCTCGCGGACGAGCCGGTCCTGCGGTACGAGGTAGTGGCCATCCGGCAGCTTACGCGCCATCCGGCTCTGGAGGTGCGGGTTCTTGGCTGTGCATTGCAGCGGGATCTCGACCTGGATGCGGCCGGCGGCGTCGACCTCGAGCAGGCGCGGACGCTCGCCCGCCTCCGTCAGCAGCGTGCGCCCGTCGGGCAGGCGTTGGGCGGTGTTCACCTCGGCCTGGGTGCCCTTGTATTCGAACACCACCTTATGGTCGCGCGTGACCTCGATGACCGCGCCGCCGGAGTAGGCATCCGACTTATGCAAGGTGAGCAGCACGTTGCCGTTCGGGAGGACGCACCCGTCGCGGGTCTCCGCGGGGTATTTCCAGACGACCTTGCCCTCGGCGTCGACGATCTGCGTGACCCCGCCGAGCATGAGGAAGGAGCGCTTGGTCGGCGGCTCGGCGGCGAGGGCGCCGAGGGCGGTGGCGAGCAGGGCGAGGAATTGCGACATCGGTATGCTCCTAGCGGTTGGTCCTGACCTTGACAGCCATTTTCGGAAAGACCCTAGGACTCCCGGGTTGTCAGGTGGGAGGGCAGGGCTATGGTAGGGTTCGCCTCGCCCCATGAGATCCCTCCGCCTGCTCGTCGGTTTGCTCACCTCCGCGGTCCTCGCTTGCGCCCAGTCCGCCGAAGCCCTCGCGGGCAAACGTATCGTCGTGCTCGGTGATAGCATCACCCAGGGCGGCACCTACGTCTCGTTCATGGACTACTTCCTGCAGAAGGCCCGCCCGCAGCTGCGTTTCGAGGTCTATCCGCTGGGTCTTTCCAGCGAGACGCTCTCCGGTCTCAGCGAGGCCGGTCATGCCGGAGGCAAATTCCCCCGGCCTAGCCTGTTCGAACGCCTGGGCCGCACCTTGGAGAAAATGAAGCCGGAGGTGGTCTTCGCCTGCTACGGCATCAACGACGGCATCTATCAGCCGCTCGACGAGGCCCGCTTCAAGGCCTTCCAGACCGGTGTCACCAAGCTGCTCGACCAATGTCAGGCGGCCGGCGTCAAGCAGGTCTATCTCGTCACCCCGCCCATCTTCGACGCCACCACGAAGCCAGGTGAATTCAATTATGACTCCGTGATGACAGCCTACGCCGCCTGGGAGATGCAGCTGAAGCGCCCCGGGCTCACGGTCATCGACCTCCACACCGTGATGCGCAAGGCGCGTGATGCCCGGACCGAGGTCTTCTCCCGTGATCGCATCCATCCGGGCGACGATGGGCATCTCCTCATGGCCCGTACGATCCTCGCGGGCGCCGGCGTCACGACTCCCGACGTCACCGCCAAGGAGGCCATGGCCGACCCGCTTTTCAAGGCCGTCGACCAGCTCCGCAAGTTCCGGGCCGGGAAGTGGTTGGCCCATATCGGTTACTCCCGTGAGAAGGTGGTCGCCCCGTCCCCTCTAGGCGACGCCGAGGAACAGGTCACCAAACTGCAGGCCAAGGTCGACGAACTGCGCCGCGCGAAGTGATCGGACGGTTGCTGCGAGTCATCGGTGGCGTGGTCGCCGCGCTGGCCGCCTTTCCGGTTCGCGCCGACACGGCTTCGGCGCATCCGCCGATCTGGGCATTCTATTACGCTTGGTACGGCGTGCCGCAAGGGCCGCGGCAGCGCTGGGAGTTGTGGGCGGACCGCGGCGAACCCGCGACGGGCGCCAAGCTGCGGCTACCGTTCCGTCCGCTGGTGGGCCCTTACGACAGCACGGACCCCGCCATCGTCGCCTGGCATTGCCGGCTCGCCGAGGCCGCCGGCATCGACGCCTTCCTCGTCTCCTGGTGGGGCGGAGCCAACATCAGCGGTGAGGCCTTCGAGCGGGTCATCCTGCCCGCTGCGCGCGCGACGCGCGTGAAGGTCGCCCTGAACTGCGAGCTCGCCCAGTTCCACGGCGACATCGGCCCGTTGGTCGAGCGTCTCGCCGGCGTGCTCACCCGCTGTCAGGGTGATCCCGCCTACCTTCGCCGGGCCGGTCGCCCCGTCGTCTACCTCTACCAGGTCCCGTTCGACCCCAAGCTCACGCCTGCGACGTTCGCGGAGCTCCGCCGCGGGGTGGAGGCGAAGGTCGGCCCGGTCTGGTGGGCGATGGACAAGATCCGCCATGATGCCGGGACGTATGGCGTGCCCGCGGAGTGGCGCGCCACCGAGGGTATCGATGGCTTCGGATTCTATGGCACCTTCAGCGTCCGCCGGATCTCGGAGCGCGCGGAACTGCGGCCGTTCTTCGCACGCTACGCCCGCGATGTCCGCGCCGCCGGCCGCGAGCTGTTGTTGCCGATGCACCCGGCCTTGGATAACCGGGTCATCCAGCCGAAGGAGGGTTTCGAGATCCCGTTCCGGGACGGCGAGACCTTGGAAGGCTATCACGCGGCGGCGTTGGCCGCGGGCGCCGATGTGCTGTTGCTGACGAGTTTCAACGAGTGGCCGGAAGGCACCGTCGTGGAGCCTTCGGCCGATTGGCCCGACCCGTACCGGCACCTCCGGCAGGTCGCTCGTTGGAAGGGCCGGGAGTTCGTCCCGCCGGCCTTGCCCGCGCGGTGAGGCGCCGGCTTATTTGTCGGCGGCGCCTGCCTTGCCCTTCGCCTTGGCCTTGGCGCCGGGCGTGTTGACCTTTTTGACGAGCTGGATCACGGCATCGTTCGCCTGATCCGGTCCCGGGGTGCTGCGTCCGCGCGCGATGAGCGCCTCGAGCGCGGCTCGCATCTTGGTCGCGCGTTCCGGCTCGGTCGCGATCAGGTTGCGCGTTTCCCCGAGGTCTTGGGCGAGGTCGTAGAGCTGGAACTCGGGCAGTTTCGCCTCTTCGGCGCTGCCGGGCTTGGGCGCGCTCCACCCGCCGGAGCCGCGGCAGAGCGCGAGCTTCCAGCTGCCTTCGCGGTAGGCGAAGCTCCCGTTGATCGATTGGCTCACCAGGTGGGTGCGCGGGCCGGGCGCGGCGCCGTCGCGCAGCACCGGCAGGAAACTCACGCTGTCCTCGCCCGCGTTCGGCGGCAAGGTCGCCTCCGTCAGCGCGGCGAACGTGGCCAGGAAATCGATCTGGCTGACCAGCTGACCGCTCACGCCAGGTTTGACCCCCGCGGGCCAGCGCACGATGAACGGCACGCGGTGCCCGCCCTCGAAGAGGTCGGCCTTGTGCCCGCGCAGCGGACCGCTCGGTTGGTGTCCCTTGGCGATGAGCTCGTCGATGTCCGCCGCCGGCGAACAGCCGTTGTCGGCGGTGAAGATCACCAGCGTGTCGCGCGCGAGCCCGGCGCTCTCCAGCGCGGCGAGCATGCGGCCGACCTCGGCGTCGACCTGTCGCACGAAATCAGCGTAGGCGTTGAGCCCGCTCTTGCCCTGCCATTCCTTGGTCGGGACGATCGGGGTGTGCGGGGCGGGCAAGGGCACGTAGGCGAAGAACGGGCGCCCGGCCTTGGCGTCCGCGGCGTGCTCGGCGACGTAGGCGCAGACCTGGTCGGTCAGCGTGGGCAGGACATCGACCGCCTCGAACTTCGGGCCGGCGGGGCCGCTACGCAGCCATTTCTTCGTCGCGGTGGGCAGTTCCGTCGCGTGGCGATCCTTGATCCAGACGAACGGCGGCATGTCCAAGGAGGCGCTGATCCCGAAGTAGGTATCGAAACCATGCTCCAGCGGGCCATCCTTGATGGGCTGCGCGTAATCGAACCGACCGATCGCGCCTTCGGCGGGATCGATCGCGTCGCCCGCCTTCGCCGGCGCCCCGCCATGCGTGGCCCATTCCAGGCCCAGATGCCATTTGCCGAAGCAGGCGGTGCGGTAGCCCTGCGCCTTGAGCATCCCGGCCACCGTCAGCCGGCCCGGCGCGATCAACGGCGGCGACCAGCCGCCGAGCACCCCGTTCTGCAGGCGCGTCCGCCAGTGGTAGCGACCGGTCAGCAGGCTGTAGCGGGAAGGTGTGCAGACGCCCGAGGTCGTGTGGCCATCCGTGAAGCGCCGGCCTTCGGCCGCCAGACGGTCAAGGTGCGGGGTGGGGATCTTGCTGGCCGGGTTGTAGGCACCCACGTCCCCGTAGCCTTGGTCGTCGGCCAGGATCAGGAGGATGTTGGGCCGGTCCGCCGCCAGGCTCGTCCCGAGCAGGCATAATAGGGCGCAAAGGGAAGGGAGGGGGCGCATGGGGGTGCCTTTTCCTAGATGGGCGGGCTGGTCAGGACAAGAGCTGACCTTTTCACGGACGGGGCGGAACTTTTCCCTCGTTAAGCGTCTCTGCTTGGCTATCCCCAACCTCACGACCGTCCGCCCCGGCGGTCGTCCCCCCTGCCGCTTTGGCTCCTTATCTGCCACCCCTGCTCGCCGCGGCGACCGTCCTCGTGCTGACGGCGCTCGCCGAGTGGTGGCATGCCCGCAAGGTCGCCCGGCTGGCCCGGCTCGCCTTCGGCCCCGCCGCCGCGCGCACCTGGACCAAGGCGGCACCTCTTCTTCGGGTCCTCGCTTTGGCCGCCTTCACCTGGGGCTTCGCGGTCATGTACCAGCTGCACCTCGCCGCGGGCAAGGATGGCCGACCCGAGCCCAAGGAGTCGCCCCGCCTGATCTTCGTCGCCGACCTCTCCCCGAGCATGCTGCTCAAGGATGCCGGTCCCGAGGGCAACCAGACCCGCCGGGAGCGGATGCGCGCGGAGGTCGAGAGCATCCTGATGCGCGTCGGCGGCGACCTCCGCTACGGCGTCATCGGCTTCTATACCGATGCGAAGCCCGTGGTGATGGACGCCCGCGACCCCGCGCTCGTCCGCAATGTCTTCGACGGCCTACCCATCTCCTACGTGATGAAGGCCGGCACGACCGACCTCGGCACCGCCGTCACCGCCGCCGTCAAGCTCGTCGAGCCGCTCCCCGCCCGCTCCGTCCGTCTGGTGATCTTCACGGACGGCGACACCACGCCGCTGCAGCCCATCCCGCCGCGCCCCGCCTCGGTCTCCCAGGTCCTGGTGCTCGGACTCGGCAACCCGCGCAAGGGCACCTTCATCGACGGACACCAGTCCCGCCAGGACCCGGACGTGCTCCGCAGCCTCGCCGCCGCCCTGCGCGGCGAATACCTCGATATCAACGAGAAGCACCTCCCGACGCCCAAGCTGGGGGACCTGGTGGTGATCACGCCGCCGCCGCACCCGGGGCTGACGCTCGAGGAGTGGGCCTTGCTCGCCATGGCCGTGGGCGCCGCGGTCGCGGCCTTGCTGCCCGTGGCGCTGGAGCTGGCCGGCACCGATTGGCGCGTCGTCGCGCCGACCCGCGGGGAGGGGGCCGACGTCCGATGAGGAAGTGGTTCCTGCTGCTCTGGCTGCTCTTCCCGGTCGGGGTGGTGTATTATCATTTCAACTACGGGGCGGACCAGTTCGCCCGGGAGAAGGCCCGCCACCGGTTGGAGGGCATCCGCGTGCTCGCCGCGGCCAAGGAGCCCGACTGGATCAAGATCGTCGACCAGTATGACCTCCTGCTCGCCGACCTACCCGCCGACGAACGTCCGCTGGTGCGCCACCAGGTCCGCCACGAGAAGGCGCGGGCCAAGCTCGAGATGCTCGATGTCGCCGGGGCCATCACCGACCTGACGACCCTCCTGCAGGAGGCGGCCACCGCCCACGGTGACGATCACCGCACGACGCGCGCGATCCGCGAGACCCTCGGCAAGGCTTTCTTCTACGCGACCTCCCTGCTCAAGACCAGCGGCGCCACCGAGGAGGAATGGCGTCCCTACGCCGAGCGCACGCGCCAGATTTTCCGTTACCTCGCCGAGCACCAGGACCCCGCCGCGCTGGCCGCCTATGAGCGTCGCGTCGAGGCGGAGTTCGCCAAGAGCCTCGGTAGCCGCACCCCTTGAGACGCCGATGAAGACGCCCCACCTCCCGCTCACCTTGTTCCTCGCCGCCACCGCGATCGCCGCCGACGCCCCGCCGTCCGCCGTCGAGGGCGTCAAAGGCGTCCGTCAGGAAGGCGCGGCCAAGGTGAAGAATATCGACCCGCGCACCGCTCGTCCTGTGTCCCCCGAAAAAGCCGAGGGAGTGCAGCAGTCCGCGACCGCCGTCAAGCCGGCGACGGGCCCCGGCACGGCTTCCACTCCCCCGCCTCCTCCGCCTCCCAAGGGTGTCGACCAAGGCGCGACTGCGGTGAAGCCTGCGGGTGGTCCCGGCACGGTCGCCGCGCCGACCCCGCCGCCGCCTCCGCAAGGGGTGGGGCAGGAAGCCACGGCGGTGAAGCCCGCCGGCGGCCCCGGTACAGCTTCTACTCCCCCGCCTCCTCCGCCTCCCAAGGGTGTCGACCAAGGCGCGACTGCGGTTAAGCCTGCGGGTGGTCCCGGCACGGTCGCCGCACCGACTCCGCCGCCGCCCCCGCAAGGGGTCGGACAGGAAGCCACGGCGGTGAAGCCCGCCGGCGGCCCCGGCACAGCTTCTACTCCCCCGCCGCCTCCGCCGCCCAAGGGGGTCGACCAAGGCGCGCCGGACGCGGCACCTGTCGCCGGCCAAGGTTCACCCGCCCCCGTCGTGCCTCCCTCGCCCAAGGGCATCGGTTCGGTCGAGGGCGTGAAAGCCTCGGGCGGCGGTGTCATCCGCGCGGTCGAAGGCGTCGCCGGGATCGACACGGAGAAGCTCCGCAACCTCGAGGCCGCCTTGATGGCCAAGCCCGCGCCGGTGCCTGAGGATCCCAAGGTCAAGGCGAAGGCCGCGGCCCAGCTGCTGCAGAAACCGACCCCCGCGCCCAAGCCGGCGCAGCGGATGGCCGACGGCCGCCCGGATTTCCAGGAACGCATCCCCGATAAGGGCTCCTGATCACCCCTGCTTCATTTAACCTAAGACCACCATGCAACTCCGCTTCCCCCTCCGGACCGCCGGCGCCCTGCTCGGCGCCCTCGCCTGGGCCGCCGCGCTCGTCGCCCAGCAACCCGCGCCCGCCCCGCTCGACGCGAAGACGCTGCGCCAGTACGAGAACCTGCTGAACTACAAGTTCTCGCGCGACCTCAACGAGGTCTTCGGCGCCCTCGAGAAGGCCGCCAAGGACGACAGCCGCACACCCGTCGACGTCCGTTTCCTGCAGGCCTTCCGCCTCGGCGATTGGCCGCGTGTTCGCGCCGAGCTGGGCCTCCTGCCGCCGGACCTCGCCCGCCGCATCTACGACAAGATGCTGAACGACCTGCTGGAGCGCCGCCTGATCGCCCTGCGGCTCGACGACGCCCTCGCGCTGGTCGACGCCGTGCCGGGCGAGCTGACCGATGACGAGGTCCGCAAGATCGGGCAGCTGCTGTCCAACGTGCTGGCCCCCGGCGACGCCTTCTGGCTGTCCGAGCGGCTGGCCAAGGGCACCGCGCAGCTCGGCGGCGCCGACCCCGCCAAGCGCCTCCGCACCGCGCGCATGCTCATCGCCGGCGGCTTCAAGGAGCTCGCCAAGACGTACCTGCCCGACGCCGCGCAGCTCGCCAAACTCCAGGACGAGAACGTGAAGGCCGAGTTCCAGGCGTTCCTCTCGGCGGAGGAGGCGACCGACGCGCAGCAACGCGACCAGGTCCAGCGTATCTGGGACGAGAACATCCGCCTGCTCTCGCAGGACCGCGTCAACGACTGGGAGCGGACCAAGGCCGGCGCCGCCCTCGCCCGCATCATGATGCAGGTCCCCCCGAGCACGCTCGGCCCCTCCTTCCGCGGCTTCCTCAAAGATCACCCCGACAGCGCCATCTCGATGGTCGGCGGGCTCGTGCGCAAGGTGCAGAACGAGTCCCGCGGCGACCCCGCCGTGCGCGCCGACAACCTCCGCGCGCAGGCGACGCTCGCGAACCTGCTCGTGGAGCAGGTCGACGTCACCCAGAAGCCGTGGGACCAATACGTGCAGATCATGGCGGAGACCTGGATCACCGAGGCCGAGGCGGCCTTCGCCCAACGCAACAACGGCGGCGCCCGTCAGCGCGGCGCCAAGGGTTCCACGCTGACCGGCGAGGACCTCCTCACCTTCGCCCCCGCGGGCAAGTGGGTCGCGGCCCTGGGTCCGGAGGTGCGCGGGCGCTTCGACGCCGCCCTGTCCCATGCCATCCTCGTCAACGCCGACTTCGACGCCGCCTCCGAGCGCATCCTGGAGCTCAGCAAGCGCCACCCGCAGGCCGCCCTCGCCCTCGCCGAGGATTTCATCTCCGCCTGGGCCCAGGCCCATAACCCGCAGCTGCCCGAGGAGCTCCGCAAGAAGTACGGACTGCCCGAGGAGACCCGCATCCCCGTCACGCCCGTCATGATGGAGCGCAACATCGACAGCCTCGCCCGCATGATGGGGCTCTTCCGCCAGGCCGGCATCGCGCCGCGCGACTACAACCGCGTGGTCACGGCCTTCGACCTCGCCTACAGCAACGCCGAGGCGTACCGCGAGACGCACCTCGAGAAGGTCTTCGGCCCGATCCCGCAGCTGAGCGAGCAGGTCTTCTTCCTCATCGCCCAGCGCATGCAGGCCAACCTCTCCGACCGCTGGCGCAAACCCGAGACCCAGAAGGTCGGCCTCACGCGCCGCACCGACGCCCAGACCTACGAGATGGTCTCCGCCGGCTACGCGCAGACGCTCCGGATGGTCGACCAGTGGCTGGCCGGCCGCGCCGACAGCGCCCGCGCCCTGGCCTTCGCCGGGGGCCTGCTGTGCGAGTGGGGCGACTACGAGTTCTTCCAGGAGCTCGCGCCCATGGACACGCAGAAGCGCCTGCTGGCCTACAAGGAGCGCAACCTGCAGTCGCAGGAGTATTTCCAGCGCGCGGTCGACGCCTACGGTCGCGACGTGCTGCGCAAGAACCCGGCCGACTACTCCATCGACATCCACCTCGCCTGGTTCAACACGCTCCTCGGCATCGGCCCCAACGGCAACCTGAACCTGGGCAAGACGATGAACCGCGCCGCGCTCGGCCGGATCCGGACCTCCCTGCAGGCGCTGCCGGGCAAGGCCGCCGCGACGCACCTCAGCATGCTCGCGAAGGTCCTCAACGCCCGCCTGGCCGACGAACGCGAGCCCTTGCATGAGGACCTGAAGTACCGCTACCTCGCCAGCGCCCTGGTCGTGACCAAGGACGATCCCTTCACGCTCGGCCTCCAGAAGAAGGTCGCCTACTTCGACGAGCTGCTCAGCGAGATCCGGCTCCAGACGCGCGTCGACGGCCCGAACACCGTCGGCGTCGACCAGGAGTTCGGCATCCTCGTCAGCGTCCTGCACACCGAGGCGATGGGACGTGTCGCGCGCTTCAGCCAGTACCTGAGCAACGACTCGCCCGCCGCCGTCGGGCCCGGCGGCCAGCCCAAGGCCAAGCCGCGCCGGTCGCTGACCCCGCGCAAGGGCAAGGATTCCGCCGGCGCGCGCGACGACTTCGAGATCGCCCTGACGGAGGCCCTCGCGCCGTTCTTCGACGTGCGCTCCATCACTTTCTCCGCGCCCGACGTGAAGCCGCGCCCGACCGCCCGCCCGGGCTGGGAGGAGACCACGCTGGCCTACATCCTAGTCAAGGCCAAGGACGCCAGCGTCGACAAGGTGCCGCCGGTCTCCCTCGACCTGAAGTTCATCGACCTGTCCGGCCCCGTCACCATCCCCGCCTCCTCCGCCGAGACGCTCCTCAAGGTGCAGCCGGGACTCGTCGCCCCGCGTCCGGCCCAGAAGGTCGAGGTCCTCCAGACCTTGGATACCCGGCAGTTCGCCATCAACGGCGCGCTCACGCTGGAGATCAAGGCGACCGCGCAGGGTCTGGTCCCCGAGCTTGACCTGCTGCTCGACCTCGAGCCGCTCCGCAAGGTCGCCGAGATCCGCCAGGTGACCCCGCACGAGGGTCTGCTCATCCGTGAGCTGAGCACGTGGGGCGACCAGGTCGGCCCGCGCTCCGAGCGCCTCTGGACCATCACCCTCGACGGTGACCCGATCCGCGCGCGGAACCAGGCGACCGAAGTGCCGTTCCCGGCCGCCCGCTCGAAGGATGTGGCCGTGGTCTGGCAGACCTTCGAGGATCAGGACCTCAAGGTACTCCCGAAATCCTCGGTCCTCCTCGACCGCGTGAAGACGGCCCCCGGGGCCGGTCTGGTCGCCGCCGCCGAGGAGACGCCCCTCTGGGCCTACGCCCTCGGCGGGCTCGTCCTGCTGGCCGGCGGTCTCTTCCTCGCGCTTCGCCCCAAGGGCCCGCCCGCGCCCAAGCCGCTCCGCGCCCGCGATGTCTTCAAGCTCCCCGCCAGCCTCGACGGCTTCGCGGTGGTCGCCTTGCTGCGCCGCATGGGCGCCAGCCCGCTGATGGCGCTGACCGCCCCGCAGAAGCAGGAGCTCGCCGCCGACCTCGAGCGCGTGCAGTCCGCCTGTTTCGGCGCCGCCGCCGCGATGACCGAGACCGACCTCAAGGCCGTGGCCGAGAAATGGCTGCGTCTCGCCCGTTGAACCCACCTTCACGAAAAACCCCAACCTCCCCATGAAAGCTTCCTCCTCCGGCGTCGCCAGCGCCCAGCAATTCGTCGCCGACGTGCGCGGCCGCGTCGGCCAGGTCGTCGTCGGCCAGGACGTCGTCGTCGAGCGCGTGATGATCGCGATGCTCACCGGCGGCCACCTGCTCCTGCAGGGCATGCCCGGCCTCGCCAAGACCCTGCTCGTCAACACGGTCGCCAAGGCCATCCAGCTGGATTTCCGCCGCATCCAGTTCACCGTCGACATGCTCCCGTCCGACATCGTCGGCTCCGAGGTCATCGACCAGAAGTCCGGCGAGTTCCGCATCCACCGCGGACCGATCTTCACCAACCTGCTCCTCGCGGACGAGATCAACCGCGCCGCTCCCAAGGTCCAGGGCGCGATGCTCGAGGCCATGCAGGAGCGCAAGGTCACCATCGGCGGACAGACCATGAAGCTCCCGACCCCGTTCCTCGTCATCGCGACGCAGAACCCCGTGGAGCAGTCCGGCACCTTCGAACTGCCGGAGGCCCAGCTCGACCGTTTCATGCTCCTGCACCGCCTCGGCTACCCGACCCGCGACGACGAGCAGATGATCCTGCAGCGCCAGCTGGGCATGGGTCTGCGCAAGGAGGACGGCGGCGCCGTCCCGCGCTCGGCGTTCGACATGATCGACGACCGCCCGGTCGGTACCGCGGCCGACCTCGTCGCCGCGATGGAGGCCGTCCAGGCCGTCCATGTCAGCGAGGTCTTCCTCAAGCACAGCGTCGAGCTCGTGCGCCGCACGCGCGAGTCCAAGCTCCTGGACTTCGGCTGCTCGCCGCGCGCCGGCCTCGCCTTGGTGAACGCCGCCCGCGCGCGCGCGGTCATCCACGGTCGCGACTTCGTCACCCCGGAGGACCTCTTCGCCCTCGCGGAGGACATCGTCCTGCACCGTATCCGCGTGAGCTACGAGGCTTCCGCCGCCGGCCACACCGGCGCGCAGGTGCTGGAGTCCATCCTCGCCGGCCTCGGTTGAACGCATGCGTCGGACGCACCAGCTCGCCCCCGACCCGGTCGACGCCCGGCAGTTCGAGGTCGCCGTCAAGCACCTCGCGAACAGCCTGGACTTCGGTCAGGTCGACTCCGTCTTCCACGGGGCGGGGCTGGAGTACGCGCAATCCCGGCTCTACGTGCCCGGGGACGCCGTCAAGTACATCGACTGGAAGGTCTCCGCCCGCGTGGGCAAGCTGTTCGTGAAGGAGTTCCACGAGACCAAGCAGCTCCCGCTGTACCTGCTTCTGGATACCTCGGCCTCGATGTGCGTCTCGTCGCGGCCGCTGAGCAAGTACGCCTGGGCGATCCGCGCCGCCACCGGCATGGCCCTCGCGGCCCAATCCGCCGTCACGCCCGTCGGTCTGCTGGGGTGCGGCGCCGCCGACCTGCACATCCGGCCGACGCTCTCCCGCAACATCGTGATGGAGTGGTCGCACCGGCTCCGCCGCCATGACTTCACCGAGGCCACCTCGCTCGCGCGCCGCGCCCGTGAGCTCGCGCCGTCGCTGCGTCGCCGTACCACCATCGTGGTGCTGAGCGATCTCCACGACCCCGGCTCGCTGGAGGCGCTGCAGGTGCTCGCCCAGCAGCATGACTGCGTCGTCCTGCATTTCGAGGATCCCGCCGAACGCGGCGTCGCGGGGACGGGCTTCTTCCGGGGCCGCGAGGCCGAGTCCGGGGAGGCCTTCCTCGGTCGCGGCGGCCGCCCATGGGTCGACACGTCCGCGTGGAAGGCCGAGCTGACCCGCTTCGGCATCGACTACCTCCACCTGCCGACCGACGAGCCGATGGTCGGCAAGCTCCGCCACTTCCTCAAGCATCGCGTCCGCGGCCCGGGCGCCGTCCGCTGACATGACCGAAGTTCCCGCCCGCTCCCCTTGGCGCGGCCGTCTCGTCGCGGCCGCCGCGCTGCTCCTGCTCGGAGCCGGCCTGTGGTGGTGGCTGCGGGACGACGACGCCCTCAACGTCCCGTTGGGAGTCGAGCAGGCCGCCATCGTCACTTACGGCGGCCCGCCGCTCATGGTGAAGCCCTTCAAATGGGGCGTGGGCGTGAACCTGCGTATCGCCCAGGTCTCGGAGCGCGACGGCTTGCGCGTCTACGACATCCGCTACCTCGCCAATCGCGCGGGCACCTTCGACCTCAAGGACTACCTCGGTTCGGAGGACGGTCGCCCGCTCGAGGGGCTGCCGTCGTTCCGTTTCACCGGCGACCCCAAGCTCTCCAAGGACCTGGAGTCGCGTATCCGCGAGACCGAACCGGCGGGGGTCGAGATCGGCGGTTATTACACCGTGACCTTGGCGGCGTTGGCGGTGGCCTGGATCGGCTGGCTCCTGCTCCTCATCTTCTATGGCCGTCCCAAGCCCGTCGTCGTCGCCCCGCCGGCGCCGCCGCCCACGTTGGCCGAGGAAATGCGGGCCCTGCTGACGCGGGTGGAGCAGGGGACCTTGGACGCCACCGGCGCCGCGCGGCTGGAGATGCTCCTCCTGCGCGCCTGGCGCGACGGGCTCGTGCCCGCGGACGCTCCCATGGCCCGGGTCCTGGCCGCCGTGGCCGCGGGTGAGCGGACCCGCGACGCCCTGCGGACCCTCCAGCATTGGCTCCATCGCCGGGAAACGACCGTCACCCGCGAGGAAATCGCCGCCCTGATCCGTCCCTTGGCGCAACCCGCCGCCTCCGCGCCCCGTCCGGCGCCCGCCCCGTGATCTTCCTTCATCCCCAGTGGCTCGCGCTGCTCGCGCTCCCCGTCATCCTCGCCTTCTACGAGTGGATCCGGCCCGGCCCGCGCGTCGCGATGCCCTTCGACCATGCGCGGCCGCCGCGGGGTCGGTTCGTCCGCGGGCTGATCCTCGCCGCGAATTGCCTGCCGGCGGGCTTGCTGGCGATCGCCATCCTCTTCCTGGCCCACCCGGTGACCTTCAACCCGCCCGAGGTCGAGCGGCAGCTGACGAACGTCCAGATCGTCCTCGATACCTCGGGTAGCATGACGGGTACCTACGGGCCGCAGACCGATGGCAAGCGCACGCGCTTCGACGCCGCGATGGAGTCCACGCTGCAGTTCATCCGCTACCGCAAGGGGGACGCCTTCGGACTCACCATTTTCTCCCGCAATTTCATCCACTGGGTCCCGCTGACCCAGGACGTCGAGGCCATCGCGCTCGCCCGGCCCTTCATCTCCCCCAACGTCTTCCCCGACAACCTCTGGGGAGGCACCCTGATCGGCAAGGCCCTGCTGGGCGCCTCGGAGCACCTCGCGGAGCAGGCGCAGGGCGACCGCATGATCATCCTGATCACGGACGGCGAGAGCAACGATATCAAGCCCCCGAAGGATTCGGCCGTGCTCGCGGAACTTCAGGCCAAGGGCGTCCGCGTCTTCGCCATCCTCATGACGGACAAGCCCGTCGAGCCCGCCCTGATCGGCATCGCCCGGTCTACCGGCGGGGAAGCCTTCAACGCCGTCACGCCGGAGGCCCTGCAGTCGGTCTTCAAGCGCATCGACGAGATGAAGAAGGTCGTCGTCCTTCAGAAGCAGCCCAAGGCGTCCGATTACTACGACCCGTTCTTCGTGCCCGGGCTGGCCTTGCTGGTCGCCGCCGTGCTCGCCCTGTTCGGGCTGCGCTACAACCCCTGGTGAACGTCACCAGATCCGCACGCGTTCCGCGGGGGCGAGCCACATCGCGTCGCCCGGCTTCGTGCCGAACGCCTCGTGGAAGCGGTCGATGTGCCGGAGGACGACGTTGATCCGCTGCGCCGCCGGGGCGTGCGTATCGGAGCGGAGCTGCTTGGCCAAGGTCTCGGGGCGCACCTGACCGGCGAAGCTGAAGGCGTAGGCCAGGAAGAAGCGTTGCAGCGGCGTCTGCCCGCCGATCCGCCGACCGGACCGGTAGGTCTCGGTGCGCAGGAAGGCGTCCAGCGCCAGCTCGACCCCGCCGAGGTCCGCGATGTTCTCGCTCAAGGTCAGGCGGCCGTTGACGCGCATGCCGGGCAGGGGTTCCTCGCGGTCGTAGCTGGCGATCAGTTTCTCGCAGCGCGCGCGGAAGGCCGCCTCGGTCGTCTGGGACCAGCCTTCCTCGAGCCGGCCCGTCGCCCCGTAGTGCCGGCCGGAGTCGTCGAACCCGTGCGTGAGCTCATGCCCGATCGTCGTCGCGACGTACCCGTAGAGCACGGCGTCGTCGAGCGTCTCGCCCGCGTAGCCCGGGGCCGAGAGGATGGCCGCCGGCAGCACGATCTCGTTGTTCAAGGGGTTATAGTAGGCGTTCACCGTGTAAGGGCGCATGCCCCATTCCTCGCGTTCCGGCTCGCCGCCGACGCGGGCGAATTCCCGCCGCAGGTTCCAGGCGTGCACGGCGACCAGGTTGTCGGCCAGCCGGCCCGGGCCGATCGCGGCCTCCTCGCAGGGTCGCCATTTGTCGGGGTAGCCGACGCGGGCCTTCACCGCCGCCAGCTTGCGGCCCGCCCAGGCGCGGGTCGGCTCGTCCATCCAGGGATTGGCCTTCAGGCGTTCGGCGAAGACGGCGCGGACGTTCTCGGTCACGCCGCGGAAGCGTTCCCGCTGCGCCGGGCTGAAATGCCGGGCCACGTACTCGCGCCCCACCAGGTCGCCGATGGCCCCGTCCTCGATCTTCAGCGCCCGTTCCTCGAGGCGGCGCTGTTGCCGGGCCCCGGAGAGCACCGTGCCCTCGAAGAGGAAGGCGTCGGCCGCGGTGCGGCCGTTCAGGACGTCGGCGAACGAGGCGATCGCCTGGAAGCGCAGGTAGTCGCGGACCGTCGCCGCCGGCGTGGTCGCGAGGACCTTGCCCAGTCCCGTCACGAACTCGGGCTGGCCGACGACCACGTGCGTGGTCACCGGGGCGCCGGCGCGGCGCAGGATCTCGGCCCAGCGCAACCCGGGCGCGAGGGCGTCGAGCTCCGCGATCGTCAGCTTATGGTAGTTCTTCTCCGGGTCCTCCAGGTCCTCGAGCGCGCGGGACACCTCCGCGAGGCGGGTCTCGAAGGCGAGGATGTCGCCGGCGGCGGTCGCCGCCCGGTCGGGCGCATAGCCGAGGTGCGCGAGCAGGCGGGCGACGTGGGCGGGGAAGGCCTCCCGTACCCGCTTCGGCTCGGCGTCGGCCCCGAGGTAATAAGATTTCTCCGGCAGCGAGAGGCCGGACTGCCACAGCAGCAGGGCGACCTGATGTTCGTTCCGGGCGTCCTGGTCGGCGCCGAGGCCGACGTAGGAGCCGACGCCGACACGGGAGAGGTCCGCCGCGACCTCCAGCAGCTGCTGCGGGGTCTCGGCCGCGTCCAGGCGCCCCAACGCCGCGCGGACGCCGGCGGGCAGCTCGGCGGGGCCGGTTTCGAAGGCCAGGGCGGAGCGCCAGAAGTCGGCGAGCTTCCGCTGGGCCGGGGTCAGGTCGCGCCCCGGCGTCAGCAGGTCGCGGTGCAGCGCCAGCACGTCCGCCCGGACCAGGTCGTCCAACCAATCATACGAATAATATGAGGCGCGGTCCGCGGCCAGGGGGTGGGCCGCGTGCCAGCGGGCGTTGGCGTGGCGCCAGAAGTCGGCCGTCGGCGCGACGGCGGGGTCTCGGTTGGCCTCGAGGAGGTCGGCCGCCGGCAGGAGGGCGACGCCGAGGGCGCAGGCGAGCAGGGCGGGGAGGCGCATGGGGAGGAACCGAGGAAACCCGGCGCCTTCGCGAAGTAAACCCTAACCCTGGTCAGCGGCCTCGGCCGAGGTGGCGTCAGAGGCCGCCGCCGCGGGCTTTGTTGACGTCGCCGACGTACCAGTTTTCCAGTTTCTCGCGGGCCCAGGGGGTCTTGCGGAGGAAGATCAGCGCCGACTTGATGGTCGGATCGAACATGAAACAGCGGATCGGGATCCGCTCCGCCAGCTCGCGCCAGCCATGGCGGGCCACCATGGTCTCGAGGACCTTCTGCAAGGTGACGCCGTGCAGCGGGTCGCGCGGGTGCTGGCGGGGGGCTTCGCTCATGCGCTCAGGCGGGTAGCTTACGGAGGAAGACGACCTGCGCCACGGCGACGATCTTCGGGGGCTGCAGGCGCGGGCGGATCAGGGCCGGGTCGGTCGTGTGGCTCGTGACCTCGTAGTTTCCTTTGAAGAACCAGGGGCCGCCTTCGGTGCGGCGGACGTAGACGGGCAGGGGGCCTTTCGTCTCCGCCAGCCTGATGCCCCACTTCGCCTGGTCGCCCTTGCGGCCGACCCAGACCTCGCAGGGTTCGGAGTCGGCGCGGGGGTGCCAGCCGAGCCCGACGCACAGGCCGATGACCTTGCCCTCGCGATGGAGGACGAAGTTCGGCGGCTTCGGGTCGCCTCCGTGGGCGCGGCGGACCTCGTCGAACGCGTAGCTGGCCCCGACCACATGGGGCGCGGGGGCGTCGGCGGCGGGCTCGGTGGACATGCCGGAGAGCAAGGCGGTCGCCTCGCGGGAGGCAACCCTAGACGGCCCGCCCGCTCAGAGGCCGACGACCTGAACGTCCTCGGGGCGTTCCACCGCGAAGCGGAACGGGAGGTCCTGCTTGGCGCCGGCCTTGAGGGGAAGGCGCCACTCGAGGAACTTGCTCTCGTTCAGTTTCAGGTCGTCGGTGTCCTTCTCGTAACGCGGCTCTTCGAAGACCACCTTGATGTCCTCATGGTTGGACGCAGGGACCTGGTCCCACAAGACCAGCTCGATATCGGTCGACTTCCCGTTCTTCAGCTTGAACACCTGGTCGAAGACGGTGCGGAGCGTCTTCTTGCCGAAGACGCCGGTCGTCTCCTCGCGTCGGGCGAGCACCTTGCGTTCCACGCTGACGCCCTGGTCGACGCCGAGGTAGGTCCAAAAGTCCTGGCCGGAGGGCACGAGGTCGAGGTTGGCCTGCGCGACGAACGCGCCGTCGAGGAAGACCGCGGTCGGCCCCGGCAGGAAGGTGAAATCGGTACGGTTGACGGCCTTGGTCTTCAGGTAGACGAAGGGGGAGAGCTTCGGTACGCAGGTATGGCGGAAGTAGGCCGGGAAGGACTCGCGCATGACGGTCACCTGCGCCGGCTTGTTGTCGGCCAGGATATCGGATGGGCGGTCGATCACGAAGGTGGCCGCCGTGCCGCCCGTCCGCACGCTGGCGCGGCGCTCATCCATCGCCTCCATGCGTTTGTCCAGTTTCTCGCGCTCGGTGCCATCGAGGGACAGGCCGTTGGCCATCGGACGTACCTCGTTGAACATCTGGAAGCGGTTCTCGGCCGTGCCGGTCGGGGCGCCGAGCCCGCCGCCGAAGCCTCCGCCCGCGACTCCGCCCAGCAGGATCGGCTCGGCCTTGGTCAGGAACCAGGGGTCCATCTTGGGTTCGCGTCCCGCCAGTCCGGGTTGCGCGGTCGAGAGCCGGAGCGAGACGCCCCGCCAATCCTCGCCCGTGGCCTGGCGCACCTCGGCGTGGTAGGTGACGTCGAGCGTCTTCGCCTTCGTGTCGGCGCGCATGTCGTAGGAGGGCGACCAGCTCGGGCCGCGCACCAGGTAGCTCAGGTTGACCTCCACCTCGCCGGCCTGGCGGACGTCGAGGTTGACCTTGGCGAGGAGGCGTGAGCGGCGCTCGTTGCCGCGGAGCGACCCGAGTTCGCGGTTGAGGCGGTCGATCTCGGCGCGCACCACCTCGCGGTCCGCCTGTAGGGCGAGAATCTGGCGGTCCACCTCGGCCAGCTGCTTATCCTGGAAATCGAGGAAGGCGGCCCACTTGAGCGGGTCCATCTCCGGGTTGGCGGATTCCTTGCCGGCGGTCGTGAGGCGGGCGAGCATCTTGTCCAGGGCCGACTTCTGGAAGGTCAGGCGGGCCTCGGTCTGGTTCAGGGCCTGTTGGCGCAGGTCCTGGGCCTTGAGGGCGTCCTGCAGCGCCCGCACCTGCTCGTTGGCGACCTCCTTCGTCTGGATCGTCTCCGGGCGGATGTCGACGAGCGTGAACGCGCCGCGGCCTTCGACGCGCAACTGGTCGAGGCGGGTCGCGCCCGGGAGACGGTCGAAGACCAAGGTCTGTTCGCCGGCCTCGAGGCGGCCCTTGAAGGTGCGGACGACCTCGGCGCGGTCGGCGTAGACGGTGACCTGGGTGATGGCGGCGCCGTCGGTCTTGACCTCGGCGGCCCCGAGGGCGGCGGCGAGGAGGAGCAGGGGGAGCGGGGAGAGTCTCATGGCAAGGTGGGAAGGGGTGGCGGGGTTCACTGGCCGACGACGATCACGTCCTCAGGTCGTTCGACGGCGAAGCGGAAGGGGAGGTCGAGCTTGTCCCCGGCGCCGAGGCGCAGGCGCCATTCCAGGAACTTCTGCTCGTTGAGTTTCAGGGCGTCGGTATCCTTCTCGTAGCGCGGTTCCTCCAGCACGACCTTGATCGCGTCGTGGTTGCTGAGCGGGAGCTGGTCGCCGACGGTCAGGTCGATGTCCGCCCGCTTGCCGTTGGTCACCTTGAAGAGCTGGTCGTGCACGGTGCGGTGGGTCTTCTTGCCGAAGACGCCGGTCACCTCCTCGCGGCGGGCGAGCACCCGGCGCTCCACCTTCACCGCCTGGTCGACCCCGAGGAACGTCACGAATTCCTGGCCGGCCGGGACGAGGTCCATCGACGCGGCGGCGACGTAGGCGCCGTCCAGGAAGACCGCGGTCGGGCCGGGCAGGAACGGGTAGTCGCTGGCGTTGACCGCCTGCGCCTTGAGGTAGACGTTGGGCGAAAGCTTGGGAACGCAGCTATGCCGGAAACTGGCGAAGAAAGTCTGCTCCGTCAGGGCGACCTTGACGGACTTCGGGTCGGACGGGATGTCGTAGGCGCGCGGCACCTGGAAGAGGGCCGCGGTGGCGCCGGCCTGGACCGTGGCGGAGGAGATTTCCATCGCGGCCGCGGCCGGCGCGGGCGGCGACACGAAATTCAGGCCGGCTTTCTGCTCTTCCTGCTTGGCGAGGCCACGTCGCATCGTGGTCGCCGACTGCGGCTTGGCGGCCGCCAGGCCGCCTTCGTCCATCAGAACCGCACCCGTCGGGACGACCGGCTCGGCCTTGTAGAGGGCCCAGGGCGTCAGTTCGGGTTCGCGTCCGGCCACGCCGGGCTGGGCGGTGGAGAGACGGAGGCTCACGCCTTGCCAGTCCTCGCCGGTGCGTTGGCGGACCTGCGCCTGGTAGGCGACCGTCAGTTTCTTCGCGACCGTGTCGGCGCGCACGTCGTAGCGCGGCGACCAGCTCGGTCCCGCGACCACGTAGGAAAGCTCGAACTCCTGCGGCCCCGCCTGCGTCACCTCGATCTTCACGCGGGCGACGTTGCGGGACTTCGTGCGGTTGCCGTTGAGCTGGTTCAGCTCGCGCTCCACCCGGTTGATTTCGGCGCGCAGGGCGTCGTCGCGTCCCTTGAGGTCCAAGGTCTCCTGGTCGAGCTTCGCCAGGCTGTCGACGTGGTAGCTCAGGTAGCCGGCCCACTTCGCGGGATCGAGGTCGGGATTGGCGGACTCCTTACCGACCGCGGTCAGCCGACCCAGCACCTTGTCCAGGGAGGCGCGGCGTTGGGCGTTGCGTGTCTGGGCCTGGGTCACCTCCTGCAGCTTCACCTGCTCGGTCTTGAGTTTCGCCGAAAGCTCGCGCACCTGGGTGTCGGTCACCTCGAGCGTCTGGATCGTCTCGGCCCGGATGTCGACCAGGCTGAAGGAGCCCTGCCCGTTGACACGGACGGAGGAGAGGTCGGTCTCGCCCGGCAGCGCGTCGAACACCAGGGCGTGTTCGCCCGCGGGGAGCGTCGTCGCGAAACGCCGGACCACTTCGGCCCGGTCGGCGTAGACCGTGACGCGGGCGATCTTGGCGCCCTTGGTCGGGACCTCGGCCGCGGCCAGGTTCAGGGTGAGGCTGGCCAGGAGCAGGCAGGGCAGAGGGCGCATGGGGATGACTTCTTATAAGCGTCCCAACCCTTTTATCCCGTCTAAAATAATCCTCGGATTCGTCCGTAAGGGCGCACCGCCTCCAT
>SXGQ01639969.1_pt1 | contig 21371 bp, 16 predicted proteins | sample 3178371 | NCBI WGS metagenome assembly SXGQ01 (sample SAMN11356859, study PRJNA531348) | freshwater metagenome | isolation source: freshwater sample F1-20 | place: China: Fuxian Lake, Yuxi | collected 2017-12-25 | reverse complement strand
GGCCATGACCGCGGCGCCAAGGTCATCGCAACAGCGTTCGCTGACCTCGGCTTCGACGTCGACATGGGTCCGCTCTTCCAAACTCCGGCCGAAGCCGCTCGCGACGCGATTGAGAACGACGTCCACGTGGTTGGCATTTCGAGCCAGGCCGCCGGACACAAAACCCTCGTGCCCATGCTCATCGACGAGTTGAAGACGGCCGGTGCCAACAACATCCTTGTGGTGTGCGGTGGCGTTATTCCTCCACAGGATTACGACATGCTCACTAACGCTGGTGTTGCGGCAATCTTCGGGCCCGGAACCAACATCCCGACAGCGGCTCGCAAGGTGCTCGCCCTCATTGCCGAGAACAGTCCCAACTCGTGACCGAAGCCGCCGAGGACGCCGTCTCCCTCATCGAGGGGATCCGCTCCGGCGATCGGCGTTCTTTGGCCCGAGCGATCACATTCGCCGAATCGACCCGAGCAGAGCATCGCGTCATTGCTGATGCCGTGCTCGAAGCGATACTCCCATCGACCGGCAGTGCGGTGCGCATCGGAATCTCCGGACCCCCCGGTGTTGGAAAGTCAACATTCATCGAAGCGTTCGGCAAACACATCATCAACCAAGGGCACCAACTCGCGGTTCTTGCTGTCGATCCTTCAAGTCGCCGCACCGGTGGTTCGATCCTCGGCGATAAAACCCGCATGGGCGAACTTGTAAATCGCCCGGAAGCGTTTATTCGCCCCTCCCCCGGTGGCACGCAACTCGGTGGTGTTGCCCGACGCACTCGCGAAGCGATGTTGCTGTGCGAAGCAGCTGGTTTCGATGTCGTCGTTGTTGAGACAATTGGCGTCGGACAGTCCGAAGTCGCCGTGTCCGACATGGTTGATCTTTTCGCGCTTCTTGTTTCACCGGGTGGCGGCGATGAACTCCAGGGCATCAAGCGCGGCATCATGGAACTCGCTGACCTCGTCATCGTGAATAAAGCCGATGGCGACCTTGCCCCCGCTGCGGCCCGCACCAGAGGCGATTACGCAAGCGCTGTGCATCTACTGCGACCGAAGTGGAATGCGTGGTCCACCGAAGTGCTTGCGTGCTCGGCGCTCAACGGCATTGGGGTCGCGGAAGTTTGGGACGCAGTCATGTCGTTCACGGCAGCCGTCGCCGCCGACGGAGAACTCATAGAGGCAAGGTCAGCCCAGGCCACAGCATGGCTCTGGAGCGAAATCGGCGACACGCTGATTGATCGCTTTCGGTCTGACACAACAGTTGCGACTCTCCTCCCCACCATCGAGACGAGTGTCGCAGCGGGCCGAATTACTCCAGCGAAAGCAGCTCTAGAACTTCTTCAAGCATTTGGCACATCGAACAGGGAACGCTTGAGCAAGTAACTTTGGTTCCGTTGCGCTGTCGTTTGCGAAATTCGCCTTAGATGGCGTGTAGCCAAGGTTTCAACGACGAAGTTCCAGTACAAGACGCCAAACTGCTGACAGTCAAACGACTACGATCGTCCTCCAAATGGACGCTTCTGCAGAATCCCCCACTCCAGAGCACCCCGACGAAGAGCTCGCGTCTCTTCGCAGCGAGATAACTCGACTCCGTGGACTAGTTGGCCCTTCGGAGAAGTCGTACGAAGATCTGGAACGCGACGCCCGAGGCGCACGCGACGCTGCACGAAAAGCTGAATTGGAAACTGGTCGGCTTCGGGCACAAGTCATCGAACTAGAAAACGAAGTACGTCGCTGGCAGCGTGACTTCGTTTGGTTCCGCGATCGCGTCGTGCAAAAAGTCCCCATCGTTGGTCGAGTCTTCGCTCGTATCCGCCGAAAATGACGTCAACCACGCATTCGGGGAAGAACGAGATGACAACAGTCGACATCGTTGTGCTGGACGACAACGCCGGCCAATCCGATCTAGATGCTGCACTGAACTCATCTCTCGCCGATGTCGTGGTGCTCTCTGGGCCTAGGGGCGGCACAAATGAACGAGCTGTCGCGTTAATCGCTGTCGCTTTTAGCGATCCAGATGTCATGGTCACCTATTCCGACGAATCTTTCTACGACAAGCGGGGCCGGTACCTCTCGTCCGACTATAAGCCCGGGTGGTCTCCAGAAAGATTTCGCTCCCAGTTTTACGTCGGCAACGTTCTGGCAGTGCGACGAGCAAATGCCCTCACGGCTGTCCTGGACTCCTCTCTCGATGACTCTTTGCCATCAGTGCATGGGACTGCGCTCCGATGGGATCTCGTCCTACGGTTGACGGAGCGTGGGGGGAAAGTCGTTCATATCCCTGAGTCGCTCTTCGGAACGACAGTTATCGATCCGAGCGCACACCACGATCCGATTGACATGCTGGAGGCTGTAGCGGTCGTTCAGTCGCACTGTCGCCGAAGCCACATCAACGCTGATGTTCGCGTCTCAGAGCCAAGCGACACCCTGCACCTTTATCGTCGTCCACCAGAAACAACAAAGGTAAGTCTCATCATCCCGACCTGTGGATCGTCGGGAACGGTGTGGGGGCAAGAGCGAATATTCATCGTTGAACTGGTCGAATCAATTGTTCGACTCTCCACGTGGAAAAACATCGAATTCGTTGTCGTTGCTGACTCATCGACTCCGCCTGTTGTACGCCGCGCCCTTGAACAACTTTGTGGCAATCAACTTGTCTGGGTCAACTACGGCAAGCCTTTCAATTTCTCCGACAAAATCGCACAGGGACGTGCTGCATCAAGCGGTGACGTCCTACTGCTCCTCAACGACGATATGGAAGTCATTTCTGAGGACTTCATCGAGGAACTCGTTGGTCTCGCCCTCGAGCCAGGAGTGGGTGCCGTCGGCGCCCGACTCCTTCTTGCCGACGGCCGCATTCAACACATTGGTCACCGATACGCCGACGGAACCTTTCATCTTTTCGCTGGCTTCGACGGCGACTACACCGGGCCCCAAAATATGTGTCTCGTCACACGAGAATGCATCGGTGTTACCGCAGCCTGCCTTGCCGTTCGCGCTGAAATTTTCGACGAAGTGGGCGGAATGGCCCTTGACTTCCCCAACAACTTCAACGACGTCGACTTCGCGTTGCGGCTTCGAGATCGCGGCTTGCGCAACATCATTACGCCGCATGCGGTGCTCTTCCACTTCGAAAGCGTGACTCGAGACGGCACCGTTACCACAGAAGAAGCACATCTCTTGTTCTCTCGGTGGGGCGCGCAACTCACTGCGGACCCGTATTCAAACCCGAATCTTGAATCGGGTCGCATCGAGTGGATCGAAAAGGGCGCCCGCTAGCGGGACTTGAATATCGAAAGCAGACGTGCCGGAAGCGTTCGAACTCGCGCAGCGACCGCCTTCGAGATTCCAGAAACACCATCGATGCGATAACGACCGACGACCATGCGCCATACCTTCATTAGTGGACTTCGTCGCCAAGGACCCCAATTAGCGGTTGCCACGACGCGATCGAGATGAGCACCCAGTTCCATGGCTGTCGCCTGCCATGTGAACTTCCGGCGGGAATACCGGTAACAACGATCTGAGGCGAGCTCCAGTTTCGAACGATCTCGTTGCCACTCTTCAAGAAGGAATATGGCATCGGCCAAATTCGATAGCAGAAAAGGAGTCGTTTCCGGATGAGCGCCGACGTCGAATGCCAAGCCAACAGTCCCGGAGGCATGGGCCTCAACGAGTGGAAGATTGAATCCCTCCCATCGGCTCGGCGAAATCAGAACATCAAGTTCAGAGAGGAAAACTGAACGCTCTTCATCAGACGCGTTTAGATGGCATTGCACTCCACGCTCTTCCCACCAAACCTTGTCTGACTCCTCGCCGCGTCCCATAATTGAAAATTGAAATCCAGGTCGACCTTGAAGCTCATCGATAATTGCCAAGTACTCATCGAGACCCTTGTAGAACGATTCTCCGGCGCCAAGTCGCATCAATGTCCCAACATGAAGGGCAGATCTTGTTTCTGCGTCGACTCCAAAAGCCTTCGGCCCATAATCGACAACATGATCACACCCCAACGGAACGACTTTCGCAGAAGGCCAAGCAAGCTCGTCACGAAGGAAAAAAGAACTTGTCACTACTTCATCGACAGATGGATACACCCTCTTTAACTTGTTGACCTTGATTTGCTCCCGCTCGAAAACGTCATGTTCGAACATGGTCGGAGTCGGATCACCATGTTCAAAGACAACTGTCGGAATCCACATCTCGAGTGCAGGAAGGACCTCGAAATACGGACTTGTCTGAGCGATGACGATTTTGATGTCATTCGCCTGGCAGTATTCGAAAATTGTCTGGGGCGAGGGTCGAAGCTCGACCACGTCTTGAGATGCGTAAAACTCGTCAACCTCGAGACAGCCAATGAACATCTTCCAACCAGCCTCGCCCATACGATCGGCAATTTCGCGTGCAACCACCGAGACGCCGTAACCACGCTTCATTACCGAACTGAGCATCAAGACGTTTTTCATAAGGAGATGCATTCCACGAACGAACTCCAGCGTCGAACAAAGAGCGCACGATCAGCCCAATTCTTTTCACCGGGCTCACGAGTTCCGTTTTCGACGTGGTAGATCGGTCCAACATGAACCGTGCGTATATCGAGCCCTACTCGTCGCAACCGTAGGCAATAGTCGATGTCCTGACATTCGGCGGCATACCGCTCGTCAAAGCCTCCCGACCGAGCGAAGAGGTCGCTCGGCGTCAGAAGAAATGCCCCCGTCGCAGCGGAAGACTCAATCGTGTCTCCCAAATGATGCACAGGCGGCTGTCCCGTGCCCGGGTGATAGGGAACGGCAAACAACTCAGGGGTTTGTAGAAACTCGACCCCAGCGTGCTGAACCGTTCCGTCTTCGAAGAGAAGAACGACGCCCACAGCCCCGAGTTGAGGATCTGCCGTAAGCGCCCGATATGCCTCAACCACGCCCTTCGGCCGTTCATCGATAAACACATCGTTGTTCATAAACAAAACCGTTGCGTAGTTCGCGTTCTCAAACAGGTCGTTGTTGCACCTCGAGAACTGGTACTGCATCCCTCGAGTGATTTCGACACCCTCTGGAGAGTTATCAAGAAGCGCCAAGGTTTCAGGATTCGTTGAACCTGTATCTCCCAGCAGGAGTTCTACAGCGATTCCATCTCGCTCGCATATCTCTTGAAGTTTTGTGAACCCCAACCAAAGTCGCTCTAAGAGTTCGGGTCGATCCTTGTGGAGAACGAGAATGGACAGTCCGGGGTTGGCAGATTTGGGCTCCAAATCACGTCGAGCCATAGTCACGCGAGCGGCACGCTCTGCATTGAACGAACGAGCATACGGATCAAGGTCAGGGAGAAGCCCTGCGAATTGCGCCATCGTGTGCTCAGCGACCGCGTTCTTCTAGCCATGTGGCGGGAAGCCGGAGCAGCCCACCTGGAGGTGACGACTCCGCCCGCACCCGAAACGAGAAGCCAAAATCACGCATAGCCTCGGCTCGCACCGTCGTTCCGCCATGCACCCGCACTCGACCTTCATAAATTCCGGGAGCAAGCAACAACGGATCAAATCGGCACCGAATTGTGTAGCCATGCGCCAGTGGGCCCGGCTGAGCCATCGGCAGGCTCATTTCCGTCTCGCCAACAACAACACCGGACTCGGTTTGAATCATCAAGGTATAAGTGTGCTCTTCAGAGGCAAGAACTTCAGGTAGAGCGATTCGCATGTTGATGGGCTGGCCCGTGACTCCGAATTCGACGGCATTACCGGAATCATCGACCATCTCCGATTCAGTCGCCTTCGCTGGGGTTGGAAGCAAACCAGCGGCCTCGGCGTCGATGCGAAGTCGCTCGGCTTCGACTGCATTCACTTCCCGTAGATAATTCGCGATCACGTCAGCAGGTTCGCCACTATCTCTGACAACTCCATGGTCCATCCACGTTACTTGGTCACAAAGATCGCCAATAACGCCGAGATTGTGCGAAACCAAGACGATCGTTACGCCCGAAGCTTTCAGACCTGCGAGGTGGTCGAGACAACGGCGCTGGAAATCTTCATCGCCAACAGCAATGACCTCGTCGACGAGAAGAATTTGCGGATCGACATGCACGGCGACAGAAAAGCCGAGCCGGACATACATGCCGCTCGAATAATGCTTGACCGGACTATCGATAAATGCTGTAAGGCCTGAGAAATCTACGATTCGATCGAAAATAGCATCGGTCTGCTTGCGGCTTAGTCCCAAGATTGATGCATTGAGATACACGTTCTCGCGGCCTGTGAGATCCGGGTGGAAACCAGCGCCCAACTCAAGGAGTGCTGAGATCCGACCACGAGTAACAACTGATCCTGATGTTGGAAAGTGAATACCCGCCATCATCCGCAACAAGGTTGATTTTCCGCAGCCGTTGTGACCGATCAAGCCAGCAACGCTCGCCTCGTTGATATCCAACGTGACATTTTGAACGGCCCAGAAATCCTCGTACTTTGGACGACCAAATTTGGTGAACAGCTGCTTCACGCTTCCGGGACGATCCGTGTATAACCGGAACCGCTTTGAAACATCCTGCACTTCGATCGCTTTCATTACCTCACAACTCCTGCGCGATGTCACGGGACTTGCGATTGAAGATCGCCAGGCCAAGCACAAACACAGCAAAAGACGCCAGCGGGACGACGACAAGCGATGTCGTACTCGGCATTGTCAATCCGTAGAAGATGTCGCGTGACCACTGCACATATTGGGCAATGGGACTCAACTCCAATATCCGTGCCAACGTCATGCTCTTCTCTTGAACAAGCGTGATCGGGTAAATGATCGGTGTGGCGTAAAACAGAACGTTCATTCCGATTGTCACTAAGTAATTCACATCGCGGTAGAACACGTTGTAGACGCTGAGGGCGAGTCCGACGCCTACCGAGAAAAGAGTGATGCAGAGTATGAGTAGTGGGAAAAATAGGAGCACCCAGCCCACGTTGCCAAGCAAAATCATGATGACAAGAAGAATTGCTGCTTCGATCATCGCCTGAAGCAACACCGTGATGGTGTTGGCTAAGGCCGGGCATGCTGGAGGGAAATACACCTTGTTCAGCAACGGTCCTGCCGATTGCAACGCGACGATTGCTCCCAAGACCGTGCCGTTGAAGAGGTTCCATACCCACAGTCCAGCGAATAGGTAAAGGGCGAAGACATCCGTACGGCCATTGCCAGCAAGCGGAGCTTTCGCACTAAAGAAATACCCGAAGACGAGCGTATAAACGGCCAGGATCGCGGCCGGATTGAGAAGTGACCAAAGCCAGCCAAGCAAACTCTTTTTGTACCGTGACCGCAGCTCACGCTGGGCGAGGTTGTAGGTCAGGTTCCGGTAGGCCCAGAGTTCGCTAACTGACTTCAACGCTTGGCTCTTCCACTCTTGGACTCTTCGGGAAAACAAAGGTGTGCTGAGGGAAAAAGGCTAGCAGCCCGGTTCCCGAAGTCACCGGACCGTCCAACCCTCGTTGGACGGTGTCCCAACAGGGCTTCGCTCGTAAAAGTAGGCCGGAACACCTTCGGGTCCGATGACCTCTGAGGGCGCGCTAAGGCACGAACCCTGCATTCGACGCGGAGTCACAAGGTGGCGAACATTGAACTTGTCGAGTACCGGATCGCAGGGGTTGACCGAAACCTCGATCATGTCGGCCTGCACAAGACGCACAACGGGAGCATTTGAAGATGCGTCGAAGGACCACACTGCTTGCGCATAGCGATTCCAAGCATTCTCGAATTCGCGATCTGGATCGATGAGTTCCCAAGCCGGAACATTCGGATACAAATTCACACCACTCAAGTTCTGCACGCCAGCGGTAGTGAGCAACGATGCAATGAAATAGGTTTCCCCAATCCACGCACCGGTCTCGCCTGGCTCATCCGCTATGGATCTGGCCATTGACGCGACTGCTGAGTCCCGAGTTTGGGATAACCCGTTGACTAACGGATTCACTGGGAGAGAGACGAGGAGCCCGAATGCGGCAATGAGACCCACAGATATGAGCGGACGCCAGAAGTACAAAGATGTGGCGCCAACAGCGACCAAAAGAGCCACGGCGATCATTTTATTTCCAACCGGAGCATCCGCTGCACGGAAGTCCTGAGCCAGACCTAGAACACCAGTTGCAGATGCCGCGACAAAAACGACACCAGCGAGCCTTCGAGCAAGAGTCGGAACTGGCAATCGTTCAAGCAATGTGCCAACTGAAACCAACAACACCAAGGACGTGAAACCGAGCCCGATCAACGCTCGCCGCTCAGGAACAATCGAAAGGAATGTCAACTTAGCGATGATAGAGGGAAGTCCCACAAACATCTGCGTTAGGAAAAGCGACATCGCAACGGTCGCAGCGATGATTACGCCACGAAGACGATCACCCAATGGAGCTATAAATCTCCAGACCAACGGGACTGCGACGAGCAGCGTGACGCCCAGTAGGAGAAACGAGGACCCCTCTGATTCATTCGGAAAAATCACACCGCGAAGGTTTGAGCCATTTGTTATGTAATTCAGCCCAAACCAACTCGAAAACAAATGACTCCAAGGAAGTTCTCCGCCGGACACGACTCGAGCTCCGGGGTAAACGGTTTGTGAGATCGCATTCATGGCTGGCGCACGAGTGACCAAATATGCTCCGATTGGAACGAGTGCAACACCACCAGTAATTGCTCCAGAAATGATGGTGGACCGAAACGTCGCCAAACCTTCTCGCCATCGAGGCCATAGCGCCCCAGCGGTGACGATTCCCACACCAATCCCTGCCGCAATCTGAAACGGTGGATAGATAGTCAAAGCGAAACATGACAAGAAATACGATGTCAGCAGCGCGAACACGACGAGCCTTCGACCAGATGATGTCACCGCGAGCAGAAGGCATGCCCCCGCAAATGCCATCCATCCAATAGAGCCAAAGGAGGAGCCCGTGTACCACCAATGCAAGAAGGGTGACCCATAAAAAGCTAAAGCTCCAACGACTGACCAGCGAAGCGAGCCAAGCACAACCAGCAAAAAAGCGTAAGTACCGAGAAGCAGGAACGCAGCTACTGACCACCAATCAAACGCGTAGGCGTTATCAATTGGAAGAATCCCATACGCCCAATGGTTCGGATGAAAGATTCTGGTCCAGTCAGCAACAGGCAAGTCGGAGAGCACAGACATGTCGTGTGAGCCCACTCCAATATCGCCATAACGCGGCAGGCCGTTTTCGACCTGTGAGATCACCATTGGGGTGTGAACAATCCACTCGTCAGATCGAATCGCGCGCGGAAGGCCTGCGATCACGGTGTCGTCGCTCCCTGCATCATTGGCGAGCAACGGACTCGAGGAACCCGAAATTCCAAGGGCAGTAAATACGAAAAGTGCAATCAGAACTGCTGCGGGAAAGATCAGGTAGCGCCGCTTTTGGCGCATGAAGGCCAGCATCGCTTGCGTTTGTGATTGGGTTCTCGACAAATACGAGCCGCTTGTCACTGCGGCGTCGGGACCACCTGATATCTGGTCATGGTCCGTCGTCACGGGGTAGACCGTAGTCCAGTGTCTTCATCGCTCTCGGATGCAATTTTGGCGGATCCGCGTTCGATTTGCCGGCGCAATTCGCTGCGCCCGAGGTAACGATCCGCGGAAATTCGATGCCGCGATGAAAGAGATGACGGCGCTACTTGCAGCGCGGAAATATACGAACGCAACCGACGAACAACGATCCTGAAATCCGGAGTCTGCCGCCGCCTAAGCGCTTCTCTGCATGCTGCACGCGCATACGAGCCTGTAATGAGCAAGTAGCGAGCGAACTCTCGGAACACTTCAGAGGCAGTTCCATGACGGATGATCAGCAGTAGACGGTTTCGCTCAATGTAGTGAGCTGCGGTTGCTGAGCCCTCGACGGTCGACGCAGAGTGAATATGACGAACAATGCTGGAGGGCTCGATAACAAACCGCCAGCCTCTCCCCTGGCCGCGAACGGCGAGGTCGGTGTCTTCGTAATAGAGGAAGAAGCTTTCCTCGAACAGACCAACATCGGCGAGGTGACTCGCCCTCAGCAAAACAGCAGCACCGCACCACGTACCGATCTCTTGCGATTCGTCATATTGACCTTGATCGACTTCATACAGACCTCGCTCATGACCAACCCATGAGCCATCAAGCCATGAACCTACGTTGTTCACAACATTGACTGGCTCTTGGTTAGCCGTGACAACAATCGAGGCTCGCTCTCCAGACGTAAATGCTCGCTCACTGTCATCTGACTCGTTCAGTGTGACGACACAACTCGCAAGCCCCTCAATTTCTAAGGTGATCACTGCCGACGCAATGGCACCGGCAGCCGCTCCAACGGGAATACGCACCACCGATCCATCAGAAAGCCATTCGAAGATGCCCGAGCGGTCTGAGGTGCGTCCGCCCCCCTTCGCCACGTGTGAGCGAGTAAAAACATCCTCACCGTTGTACAAAACGCCGCGAAGCATCGACAAAGGAGCCCTTTTGTCTCCTACGCCTCTGATTGCGACGCTCACCTCAACGAATCGATCAGCCAAAAGAATCTTTGGACAAACTGCCCCGATTCCGTTGTCAGTAGAGGCTCTTTCGACGAGTGGTGCAAGCCAGGTTGGCTCGACCAGCGCGTCGCTATTTACAAGAGCGACGTAATCGACTCCGTCGAGGACACGCATCGCAACGTTGTTTCCTGGGAAACCAAGGTTCTCACCATTCCTCATCGTGACGACCGAGGGAAATCGCCTCTCAATGTCCTCGAGGCTTCCATCAGTTGAACCGTTATCGACGCAGACAATCTGGAGACGATCCGTAGGCCATTGTGTTCTGGCAATGGCATCAACAGCATCAACGATGGTGCTACCTCCGTTGAAATTCAGGAGGATGACCCGAACAAATGGGAGGGTTTCCGACGACACCATGAGGGCTAAAGGTTAGACCGACCGGTTGAGATGTCCGCCGAGCCTCAGTTTCGGCGCTCTTTCGCTGCAATCACTGCAGCAGGCAGTGCTGAGCAATGGCTTCTCTTCGATAAAGCGACTCGAGACCTGCCCCAACCTCGGCGTACCCGAGATGCCTCGGAGCGGTACACCAGTTGTACTTCCACCCCTACTACCCGGCATGTCGCTAGCCCGTCGCCAACTCATCGCCAACTCATCGCCACAACAAACCTTTGTTGTTCGCTTAACGAAGTGAGGAGACAAGCCGCCGCAACGGTTCGCGGAAATCGGCCATTGTGTCGATGCCCGACAATCGAAGCGCTGCGTGGTCAAGTACAGAATTGATTGGCCGCGGCGCGGGTCGAGGTGGTTGCAGGTCAGCAGTAGATACAGGACGCACGCGATCAGGGTCTTGGCCGCTCGCAAGAAGTACTTCACGAGCAAATTCGTACCAACTCACTGGCCCGGCATTCGTCACATGAAAGGCACCCGTCCGACGCTCAACAACGAGTTGGGCAATCATTGCAGCAAGATCGTCGGCAAATGTGGGACACCCACGTTGGTCATCAACAAACGACAAGGTATCGTGTTCTGCGGCGAGACGAAGGATGGTCTTCACCATGTTTGGTCCATGAAAGCCACAGACCCACGAAGTACGAATAATCGAAGCGTTGTCTCCAAGTTCGCGCTCACCGGCAAGCTTTGACGCTCCGTAGACCGATTGTGGATTCGTTTGATCCCATTCGACATAGGCCGACTCTTTGGTGCCGTCGAAGACGTAGTCGGTCGAGATGTAATGCACTGCGGCATCAACGAGCCGAGACGCTTCGACAATAAAACGGGTTCCCATCGCATTGACGGCGAACGCACGGTCGGGATCGCTTTCGCACGCATCGACAGCAGTCCAAGCCGCGGAATGCACGATCGCATCGGGTTGGAACTCGACCACGGCGGCACGAACCGAATCGCGGCTGGTGATGTCAAGGGTTGCATGATCGAAACCAGCAACCTCATGACCACCGGCGTCAAAAACGCTTACGAGTTCGTGGCCGACCTGACCACCAGCGCCAGTGATGAGAACTCGCATGTCAGCGAGCCTTCAATGGTTCCCACCAGGCACGGTTGGCCCGGTACCACTCCACGGTTTCGGCAATAGCGACATCAAGGTCACGTGAAGGCTTCCAACCGAGAGCGTTGGCCTTTGAACAATCAATGGAATAACGACGATCGTGCCCCAAACGGTCTTGGACGTACTCGACCATTTCCTCGCCAACGCCCATGTTGGAAAGGACCATCGACGTGAGTTCACGGTTCGTGGTTTCGTTGCCACCGCCAATGTTGTAGATCTCGCCGATCGTTCCCTCACGAAGAACGGTATCGACACCAGCACAATTGTCGAGAACGTGGATCCAGTCGCGAATGTTCAGGCCATCGCCGTAAAGGGGCACTTTCTTGCCGTCGAGCAAGTTCGTCACGAACAGCGGAATGACTTTTTCGGGAAACTGGAACGGACCAAAGTTGTTCGAGGATCGCGTGACAATGACTGGCAATCCGTAGGTCTCCTGATACGAAAGCGCGATCAGATCGGAGCCGGCCTTCGACGATGAATAGGGCGAACGTGGCCCAAGTCGATCTGTTTCAACAAACGAGCCCTCATCGATCGATCCGTAGACCTCGTCGGTGGAGATGTGAAGGAAGCGTTCGACGCCGATAGTGCGAGCGACGTCACACATGACATTGGTGCCGAGGCAATTGGTGCGAACAAACGTGTCGGGATCGACGATTGATCGATCGACATGACTTTCAGCAGCGAAGTGGACCACCATGTCGTGACCGGCCATAGCGGCCGCGACTGCCTCGCGATCGCAAATATCGCCCTGCACAAATGAGTAGCGAGAGTCCTCGGCAACATCGGCAAGGCTCGAAAGATTGCCTGCATAGGTGAGCGCGTCGAACACCGTGACTTCGTCGTCAGAGTTCGCCAGCACGTGGCGGACATAGTTGGAGCCAATGAATCCGGCACCACCGGTGATGAACAACTTCATGGGATACCTCTCAGGGACGCAGGCGCCAGTGCGGCTGCCATTGCGATTCGATATCGGCTCGGGCCGGGTTTTTGCGATCACGATCAGACAGGATCGGATCGGCGACCCCCCAGTCGGCAGCGATCGCGGGATCGTCCCACGCCACACCCAATTCATCGGCGGGGTTGTAGTAGTTGTCAACGAGATAGGTGATCGTCATATCGCTAAGCGCTGCGAAGCCATGCGCCACGCCCGGAGGAATGAAAATACCGCGGTGGCTATGGCTACCGTCAGGCTGGCGCCCGAGATCAAGCCATTGGGTCGCTCCATCGGTGGGCGAATCGGTGCGAAGGTCGTGCAGGACGACTCGGGCGGTCCCGTAGGGCACGTACCAATAGTCGGCTTGATGCAAGTGATAGTGAAGCCCGACGACGGCACCCGCTTGGCGGTCGCCCCTGTTGCCCTGCAGCATCTCGCGACCCTGAGGGAACCATTCCCGACGGTAGGTCTCAACGAAGAATCCTCGCTCGTCACCGTGGATGTCGGGATCGACGACGAACACGCCTCGAATGAGTTCGGATTCGGTGATCTTTGCCATAGATGGGCGGGGCCTTCCGTCTTCGCCGAATGGTCAATGAACGCTAGCCGACCGTCCGCACAGCCCTAGGAAAGGTCTCGGCATCCCAGCAGCTGATGTGACCCAGGACCAGCGATGTTGAGGGCGTAGACACAAACTCGTTGGACCCCGGTTCCGATTCGTGGGGTTGCGAACGACCAGCCATGCGCCGAACCCAATCCCCACGGATTGCCAAGATCTGGTCGGTTCTGATTCGCGATGACCTCGAACCCGACGCCATTTACATAGATATGGACGATGTCAGGGCCGGCAGTATTCGGATCGATAGCCCAGCCGTTGAGCGAAACGGTTCCGTTGGAGATCGAAGCACCATCTATGTGGCCTATTGGGCTTCCCATTGGGACGACGACCGTGCGACAACCGAGAAGCGAGTGGTTTCCAAGTCCGACGTTGATCCCGTAAGCGCATACCGTCTGTCGTCCTTCGGGAGCCGGAAGAAGATTGTCAAAACCGTGGGCCGGACCGTAGGCCGGAAGACCACCGGCAATATCAGGACGATTCCCACTAGCGGTCAACGCATAGCCCTGGCCTTGCACATACACGTGCACGAGAATTGGAGACACGGTGTCGGGATCGACCGCCCAACCCGTCACCCGCAGTGATCCATTTTCATAGGTGACGGTATCGAGCGCTCCAAAAGGTGAGCCGCCCGCCACCTGCACCACCCGACAACCAAGTAGCGAGTGGTTTCCAACCCCAACGTTGATCCCGTACACGCAGACGGTATGTGCTCCCCCGCCGATCGAGACTGAGCCGCTGTATCCGCGTGAGGACCCGTAGCCGGGGAATCCAGCGGCGACGTCATTGCGGGTTCCATTGGCACGAATCGCCAATCGACCAATACCGTTGACGTAGACATGTACATCAATCGCTGCGGCGGTATCAGGGTCGACGACCCAACCGGTTACCGAAAGTGAACCGATGCCGCCAGTAGCAGTGTCGATGACACCCAAAGGCGAGCCACCCGGCAAGGCGACCGTGCGACAACCGAGTGATACCGAGCTTCCAGGCCCGATCGAATTGGCTGCACCCACACAAACCTGAACGTTGCCGCCAGTCGGTACCTGAATAGTCGCGCTGTAGCCGTGCAGATTGCCCAATCCATCTGGATTGCCGAGGTCGGGACGATCCTTATTTGCAGTGACGACGGTGTCTACGCCATTAACGCGAGCTACGACCTGTGTCGGTGTGATGCCATTGGGATCGATCGCCCAACCCGAAACTTCAATACGACCGGGACCGACAGCACGCGCAGTGTCGATAACCCCATACGGATCGCCACCAAGCGACTTACAACCCAACAAAGAATTGCCGCCCGAACCAACGTTGATTCCGAATGCGCAGACCTGTTTCGCCCCTAGGGGAATAGGGATGTCAGTGAAATACGCGTGAGCTCCACCAAAGCCGGGATAGGCCGCTGCAAGTCCGGGGAACTCGCCACTTGCGTCGAGGCGTCGACCGAGGCCGGGTTGACCATCAGGCCCGTAGACATAGACATCGACAGGAATCGGTTCTCGTGAATCGGGATCGATCGCCCAACCAAACACGTTTGCGTACGTGGGTTCCGGTACCGAGATCGAGTGCAAAATCCCGAATGGAGAACCACCGCTACCACCTGCGAGCGCCTGAAGAGACTTTTCGTCACAGCAAAAGTAGTTGTGATCAATTGCCGAGCCGATACCAGGAACTGGGGCTCCACCGTCTTGCCAAAAGGTCCACGAGCGCCACGGACTAGGAATCGATGGGTTCGAAACACCCCAACTTGCCAACCACAGGCGATAGGTGGATGCGATGTCCGCCGGGGCACCGTCACAACTATTCCAGTAATCGCTATTCGTATAGAGGATCGGAAGTTTGCCAGTCAATACATGAACCGTGCTTAACCATGTACGCATCCATTGAGCAAGTTGAGCTTGCGACATGTACCAGCACTTGTATGCAGGCGGCGACACACCGGATTTCCAATCCCCCGGATATTCAAGATCAAGCACGGCCGGGAGATCCATCGGACCTCCCATCCCACCCACAGAAGCGATCCGTGAAACAAACCAGTACGCCTCCGCTCTCGCGTCTGCATCGATCTCAGCGATAGTGGATCCGGCCGGGCGGGCAAAGTGGTAGGCGCCGCGATACATGCCACGCGAGCCCGCGCCCTCCCAGTTCCGCTGGAAATACGGATCTGTGTAGGTGGTCCCTTCGGAAGCCTTAATTATCGCGAAGCGAAACTGGGAACTAGGGACTGCTGGCCAATTGATGTTTCCCTGCCAATTCGAAACATCAACACCTTCGATGAGCGCGCTTGCAGGGGACGCAGTTACGGATGTTCCTACCAGCGCAAGCGCGAATGACGCGCAGACAAATGCAAGCGCCGCGATCACAACGCGAAAAAACCTCGACTCGATTGACGACGAGGTTGACGCACTCTCAGAAATCGGAGCATCGGGGGCGATATGCAAAGGAGCCATGAGGAAGATTCGGGATAGTGCCGAACCGAAATTCTACGGCGAGGAGGTTCATCCCTACCTTCACCCTGAAATCTGGCGTGAAATCGAGGTAAATGCTCTCTGTTCGGCCCTGAACTAGTCCAACTCGACGACGGAGTGATCGCCGATCATGAGCCGCGTTGCATGCGGCTCGCGTTGCGACTTCCGCACTTCCACTTGCTTGCCCACGAGTGAATCTGCGATGGAATGAATTCCCGTGATTCGTGACTGCTCAAGAATGACGGAGTTCCCGATAGTGCTGTCAGTAATTTCGCAGTCGAAATAGATTGACGCGTACGGGCCGATTGTACTGTCAACGATCTTTGCGCCTTCACCAATAATGACTGGGCCTCGAAGTTTCGAATTAATGACTTCAGCGCCAGCCTCGATGACAACAACTCCCTCGAGGACCGACGCGGAATCGACAGATCCACTGTTCGACGCGGTGAGCATGTCAAGCACAAGACGATTGCCTTCAAGGAGTGGTTCGAGTTTGCCGGTGTCTTTCCACCAGCCTTCAAGAACCTCATGCCGAACCCGGTGTCCGTTATCGATCAGCCACTGGATTGCGTCGGTGATCTCAAGTTCTCCGCGCGGCGAAGGTTCAATCGCGGCAACGGCATCGTGAATGTGGCGATCAAAGAGATAGACACCAACAAGCGCAAGATCTGACTTTGGTTCAAGCGGCTTCTCGACAAGTTGTGTCACTTCGCCGTCAGCACCGATTTCGGCGACACCAAAACGTTGAGGATCAGCAACACGAGCAAGCAGAATTTGCGCCGAGGGAACCTTCGCATCTTCAGCGCGTGACTCAGCATGATCAGCTTCAAAACTTTCGACGAACTCTGCAATGCCTTGGCGAAGAAGATTGTCGCCGAGATACATCACGAAGTCATCGCTACCCAGAAACTCTTGGGCAATCAGAACGCAATGAGCCAGTCCCAGAGGAGCATCTTGAGGTATATAGGTGACCTTTGCTCCCCAACGCGATCCATCGCCAACCGCCGCTTGGATTTCGGGTCCGGTGTCACCCGTGACGATACCGATCTCGGTGATGCCTGCCTCGACCATGTCTTCGATACCGAAAAACAGGATGGGCTTATTCGCAACCGGCACCAGTTGCTTAGCGCTGGTATGGGTAATCGGCCGCAGACGTGTGCCGGCCCCGCCGGAAAGAATGAGTCCCTTCACGGCGTTGTTTCTAGCAGGGGCCGGCTTTCGGGACCCCTTCCACATACCCGGGACTGAGTGCTCAACTCCCCGAAGATGAGCTAAACGGTTCGGCAGCCAAGGAGCACATTGCCCCCGGTCCCAGCGATCTCTATTCCGTAAATACAGACCCGCGCCGAGCCAGCAGCAACGGGAATCGAGAATGAATAACCGTGCGCCGGGCCGTACAGGGGCATGGTCCCGGCAAAGTCCGGACGATTGCCATTCGCAGATACGGCATACCCGACGCCGTTTACATAGACATGAACTGGAATCGAGGCAGCAGTATCGGGGTCAAACACCCATCCTGAACCGGTCACGTTTGCTCCCGATCGAGTCAGAGTGTCAATGACCCCAATTGGCGAACCTGTCGGCACCGTGGTCGTTCGACAACCAAGCAGTGTGTGTGCACCGACACCCACGTTGATGCCATAGGCGCAGACGTTGACTACCCCGCCAGGTGCTGGGAGGTCAACGACGAATCCATGGTCAGGTCCGTAGGCAGGAAGACCGCCACCGATGTCGGGTCGATTCGCATTTGCGGTGACTGCGTAGCCAACACCATTGACATAAATGTGAGTCGTAACCGCCGATGCAATATCTGGATCTACCACCCAGCCCACGACACTTACTCCGCCAAGACGCGCGGTGACGACATCAAGGGCTCCAAAGGGCGAGCCACCAGGAGAAGTAACAACCCGACAGCCAAGCGACCCGATTGGCAGCGTTCCAGTTGTAAGACATACGACATTCCGTCCACCGGTCACGTCGATAGATCCACTGAAACCGGTCGCCAACTCAATACCAGCCATACCTGCCTGGACATCTGGACGATCCACTGTCCGTGTCAGTCGAGATTTCACAACGCCATTCACCGAAATGATCGCAGTAGTCGAAGGGTCTCCCGGAATGACCGACCAACCCGAGACATCAACTGCCCCCGGGCGCACAACGACATCGTCGATAATTCCTCGCGGCGTTGAGGTCACAACAACGTCACGACAACCGAGTAGTGGGTTTCCTAGCGTTCCCCCAACATCAATGGCATAGGCGCAAACACGTTGATTCCCGACAGCCGAAGGCAATGTGATGTCAAAGCCCGTATTTCCCGGAGCACCTGAAAAGACAGCAGCGACATCGGATCGACTGCTACCGGTGGTCATTGCATGCCCAACTGCGCCGACATACACATGAATCGGCACAACGCCCGTCGTATCGCGATCCCACGCCCAACCCTTTAGGTTGATTGAACTGTTTCCAACGGTCACGGAATCAAGAACCCCGATGGGTGGCGCTCCCCCGCACTCGCCGCGGTACTGCGTTTTGTCACAAAGGTTTGCCTGACGTTCCCACACCATCGAGACGCGCGCATTCGTAGTCACCGGATGCGACCCGGTAATGCCGATGTCGTAACCAGTATCAACTTTCAACCAGATGCGGTACTCGCGACCGTTCGCGCGCACAACATAGAACGGTTTTGGCAACGGCGTAACGAAGTCGGGGCGCGCTGGATCGTACGTTAACGAGGTCCAGCCACGCGATCCTTGAGCGTTGGCAGGGTTGACATACCAACACGGAAGGTTTGAACCCAGACCAGCGACATCGCAGGTTCGGGAAGACATGCCGCCGCTCGTGTCGACGCCCAGGTCCTGAGCCGAATTGATTGCGCCTTCAAGGATCAGTTGCTGGTAGCGATTTTCGCATGGGGCCGTACTCCCCGAAGACCGACACCCAAACCATGCTCCCCAGGCGAAAGCCCGGCGGCGCTGCTCATTCGCATTCCAATATGGATCTCGAGATGCCTCACACCACCTTGAAGCGATGTGCGCAGCCGCTACGTTCGAAGCAGTCACCACATTGATTGCATCTGCAGCGGTGAGGTCCCATCCCCCGGCAGAATCGAACTGCCACAGCCCGATACCGGGGCTGAAGAAAGCGTTGACATACGGCCCGGTTGTTTGACCAAACGCAAAGAGGTTTACGTTCGATGCCCTGACGTTGACATTGTCCCAGCGGGAGAGCGCCATGGGTGAGGGAACTGGTCCACCAGCTTCGAAGTAGGTCGGCGCCATCATCATTACGGCTAATTCGAGAGACGAAAGGCCGCACTGCGAACTTGGGCCGGAAGTGGTTGTGCGGCTAGCTGCATCACGGATTGCGTCAAGGGGACCTTTACCGAACGTCAAACCAGACGTGGGCGACGCAACGACACCAGGGAGACAGCTCGTGGCGAAAAAGACAACCCCCAGAAAAAACCCTACGACAATGCCGCGGCGCAACATCCTGCGCCGGGCCATCAATCGCTTGGGGAATTTCAAGACGGACATACACACCTCAAAAAGACGCACGCGAAAACGTGCTCCTCCGCCTCAACCCAAGAGTACTCCCCGATCAGGCCTTTGCAACGCCACCCGGAATCGCCCCGATTGCCTGCGATTCGTTGTACCGAAAGATGCCGCCGGCGAAGCGAGGAAAGGGAAAAGATCGGGTTTTGATGCCAACTCCGCCCAACTCCTCGATCTGTGACCTCAATGCGTCAGTATCGAGAAGTCGGACATGCGTGGGATCAGACTTCTGGCCTGCGAGCTGCGGGGCAATCAGCAGAATCCGCCCACCCGGCTTCAAGTATCGCACATAGGAGACGAGCAGCTCTTGGCCCTCGTCGACGGTGGTGTGTTCCAAGACATGCGAAAACAAGATCGAGTCGAAGAGTCCCGGATCGAGATTGCGGAACTCGTCGGGCGTATAGGCCTCGAGCCCACGGGAACGGCAAACTTCAACTGACTTTTTGTTGTGATCTACCCCAACGCCATTTCCGTCGATGAATGCAAGGCATCGGCCGATCCCACAACCGACATCAAGCGTGCGCCCCAACTTCAGCCGGCGCAGGTTCCATCGATACGGATCTGGGACAAACCGCTTCCAACCTCGACCAGTTATGTGCTGCAGGCGATCGGTGTACCACTCGCCAGATGTGTCGCTATCCATCAGATTTCAATCGGCTCGTGTTCGATCGCTTCAACAAGAGCGCCTACGCCAAGGTCGGCCATACGTGAACGGCGGCGAAGCACTGCAGGGAACATCACCGCTACTGCAAGCAAACCGCCCAGAAGAAATCCAAGATCGACGCGCAGTTCAAGACCCTGAATCAGACTCATACAAACAATCGCACCGATGAGCCCAAGGCTCCAAGCAATCGCCGTCGTTCTGTGACCACCGAGTGCCATCAGTGCTTGCGCAAGGGTCAAGGCGATGATGAACACGCCGCTGCCCGCGGCAAGGAGAGCAAGCCCGCCTGCACTCATCGTGAAATCCTTGAAGAGGATTTTGCCAACGGTGGGCCCGAGAAGGAACGCGCCGATAGTTCCCGCAATCGCGATACCGATGACGAGAACCAGCAATTTCTCTAATCCACTCTTGAACTCATCTTTCTGCCCACTCCCTGCCAAGCCCGCGAGTTTGGGGAGGAGAACACCCTGGATGGCTCCGAACGCCAAAATCGGGATTCGAGCGATGAAAAATGCAGAGGCGAATCCGGTGACAATCACTTCGTCTTCCGGGCCATCCAGCAAATTCACTCCGAGCAAAGGCGAGTAGGCCAGTGCCTGCATAAAAACCGAGCCGGCAAGAAGCCAGCCCAAGTTCTTCGAAAGTTCCCCGAATGGAGCGTCGCTACCGGGCTGAAGGATCTGACGCTGTCCGCGAAGCGCAAGCGGCAGTGCAACCAGTGGGGCAAGGCCAATACACAGCGCATAAATTCCGGCGGAAGTCACACCAGCAACGACGAGCCCGATCACCATCACCAGACGAACGATCCCGTCGATCGCAATGATCTCTGCATAGGGACGGAATCGGCCCTCTCCTGCCAACACCCCACGGGAAAGATGCAAGAGGAAAAACGACACCAAACTCACAGCAAGGGCAACAGTGAAGAACTGATCTCCGTTGTAGATCTCTCGGGAAAGAATCGGTGAAAGCGCAACCGTCGCAATGATCAGAACAGCAGTGAGCCCGGCACCGAACTTGAACGCTTTGTGTACAAGTGGACGACTTCCATCACCCTGTGCGCGCCGGTGGGCACCTGCTCGACCGACCTCCTGTTCCATCGG
>SXGQ01371286.1_pt1 | contig 21372 bp, 16 predicted proteins | sample 3178371 | NCBI WGS metagenome assembly SXGQ01 (sample SAMN11356859, study PRJNA531348) | freshwater metagenome | isolation source: freshwater sample F1-20 | place: China: Fuxian Lake, Yuxi | collected 2017-12-25 | reverse complement strand
AACCACCATCTGAGGTGACGATGGAGCCGGTCATAAATGATGATTCATCACTTGTTAAAAAATAAATTACCTTAGCTATCTCATCCGGTGTCCCCACCCGATTAAGCGCATGCATCCCCATAACAGTTTTGCGGTAAGCAACTGGATCTGGGTTTAGATTTAAACCTGCAACAGTAAATGGGGTTTCAATCCAACCTGGTGCAACAGCATTAATTCGAACCTCAGGGGCCAACTCAAGGGCAAGTGCCTTGGTCAAAGAGTCCACAGCACCCTTACTTGCTACATATGCAGAGTAACCACTTGTGCCAATCTGGGCAGCAATCGAACTCATATTTACGATACTGGCTTGTTTGCTTTTACGAAGATAAGGCAAAATATGTTTTATGCCCAAAACCATTGCTACAACATTTACCTCAAACATATTAAGCCACTCACTTTTTTTAGCCTCTGTGATTAGGTCAAAGTAATTGCGACCGGCGATATTAATCAAGCTTGTTACCTCAAGTGCCTCCTGATCAATTATCTTGGTAATTTTCTGCCAAGTAACCTCATCTGAAACATCACCTACTACTTGAAAATTAGAACCGGTAACTTCTACACGATCAGTTGCCAAAACCTTATACCCTCTAGATTTGAACAAATTAAGAGTGGCACCTCCCATCCCACCAGCTGCACCAGTAATTATCACAGTCTTCATGTGTGACTCACCTTCTGTTTAGTAGAGATTCTAACGAGAGTTCAAAATTATATTCAAATTCTCACAAATAGCAAGTGATTTTTCAAATTTCTAAGCGCACCTCAAAAATCAATTGCAGTGCTAGTTAAAATGTTACAACTATAAAAATCAGCTAACTGAGTTGCGATAATTCTGATTTTTATTATCCCACCAAATAATCAGACTCATAGCTAACATAATCAACGATCCTCCTATGACAATTCTGGCTGTTAACGGATCGTTATTAAAATACAATCCAAATAGCAACGCAAAAGGCACCTCCATCGCCAGAAGTACAGCTGCAGCTGTAGCGGTTAGCACTGATTGTGCTTTGGTTTGCATAAAAAACGCAAATACAGTTGCAAACAAGGCGGTGAGGATAATTGCATTCCAGACTGAATAATCTGGAGGTGATTCATAACCATTAAGTATCGATAGCATCATTAAGATAAAGGCTGAGACCAAAATTTGAATTAATGTCAATGCATAATTGTTTTTGCCATCACTCCACTCACTTAATATGACGATGTGACCTCCCCACAAAACTGCTGAAATCAACACTAAGGTTTCACCTAACCCAATTTCGATTCCATCATAAGCAATCAGATAGAGACCTAGCGCAGCAAAGAAGACTGCAATGCCATGGGCTTTATAAAACTTGCGCTTGAGCACTAACCAGGAAATTAGTGGGGCAAAAACTAAGTACAACCCAGTGATAAAACCAGTGTTAGAAACAGTTGTCAGAGTTAAACCTAAAGTTTGAAATGTATACCCGCCTACTAGGAAACAACCTGCAATAACACTTTTGATTACAAATTTCCTACTTAATCCCTTAAACACCCTTGGTCTTACCGCAAACATGATTAAGGCAGCAATGAGAAATCGGGTGGCCAAAAATGAGTAAACATCTTGCTTTTCTAAAGCATCTTTCATCACTACAAATGATCCACCCCAGATTGCTGCAGTCGCAAGCAGCCCGCCATAAATTATAATTTTAGTTGTCATGAAAACCCCTCAACTTATAATGCATTAACAACTCATGCTCCTTAGAAAATAGAAGTTTTTATCGGTAAAGAAAATTAACTTCATGACCATGAGCTTAGATTAGAACAGGCTGTACATAAGATACAAAATTGTTAATTTTTGGAGCAGTTGAAGCTTGGAAGGCATGATAAACATCGGGACTGCCCTCCCAGACAGAAGTATCTGGCACATTAAATCTATCTAACTGATGTATCCAAGAGCCGTTATTTTTATTTATATAGTATCTATCGGCATGATCCCAAAATTTGAAGTACTGAGTTAGATACTTTTCATCATTTGTGACTTGATGCCAACTCCACGCAGCAAATATGGCCTCCGTAACAACCCAATGCATTCGGTCATGAACTACAGGCTTTTGATCAAAGTCAACGGTATAGATGAATCCATCGCGATCATCAACTGACCATCCAATTTCCATTCCATTGTCATATATTTGTCGGGCTACCGGGATTAACCAATCAGGGGTTGCTGAACCTAATGCTCTAGATATCTGGATTGCTAACCTAGACCATTCATACAAATGTCCAACGCAAGTACCGTATGGGCGGAAATGATCTGCTGGGTTTTCTAAATTGAAATCCTTTATTGTCTGCCATTGTTCATCGTAATGCTCAGCAATTAGCATATTATGACGATCCTTTGCCCACGTAAAGACGTTCTTAGTTATCGCTAGCGCTCTGTTTAACCATAGAGAATCGCCTGTGGATTCATAGGCAGCAAGCAACGCTTCAACTGTATGCATATTTGCATTTGCTCCGCGATATGGATCAAGCTTTGAAAAACTCTTATCCCAAGAGTCTGCGGCCATATTCGCCTTTGGCAACCAAAAATACCTATCAAATATTGCTAATGCATCCTCTAAAGGTACTTTGGCGCGAGTATTTGTTGGCGTGGCAGTTGATGTTGCAAGAATTATGAACGCCAGCTCATAGCAAGTTTTACTGGTATCAATTTGATTTTTTCCTGAAACTTCTTTGTACCAACCACCACGCTCTTTATCGCGCATAATTGTTTCCAAGGAGTTAATGCCATGTTCAATATATGGGGTGTAATCACCATAGCCTAGATTGGTAGCTGCAGAAAAAACAAACAACATTCTCGAATTGATCCAGGATTGGATGTTCTTCTTCTCCAAAACTTGCCCATCTACTCCTAGCCATCCAAACCCGCCAGAATCAACTTTGGATTTACAGGCCCACTTAATCAGATTTTTAGTTTGTAAGAATAAGTACTCTGGGTCTCCTGGTCTCATTTTTACTAGTTATTATTAGGAAGAACTACCGGAACCTGACAGATTAATCCACCATCAATAACATAACTTGCTCCAGTAATAAATGAAGATTGTTCTGAAGCCAGGAAATTCACCAGATCGGCAATTTCAGAGGTCTTTGCGACTCTGCCTAATGGATGACCTTTACCCCAATCGCTTACTATCTCATCCACAGTTTTGTTTCCCTTATACAAATCTGCTGCATCTCGCAGCATTGGCGTATCCACCGATCCAGGTAATACCGCATTAACACGAATTTGATTCTCGGCTAAATCAATTGCTAGGGCTCTAGTCAATGCATTGATAGCCCCTTTTGACGCAGAGTAAGCCACTACACCTTTTTGGCTAACCAAAGATTGCACAGATGAGATATTCACGATTGAACCTTTACCATTTTTCTTCATCAATGGCACAAAATGCTTTGCTGTAAAGAACATAGACTTCACATTTACACTAAAGGTTTTATCCCACAACTCCTCTGTGGTTTCAGTTACTACCCCATAGGTTTGAATTCCAGCACAATTTACTAGTGCGTCCATTTTTTTATACTTAATTTCAACTTCGGCGGCCAATTTCTCCACTTCCGATTCAGAGCTAACATCAACTTTTTTAACGATCAACTCCGCTCCAGCATGGGCTTTTGATAGCTCTGAGAGCGCTTTATCATCTAAATCTGCACAGACCACTATGGCTTTTTCAGCGATAAATTTCAGCGTGCAACCAAGGCCAATTCCCTTAGCGCCTCCAGTCACCACCACAACTTTATTTTGCATGCTCATTACTTCACCGGAGCCCATCTATCGTTTGGCACAAGCGCGTACCATCCTGGACGTTTTGGATCTTGATCATAGGCATACCCTCCAAGTTCTTTATACAACTCTGCATATTGATTTAACTTATCCGTATCTAACTCAATTCCCAATCCAGGGCCTGTTGGAACTTTAATCTTTCCATCTTTATACTTCATCAATCCTCCTTTAATGATGTCATCTTTCAGATGGTGATAATGCGCATCCGCTGCATTGCTCAAATTAGGAATAACCGCGCCAAGATGAAGCATGGTGGCAAGCTGAATTCCTAATTCACCTGATGAGTGAACTGCTACTCCTAATTGAAATGTTTCACAAACTCCAGCCGCTTTGATACAAGCCCGGATACCACCCCAGAAGGTTGTATCCAACAAAATCACATCAACTGCTTCTCGATGAACGTTTTGCGCCAATTGTTCAAAATTAACCACAACTGTATTTGTACCTGTTTGCATACTTGTTAAATCTCTCAGCTTCTTCATTCCATCTATACCCCATGTGAAATCTTCGAGATAGTCAATCCTCATGTGCTTGATGGCGTTAGCAAATTCGACACCTTGAGTAACACTCAGAGTTGCGTTTGGATCATATCTAAATCGATCGTTTGGTAATGCCTCTCCTAGAGCTAAGAAGCATTTAAGCTCGTAATCAGGGTGAAACACTCCACCCTTAAGTTTGTGAGTAGTAAAACCATAATCTTTCTTGAGTTGAAGTGCATTCCCCACTAATTGCTCTGGATTTTTTACCTCACCCTTACCAGTCTTCTCATTTGGATATCTGAAAAATAGATAGCTAGCAAACTCAACTTCATCCCTAACTTTTCCGCCTAAAAGTTCATAAACTGGAACACCCAACTTTTTTCCAATTATGTCTAAGCACGCAAACTCAATCGCGGCATACAATTGTGTTCTGTTGTTATACAAACTTGCAGTTGGATTACATATTTTAAATCTGAGCCCCTCTAAATCAAATGGACTTTCACCAACTAAATAACTCTTAAGGTGGGCAAAAGCTTGTTGCGCACTCTCACCACCACCGCCCATTTCTCCCAGTCCAGTAATCCCCTCGTCAGTCTCCAATTCAAGGATTGTGCGAACAAATCTGCCCCAGTGAGCACCGGAGGCATGTCGCAGCGGCGCTTCTAAAGGCACCGTAACTGTGGTTACTTTCAGGTTAGTTATTTTCATTGTTCATCCCTGTCTCTTGTGGTTCTAGTTTGATTAATTTAGATGGAGCTGCCTTAGCCAAAAGATTCATTGCCTCGTAATCAATATCTGCATGCGACTGAATGAGCTCTGTACATAACTCAACATCTCTTTGATTTAATGCCTCAACAATTTGAATATGTTGTTCATATAAAATTCCAAGTCGTGGCATGTGAGTTTTTGCTAATGCATGAAGCCTATCTAAAGAGATTTTTTCTGTTCTAACTATCTCCCAAATTCTAGGCATACTATTGAAATCACACAGCAAAAGATGGAATTGGTCAAAGTAATTATAAATTTCACTGTAATTTCCAATTTCTAGTGCAACTTTTTGAAATTCTAGATTCTCACGAAGTTTTTGGATTTGCGAGGGTTCAATGTTCTTACACAAAATCTGAATATTGCTAGATTCAAGAGCAGTTCTTATGAAAAGTGCTTGCCTAAGTTGATTCACATCAATTCTAGAAATCACCGTGCCTTTTTTGGGAACAATATTGACTAAACCTTCTTGCTCTAAGTGCATCAGGGCTTCTCGCACTGGTGAGCGACTGGTACCAAATCTATTTGTTAACTCAGATTCATGAATAACATCATCTGGAGCTAGCTGTCCAGTTAAAATCAATTCCCTAATATCTTCGATTATAGCCTCTTTAATTCGAATCTTGGCTTTTAGTAAACTTGTATCTTCATTTTTCATAATGCGATAACCTCAAAATCTATTTGACTAAATTTAATCTCCCTGGGGTTAAAACTTAAAGCCGAGCCATTTGCTATAGCACCGGCTAAACCGTTGGTTGGGTAACTTGAGAATGGTTCTAATCCAATGTTGTAGTGCTTGCCATACCATGGATAATCATTGGCAGCCCCAAACTCTTGCCAAAACCATAGGTAAGGAAATATGTTTCTATCCCAACTTACTTTAGCTGCTAATTTTTTAGAGGGGCTATTTATTTGGTACCAAGATTCAGTTAGATTTTTTATATAAAGCATCTCACTTGCAGTTTTTACCGGCGGAAGATTTGAAAAATCTATTTCGGCGCCAGATGAAGATTTGCCCAATGGCCAATTAAATTCTGATAAGTCCGCCAACCGTCTTCCGGCACTAGAGATTGATTCAGGATGAGGAATTACCCGCCCACCCTTTGGCAACGTAATAGTTGAATTGCTATCTATTAAGGGAGCCCCAAAACTAAAGTGGGCACCCCACATGGTTTTCCAAGATTTATCGCTTAAATTATGGATAGTTTCCACAATTTTACATTTCTTTTCATATCGCTTTAGTGAGAATTGTTTTTTAACACGGAACGGAGTTTTTTGAGTTTCAACCATGAAATCAACCGAAACTTCCTCTTCAGTATCTATATTGACTACATATTGCCATTCAAGTAATGCAGCCTCGGCATGTTGTCCAAAACTTGTTCCGTTAACTTCAGATGGTGCGCCACCGTTTGGAAAAATTGTTTGCCATCCACCGGGGTAGCCCTCTAAAAAAGTATCGACATCATCATTATGAAACTCTGGAATTTTCTTTGTTGGAATTCCTTTATTAGTCAACCAAACAAGATCGATATCTAATGGCTTGTACAAAAATTCAACAACATCAGCTCCTCGTCCAGCAAGTATGGTCATTCTGATGTACTCGTTTTCAAGAACTACAGCTGGGATATTGCCAAAGAAAATGTCTACAGTTATTCGGCAACCAAAATTTCGATTGCGTGCAAAATTTTGAATTACCTTACCCATGATATTTGGTCGATTCACTGCCTGAAAAACCTGTGCCTGATACCGAAAGAAGTTTGCCACTTAAAGGTTGTGCTGCTAAATCTAATTCACGTGCAGCAGTAGTTACTATTAAATCACCTCCTGATGCTCCTCCAAAGGTGCATGAGGTTGGCCGTTGGACTGGCAAAATAATTGGATCTTTAACTTCGCCAGTGTTTGAAATTACCTCAATTCTTGATCCATCCCACATAGCAATCAACAAAGTGCCATCACTAGTTACACACATTCCATCTGGATACCCCTTAGAATCATCAAACTTATGCATTAGCTGCTGATTACTTAAGTTTCCTGATTGATAATCAAAATCAAAAACCCATAATGAAGATGCGAAAGTATCAACTAAATAAAATTTACTGTTATCAGGACTCCACCCCAAGCCATTTGGAAGGGTTAACCCAGTCAAAACAGTTTCAAAGCTTTTATCAGGATTTAACTTATGCAGTCTGCCCTTACCTGCTGTGAAATCTATTGCATTGCTACCTGCCCACCAACGACCAAGTTCATCGGCCTTGGCGTCATTCATTCGCTCCTCGGAAGGGAGAAAATCAACTACAACTTCATAACCATTCGTGGGGTTTACCTCAGCAAATCCCTCCTCCACCGCTCCAAAATATCCACCTGTTTTTCGCTCAACAATTGCACCGATCATGGTTGGCACATCATGGGAGTTTGTTTTACCGGAAGTAAAATCGCATTTGTGCCATCTCTTACCTGTGATGTCAACCCAGGTGACAGAGTTTTCCGAGGCGTTATATAGGGGTCCCTCCCCTACATCCGAGACAACATCTGATATCAATTTAATTTGCATGATATCTGCTTAGCTGCCAGCTTTTAATCCTGCGACAAATAACTTTTGCCCTACTATGTATAGGAAGGCTGTTGGAAGGGATGCAATCAAGGTCGCACATAACACAATTGGCATCTTAATATTTTGGTATTGACCGACTAAGCCAGAAATTGTGGACATTAATGGCCTGATCTCGGCGCTTGTCGTAAGTGTTAATCCAAATACTAAGTCATTCCAAATCCAAGTGAATTGAAATAAAAATGCCGCACCCAAAGCAGACCAGGAAAGTGGCAAAAATATTTTGAAATAGGTTTGAATTTTACTTGCACCATCTAACTGAGATGCTTCAACGATCTCTCTTGATATAGAGAGCATGTGGTTTCTGCTTAAGAAAAATGCAAATGGGATTGCAATGGCAACATAAACTAAAAGTAAGCCCCATCGGGTGTCATACAAGCCAGTGGATGCAAAGCTTTCAAATAATGGAAGCAATAGCATTTGGTATGGAACTAGATTTACGCCATAGATCACCCAAAACCATAGCGACTTATTTTTTGGATTTAAAGCAACAATGGAGTAAGCAGCAAGTGAGGCAAAAAATACAGAGAGTCCAGCGCCTAGAATTCCATAAAAGAAATTAGATTTTAAGCCAGGTGAAAGTTCCGCCACGCTCCATGCTTGCTGGAAGTTCTCAATTGGATCCCAGCCTTTAAGGCTCCAATCGAAATTGGACTCCCATGTCTCAGTAGTAGCAAATGCGTTGACAATTAATAGGTAAACAGGACTGAGCCAAATCAGAGAAAGTACAACAAGAATAGAGTGCCTTAATAAGGAATCTTTTTTCATAAGGTGGCTTCTTTCTTTAATCCACCACGAAGAGCCAACATAGAAACTGTTGTAACTAAAATCATCAAGAACACTGCAATTGCGGAGCCATATCCATATCTATTTAATAAGAACGCTTCCCGATACATGGTCACCGCCAAGGTTTCGGAGCTTCTAGACGGACCTCCACCAGTCATAACCCAAACAATGTCAAAGGTTCTCAGGCTATTGGCAAGAGCTGTGCCAATGACGACAGCTCTAATGTACCTAAGTTGTGGCCAGATAATCTTCCAAAACAATACCCATGAATTAGCGCCATCTATAGTCGCTGCCTCTACGGTTTGAAGTGGCACATTTTGGATTCCAACTGTAAAAAGTACGACTACCAATCCGGTGCTGGCCCAAGTGGCTGCGATAATCATAGAAAGAGTATTTTGTGGGTAGTAAAGAAGCCAAGAGTTAACCCAGCTTTCTAACCCAACTGATACCAGAAATTTATTTAATAAACCTTCAGTTTCAAAGATATTAAACCAAAGCGCTCCAACTGCCACACCAGAGAGCACATAAGGCAGCAAGAAGATCATTCGGTAAACAGCAGATCCCTTAACCCCAGAAACCACATTGGCAATTACCAGACCTATGAATACTGGCAGGACTAGAGTGGCGATCGTCCAGATTAAAACATTTGTCAGGGTAGATCTTAATATCGGATCGCTAACAAAATTTTGATAATTATCAAACCCAATAAATACTGGAGGAAGTAGACCCTCTGAATCAGTAAAACTCAAATATAAGGTTTTTCCTACCGGATATAGCAGGATGGCTAGAACACAAATTATGGCTGGGATAAAGAAGAGATAGGTAGTAACCCCAGTTTTTCTCTTTTGGCCCACACTTGCTTTGTTACGTAGCCAAGCCGGCTGAGACTTTTTAAGTCCCAACCGGCTTGATTGTTCTACTTTATTGCTCACTTACCATATTTCTTTGTCCAAGCAGCCCACTCTTTGTCAGCAAGTGCTGCAAGTTCTGTGGTTGTTTGGGCAACTGTCTTATTGCCTAACATAAACGCACCAAGAATTACAACGCCATTCTCAATCAATGGGACCGGTCCTGACTCCCAGTAGCGTTGAATCTGGTTTACCTTGTTAGTAGCAACATACTTTGATAGACCCTTAATTACAGGATCTGCTACAGGTACCTTTGGATTTGGTACACCGTCGCCGCTGGCATCAGCCCAGATAGCTTGAACTGGGAACTTCAACCATTCACGTAGAGCCTTCTTTGAAGTAGCAAGGTTCTTACCCTTAGCCAATGCTCCAATCGCTCCAGCCTCAACAATAATTGATTGAGTCTTTAGCGCTGGGTTGATGTTTGGAATTACGAATGCATCGTAATCCTTACCACCAATTAATCCACCGGTGCCTGAGAATGCCGAGTTGTTCCATGTTCCCACTGGGATCATGGTTCCTTTGTTCATCAATTTAACGGCCTCTTCACCAAAGAATGAGGTATCTCCAGCTGTGAACCAACCCTTATCAATCATGCCCTTCCAAATATTAAATACCTCTACGACCTTAGGGTCGGTGTACTTAATTTTGTTCGAGGTTAGATCTAGATAAAGTTGTGGATCTTGGCTGATCAGTAGTTGTTCAAACCAGATAAATGATGGCCATGCACCATCAACTGAAGCTGTTAGAGGTGTGACGCCTTTTGCCTTGATTGCTGCGCAAACTGCTTCAAACTCTGCCCAAGTTGTTGGAACCTTTAAGTTCCACTCGGCAAACTTCTTCTTGTTATAAAACATTGGCCAGTAAGAAACACCATTTGGAATTGCGTAAGTCTTGTTACCAACCATAAATTGCTTTTGTAGGTCCTTAGATACGTCACCTTTTGCAATTGCATCTCTCCATACATCCGAGATGTCTGCAAACATGCCGCCCTTGGCGCCATCAACCATGCGGTATCCAGACCACCAAGTTAATAGATCTGGTCCTTTACCAGTTTTTGTTGCTTGGTTTAAGGTGTTCTGATACAAAGTTGTGTCAGCGTAGGTGGAAGGCTTTAGTGTTACGCCAATTCCATCCTTCAATCCTGCACTGACTGCATTGAATCGAACATCCCAACCATTTTTATCATGGTAGAAATTAAGTACCTTAGTTGCTGCGTTGGCAGATGAGATTGCACCCGTTGCAACAGCAGAACTAATTACCAAAGATGCAGCTGTTAAAACTGCCACCTTCTTGTTAGCTAACTTCATTTATTGTCCTTCCTAGGTATGGAACACGGAACCCATGAACCATGGGTGTAAAAATAGATATTTATCAGGGCCTAGTCAATAGAAAGCACCACCCAAAAAATGGCCAAACCCACCATCTTTATAACGTTACGATAACTTGTCCGACAAGGACAGCGCTAGGTGAGAGAAAATAGGACGCCGGCAACACCGATCCTATCTATTGGTACCGCAACTAATGCATTATCAACTTTTAATTGCTTGATCTCTTCACCAAGTACTGTCGCTAGCACTGGCTGTGAAAGTTTTGAGTTGACTCTAAGTTTTAAAGTAATTTTCTCTTCAGCAAAAGATTGCAGTCGAAGTAAAATCTTTCTGCTGCTAGGTGAAGTTAAACCAATTACTCGAACTCGTTTATCATCAATGCTAAACAAACTATCTTCAGCAAATAACTTGTTCGCACCCCCAGTTGCCATAGCAGCACGTAATCTGCGGCTTTGACCAACAGCTACTCGAGCACCAAGTGCTGGACCAGAACCACTTCCAGAAGTTTTAGCAGCACCTACGCTGTATCTAAAATTCATTTCAAACCCTTGTTGGGAAGGAAAATTGGTATCCCAGATATTGTTGTAAACCCAAGAGTAAACAGTTGCAGGCTCTGGTTCACCCATTGTTGGCGGAAATGGTGCATAAGGAAGTGCTACGCCACCTAATTGAATTAGTGGTGCATCCTGTAATGCAACTGCTACCGACATATCTTTATCTTCAAAGGAAACCCATCGACGAGCAGCACGCATGTGAAGAGCTGAACCTGGAACTAGTGGCAGTCCACTACCGCTCATTCCTCCGGAAAGTTCTACTCTGGTGATCGGATCCTCTAACGCAAAGGGGAAGGCAAAGTAGCCGCTCTCCTTGGTCATAGTCGCCTCTTTATAAATACGGTTATTAATATCTAAGCGATCTGCATTTTTGTTTAAACTGTAGGTACTACGAATCCAAGAGCTCCCAGGAGCTTGTGATTCAATTGTTACCCACTGCTTAACATCATTAATGCCGCTATCTATAACTACGCCAGGACGGGTCAAACTACGAGTAGCTAGTAAATCCAATCCAAGATTGCCTTCCATTCGGCCTGATTGATGGTTAAAGCCGCCAGCGCTGGCATACTCATCATAGATATATGCATTAAAGCCGACCACGCTATCTTGTCGTACTATTTCGCGATTTATCGCTTTGGAAAATATGGAGCTAACTGAGGAGCTCTTAGGATCAATTGTTACCTTAAGGAACTCATTCTCCAGAATTAACTCAGATTTTGGTTGCACTTTTTGTTGGGCTTTATTTGCCCCACTTAAAATGTCTAATCTAATTACACCAATTGCTGGCACATCATTTACAGCTACATGCAAAAACCTTCCAGCATTGCGGTGTTTTGGATTTATTTGACCACTTTCATAAAAACTTAACTCTTTATTGCTTCGGCCATCAACGACCTTAATCAAAGTTTCTAATGGAACTCGGCTTTCTGGTAGGAAAAGAACTACCTCATCACTTCTACTCCACACCGCAGTGTTTGTTACATAGAAAGAGGCCAACGCCCCGGGTGCTGTAGAAAGCACATCACCAAGGTGTGAGCAGGCTCTATCTAGTAAAACTTCACCCTCATCATCAGCTGCCAAAGCTTTGGCATACTTCCAGTGCCATTGCTGATCACCAGAGTCCATACCCTCATCCCCAATAGTCCATGGATTTGCCGCACCCCAAGTGTGTTCATCAAATAAAGATGCATTTGAGTAAACACTCTCTGAACTTTTTGTAATTGCTGGACCCTCTTTTGAGCCGTAATAACTAGCTAATGCGCCAACTGTCTGAGCATCTGCGGCACTAATTTGAGCATTTCTCACCATGGAGTTTGGGCGAGCGCCGGAGCCAACTCCCTCTACCCACCAATCTGTCCAATCACCTTCAATTGTTTGGATCTGATCGCCAAGTCGGCTCTCTGCCTCTTCAAAGAAATCTTTATTGGTTGAAAGTCTTAACTTTGGATAAGCCCAAGATTCATTCCATCGCTTAACAGTCTCGGCCATTATGTAACGAGGAGGTGCGTTGTCGGCAAATTGACCCTGAATTCTTAAATGCAAAATATCCCATGGGTAAGGTTTGCGATGAATTTCAGCCTTATCTACCGCCCAGCCAAATACGCCACCTGGATATGGATAAGGGTGTTCAGCATGTGATTGTAGATATGCAGGAAGTAGATCATCTACCCACTCATAACCATCATTAAAGCCAATCATTGGTCCTTCCATATATGCCAAACCATGTGGGGTATCTGTTACCCAAACCAAAACTCCCTTACCACTTGGTCCAACCCAGCGGAATAAGCGAGGTTGATCTTGTCCACCAACTAGATGTGGCACAGATCTGCCCGCCCAGTTGTGCGCAACAGATAAGTACTTGACCTTGTTTTCAGCTAATACATCAGTTAATCCAACAACTGCACCAGGAACATCGGTTTGCATTGCTGCAGGTATCTCCACCCCATACTGCTTACTTACATTACGGGCCAATCTAAGAAGCTCATGCAACTCATCGGTGGAACAGGTCTCTGAGTGCAGGTTGTATGGCATCGCAGTTAATTCAATTCGCCCCTCTTTAACCCGGCGAATAAACTCATCAATCTTCTCCTTTGATCTAACTTTGGTCCACTCATCAAATGACCATAATGCCTCAACGCTCCATCTAAATTTTGCATCATCTGGCCACTCATCAGTTCGATCAATTAAATCTAAACATGAATCTAAAAATGCTAAATGCTCAGCCAAAACCCGCCCCTGTGGATCGGTATAACCAATATCTAGATGGGTCTGGTGAACTAAGTGAATAGTCCAATGACGTTGTGGCTTGACTACAAGATTTAACTTTATCGCTGTTTTTTTCTCAAAAGTAACAATTACATTTTGTTCGCGCTCTACCTCTGGCACAAAGACTCGATAACTTCCCTTTGGTGCATCTTCGCCACCTTGGGTAATTACCCCGCCACCACTTGCTGATACAACCGGCTTTCCAAGTAAATCCTTAACACTCTTATTTGATGCTGATCGAACCCTGATGGTTTGCATCAACTTGCCATCACTACTCTTTTTGATCAATGGCTCTACTACTAGATAAAACACCTCACCATCAATGGTGAACTCTTGCTGAATGGCGCGCTTTCGAAGACTCTCGCGCGTTACTTCCCAATCTCGATGTCCTTCTGGTGAAAATAACAGGGCACGAGTGGTCATCTTTTGATCCGTTCTAGTAGGTTTTTGATTACTTTCTTAATTTAAATGAAGCATACTCACCTGCGAGTAACTCAAAAATAAGAATTCCATCTTTGAATACAACTTTTTTGTTACTTGGCTGCTCTAAAACTGTTATTGGTTCCACCTTCTTAGTATCAAACCCAGTCAAATCTAACTCTAAGCTCTGAGCCTTTCTGATACTGCTGTGAACTCGCAAAACAATGCCATCATCAAAGGTTGACTCTTTGGTGGTGATGGTTGCTCCCTCACCCTTTCGAATTGAGATAAATGATTTTGAACTCACAGGGGTTTTACGGATGTAATCTCGCATCACAACCGCTGGGTTGTGAACCTCATTGGCAAATTTGGCAGCGGTTGAATCCTCAACCTTGCCAGCGTGGGTAGTTAAGCGATATCGCAATGGAATCAACCCACCCTGGCTAGCTTTAAAATTAACAATCCAATGGTTATTAAGTGCCCATGACATTAAATTGGCACCCTCTGGTTCAAGTTTGGCAGCAGCCTTTGATGTTGTGATTCCGCCAAATTGGGTAAGGGGGGCATCAATTGGCGCCATCGTTACACCATATGAATCATCTGAAACATCAACCCAATTACGCACTGGAAACCAATCCTTAACTGTTCCCGGTAATTGATCAGCATCTGGTGAAAAAGCTACGCCATTAACATCTGCTCTAAATTCAGGCTTACCTAAGTTGTATGGGAAAGCGATAAATAGCTCCTCGGCATCGCGCACATGCTCTTTATCAATCTCCCACTCAATTCCTAACTCTTTACTTCCAGCATCAAGCCAGTAGATACAGGTAGCTCGCTTTACACCTTTAATTTTGCATTCAATTGAGATTGCAACCCGGCCTTTTTCAATTATTGGCTTAGAGACCTTAACTGAGTTTGGAACCTCACGATTAAACATCAGATCGGTATTCCAAGCGCCAAAATCAGGCACCTGAGAGAAGTCCCACCCAACATTTATGAGATCTCTTCCGGGAGATGCTGATACTGGATTGTAACCTTTAGATTTTTCATCCACCTGTTGATAAACAATCTGACCAAGCTTCCAGCCTTTGTAATCTCCAGCAAACTCTTTGTTTAACTCTTTATCAAATAAAGATTTAATACCGCCGCAGCTTGGATCGATAACAACTTTATAAAACTTATTTTCAATTGTATTTTCACCTGATGATAAATCACTCTCATCAATGACTGAATCCATGTCTGCAAAGATGTAGCCATAGGATGGAATTTTCACTTTTATTCTGCGCTCCTGCACCGATGGTTTATCTCCACCCCAAGGAATTCCTCGTGGCACAAATGTTTCAAGCATTCCAACTGGAGCACCACCTGCTCTAATCTCTGGCTCTTTTACAATTACAGTTCGCTCCCAAGGCAGGGTGTTATAAATCAACAAATCATTGGTATCAGATGGCGGGAAGGCCTCCTCAGGAGTTAGATCACCCAGATTAAATCTTCCCTCAGGTCCACGTTCGGCTAACTCATCGGCAAATCGTCGAGCAGTTCTTGCCAACATGTCATGCACCTCACCTGATGAGCGATATGCAAATGAGGCTTTGTAATTCCATTGACCCTTTGTCCAAAGTGAGTCCGGCGCTGAAACGCTGGCAAATGCACCCCAGGTATGTTCATCATAAAGACTCATTAATTCATAAACATGAGCCAATCTGGTTGCATCAATTGCAGGGCGTGCTTGCTTACCGCCCCAGGAACCAATGGTTTCAGCAGTACTCATAATTACATGGTTAGTTCTATTTAAACCAGTCTCATAGGCACTTGATGCAACGCCATCACACCACCAATCCAACCAATCACCCTTAAGTGTTGGCAGTTTTGACTCCTCTTTGCGCAAAATTTGTCTAAACAGTGATGGGGTGGAGAAGACCATCTTTGGCATCCGGCCTTGTGAGTTCCATTCCCGAACAAAATCCACCATGCGAATATCTGGTGGTCCATTATCAACTCTAATTGGATGGGTTGATTGGCAATATAGGAAATCCCATGGATACCCATCATCCTCTTCCAACATATTTATGAACTTTGGCAAAAATCTTTCAACATATCGCCAATCACCAATCTTGGCATTTGATCGACCAAACAAATAGTGGAAGCCATTCCAAGCAAGTACTTTTTTGCCAGAAGGCCCCTCCCACCAAAATGCTTGTGGGCATGGTTTTGGCAATCCACCTCGCAATGGATTAACTGACATAGTTAAGAAATCGATTCCAGCTTCCGGCAATAAATCAGCAAACATCCAACTAACGCCATTGGAGTCAGATTGCATAGCACTTGAAATATTCACACCATATTTGTCACGCATATTTCTAATTGGATAAAGTGAGCGGGCCATTTGCTCTGGTCCAAGCATTGGCGTGAAGTTCCATTGCATACCAGCAATATCAATTTGACCACGATTGTGGCAAGCCATAAATCGCTTGATGTCTTCTTTACTTGCTTGATTAAACCAACGCTCGGTAATTCCAGTTACTTCACAGGTCCAGCGATACTTAGAATCATCTGGAAAATTCTTTGTGTATTCACATAATTCAATTGCTTTATCAATAAACTCAACATGTTGACGCATTACAACATCTTGGTGATCGGTGAAACCCAGATCGGTGTGACTATGATTTGCTAAATAAATTGTATTTATCTTCTTGCTCACGATCAAGACCCTAAGATGGGACTAAGTAAAAGTCAACAGGTGCAAATTTTTAAATCAATTACTTGGTAGCAACTCTTGTAGGACAAGTTACAAATCTATCCCGAACCGAGTAGGCACCCTACGCAGGTTTGGCGATAGTTTTTACCTCACCAGATAATGGATTACTCATCAGCAGTTTTGGCACCTCTTCAAATCCAACTAGGTGTGTAATTAATGGAAGCAGGATCAGGCTTTGTTCTGCCACCATATCCACCGCCTTATTGTGAACTGCCGAACCGGTAAATGAGCCTTGTATCCGTATTTGTCTAACAAAGATGTCAAAAGGTTTTATCTCAAAAACCTCATTTTGCGGCATAACCCCAAAAAGTATGACGGTGCCGCCAAGCCTGACTATCTCTAAGGATTGCTGCAAAGTTTCTTTGGTACCTGCACACTCAAGTACAACATCAAAGCCACCTGGTGCTACACCTGAGTTACCAATAAATGGGTCATTTGAATTTGTCGATTGCGGATCAATAGTGTGAGTAGCACCTAACTTTTCTGCCATTTCACGCCGGCTCTTTTGCCTGGTGGATAACAAGATAAGATCTGCGCCAGCTTTTTTCACCAATTGCACCATCAGCTGACCGATCACACCACCACCAATAATGGCAACTGAATCACCTTGCTTAATATTTGCAAGATCTAAGCCTTGAATACAACAGGCTATCGGTTCACAAAAAGCCCCTACCTCTGCGGCAAGAGAGAGTGGAAGTTTAAATAATTGTGTCTCAGGGACTGCCACAAAATCGGCCAAACCACCATTTCTATTTACACCATGGGCAATATTATTTCGGCAGAGATTTACTAAATTGGTTTTACATGGCAAACAGGTGCCACATGCAATATTTGGATTGACATTTACTCGATCACCAACCTTAAACTTGCTTGAATTACCAGCATCTTCAACAATCCCAGAAAACTCATGACCTAAAATCACTGGATAATTTGCTGGGTAGGTACCATGCAAAATATGACGATCACTTCCACAGATGCCGGCAGCCTCAACCCTTACCAATAGCTCATTACTCTTCAACTTATCTTGATCCACACTCTTTATTGAGATCTTATTAACGGCATCTAAAACTACTGCTTTCATAAGCTGTTAACCCCTCCTGGTGATAAATGTTTTACCAGTTGAGCCTTTATCAAAATCAGCAAAGAGCTTTGCGCCATTTTCAATGGTGGATTTAGTGCTAATAAACTGGGAGAGATCAATTCCTCGATTTGAGGAAAAAGCAACTAAATCCTGTAACTCAGGAAAACTAAAGACCCAGGCACCAACTACAGTCAACTGCTTTTCAATTATATGGAGCTCAGTCTCGATATTGGTATACCCCTTACCAAAACCAATTAAGACAACCCGACCCCATAATCCGGCTGCCTCAATTGCTGTGATTCGGCCAGCGGGTGCACCAGTGTAATCAATTGCAACATTACAACCTTCACCCTTGGTAATTTCCATAATACGTTCTTGCACATTTTCAGTTGAGGCATTTATTGCAACCTCCACACCAAACTTTAAGGAGTGATCACAACGATCTTGCGAGAGATCAACTCCAATTACTTTAGCTCCCAACATGGAGGCAAAGAAAGCACCAGCCAAACCCACGGGACCCAACCCCACACAAAGAATGGTCTCCCCACCTAAAAGATTTGCTCGCTTTAGTGAGTAGTAACCAGTTGAAGCACCGCAGGTATAAAAAGCGCCATCTAAATAAGAGATATTTTCTGGGAGTAACACACAATCTTTCGCTCGGGCGGGCATGAACTCTGCAAAGGCTCCTTGAATATCACCACCATAGGTACGCTTTTGAGCGCAGTGCATATCCCAACCTTTTCTACAAATAGAACAATTTCCACACCCAGAAATATGGGCCACAGCGACCCGGTCACCAATCTTTAAGTGCTTAACATTTGAACCAACCTCAACAATTTTTCCGCATGGTTCATGGCCAGGAATATTATCTGGTGGGAACTTTAATCCAAATATGCCAGCCTCTTTTTCAGATCGGCTTGGTGTATAAAACAGGTGAAGATCGCTGCCACACAAACCAGCAGCCTGGATTTCAATTAAAACCTCATCACTTCTAATTTCAGGAGTTGGCAGATCAATGAGTTCAATCTTTTTTTCCCCAAGAAAATGTAATGCTTTCATCTGACCCATTTCTATATTGAGAAGTTGCAATCTACTCTTTGGATCTACTCCGCTACAAGAGATGATTTCTACCTTGTCGGACAAGAGATTGGCATTTTCTAGGAGGTAGTATTTGAGTATGGGCGCAACATCACCTTCGGCTTGGAAGTTGGACTTAAACTCAATCTGGAGCGAGGAGAATGCCGCAGCCTTTCTTAAATCAATCGGTATTGAGTTTATAACCGCCTTTTTAGATCCATTAAATAGATCAACAGTTGAGCACAATCCCTACCAAAACCACATCTGGCAGGTGATGGCAAACTCGCAAATTCCCGAAGGGGTTTTGCACGTCTATCCAATCAAGATTGCAGATGCTCCAGTTATCTGGGAGGAGTGGTTCCTACTCAATGGTGAAATCCGCCATCACATATTATCTAATGCGCCATTAGATAATGAGGATGGGATCTGGCAGCCAGAGCCAACCGACACTGATCACCCAAAGATTGTCTTAAATACTAAATGGCACTACCGCAACAGTAAAGATTTATCACCAAGCTTGATCTAGTAGCTTATTGCTATCTTGTGCTGAGTTATTTTCCTAATTATTTCTGTGTCGATAACTAAGGCAGAGGAGATGCCTTTCACTTGGCTTAATTTCAAGGTGAATTGATTTTCTTGATTTCTATCTGCGCTTGATTAAGCGCACTTTGTGCATCACTTTTGCCCGCAATTGTGTTTTCAATAGCGCTGCCCAAGGCATCGCCAACTGGCAGCCAATTGCTTTCAACATGACGTTCGTTACGAGCAAATGATTTGGTGTCAATTACTGTATCTACCAAATCTGCTGGATAACGCTCTTTTGCGCGAGGATCAATTAAAGCTGTGAGTCTAGATTGTTCTATGTGTCCACTGAGTAAATCAATTGCAGCTGGTTCAGGGCTGGAAGCCCATTTAATAAACTGCCAAGCAGCTTCTGGATCACGTGAACTAGCTGGAATATTCCAGGCAGGGGCATACATTCCAGCATGACGATCCCCACCTGGACCAGCTGGAACAAGTGCTGCTCGGGTTACATCTGCGAATGGAGACTTTAAATCACGCCATCTGGCAGTCTCCGAAGCTGCCTCAATAAACATTGCAGCCTCTCCCTTGAAAAAACGCTCAGAGCCGTTATACCAATCTATTTCATGGGAATCAGGTGGAGCTGATTTATTAAGCAAATCCGCATAGTAGGTAAGTGCCTCCACCATCTCTGCACTATTGAAGTTGGGCTCACCATCTTCTTTGTACCACTTGGCACCAAATGAGGGTGCAATTGTTGAGCCATAAATCCAAACATTGGCTCCAGCACCTGCTTTGCCTCGAGAGATAAGCCCATAAACACTCTCTTTGCCATCAGCAACAAGAGATCTTCGCAAATCAATGGCGGTTTTACGTAACTCTTCAAGTGTCCTTGGTGGTTCAAAGTCATATTTATCAAAGATGTCTGTTCGGTAAACGAGAATGTTAGACATATTTGAGTAAGGAATTCCATATAGTTTTTTATCTACAGTTGCGCATGAAATTGCTGCGGGGCTATATGGACTTAAGTCAAAATTATCACGCGCTATAAATTCATCAAGTGGTAAAACTGCGCCACGACGAGCATACAAAGGCAGGAGCATTTCATCACTTGCTACAACATCAAATTCACCCGCGCGATTAGTGTAGGCCGAAATAATTGTCGCCCAATAATCATTCAGCCATTGATACTCCAACTCAACATGGATACCGGTTAACTCAGTAAAAGACTTAACCGTTTCACGCCAGTGATGAAAATTTGAAATATCCTCATTGAGCACACGAATAGGTGTTGATTTATTGCTCACTTTGCCTCATTCTCTTTAATTTAAATACTAGTCCCAGCGTGGAAAGGTGGCAATAGCGTCTACACCATCCAATAAACCTGATGGCTATAGGACTTATTTATCTACCTCATCGTTAATTGGTAGAAAGACTCTGTTTGTAGATGCGCTCATGACATCGCGTAGCATGAACAATTAGAATTTCATGACATAGCTTTACTACTCTGAAATTTTTAGGTGGTTATCTTTGATAGCCAGAAAAGGTCTTTTTCTACTTGGCTCGATATTTACTGCAAATCTGCCTACAATCACCAATGGAGCGATCCAATTAGATCAAGGAGTTTATCTTGGGTACTGATTTAACACCTTACTTCACCAACTCATCAACGCTGTTGATTAAAAGCAGTTAAAGTAAATGATTGGTGAACTAGCCTCCTTTTCAAATGCATTAGGAAATGCCTTAACCAATACCTTGGGTGGCAAAGCAACCCAGTTAGGTAGTTGGCGCAACACCTTGCGCTACTCCTCTTCACTTGCAATGGTATTAATCTGCCTTATTATAATTTTTAATTTAGAGACGCTTTCAGTCAGAGTTGTTGTGATTGGCATTGTCGCAGGTCTTTGTGGTGGACTGGGATTGCCCTTTATATATAAGGCGATTTCCACTGGCGCAGTATCATTTGTCTCACCTGTGGTT
>SXGQ01292112.1_pt1 | contig 21377 bp, 17 predicted proteins | sample 3178371 | NCBI WGS metagenome assembly SXGQ01 (sample SAMN11356859, study PRJNA531348) | freshwater metagenome | isolation source: freshwater sample F1-20 | place: China: Fuxian Lake, Yuxi | collected 2017-12-25 | reverse complement strand
TGGCCGGTGGCGATGCTGCCGATGGGCGTCGACATCGCCAGCGCCAGCGGCTGGGCCCCGGCGGTTGCGCCATTGAACTGCAGGATGTAGGCCGTGATGCTGAGGTACTCAGCCTCGCCCAGGCTGGGGCGTCCTGGCGGCATCGTCGCCGCCATGTACTCGACCAGGTCCTTCGTGGTCCGGCCGCGCCAGGTGGTCATGAAGTTGGCCCCGGCCAGCGCCGGCGCTTCGTTCTGGCCAACCAGCGTCGCCAGGTGACAGCTGGCGCAGTTCGCCTGATAGGACGCCTGACCGGCAGTCGCCTGCGCGGCGGTGTAAACCGCGGGTGCCGGAGTCTGCACAGCGGTCAGCGACAGGTGGGCGCTCGAGACCAACAGCAGTGCGGCGCAGCTAATCCAGGTCTTCATTTCCTGCCCTCTTGAATGAAGAGCCAGCCCCAGAGGTTGCCCTCCGGCGCCTTCTCACTATGCAGTTGGATGTAGAGCCGCCCGTTGGCCAGGTCGTCGACGTGCTCTTTCGTCAATTCGAGGGTGCCGGCAATAGTGCCGCTCGTGCCGGGCGCGATCGTCAAGTCGCCAATCGCGGGGCCGCGCATCGCTGTTCTGGGGCTGCGATGCAGGCGCGCGACCGTCGCGGCCGTCCTCAGGCCGGCGAAGTCGCCGGCCAGCGTGAGCGTCGTGCCAGTGAGCGTGGCCGTCACTGTGCCGGAGCCGGCGATGGTGGCCTGCATGGCCAGGTCCAGCGGCACCGGCGACAGCCGTGCCCGGTAGTGCGCCTTCTGGGCGCCGGCCGTGGCCACCGAGGCGGCCACCAGGCAGGCGGCCATCAGGAAATACCGTCTCGTCATGGGCCGAAATGATACCTCGGCCGCTAGGGATGCGGGTGCTGCGCGTAATGCTGGCGCAGCAGGTCCTTGCCGTAGTCGTTCCCGTTCGGCGTGCGCACGACCACGTGAATGTGCTGCGGGTTGGGCACCGACGGATCCTTCGCGAGGTGCCGCAGGTTCGCTGGCGTCTGGTGATCGAACTCGATCAGGATCACCGGGCTGTGGATGCGGTAATAGAACACGCTGCCCGGCGTGGTCTCGCCAATCCACGCGAACCGGGTCTGGTCGAGGTGCCGCTTCACTTCGTCCAGGCGGACCTTCGCGTGACCGTCGGCCAGGTTGGCGACGTACAAGCCAATCAGGTCGAGCAACTGCTGCTGCTGCGCCGCCGGAAAGTCTGCGGCGGTGGCGCCCGCGTAATCGAGGACCACGTTGTCCTTCCACGCTTCGGTCAGGTTCTGGTTGCGCGTCTTGGCGAGGCCAATGGTGGCGGCCTGGCGCAAGCCCTCGGGTAACGCGTTGATCATCTTCAGGCCCGCGGCCTGCTCATCCTGAAGGACCACCGTGCCGTTGTATTTGCCGGACGTGGCAAGCACCGGTTCCGAACCCGCGAAGAACGGCGTCATCACCACCTGGTCGCCCAGCACGAAGTAATTGATGACCGCGTGGTGGCCGTCGAACTGCCAGCCCCACGGCTCGGTGGCCGACGGCGTGCCCATCACGGTGATGTGGTAGTGCCACTCCGTATAACGATCGAAGTCGTTGCCGGTCAGTTCGCCCAGCGTGTGGTTCAACTTCATGATGTCGCGGGTCTGCTTCAGGCCCTTCGCGCTGAGGCCGGCCCGCAGCAGGCCGAAGGCCGACTCGCGCTGCGACTCGGTCATCTCCTTGAAGCTCACGCCCTGCCGGACATAGAAGTCCTGGTTCATCCACTTGCGCCACTCGTCATCGTCCATCTTGAACCGGGTGCCGGCACGCTGGGGCGCGGTGAGCGCGGCCAGGAACGCATCGGCCGCCTTGCGGACCGGCTCGGTGGAGACGCCGGTCGAGCGCACCGCAAACAAGCCCGGCGCGACCGTGCCGTTGGTCGTGACACCCGTGAACGGCTCCGACAGTCCCTTGGCCTCGGCGTCGATCGATTGCTGCTTGAACCGCGCCGCGCGCTCGGCAATGGCCGGCGGAGTCAACGGCTGTTGGGAGGCCGACACAGCAAGCCCGGCGGCGACGATGGCGACGGCCAGAACAATTCGGTGACGCATGACGGCTCCTTGGCAGGATGGGCCCACGAAAGTGCGCCCCTGCGAACGCTCACATTACCAGAGCACCGACGAAAGGACGATGGCGGTCGCGACCGCAGCTGCCAGGTACAGGCCCAGTTCGGCCCGCTCGCGAAGGAAGACCGTGCCGGCAGCGGCCAACCCGGCGGCCGCGGCGAGAAAGCGCCAGTAGAGTTCCCGGACCTGCCCTTCCTCGGTCGTGGCCGGGGCCTGGCGCCGCCCGGCATCGATGATCGCGTTGGCGATGTCGCGATCGGCGTCGCGATCCAGCTCGAAGTACTGGCCGCCGCCGGCGGCGGCAATGCGCTGCAACGATGGCCGGTCGAGGCGCGACCGACCGGGCGAGGGCACCGTGGCGCCGTCGGCATCGCGGCTCTCGGGCAACATTCCGCCCGCCAGCGTGCCGACGCCGATCACGTGCAGTGGCACCTGGGCCTGAACGGCGAGATCGATCGAGCGCGCCACTTCACCGCTCCATGATTCGCCGTCCGAGAGCAGCACGAACAACTTCGCATTGGGCGAGGGGCCATGGAGTTCGCGGTCCTTCGCCAGCAGGCGCAGGCCCCAGGCAATGCCCTGCTCGAGGTTGGTGTCCCAGGTCGTGTCCTCTTCCAGCCGAAACGGCGGACGGCCGCTCAGGTGATCGAGGAAGAAGAACACGGTGTTGGGATCGCGCGTCAGGCGGATCTGCGGCGTGGCGATGTGCGCAAACACTGTCAGCGCGACGCGATCATCGTTCCAGCTGAGGGAGTCGCCCAGCAGGCGCACAAAGGCCATGGCCCGCTGCCATCGATTTCCCGGGACGTCGGCGACGTGCATCGAGGCCGAACCATCCTGCAGGATCACCAGATCGACACCCGCGCGGCCGACGCCCGTCGTCACGCCCTGCGGACGGGCGATCGCGACGATGACTGCGGCCGTAGCGAGAATCAGGCACAGCCAGAACGGCAGGTCGCCCGCGAGGCCGAACCGCTCGCGAACCGGAACCGAGCGATGCTCGCGCAGCCGGCGCAGGTCCAGCCACCGGCGCACCAGGCGAACGACCCACGCGACCAGCAGCACGGCCGGCGCGGCCAGCAGCCACAGGAAGTGGGGCGCGCCGAATTGCAGTCCCTCGGCCAACTACAGCCCTCTCCTACTCGACGCCATTCGCGGCTGTGGTCATCTGCGGCCTAGCCTTTGCGCTCAATCCTGCCGCCCGGCGTGGCCTCGGGCTGCGCTTCGCGGTCGCCGTATTCCATGGGCGCAATCACCTGGAACTCTTCGGTCTTGGCATCGGGCGGCGGCCCACCGGGAACGCCGTGAATGGTGTTGCCGTCGGGCAGGTCGCCCGGACGCGGCCGAATCGCCGCCACCGGTGCCGCCGCGGTCTTGCCGGGCACTCGCGAAGCCATCTGATCGCGAACCCGCGACACATACTCGTAGTTGTAGGCCGCCTGCACGTGACGCGGCGACGCCTTCAACACCTCGGCATACGCCTGGAGCACGCCGTCGAGACGCTGCACCTGCTCCTGCTGGGACGCGGCGGGTCCGCGCCGGCTGGCCCGGAACGCCGCGTTCGCCTTCGTCCACAGCACTTCTGCGTCCACCTCCTCGGTGCGTTCATCGATCACATCATCGTAGCTGCCGATCCAGTAGGCCACCCTGGCGCGAATGCGGCGAATGTCGTCCGACAGGCTGCCGGCCTCACCGGGCAGGTAATCGGAAAGCGATGCCGACGGCGCCAGGGCGTCGTCGATCTGAAACTGCAGCGTGGCCATGTGCTGCCGGGCATCGGCCACCCGCGCGGCCAGGCGCGCTTCGGACCACGACAGCCAGGCCGCGGTAAACAGGACGCCGGCGATCAGCATGCGGACGAGGACGGTTCGATTGATCATGGCAATTTTCCAAACCACGGGGTCGTGAGCTTCAGCCCGGCGGCAGCGGTCCACAGGACGGCGGCGGCCAGGGCGAACAAGCTATAGCGGGCCTGCTGGCTGGTGTACTGGCGGGTTTCGATCGTACCGGCCGCTTCGCGGTCGATGTCTTCCACGGCGGCGATCAGGGTCGCCTCGTTCTTCGCCACGTAGTAGCGGCCGCCGGTGCGCTCGACTGCGGCCTGCCACTTCGCGTCGGGAATGCCTTCGCCGAACTCCTTGTTGTAATTGGTGCGCACGAAGAACAGCGGGATGTTGTTGTCGACAGCGCTCTTCAGGATGTCGTCGAGGCTGCGGCCCTGCACGATCGAGGTGGTGTCCTCGCCGTCGGTGAAGATCACCATCAGGTTGCCCGACGCCTCGAGGAAGTTGAAGGCCTTGAAGATCTCGATGCTTTCTTCCAGCGCGCTGGCAATCACGGTGCCCGATTCCGGAAACTGCGAGAACTCGACCGGGTCGCTGATCAGCGACATGCTCAGCAGCAGGTTGTCGTAGTCGCTCGTAAACGGCGTGATCACATAGGCGCGGCTGCCAAACTCGACGAGCGCCATCAGGTCGCGGCGGCGGCCCTGGCGCCGCAACTGGACGAAACGCTCGGCGGCGGCAATGGTGGTGAAGAAGGCGGGCTGGACGTCGCTGCGTGTGTTCAGGGTCGCGGCGGTGAACGAGGTCTGCATGCTGTCGGACGCATCGATCATCAGGGCAATGCGGCGACCGGGGTAGGTCACGTTCTCCACCACGAGCGACGAATACGGATCGGCCAGCGCGAGCAGGGCAAACGGCAGCGCGGCGACACCGAGGACTACCGGAAGGTGCCTCGTCCAGGCGAGTCGAGACTCCGGCCAGGCCCGGAGCAGCGCCGGCAAGACCACCTGGCCGCGGCCCGGCTGGCGGCCCCTGGCGGCCCGGATCAACAACAGCAACACCGCGATGCCGACCACCGCCATCAGGGCCAGGCGGCCGGTATCGCGACGCCAGAACTGCAGGCCGGCGAAGTCGAACACCGCCCACTCGGCGGCCACCGCCCGGGCGACGGCGGTCAGCGCTGCGACCACCACGTCTTCCACATATTGCGCTCGCTCTGCACTTGGCCGGCGACTTCGGTCGCGTGCCGCGCCGCCTCGTTCAGGACGGCCGCGTCACGAACCGGCACCTGGCAGTACGACGCGGCGGTCAGGACCGCCAGCGCCGACTGCAGACCTTCCAGTTGATGGCGATGCGACATCGACACTTCGTCCGCCAGTTGCGACCCGGCCAGGGCGACGTCGGTGGCGGTCACGGCGCTCGAGACCGCCGCGCTCACGCCATTGAGCCGTCCATGCCTCACGGCCAGCCGGCCTTCAGGCGCTGCGGCGCCCGCCGCCAGTTCCTTCTCGCTGATGGGATGACGGATCGCCAGCGACGCGACGACGCGAACCGCCGCCAGTGCGCGGGCAACGAGGGCATCGGTCCAGCCATCGGCGGCAGCGGCCGACTGGACGTCGGTCAACTCCCGGGCCGCACGCGCGGCCACGGCGCGTGCGGGCAGGCGGTTGGCAGCCGCCGGACCGGCGGCGCGGCCACCGCGCGCCAGCGGCACCAGCGCCAGCACCGCGACCACGACGCCAATCGCCGCCAGCGCAACGGCCAGAAGCTCGAAGACGCTGCCGCGGAAGCGGAGCGCCTCCACCGCGCCCAGGCTCGCGTCGGAACCGTCACGGATATCGGCGGCGTCGGCCGGCACCAGCGACAGCACCTTGATCGGCAGGGCCGGCATCAGGTAGGTGAGGTCGCGGCCCTCGAGTGCCGCCGCCGCACCGACGCGGCTGTGCACCCGATACGGAATCGACAAGGCCGGAACGTTGACGTCGCGGCCAATCGCGTCCGGGCTGATCAACCGCAGCTGGTAGTGGTACTGGAAGAACCGCCGCTGCTGGCGGTGGACGTCGGCGGGATGCGAGCCGCCGAGAATTTCGAACGGCGCCATCTGGATCGACGCCACGCCGAGCCGCGATTGGTCGGCCACGACCTGCATCGACGGGGTCTCGATCACGGCGCAGGTCAGCACCACGGTGAAGGCTTCGCCAATGGTGATGGCTCCGGCGCTCGACTGCCACCAGCAGCGGATCGGATCGACCCCGGCCGGCGCCTCGCTCTGCACCGATGTCGCGAGCGCCTTCAGGCGGACCTCACCGCTCAGGGTCAACGCCGCCACGAACAGCAGCACGGTTCTCATGGCACCGGCACCTGGTCGATGACGTCGTTGATCACGGCCTCGGCCGTCAGCCCGTGGGCCGCGGCGTGCGGCCCGAGCCAGATGCGATGGCTGAGCACGAACGGCGCGAGTTCCTGGATGTCTTCGGGATAGACCTCGGCGCGGCGGTGCTGCAAGAGCGCCCACACCTTGGCGAGGCGGCTCCAGCAGATGATGGCGCGCGGCGACGCGCCCAGGTCCACGCCGCGCTCCACCAGTTCCGACACCGAATGGTGCCGCCAGTCGGTGTCCTCGCTGTACGGACGGGTCGCGGCCACCAGGCGCTGGATGTACTTGCCCAGCCGGTCGTGCAGGAACACCCCCTGGCTGATCACGCTGCGCAGCTGGACGATTCGGTCCTTGGCCAGCAACGGGTTGAGCCGCACCTGCTTGAAGTCGAAGTGGACCAGCTTTTCCTCTTCCTCAGGCGGCAGGTAACCGATATTCACCATGGCCGCGAACCGATCGGTGGCCGCTTCCGAGAGCGGGAACGTGCCCTGCCCCAGTTCGACCGGGTTCATGGTGGCAATCGCGAAGCTGAAGGCCGGCAACTCGTAGGTGGACTTGCCCACCGTAATCGTGCGGTCCTGCAAGGCCTCGAGGAATGCGCTTTGCGACTTGAGCGGGATGCGGTTGATCTCGTCGAGCAGGATCACCTCGGCCGACGCCATCGGACCGAACTCGGTCACCAGCTCGCCGGTGGACGGGTTGATCATCTGGAACCCGACCACCTCGGTCGGCTGCAGGTCGGCGCGGCCCTGGATGCGGGCGAACCTGGCATCGCTGATCGCCGACAGGATCACGCCGAAGAAGGTCTTGCCGACGCCGGGCACGCCGCGCAGCAACAGGTTGCCGGCATTGACCTGCCGCTCGCTGCGCTTGTCGTAGGTGGTCGGAATCTCCGACAGCAGGACGACATTGGCCACCGCCTTGGCGGTGTCGTAGCCCACCAGCGCCTTGCTGCCTTCGGTGATGACCGCGACGTGAAAGTCGATCGCCTCCTGAAGCTCGGCGTTCACTAGTGCCCCGACTGAATCTGCCTGGCGACCTTCTCGACGTCGGCCATCACGCGCAGCAGGTTGCCGCTCCAGATCTTGCCGATCTGCTCTTCGGTGTAGCCGCGGCGAACCAGCTCCAGCGTGACGTTGAACGTTTCCTCGGCGCCGTTCCAGCCGGTCACGCCGCCGCCGCCATCGAAATCCGACGAGATGCCGACGTGGTCGAGGCCGATCTTCTTCACCAGGTAGTCGATGTGGTTGACGAAGTCGGCGACCGTCGCCCGGGGATCGCCCGGCGTCTTAGTGTCGATCTCGGCCATCCGGGCCGCGTACTGCGTCCGCTGCTCAGGGGTCAGACGGTTCATGGCGCCGCCACCGCCTTGGCCGGGCGCCGGCAGTCCGAACTCCTTGCGCAGCGCGGCGATCGCCGCCGTGCGCTCGGCTGAATCCGGCTTGTTGATCTTCACGTAGCTGGCAAACGCGACCGTCTGCACGACGCCGCCGTTCTTCTTCAGCGCCAGCAGCTGCTCATCGTCCAGGTTGCGGCTGTGGTCGGCCAGCGCCCGCGCCGCCGAGTGCGAGGCAATCACCGGTGCCTTCGACAGCGCCATGGCCTGCATGTTGGCGGCCTTCGACGGGTGCGACAGGTCGACCATGATGCCCCACTTGTTCATCTCGGCAATCGCCTGCTTGCCGAGCTCGCTCAGGCCGTGGTGCAGCCACTTGCCGTCGCGTTCACCGGTGTTCGAATCGGCCAACTGGCTGTGGCCGTTGTGCGCGAGCGACATGTAGCGGCCGCCACGATCGTGGAACTCCTTCACGCGGGAGATGTCGGTGCCGAGCGAATACGCGTTCTCGATGCCGATCAGCGCCACCTTCTTGCCCGATTTCGCGATCCGCGGCACGTCGGCGGCGGTCAGCGCCAGCTCGATCTGCCCGGGCGCGAGCTCCCTGGTCAGGTGGTGCACGGCGTCGAATTTCGCCACCGCCTGCTGGTAGGCGCCGTCGTAGCCCTCGGGCGTGAGCGGCCCCTGGCCGACATAGACGATGAAGAAGGCGACATCGAGACCGCCTTCGACCATCTTCGGCAGGTTGACCTGCGTCTCGAGCCGCTGCGTGTAATTCACCTGGCGCGTGAAGTTGCTCGGATTGATGTCGGCGTGGGTATCAAGCGTGATCACCCGCTCGTGAATGGCCTTGGCCTTCGCCACCAGCGTGGCGTCGGCACCAGCCTGGGCCTGGGGTCGCGGGTCGGCCAGGGTCACGAACAGAAACAGGGCGGCGGCAAGCGGGATAAGGCGGGGCATGGGCTCTCCTGAGGCGGAGATCCTACCATCCCGGCGGAAACTGGGGGCGGATTAGCGGCAGATGGTTGAGACTCGGGCACGAGCCATGGGCCGGCCTCGGCACCCATGGCCGGCCGGGGTGCTGCGGGGCGCAGTCCATGGTGCCAGGGGCTGCCGACGGCACGGCGGTACTGACCGCGTGCGCATCACGTGCTAGAAGCTGGCGAGGGCCTGGTCTTCCGAGTCGTAGGTGTCGAAGACCGTCAGCAGCTTGGTGATGGTCAACAGGTCGGTGATGCGGCTGGTCAGGTTGGCCAGCTTCACCGCCCCGTTGGCCTTGCGGGCGGCCATCGAGCAGCGCACCAGTTCGCCGAGGCCGCCACTGTCCATGTAGTTGACGCCGGCCAGGTTGAGAAGCACCTTGGTCTGGCCCTGGAACACGACGCTGGCCACCTTGTCGCGCAGCAGCGCGGCGCCATCGTCGATGGTCAGCTTGCCCTGGAGGTCGAGAACCGTGATGTCGCCGATCGTGCGCTCGTTGATTTGCATGCGGAATCCCCTAACGGCCCGGACGCACCCGGGCGATGGTGAGACGATTCCGCGATTGCTCGGGGGGCGGCGTCTCGCACCGGGAGTTTACCCCATCCCGACGCGTCCCGGCGTGGTTGCAACATGGCGGCCTCAATAGGGCACTTCGATCAGGCGGTCGCCGCCGCTGCGCATGTCGCTCTCGAGCAGCGCCCGCAGGGCCCTGGCGACCGGGCCGGGCCGGCCGTCGCCAATCCTGGCGCCGTCCCATTCCACGATCGACGCCACCTTGATCGAGCTGCCAATCAGCATCATCTCGCGGGCGGCCCGGGCGCGGGCCGCGGGAATGTCGCAGACCTCGACGCCGGCCAGCTGTCCGGCCGTGACCAGCGCCGGCGCCAGCTCGAGCAGTCGCAGCGAGGTGCAGCCCGACAGGATGTGATCGAACTTCGGATGGCGGAAGACCCCGTCGTCGGTCACGAACGCCACGTTCATGTTCGAGCTCTCGCCGACGTTGCCAGCCCCATCCAGGAAGACGCCGTTATCGAGTCCCGCCTTCTTCGCTTCCATCTGCATCAAGACGTTGGGCAGGTAGTTGGTGCTCTTCGTGATGGCATAGAGCGGCGGCTTGATCGGCAGCGTGGTCGTCATCACCTTCAGGCCCTCGGTGGACCAGCGCTCGGGATACGACAACCCGGCGAAAATCATGACGAAGAAGCCGGGCTCGGCGCCAGCCGCCGGACTGAGCTCGAGGCTGCCGGGACCCGACGACAGCCAGTAGCGGATGGCGCCCTCGCGCTGTCCGCTGAGCGCCGTCGTCCGGATGATGATGTCGCGCATCTGTTCGCGACTGGCGGGCAGCGCCAGGTTCGAGCGCTCCGCCGAGCGGATGAAACGATCGAGGTGCGCGTCGAGGTCGTAAATCTTCCCGTTGACGATGCTCGCCGTGTCGAAGATGCCGTGACCGCGATGCACCATGTGATCATCGAACGGGATCACCATCAGTGCCGGATCGGTCACGACGCCATCAAGCTGGCTCGAATAGAACGCCCAGTACTTGACCGGCTGTTTCTCGCGCAAGGCGCGCAATCCGGCCAGGATGGCATCGGTATTCAGGAGGCGAAGCGGGGTAGTGGCTGGCATCGACCGCCCACTGTAGCACGTGGCAATTCGTCCCTCGTGAGGGGTATACTCGCGTGGCGGCTTCGGCCCTTCGGAGCTCTTGGAAGGTGATTATGCATATGACACGCGCGTTCCCGCTGCTGTCCTGTTCGGTCCTCCTGGCCACGGCCCTGTTCGCGCCGTTGGCCGGTCAACAGCCTGATGCACCGGATGCCGTCGGCAACCAGGTGCTGGTGCAGTTCTCGGCTGATTCCACGCCAGCCGAACGCGCGGCAGCGCGCCGCCGCATCGGTGCGGCGCGCGAGGAAGTCGTGGTGGCGGCGAGCCGTCGCGACGACGGCAAGGGTGACCTCGAACTGCTCCGGCTGCCGCCCGGGCTGGCGGTCGCGGCGGCAATTCGCGGCCTCGCCGGCGATCCCGCGGTGGAGTTCGCCGAGCCCAACTGGATCTACCAGCACCACGCCACGGCTACCGACCCGTACTTCACCAACGGTTCGCTCTGGGGGATGTACGGCGATGCCTCCTCGCCCGCCAACCAGTTTGGCAGCCAGGCGGCAGAGGCGTGGGCGGCCGGGAAGACCGGCCAGGGCGCGGTCTACGTCGGCATCATCGACGAAGGCGTCATGCGAACGCACCAGGATCTGACCGTGAACGTCTTCATCAACCCGTTCGACCAGGTTGACGGCATCGACAACGACCGCAATGGCTACGTCGACGACATCAACGGCTGGGATTTCGACGGCAACAACAATTCGACGTACGACGGCACCACGGACGATCACGGCACGCACGTCGCCGGCACGATTGGTGCGGCCGGCGGCAACGCCCTCGGCGTCGCCGGCGTGAACTGGCAGGTCACCATGATCCCGGCCAAGTTCCTGGGCCGCCGCGGCGGCACCTTGGCCAACGCGATCAAGGCGGTCGATTACCTCACCGACCTGAAGACGCGCCACGGCTTCAACCTGGTCGCGACCAACAACTCGTGGGGCGGCGGCGGCTTCTCACAGGGCCTGCTCGACGCCATCAACCGGGGCGGCAACGCCAACATCCTGTTCGTGGCGGCGGCCGGCAACGGCGGCAGTGACGGGGTCGGCGACAACAACGACACGACCGCCAGCTATCCGTCCAATTACCAGTGCATCGCCAACGGTTCGTACGACTGCGTGGTCGCCGTCGCCGCCATCACCAGCGCTGGCGCGAAGTCGGGATTCTCGAACTACGGGGCGGCCACCGTGGACATCGGCGCGCCAGGTTCGGGCATCTATTCAACGTTGCCGGGCAAGGGCAACAGCTCAACTTACGGATCTTACAGCGGCACGTCGATGGCGACGCCCCACGTCACCGGCGCCGCGGCCCTCTACGCCGCCGGGTATCCCGATGCCACGGCGGCCCAGATCCGCTCCGCGATCCTAAGCAGCGCTGTCGCCACGACTTCGCTGGCCGGGCGAACCGTGACCGGCGGCCGCCTCAACGTCAGCGGATTCTGATTCGCTCGCCTGCGACCGCACTCAAAACGCCGGAGCGGCGAATGCCGCTCCGGCGCCCCTAACGGCGCGCCACGGTAAAGGGACGCTCCACCCGCGCCACAATCGCACCCGCCGACAGCACCTCCGCGCGCGCCACGTGCGCGCCACGCGCCAGCGACACCAGCGGCACGGTCGCGCGGGCGACGGCCCATGTGGCGTCGGCCTTCGTCACCGTCGCCGGAACGGTAATCAGTTCCCGCTCGTTGGTGGCGCCCGTCACCACGATCCGCACCGCGTCGGGGAGCGCCACGCCGTTGTCGGCATGCAACTCGAGGTACGCCACGACGGCATTGCCGCTGACGGCATCGATCAGCGGATCGAGGGGGTCCTGCGGGCGCGCCGGTACGCGCGCCAGCATCAGGTCGCTGACCCGGATGCCGCCGGCTGCCGCCAGCCGGGCGGCAAACGGACGGCCGACCGAGCCTTGACGGCCCAGCGGGTCGATGGCGGCCACGCGCAGCGTGTAGTTGCCCGGCGGCACCACCGCGCTGAACGCATAGACGCCGTTGCCGGTGTCGTGGACCGCGGTGGCGGCGATTACGCCGCCGGCGTCGACCAGCACGAAACCGAGGCCGACCTGGGTCGCGGCGACAGCCTCGGCGCTGACCACCACCCGCAAATCGCGCGATGCCGGTTCGGCATACGTGTAGGTCGCGACGCGTAGCGGCAACTCGGTGGCCAGCGAGGAGGCCCTGAGCAACTGGACGAGCGCGGTGTCGCGCGACGGTGACGCCGGTGCCAGGACGAAGGCCGGCCGCGCCCGCAGCTCGCCGCCGCCGCGGGCCAGCCGCACGCGGATGCGGTGGGAACGGCCGTCGCGTTCGGCCGCGAGCGGCTCGAACGCCAGCAGGTAATAGCCGGACAACTCGCGCGCGATGCGCGCAAACGGCCGCGGGTCGTCACCGACCTGGCGGAACACGGCGCCGCGCGCCGCGCCGGCCACCCGCGCGAGGCCATCGCCGCGCACTTGCCGGTCGCGCACGCTCGTCGGCGACAGGCGGTCCTGGGCGGCCTCAAACACCGGCACCTCGAGGTGCAGCGCATAGATGGTGACGCGCGCCAGGTGCGCCTCGGCTTCCAGCCGGCCCAAGTCTACGTGCCGGGGATCAGCCACCATCCCTTCCGACAGCAAGACGATGGTCTTGGGACCCGGGACGTCCTTCAGGCTGACGACCAGCGCCTCGAGGGCACTGAGCGAAATCCGCGCCTGGATATGGGCCTGCTGGGCCAACGCGCGCGATTCCTGCTCGACCTGCTCGGGACACGCGTCACGGGCGCCGGCCCCATCGTCGGCCGCTCGCGCCAGGTTGACGTATTCGGTGAGCGCGCGGCCGCATTCGCGAAGCACCGCGTCGGCGAGCCGGGTGCGGCTGCCCTCGGCAATCTCCACCGCCTCGCTCAGCCCGAGGTTGAACTGCATGAACACCGGGTCGGCCTCGCCCACCAGGGTGGCGAGCCGGCTGCGAATCGCCAGGCGGTCGCGGGTGAATTCCAGGGAGCCGAGGCGGGCCAGTCCGGTGACGCCAATCCGATCCCCGGGGTCGAGCGAATCGATGAACCGCGAAGCGGCTTCGCGCGCGGGCCGGCCCTCGAGCCGGCGGATGTGCGCTTCGTCCACGGCGACCACCACGAGGCGCCCGGGATCCCCTTCTTGATTGGAGCTGAAATGGGCCGCGGGCAGCAGGCGGGCGCGCGAGTCGCGAGCGGCCTGGGACACAAACTGCGCGGACACGACCCGGCGGGAGCGGCCATCCACCTCGAGCGTGAAATCGTCCGGACCCAACGCGTCGAGCGGAGCACCGTCCCGTCCCAGCACGGTGGCGTCCACCGTGACGAGGTCGACTCCTGAACGGAACGTCGGCCTGCCCTGAGCGAAGTCGAAGGGCTGCTGGGCGAACGTGCCGACCAGCGGGACCAGCAGTATGCCGGCGGTGACCGACGCCATTACAACTCTTGACATCCGTGCCTCGCCGCGCCATTTTATGCGGGATCAAGCTGGTGCCAACTGCCGAATCCCGGATGCGATCACGCTGCACCCGGGGACGAGCGTGTGTTGTTGAGTGTTTGTTCTTGGAGGTGGTCGTGAAATTGCCCCGCCCGTCGTTGCGCGGAGGATTGACTGTTGCGGCTCTTGCCGTGCTGTTTCAACTTGTTGTGAGCCAGGCGGCCTGGGCACAGACCGGGACCGCCGCCCTCACCGGCGACGTGCTCGATGCCCAGAAGCAGGTGTTGCCCGGAGCCACGGTCACCGTCACTAACATTGGGACCGGCGCGGCGCAGGTCACCGTCACCGACGAACGGGGCGGGTTCAGGTTTGGTAGTGTCCAGCCCGGCGTCTACACCCTGAAGGTGGAGCTTGGCGGATTCAAGACCGCGGTCATGGATCGCCTCGAGCTCCAGGTTGACACGCAGTCGCGGCAGAGCATCACGCTCGAACTGGGCGGCGTCACCGAAACGGTCAGCGTGGTCGCGGAAGCGACGCGCCTCAACACCAGCGATGCCAGCGTCGGCAACGTGATGTCGCGCGAGCAGATCCGCAGCCTGCCGGTCGAGGCGCAGAACGTCGTGCACCTGCTCAGCCTGCAGCCGGGCGCGGTCTTCATTCCCACCTCGAATCCGGCCACGGTTGATCCGCGCTACGGCTCGGTGGGCGGGGCGCGCGCCGACCAGCAAAGCGTGACCCTCGACGGCATCGATGTCAACGACCCGCAGCTCGCCACCGCGTATACCTCGGCGATTCGCATGACCCAGGAGGCGCTCCAGGAATTCCGCGTCAGCACCTCGAACTACAACGCGGACATGGGCCGGTCGAGCGGCCCGCAGGTGTCGCTGGTCACGCGCAGCGGCACCAACCAGTACGACGGCTCCGCCTACTGGACCGGGCGCCGTACGTCCACGTCGAGCAACGAGTATTTCCTGAAGCTGTCGCAACTGGCCTCGGGAAAGCCCAGCCAGGCGCCCAAGCTGGACAAGGACATCTTCGGCGGCTCGTTCGGCGGCCCGATTCGGCGCAACAAGCTGTTCTTCTTCGGCAACGTCGAAGCGTTGAAAGAGCAGAGTGAGGCGCCGGTCCTGCGCAATGTGCCCTCGAACTCGATGCGCGACGGCGTGCTCATGTATCGCTGCGCGGTCGCCGCGCTGTGCCCGGGCGGCACCGTGCGCGGCGTGACCGGCAACCACACGGTGGAGGCCGGCTTTTATGGCATGACCCCGGCCGAGATCGCGGCGATCGATCCGCTCGGCCTCGGCCCGAGTGCCGCGGCACTGGAATATTTCCGCAAGTACCCGGCGCCCAACGACCCTGGCCGCGACGGCCGCAACCTGATGGACTACCGCTTTGCCGCGCCGATCGAGAACGAGTTCCTGAATCTCATCAGCCGCGTGGACTACAAGATGGCTGACAACCACAGCTTCTTCGGCCGCTTCGGCAAGCAGGACGACACCATCAACACCGCGCCGCAGTTCGAGGGGCTGGATCCGCTCCGCCAGCGCCTGTTCAACAACTACGGCGGCGCGATCGGCTACGACTCAGTGCTGTCGCCGACGCTGACCAACAGCTTCCGCTACGGGTTCACCAAGATCGACGAGAACAACGCCGGCCTGACCAAGGCCAACTACGTAAACTTCCGGTTCATTTCCCCGTACGAGGGCTTTGGCTCGTCGTTCACCGATACCCGGGAGACCCCGACGCAGAACTTCGTCAACGACCTGTCGTGGTTCAAGGGCCGTCACACCATGAAGGTCGGCACCAACATCCGCTTCACGCGCGTGCCGAAAGAGCGCTTCCAGTCGTCGTACCTGAGCGCCACGGTCAACCCGTCGTGGGTCGCGGGCATCGGCCGCCGTAACATGCCGGGCAGCGCCTTTTGCACCGTACCTGGCTGCAGCCTGCCGGCGGTCGCCACCGCCTTCCAGGCCGGCTATGCCGACGCGTGGCTCAATATCCTCGGCGTGCTTTCACAATCGACACAGCGCGCCAACTACAACAAGGACGGCACGCCGCAGGCGCCGGGCAGCGCGGTGGCGAGGGAAATCGCCTCGGACGAATTCGAGTTCTACCTGCAGGATGCCTGGCAGATTCGCTCGAACCTGACGTTGACGGCGGGCCTGCGCTACAGCGTCTACTCGCCGCCGTACGAGACCAACGGCCTGCAAGTTGCGCCCACCGTGAGCATGGGCGAGTGGTTCGATACGCGCGCCGCCAATGCGCTCAAAGGCATCCCCTCCAACGCCAGCCAGATCATCACCTTCGACCTGGCCGGGCCCAAGAACGGCAAGAAGGGCTTCTACGACTGGGACAAGAACAACCTCGCGCCGCGCGTCGCGCTGGCCTGGACGCCGACCGAACGCCTGGTGGTCCGCGGCGGCTACTCGAAGGTGTTCGACCGCGTCGGCGTCGGCCTCGCCACCAACTTTGACGAGGGCTTCGCCTACGGCATGTCGACGCAGATCAGCAGCCCGTTCGGCCTCGCCTACGAAACCAACCCGGAGGCCCGTTTCCGCGGCGTCGGCCAGATGCCGTCGACGATGCCGGCGCCCCCGGCCGGCGGGTTCCCGCAAACGCCGCCGATTCGCGCTGGCATCATCACGACCAGCATCGACGACACGCTGGTGACCCCGTCGGCCCACATGGGCAGCGCGACGATCGGCTTAGACCTCGGCCGCAACTACACGGTCGAGGCGGGCTATGTCGGCCGCTTTGGCCGCGACCTGCTGGTGCGCCGCGACCTGGCCATGCCGCTCAACCTGGTGGATCCGGCGTCGGGCAGCGACTACTTCACCGCGGCGCAGCAGATTATCCGGGCGGCGCAGTCGGCCGGCATCACCGGGAGTTCGCCGGCCTCGGCATACGCGGGCCTGCCCGCGGTCGCCTATTGGCAGAACATCTTCCCGGCGGCCGCCGGCGGCGGCCTCACCGCTACGCAGGCCATCACCCGGGCCTTCATGCAAAACGGTCCCGACTGGATCACCGCGCTGTACGACATGGACACGTCGTGCAGCCCGGCCTGCAGCAAGTTCGGCCCCTACGCGTACTTCGCCGAACAGTACGACTCGCTGGCGGCGATTAGCTCCATCGGCCGGTCCAACTACAACGGCCTCAACCTGACGCTGCGGCGGCGCTTCGCCGATGGCGTGCAGTTCGACATCAACTACACGCTGGCGAAGTCCGAAGACATGGGCTCGCAGGTCGAGCGCGGCAGCGCGTTCGGCAACTTCAGCAACGGCGGCAACTCGGGGTTCCTGGTCAACTCGTTCGATCCGGAACTGAACTACGGCACGTCCGACTTCGACGTGCGCCACCAGGTCAACGCCAACTGGCTGGCGGAGCTGCCCTTCGGGCAGGGCAAGCGCTTCGGCGGCGGGGTCAGCAACCTCGTCAACCAGTTCATCGGCGACTGGTCGGTCGCCGGCCTCGTGCGCTGGACCAGCGGCTTCCCCTTCAACGTCGCCAACTGCCGCTCGTGCTGGGCCACCAACTGGAACCTGCAGGGCAATGCGATGCTCGTCGATCCCAACCGCCTGCCGGAAACGGAAACCACGCTGAACAAAGTCGACAACCGGCCCAGCCCGTTTGCCGATCCGGTGGCGGCCCTGGCCATGTTCCGGCGCGCGCTGCCGGGCGAAGTCGGCCTGCGCAACGTGTTGCGCGGCGACGGCTACTTCAACATCGACCTGAGCCTGAGCAAGGCGTTCGCGGTCGGCATCGCCGACCACCGGCTGCGCTTCCGCTGGGACGTGTTCAACGCCACCAATACGCCGAAGTTCGACGTCGGCCAGTTGACCAACACGCCGGACACCCCCGGCTTCGGCCGCTATAACGGCACGCTCGCGACCTGCGACGCGCAGGCCGGACGCTGCATGCAGTTCGCGCTGCGCTACGAATTCTAGGGAGGGTTCGGGGACCAGGGGCAACCCTGGTCCCCGGTCTATCTGCGCCTCAGGACGTGTCCCGGCCGCAGGCCGGTGGCGCGCTCCGCACTCCACACCGGCACGCCGTTCACCACCACCGTATGAATCCCGCGCGCGAGCAGGCGCGGGCTCTCGAAGGTTGACTGGTCCAGCACCGTGGCCGGATCGAACAACACCAGGTCGGCTTTCATTCCCACCGCAATCGCACCGCGATCCTTCAGGCCCAGCCGCGCCGCCGGCATCGCGGTCATCTTGCGGACGGCGTCGGGCAGCGTCAACCACTTCTCATCGCGGACAAAACGTCCGAGCACGCGCGGAAAGGTGCCGGCGCCCCGGGGGTGGTTATTGGCAATGCCGCCGTCGCTCGCCACCATCGCCCACGGCTGCGTCAGGAACGCCTGCATGTCGGCGGCAAGCATGGTGTGCCCGATCATCCCGGCGCCTTCGTCCTTGACGATGCGGATGTAGAGGTCCACTTCGCTCACGCCCTCGGTGCGGGCAATCTCGTCGAGCCGCCGGCCGGCGTAGTGCGGAAACATCGGCAGGCGTGTGATCTGCACATTGCGGCCACCGCCGATGTCGTCGAGCGCCTCTTTCACGCTCGCCGGGTCGGTCCATTGCTTGCTGGGCACCAGCACCTTGATGTTGGATTGCCACGCGAGGTAGGGATAAACGTCGGCCGTCACGTCCACCCCGCGTTGGCGCGCCGCCTCGACCAGCGCCACCACGTCCGGAGCCTTGTTCCAGACGTCGACCGTCCCCAGCTTCAGGTGCGTGAGCTGCACCGGCAGCTTGGCCTTTTCGCCAATGGCAATCGCTTCGCGAATGGCCTCGAGCGAACGGTCGGCCTCGTCGCGAATGTGCGAGATGTAGAAACCGCCATGCCGCGCGGCCACCCGTGCCAGCGACACCACCTCTTCGGTCGAGGCGTAGCTGCCGACCTCGTACTCAAGGCCGGACGACAGGCCCATGGCGCCGTCTCGCATTTCCTGGTCGAGCAGCGCTTCCATCTGCGCGACCTCGGCCAGGGTGGCGGGCCGCCGGAAGTCGTCGCCCATCACCCGCCGGCGAATGGTGGCGTGGCCCGCGAGCACCGCAACATTGATGGCGGCCGGGTTGGCCCGGCGCCTCGCCAGGTAGTCGCTCACCGGGAACGGCGCGCTGCCATCCTGGCCGACGAGCGCCGTGGTGATGCCCTGCGACACCTGGGTGACGGCGTCGGGCTCGGTGTCGAGGCCCTCGGTGGAATGGTTATGGGCATCGATGAAGCCGGGCGCGAGCACCAGGCCGGTGCCGTCGATGACGCGATCGCCGTCGCGCGGCCGAAGGTCCCCCACCTCGGTGATCACGCCGCCCACGGCACGCACGTTCACCCGCCGCAGCGGGCCGCCGCTGCCATCGGCGACCTGGGCCCCGGTGACCGCCAGCGCCTCGCCCTGGGCCGCCGGCGCGGCCGGCATCCGCAGCGCCAGCAGCAGCGCCCCCACCAGAACCGCGTACTTCACTGGCGCGCCCGCACCGACGGACCATACAGCACGCGTCCCGGGCGGGCCGCCGTCATCGTGCCGCCCTCGAACGCGACCTCGCCGTTGACGATGACGAGGCTCACGCCCTCGGCATAGCTGTGCGGCTTTTCGAACGTGGCGGTATCGCGTACGGTGGCGGGGTCGAACACCGCGATGTCGGCCTTCAGACCCTGCCGCAGCACGCCGCGATCGCTCAGCCCCAGCCGCTGCGCGGGAAAGGCCGACATCTTCTGGACCGCCACTTCAAGCGGCAACAGCTTCTTGTCGCGCACGTACATGCCGAGGACCCTGGCAAACGTGCCGTAGCTGCGCGGGTGCGGCACGTTGCGGCCAAACACCGGCACCTCGCCGTCGGAACCGACCATGGTGGCCGGGTGGACGAGAATGCGCTCCAGGTCTTCCTCACCGATCGCGTGGAAGATGCCGCCACAGCCGCCCTGCTCGACAATCCACATCGCGGTCTCGGCCGCGTTCTCGAGGGTCACCGCCAGGCCGCGGCCCTGGGTAATCTGGGCCAGGTTCTGGCCGGCCAGCTTCGGGTCGAACTGGCAGGCCGACACCGACACGTTCTTCGGGTCGCCGCCGCCGCGTTCGTCGCGGATGATCGCGGTGCTCTCAGCCTTGATCTTCGCCCGCGTTGCGGGATCCTTCAGGCGCTTGAGCGTCGGCTCGCGGCCGCCCTCCTGCGCCCACGCCGGCAGCAAGGCGGCGCCGATGCTGGTGGCCGACGCGGTGTAGGGATACTGGTCGATGGTCGCGTCCACGCCGCGGGCCCGGGCCTCGTCTACCATGCGCAAGGTCTCGACCGAACCGCCCCAGTACTTCTTGCCGACTACCTTGTGATGGGTGATCTGCGTGGGCAGGCCGCCCTTCTCGCCGATCGCGATGGTCTCGCGCACGCTGTCGGTCAGGCCCCGCGCCTCGTCGCGCATGTGCGAGATATAAATGCCGCCCATGCGCCCGGCCACCCGGGCCAGTTCGATCACCTCTTCGGTCGGGGTGAAGTTGCCGGGCACGTAGAACAGCCCGGAACTGAGGCCGAGCGCGCCGTCCGCCATGCCCTGGGTGACGAGCGCGCGCATCTGGTCGAGCTCGGCGCGCGTCGCCGGCCGATCGACCTCGCCCATCACTTCGCTGCGCACCGTCCCCTGGCCGATGAACATCGCAAAGTTGGGCGTGATGCGCGTGGCCTGGACCTTGGCCAGGAACGCCGCGATCGGCAGCGGCGAGCTGCCATCCGGCCCCTCGATCAGGGTCGTCACGCCCTGGCGCACGTAGTTGTCGGCGCCCGGCACCTCGAAGATCCCGCGGCGCGCGTGCGTATGGATGTCGATGAAACCCGGGGCCACCACCAGGCCCTTGAGGTCGATGACGCGGCCGGCCGGTTCGGTGATGGCCGGCGCGATGCGAACAATCGTATCGCCCTTGATCGCCAGGTCGGCCTGGTACCACGGGCTGGCAGTGCCATCGATGATGCGCCCGTTGCGCAACACCAGGTCGTAGGCCGGCGCCTGGCCGGACGTCATCACGGGAACCAGCAGCAGGAGCAGCAAAAGTCGTCGCATGGCGCGACTATAGCCTCACCGGATGCAACATGCATAATGTCGTTATGACGCCCGGTGACGGTAACGAAAGGACCGACATGACGCCAGTGCGCTCCCTCTCCGCCGTGCTCGTTATCCCGGCGCGGGCGCAGTCGCCGGCCTGGCGCCTCACCGCCACGGCGCACTCGTGGAGCCACCAGGGCACCAACGGCTTCACCTCGAAGTGGCAGGCGGCGGGCAAGTACGCCCACGCGCCCATGGGCTCGTGCCGATCATGGGGGGCGCGGTGACGATCTGGGTGATCGCCGAGTCCAGTCCGCTCGCGAAGACAGTGGCCACCGTGTGGTTCACCATCGGCCTTGCCATCCTGGCCATGAAGCGTCGATAACAGCCGGGCAAAAAAAGAAGGCCGCGGGGCGCCCCGCGGCCTAATGCGTTCACGTTGGAGGTTGAGCGAGTTCTGTCGAGCTAGTGCGCGCGCGCCACTCCGGGCACGCCGACGGTATCGAACGCCCCTTCGGGCACGGCGGACGGCGCCTCGACCAGGCACCACGCCTCTTGATCGTTCAGAATCTCGGCCGCCAGCTGCGTGTGCAGGGCATGGCCCGCGCGATGCGCCACGACATGGCCGACAATCGGCCGGCCCACCAGGGCCAGGTCGCCGACGACGTCGAGAATCGTGTGA
>SXGQ01146550.1_pt1 | contig 21382 bp, 29 predicted proteins | sample 3178371 | NCBI WGS metagenome assembly SXGQ01 (sample SAMN11356859, study PRJNA531348) | freshwater metagenome | isolation source: freshwater sample F1-20 | place: China: Fuxian Lake, Yuxi | collected 2017-12-25 | reverse complement strand
TGAGCGCAAGGGGTGGGACTATCGCGTGATTGCTACGTTGGTCAAACACCCTCAAGTGTTTGATTCATTCCTCGACTATGAGCCAGAGGGTAAGTATGCAGGCAAGTCGCTAGCCAAGGACAACCCACTCATCTACAACCCACGTGAGATGCAGGATGCCTACGCATCACCACGCTCGTTTGAGACAGCGTCTGACATTGTCAAGACACTTGATGATGTGGGCATGAACCTCGTACGTGCTCAACTGTGGGGTGCTATCGGCCCATTCGCAGAGAACATCTGCACAACCATACGCCTTGGCAACACGTTGCCAGACTACAGTCTCATCATGCGCGACCCTGCCAACGCACCACTCGTCAACGATCCCGTGACACAGATGATTCAGGTGCAGCAGTTTGTGTCATTCGTTAACACACGCGAGGAAGCAGAAGCCTCGACCATCTACGTGCAGCGTATGCGCGAGGAGATGTGCCAGTTGTACGTGCAGCAGATCAGCACATCGACCAAGGTCAACACGTTCGTCACCGTCGAGGCATTCAGAGAATTGCTTCGACTCAATAGGAAGTTCTTGGACTTGAACTAACCCGTAGTACCCACAACCACAAGGAGAAATACCATGACACGCTATAACATCGACACTTGCTCCATGCTCGTTGAGTTCAACGCTTCCGTGTGGACAGCACGTAAGCTGGACAAGAAAACCACCGACGAGGTGGTCACATCCAAGAACGCTGCCGCTAAGGATGCGGCTCGCGTCAACAAGCACCTGCTTGCAGGGCGCAACGAGCTGGACGTGATCAACACTTACGTTGGCAGCGTACGCACATACGTGTACGAGAACACCATGCCGTGGTCAGACAGCGGCATCAGGTTGCTGCCGACTGCGAGCTTCCTCACGTTCAGTCAACGCATGGCAGACAGTGAACAGACGTTCTTCTCGTACGTGGAGGACTTTATCCGCGTGTACCCCTCGCTCATCACAGCACAGGCAATGGCGCTTGGCGATATGTTCAGACGCGATGACTACCCTGACGTGGACACTATTGCGCACAAGTTCGCTTTCCGTGTGAACTTCATGCCTGTGCCTCGTGCGGGTGACTTCCGTATTGACGTGGGCAATGACGCTCAGAAAGAACTTCAGGAGAAGTTAGCCAAGCTCGCTGACGAGCGTGTGGAGGCTGCGATGGCTGACGTACGTGAGCGACTCAAGACGCACCTCATGCGTATGCAGGACAGGCTGGGGTATGACGATGTGGACGGTGATCGCAAGACTCGTAAGTTCCACGACTCACTCGTCACGGGTGCGCTGGAGCTGTGTGACATGGTCAAGCACCTCAACATCATCAACGACATAACACTCGACCAAGCGCGTGTAGGACTCATGCAAGCCCTGCAAGGGGTGGATGCCAAGGAGTTACGTACTAACGAGGCTGTACGTGATGACGTGCGCAAGAACGTGGACGCGCTGCTCAATAAGTTTGACTTTTAATTAACGGGGACACATGTCCCCATTTCAAGGAGAGAACTATGTATAACGACATGACACCACACGAGCGGGTGACCGCTGTAGGCATCGACCTCACACGTAACGCGTTGTTCGCTCAGCTTAGCGGCGTGGCGATGGTGGGCAGAATCGAGATCACTGACCGTCTGCCCACGGCTGCGACCAATGGTCGTGATGAGTATTACAACCCTGACTTTGTGCTCGCACAGAACCGCAAGCAGTTGCGCTATGTCCGCATCCACGAGAACTTACACAAGATGCTCAAGCATTGCGTCGAGTACAAAGATGTTTGCAAGCGTTACCCCAAGCTGTCCAACGTGGCGATGGATCACGTCATCAACCTCATCATCGAGGAGATTGATCCTAACTTCACGTGGGTCGAGCGTCCCACCGTACCACCATGCGTTGATGCCAAGTACAAGGGGTGGGGTTTTCTGCGTGTGCTGCGTGACCTCATCGAGGAGGGTGATGAGGAGGGCGGAGAGGGTGGTTTCGATGATCACTTGTTCGACGAGCTTGATGACGATGAGATGGAGGAGACAGGCCGACGAGTCGATGAGGCAGGACGGCAGGGCAAGATACTTGCTGAGAAGCTCGCGGGTAACGGCAAGGGGGGCGGACGGCTTGACCTCAACGCTACAAAACGTACTACCGAGTGGCGTCAGCATCTGCGCGAGTTCTTCGACACAATCTGTAAGGGTGATGAGCACTCACGGTTCGTGCCCCCTAACAAACGTTTCGCACCACTCGGCATCCTGCTGCCCTCGCACTTCTCATACAACAAAGGCGAGATCATTATCGCCGGTGATACGTCAGGCTCGATGGGGCCGATCTATCCCATCTTGTTCGGTGAGATTGCACAGATCGCACAGACTGTTATGCCCGATGCACTGCGCGTTATCTGGTGGGACACGTCCGTGTGTGGCGAGCAGTTGTTCAAGCCTGACGAGTATCACTCGATTGCTACGCTCATGAAGCCAATGGGTGGGGGCGGTACGACACCGCAGTGTGTTGTGAAGTATATCGCTGAGAAGCAGTACAAGCCACGTGCAGTCATCTGGCTGACCGATGGCTATCTCGATGGGAACAATGCAGTCGTGCCTTGCGCTGCGTTGTGGGGCATCGTTGACAACGAGTCCTTCGTTCCTCCGCAAGGCAAAGCAATCCACATCAAGGGGAGGATGTAATCAACCAGTGTCACTTTCTTCGTGACCTTGAGTAGACATCGCGTCTACTCAACAACAACTTTTCAAGGAGAAAACTATGGGCTATCGATCAGACGTTGCGTACGTCATTAAATTCAAATCATTTGACGACCGTGAAGCGTTTGTTGCGCTTATGCTGTCTAAAAACGACCCCAACATTTATGAAGCTGTTAATGAGACTAAGCACGACTACAAAGAAGAACCGCTTATCACCTTTGAAGTAGATGATGTGAAGTGGTATCCAGACTATGCTGATGTTCAAGCGCACGAGCAGTTATATAAAGACGCGCATCAGTATTTTGAAGCTGACTACCGCTTCCTCGCTGTTGGGGAGGATGGCGCTGAGACTCTTGACGAAATGGATAACAACGGCGGGATGTATGACTACATCTACGCAGTGCACCGTGTAAACACTAACTTTGGAGAGTAATCATGGCATTTTCAGCAAACGTATGGGCCTTACCCGCAATCACATCGTACGAACAAGCCAATAAGTGGTTTGATAAAACACCTAAGCCTCCACGTTCAAAGAGGTGGAACAACCACGAGCGACCGCTCAAGAATGTATCATCATGGCAGTACAGACTTGAGCGCGGCGAAGATGACGCCTACTTTGATGTGTGCCTGTATCACACCAAGATGATCCGCTATCTCAAGCCCGATCAGCACGGCTATCGCGTTGTGTATATCCGTGGGCATGACACATTGACTTCTCGTCAGTTTATTGCACGGAACGTGGGGGGTTGTCACAGTGGACATGCAGCAAGCTTTATGGGTGAGGACGGCAAACAGTGTGTCGTACCGTTTAACCACGTCGTGCATAAGCATTACAGGCGCGATCATCCAGAGATCACGCACGGAAACGAGTTGTTCTCAGCCATGCTCACGTTTAACTCGACAGGCAAACTCGTCGTCAGTGCATCCGATCACATCCCCGTGCACAAACGTGTGGTGTCTGATGAGCTTAGACAACAACGTGCTGCGTTTCGTAAGCAGATTGAAGTCATCAAGCTCTTGGCAACGTACCGCTTGGATTCATACCGTGAAAACGCGCAGTGGGAGGCACGTAGCTCATTCAATAAATCACTGGCAACCAAAGAGATAAATAACTTACAACGTAATCTTCGCATCAGCGAACTAGAGGAGCAAACCGAGTTCATCCTCAACGAGTTGGGGCAGCTTGTTTTCGATAACGTGTACTCGGTGTATCTCAACAACAATGACCTGATATTAGGCAGTCGCTGGTCGATAGGCGGTCAGTCACTTCGCAACTCTCCGAAGGCACTTGCATCTAATATTACGGATAAGCAGTTCCTCGCTGCGTTTGAACGGGCGCTATTAAAAGCAGTACGCCTTGATGCCCCCGACACTTATGAGGCACTGCCTAAATTTGCTGAACTCCCACGTAAATTCTTTTGGTAAAAGAAAGGTAAGGAAAGATATGAAAGATATAAGTGAACATCTTATGCAAGCACATAAAGAGTTAAAGCTCGTGTATGAATACGTTAATGAGCGTCAGTATGAACAAGCATCACATCATGCAGAGAATGCGCTGTTTCATTCGCGCTGCGCGGTATTGTGGTTAAAGGAGCGGACTGATGATCCCACAGCCCCTGACCGCTAAACAAATCAAAGTACTCAAGTACGTTAAGAAGCGCGTGATACCACCAACCGTGCGAGAGATTGCATTACAAGTGCAGCTAGACAAGAGCGCTGTTTACTCTTTGTTGACTAGACTTGCACGGGCGGGGTGTGTTGAAAGTTTTTTGAAGAAAGATCCCAACAGACCCTACATCACGGCAGAGCGGCACTACAAGTTTATAACGATGGAACCTACAAAACAGGAGAAGCTATTTCAGAAAAAAGAAGATCAGATGTTTTGCAAGAAGTTTGCCAAGACAAGGGTGACCATACCCGAACCTTTTTTCAGTGACCCATTCAACATGACAGGAGCAAGAGATGCAAATCAAAACAACAAGCGAAAGCACAAACGTACTCGAAACGTTCAAAAGACAGTGGCGACTACTTAAACAACCGTACCCGTGGAAAGATCCAAAAGTTGTTGCCGAACGTCGGAGAATAGCCGCCCTTGATCGGGCAAGAATTGATCTTAGATTTGGATACCCCAACAATGTAAGTTCTAAAACTACTGAGGATTAAAAATCATGGCTACAAAGAAAGTAACAGAAAATACAATTCAAATCGTTGAGATGGAAACCCAAACGGTTACGTTCCATGTACTAGGAACTACACCAATAATCTGTAACCGTATGTCTGAGAAGGCACGGCAACAACTGCTTCTTCCTTCCGGTCGTAAGACTGCTGCTGAGAAAGCAGGATCAATGAAACACGACCCATTGACTGAGTATCGGTCTTCACCGTACCGTATGCCTCAAGGCAATCATGCGACAGAGTTATCCGTATTGGCTACGCAGTTCAAGGGTGCATTACGTAACGCGGCACTCGATATGCCTGGGGCTAAGAAGTCACAGATAGGTCGCCTGACTACGGTTGAGAACGAGCGTCTTGAGTTGTTCGGTGTACCTAAGATCTTCTCAAGCATTACTCGGTCGGCAGACATTAACAAGACCTCTGATGTACGTACTCGTGCGATTGTTCCAAAGTGGGCATGTAAGGTTGATATTACTTATGTGCGTCCGGTTCTGAACCATACAGTTATCTCTAACCTCTTCGCTACAGCAGGTATCACGATGGGCGTTGGTGATTGGAGACCTGAGAAAGGTTCGGGTAACTATGGTCGTTGGAAGATTGTTGATGCCGATGATCCTGAGTTCTTAGCAGTAATTAAGTCAGGTGGTAAGGCAGCGCAACTTGAAGCACTAGAGAACCCAGAAGCTTATGACGATGACACTGAAGAGTTGTTGTCGTGGTTCAACGCAGAGACCAAGCGTCGTGGTTTCAAGGTTGCTTAAGGAGATAAATATGGACAGAGCTGCAATAGCTAAAAGATTGGAAGAGATTGCAGCCCTCCACGGAGGGCTGCTTACACCAGACATCGTAGTGGCAGATGCTAAAGACCCATCGAGTCCTTTGCATACTTACTTTGACTGGAACCTTAGCAGTGCAGCACATAAGCACTGGATTGATACCGCACGTAATCTAATTGCTTCTGTGCGCGTGGTTGTAACCACAGAGAAAGTTGTTATCAAAGCACCTTTCTATCTGCGCGACCCAAGCAAGAAAGGCAACGAACAAGGCTACACCACACTCACCAAGGTACGTAGCGATAAAGATCTGTCGAGAGAAGTTATCAACAACGAGGTCGCACTCATTGTTGGTGCGTTACGAAGAGCAAAGAACGTAGCGCAGGCACTCGATATGGTGGATGAGATGGAAGCACTGCTCGAACAAGTCTTATTCCTACGCAACAAGCTGGAGAAGGTTTAGGCAGGTTGGGTGTGGCGCGGTTGGTGGGGTGAGATGAGGTTAGATTTGGCAGGCATGGTTCGATAAGGTACGGAATGGTTGGGTTTTTTTCCGGCAGGTGAGATGTGGCATGGTTTGATAAAACGCGGTTGGGTATGGCATGGTTCGGTTCGATAGGGCAGGCTAGGTGAGGTCGGGTTAGTTGTTATATGGAAGGTCTTATCAGGTATGGCAGGCTAGGTTCGATGAGGTTCGGTTGGGCGCGGTTCGGCATGGTTAGGCAGGCACGATGGCGTGACGTGTGGTTGGGTTCGGTGAGGAAAAGTTAGATAAGGCAGGTGCGGTGTGATCAGACTAGGCGGGGTATGGTGGGGCGCACTGAGGCAGGTAATTTATAGGAGGTTATATGGATGAATTTGAAGCAGAGCGTAAGTGGGCAGAGAAGCAATTCTTAAGTGAACTGCGTGATGAGTTTGCCAAAGCTACCATCACAGGAATCCTTGCGGGTAAGTGGGGGCAGATGCCGCAGTACAAACCAGAGGAAGCATTTGCTGACTTTGCATACCGTGTGGCAGATGCCATGCTCGAAAGGAGAAAAGATGTCGATAATGGATCTAAATAAACCAGCAGAAACGGAAACACAACCTGTATTCATTTTGCGTGGTGTGCCGTACTTACCGCACTACAGTTTTAAGCACACATGGATAAGCCCCGGCAGGGAGCATGAGTGTAAGAAGTACACCACGACTGAGTTAGCAGAAGCACACGCACGTCTTACGACGATGCAGTTATGGAAACGATCATGGACTGATGAAGTGAAAGGATGGAAAATTTTATGAACGATCCTGTAAATCACCCCAAGCATTACACCGCCCACCCCTCGGGGGTGGAGTGTATAGAAGTTACCGAGCACATGAATTTCTGTGTAGGGAATGCCATCAAATATCTTTGGAGATCTGGCTTGAAAGGCGAGCAGATTGAAGACTTACGCAAGGCTCGGTGGTATATCGACCGTGAGATTGCACGGATACTGAACAACGGGGATGAGCCTCCTTTTATGAAGAGGAGTGACGAATGAGTCCTGCACATAAGTTCGCCATGTTAGCTGCATGGTTGGAAGGCTACGCTGAAGGCTTACCTGACTATTGCACTAACGAGAAGTTCAAGATCAAAGAAGCTGCTGAGTTGCTCATGGAAGTATATGAACAGCGGATGCAGGGTAAAGATGACTGGCGAAACAGAGAAGGGGATAGAGCATGACCAAACTAGAAGCATGGAAGGCATGGTGCGAGAGCGCAGGTACGCCAGACCTTGCAACCGAGTTCACGCTTGAGCAGTCAAGCCACGGCAAGGCGTTTAGTTTTGCTTGGGAGCGCGGGTTTGTTGACGGTATGCAGCATCAGAACGTGTTGGATTTTGCGGAATCTATCGAAGCCAAGCTAAAGGAGAAGAACACATGAATGAAAACGAATTAGTAGGTGAGCAGGAACAATACAAAAGCGAGATTGAGCGGCAATGTATTGAAATGCAAGCCACGATTGACCTGCTGAAAGCAACAACCGAGACGCTACGAAAACGCCTTAAGCCTGTGATGGCAGATGCACCAATGCGCACGGCCTCTAATCAATTGTCTCCAGTGGTCTCACCACTTGGCCTATCCATCTACCAGCACCGACAACAAACGAGTGCTGTGATTGATGATCTTGTCCACATTATTGAAAGCCTTGAGATATGAAAGAACTAACAGCGTACGACCGCTACGAAGAGCGTAATCGCATAGCGTTTGAGCGTGAAGAAAGGAAGCCGTCATGAAAATAGAAGATATTGACAGGTTCGCAGAACGAGTAGGATTTCCTACAAGAAGATCATTCAGTGACTTGTCTGACTTGTATCCACGTCTTGAGCGCTTTTCAAGCCTTGTCGCCGCTGCCGAGCGTGAAGCAATTGCTCAGTCACTAGACAAACAAGCAGACCTCGCTGGTGATCCGATGGATAGGGAGTGGGCGCAGGAAATGGCGGCGGCGGTCAGAGCAAGGGGAAACACATGAACATATATCCATTCGCAGGAGAAATCAAAATGACCAAAGTAATCAAAGACGGGCAGGAAGTGGTTGAGTGGGAGCAGGTTGATATGTCAAAGCATTCATACGGGAGCCTCGGTATTGGCACTCCATCGCAAGTCAAGTGGGATGCGTCCGCTCCACTCACAATGGGTAAACCTGTTGAGCGTATACGTTTCATGATGAGCAATCAAGAACCAGCAGCGTATTCGTTCGCTCACCCAACAACAGAATGGGCACGATTAGACAAGGATTTTAACGTCACGCATCTCGATATGGAGCTATGCGCTAAAGGCCCGAAGAATGTTTATACAGCCCTGGCACTTGCTATCTGGGACAAGGCGATTGCCCATGAGCGTGAGGCGTGTGCGAAGGTGGCGGAAGAGCCGTATGAATTCACAAGCGAAGAATCTCATCGCATAGCAGCAGCCATACGAGCAAGGGGAAATACATGAGTAAGAAAGGACTGTTTGACGACGTACCTATTAACGACCCAGAACGAGACAAAGCGTGGGAGGCATTCATCAAACGCAAAGATGTTAAAGCGATGATGAAAGGCAAAGAAGATCTCAAGTTCCCACTTGATGGGTCATACGATCTGTGGTGTATCGCTTGGGAGAAGGCTTGGCTCAGAGGGTTTCAAGCAGCGTGGAAGGAAAAACAATGCAACCCGATACAAAAGTAAAAATCAAATCAACAGGTGAGATTGGCTACGTTGTTAAGGTAGATGAGGATGGGTTCGTGTGCTTGCGCGTACCCGCTGACAATGGCTGGCCTTTCCCGCACTATGTGTTCCTACCACGCAAGCAACTACAAGTTGTTAAGCGCGATAAGAATGAGGAGTTGCAAGATGTTGAGGAGGCGCCGTTTTGAGAACACCAGAAGGCAAGGTCAAGGACAAAGTTGTCAAGATCCTTAAACAGTACGGTGTGTATTACTTCTTCCCTGTAACAGGCGGTTACGGTGCGTCAGGCATACCTGACATCATCTGCTGCCACAATGGACGCTTCATTGCCATCGAGTGCAAAGCAGGGAAGAATAAGACCACACCTCTACAAGACGCGCACATTGCGCGTATTAGGGCAGCGGGTGGGGTAGCAGTTGTTATTAACGAGGAGAACGTAGATGGACTTATTAACACAATCGGATGCGAGTGACGCAGCGCAGGAGCTCATAGCTCGTGCAGTTAAGAAAGAACTTGTTGGCGTCATGATCATGGTGGACCCTGAGTCAGGGAAGCTGCACATGATGGGGCTGAACGCTGACATGGAGGACATCGTCAACCTTATCTTGGAAGCACTGGCGAATGTGCAGAAACACTTCAAAGAAGACATGCGTCCTGACAGGACGTTGCAATGAAAACACTTGTTGTTGATTTTGAAACACGGTGGGACAGAAAGGACTACACGCTCAGTAAGCTGACCACTGAGCAGTACATCAGGGACGAGCGGTTCAAAGCTTTCGGGCTGTGTGTTAAAGAATTGGGTTCAAATGATGAGCCTGTATGGATTTCTCACAAAGATATTCCTGAGTTCGTAGCATCGGTTGATTGGGCAAACACAGCGGTGCTGGCGCACAACGCGCAGTTTGATGTGGCGATCCTGTCATGGCGGTATGGTGCACAACCTGCACTGATCTTTGACTCGCTGTCTATGGCACGGGCGCTACGCGGTGTGGAGGTGGGCAACAGTCTGGCTAAGCTGGCGCAGGAGTTTGGTCTGCCGCCTAAAGGTCAGGCTGTGCACAGCACTGATGGGTTAGAGGAGCTGACCCCTGAGATTGAGAAAGAACTTGCTGAGTATTGTGCGCACGACACGTTCTTGTGTGAGGAGGTGTTTAACCGTCTGGTTGAGGGATACCCCGCCAAGGAACTCAAGCTGATCGATATGACGCTGAAGATGTTCACGCAGCCTCGGCTGATGTTGGACGTGGAGTTGCTGAAGGAAGCTATCACTGATGAGGAGCGCAAACGTGGAGAATTATTGGGACGACTCGGTGTGGATGACAGCGCACTGGCGAGTAGTGATCGATTTGCAGCTCTTCTCCGTGGATTGGGAGTGGAGCCACCAACGAAGATCAGTAAGACCACGGGCAGACCAGCTTATGCTTTTGCTAAGAACGACGCACTGTTCCAGGCTATGCTCAACGGTGATAACGAGGAACTTGCCCTGCTGTGCGAAGCAAGGCTCAGAGTTAAGTCAACGCTTGAAAGAACCCGTGCACAGCGATTCGTTGATATTGCATCGAGAGGCACACTGCCCGTTCCCCTTAATTACTACGGGGCTCATACGGGGCGATGGTCAGCCAGTAGAGGTTCAGGGCTCAATCTCCAAAATCTCAAACGTGGGTCTTTCCTACGACGTTCCATTTTGGCTCCAGAAGGTCACAGCTTCGTCGTCTGCGACCTCTCACAAATTGAACCCCGAGTCCTCGCATGGATCGCCGGATACGAAGAACTCCTAAACATCTTCAGGAGTGGGCAGGACGCATACGCTGCGTTCGGTGCACAGATGTTTGGTATACCCAACCTGTCCAAGGAAAGTCATCCTGAGCTACGTCAGTCTGCTAAGTCAGCACTGCTAGGCGCAGGTTACGGTATGGGGTGGGCATCGTTTGCTGCACAGTTATTAACAGGATTCCTTGGCGCACCGCCCATGCGCTACGACAAAACTTTTGCTAAACAAGTTGGTGTAACCGCAGTCACTGCGCACGACTTCCTGAAAGACAAGGAAGCGATGGCGCGGCTGGAGAAAATACCACGCACCTGTACCGATGAAGAGCTGTTCACCCATGCACTAGCTGCCAAGGCAATCATTGATAAGTATCGACGTGCAGCGCACTTGGTAACAGACTTCTGGGCGTTCTGTCAGTCAGCTATTGATGAGTGTTTGTTGAAGGGCAAGGACTTTTCATACAAAGGACTGCACTTCAGCAAGGAACAAATCCTCTTGCCAAACGGTATGAAGCTGCGTTATCCTGACATCAAATTCTCGAAAGAGAAGGGGGTGGTGTATGGCCCCGACGAGACTAAGCTGTATGGCGGGAAGCTGACCGAAAACATCGTTCAGGCGCTAGCTCGTATTGTGATGACCGATGGGATGCTGAGAACTCAAAAGAGGTACTCAGTGTGTTTAACCGTGCACGATGAAGAAACGGTCATCGTGCCAGATGCCTATGTCCAAGAGGCAGAGCAGTGGGTCTTGGAACAGATGACCGTTGTACCGAAGTACATGCCGGGGTTACCTCTGGCAGCAGAAGTTAGTTCAGCAAAGCGTTATGGTGACGCAAAATAAAGGAGAGTAAATGGACATACCCAAGACAATACGGGTCGGTAACAGACGCTACACAATTAAGATACAACACGTTGACGAGCCATACACGACAGGCTACACCGTGGACAACTTAATTGTTATAGCGTCCAGCAACAAGACCAAACACACAACAGAGAACGAACGTGCCCTGACGTTCTGGCATGAGTTGACGCATGTCATCCTCGATCATGTGCGCCCCAAGTTATCCAACGACGAGCAGTTTGTCGAGCATTTTGCAGAGACAATGCACCAGATCGTCAAGTCAGCGAGGTTCTAATGAAAGCATGGTCCCACTCAGCACTCAAAGACTTTGAAGGGTGCGCAAGACGTTATCACGAAGTACGGGTGTTAAAGAATTACGTACAAAAACCCACTGAACAAATCCGCTACGGTAAGGAGTTACACAAAGCCGCAGAAGATTACGTAAAAGATAACACTCCCATACCCCCGCAGTTCTCGTTTGTGCAGCCTACGATTGATGCGCTGCTTACAAAACCGGGGACTAAGTACGCTGAGCATGAGATGGGACTAACCGTGGACCTGCGACCATGTAGTTTCAAAGATGAGAACTGTTGGGTGCGTGGTATTGCTGACTTGTTAATTGTTGATGAGGAAAGTCTGACTGCGTGGGTGGTGGACTACAAGACGGGTAAGGACAAGTACCCTGACAAGGAACAACTAACGCTCATGTCGCTCATGGTGTTTGCACACTTCCCAATCATACGCATGGTGAAGTCTGCTCTGTTATTTGTAGTGAAAGACACAATGGTCAAGCACAAGGTCATGCTTGAAGAAGCCACGACATATTGGCAGGACTATCGTGAACGGGTAGCGCGTCTTGAAGCAGCGTTTGCTAACAACGTGTGGAACCCAACCGCAACACCACTATGTCCGTGGTGTCCTGTAAAGACTTGCGAATTTAATAAGGGGTATTGATATGACACAAGTAAACGGCAAACGTGATTACAAACACGCTTATAAATTACAGAAGAAATCAGGTGAAACTAAAGATCAAATTGAACGCCAACGCGCAAGGAGAATGTATGACAAAGAAGGTATCGACCGAAACGGTAAGCACATTGATCACACCAACCCCATTCGTAATGGAGGAACTTCCAGTAAAGGAAACACAAGACTCAGGCTCCCAAATAAAAATATGGCTGACAACGGCAAGTGATGATGAGTTGATTGCTTTGTGGGACGCACGTTATGGTGATGGCTGGCGTATCTCACATTTAGAAAGCATAACGCTTGCGTGGGATGACACTTTTGATGTTGCGTTTACCAGAGAGATGACACGCAGAGGATTGATTGAAAGACACCATCACATGGCTGAGCAAGTAACTTTGTACAAACTAAAATGCAAATCATAGAAAATAAAGCAGTGTTACTCAGGACACGCAAGCCTGATAAATACACTGTCATACCAAGGAGTAAACATCTCGGAGAGGTAGCACCCGGACTACATGAAGTGCTTGTGTTCTGGGGTTTGGACGAGATGCGTGTCTTGCGTAATCTGGGTGTTAAAGCTGTACCGTCTCCCATCAAGGCTAAGTACAACTGGCCGGGGAAACTTAAACCGTTTGCGCACCAGATTGAAACCGCATCGTTTTTAACACTACATCGTCGAGCGTTTGTGTTTAATGACCCCGGCACAGGCAAGACGCTGTCTGCACTATGGGCTGCTGATTACTTGATGCAGAAAGGATATGTGCAGCGCTGTTTGATTCTTTGTCCTTTATCCATCATGCACGATGCGTGGATGAACGGTATCAGTAAGAGTGTTATTCATCGTAGTGCTATCGTGGCGCATCATCAGCAAGCAGTGCGGCGTATTGAGATGGTGCAGGGTGACTATGAGTTTGTCATCATTAACTATGACGGACTGAACTTGATTGCTGATGAAGTTAAGGCAGACGGTAGGTTTGATCTCATCATCGTTGACGAAGCGAACGCTTATAAAAATGTGAGCACTCGTCGATGGAAAACACTTAGTAAACTACTCACACCACAAACATATTTGTGGATGATGACTGGCACTCCTGCTTCGCAGTCTCCGCTTGATGCGTACGGTTTAGCTAAACTTGTTAACCCAACAGGTGTGCCAAGTTTCTTTACGGCGTGGCGTGACAAGACGATGAATAAGATCACGCAGTTTAAGTGGGCTCCCAAAAAACAAGCCGCTCAACTTGTGTTTGACGCGCTGCATCCTGCAATACGTTATACAAAAGAAGAATGTACTGACCTGCCGCCTGTGCTTGTTGAGACACGTGATATACCGTTGACGCCTCAACAAAGAAAATACTACATGCTGCTTAAGGAACTTATGCTAGTGCAGGCTGCGGGGGAAACAATCACAGCCGTTAATGCTGCTGCGGGTGTCAGTAAGCTGTTGCAGATCAGCGCTGGTGCAGCATACACAGATGATAAAGAAGTTGTGGAGTTTGATTGCAGCCCACGTCTGTCTGTGCTCATGGAGGTGTTAGAAGAAACGAAACGTAAGGTGCTGGTGTTTGCTCCCTTCAGGCACAGCATCGACACAATCCATAGCTATCTAAACAAACACAACGTTGCTAACGAGTTGATACATGGTGATGTGTCAGTAAGAAAAAGAACAGATATATTCAAGCGTTTCCAGACTGAAGACGCTCCGCGTGTTCTGGTGATTCAGCCACAAGCTGCATCACATGGGGTAACGCTGACTGCTGCGGACACTGTCATCTTCTGGGGGCCAGTGATGTCTGTTGAGACTTATAAACAATGTATCGCTCGTTCAGATCGTATCGGACAGGACTCCACCAAGGTGACCGTCATACACCTGCAAGGCAGTGACATTGAGCGCAAGATGTTTAAGGTGTTGGAGGAGCGTGTGGACGACCACTCCATGTTGATAAAACTTTATGAATCGGAGGTTGCGAAATGACAAATTGCATGTATAATTCTTGACATAACAAAAGGAGCGTATGTATGGAACAGATCCCAATGGACAAGTTGGCGCGTGTGTATCTCAAGATACGCGCACGTATTCAACAGCTTACACAAGAATATGAGTCTGAAGTTGAAAACTTGAAGGCGCAGCAAGATGAAATTAAAACTGCGCTCAAAGATCAGTTGATGGCTCTTGGCAGTAAATCGGTGCGAACCGATCAAGGAACTGTGATCTTGTCAACCAAGACACGGTATTTCACACAAGACTGGGATTCATTTAAACAGTTTGTCACGGAGCATGATGCGCTCGATTTATTTGAACGGCGTATTCATCAAAGCAACATGGCAAAGTTTCTTGAAGAAAATCCTTCTCTTGTACCCCCCGGTCTTAACTCTGATAAAGAGTATGACGTATCTGTAAGGAAACCTACTAAATGAGTAACGTAACAGTTTTTAACTCAAGCAAAGCCCCTGCATTCGCTAAGTCGCGTGGGCTGTCCACAATAGCTAAATCACTCACAGGTGGTGGTGCAGCTAGTGGTAAGAACATCTCCATCAAAGGCGGTGTGTTTCGTTTGATTAGTGACGGTAAAGAGATCGCTGCAATTGATGATCGTCACCTTGACGTTGTGATTGTTGCTGCTGCACCCAAGGTTGGGCGTACGTTTTACATGGGCAAGTACGAAGAAGGTAAAACCACGTCTCCCACCTGCTGGTCTGCTGACGGTGATAAACCTGACGCATCAGTACAAGAACCACAACACGCTAACTGCGCTGACTGCCCCCAGAACATTCAAGGGAGCGGAGAAGGTACAAGCCGTGCCTGTCGTTTCTCTCAGCGTATTGCGGTGGTGCTTGCTAATGATGTTGAGGGTGATCCTTTGGCGCTGTCATTACCCGCCACTAGTATTTTTGGCAAAGACGTTAACGGTGACATGCCCCTCCAAGCCTACGCACGTTGGCTGGCTGCACAGAACATCAACCCTGAAGAAGTTGTCACGCGTATGCGTTTTGATACCAAGGCTGCCGTACCCAAGCTTTACTTCAAGACCATGCGTTGGTTGACTGATGAGGAGTTTACGTCTGTGACAACGCACATGGAAGCACCTGCTACGCAGAAGCTTGTGGTAATGTCTTTCTCAGCACAACAGCAAGTCGCTGCTCCTGCTGCACCACAGATTGAGGGCACACGTCCTAAAGCAGCAGCTAAAAAGAAAACTGTTGAGGTTGTTGAAGACGCAGGTGATGACGAGCCTGAAGTGCGTAAAGAAGCCGCCCCTACTAACGCAGTACCCAAGAAGTCTGGGATTGCTGCTACTGTAGATGCTTGGGACACCGACGACTAATCAACCGGGGGCGCAAGCCCCCTTACACACTATGCCCTACTCTGAACGAACCAAAGATGCAGTTAAACACGCCCCACGTACGTTAGGCTCGCGCCTTGGACGATGGGCCATACACCGAGACTTCTCTGTACTACGTATCTCAAAATTTACAGGAGCGACAAGACAGACGGTTTATAACTGGATGTCAGGCGTGGAAGTCACCCCTGCCTACCGCTCACGTGTACAGGAACTCATCAATATTCTTGAAAGGCAACCAACAGCCGATCACGCATGGAGACAGATATGCGAGGACTACAAGCTACAAGCATGACAGACTCAGAGCTGTTGAACTATTGTGAAATACATTGGGATGAACTTGAACCTGACTATTTAAAAGAACTGATAAAACGTATGGCGCGGTATATGGAAACGCACATTCCTGATATCGCTGAACCAAAAGACGAACGCCAGTTACCCCTGTTCTGACCTGTGGAGTTTTCATGCAACCGCAAGAGTTTCTGGCGGCGGTACTCCCATCGACGGGCGTGTACTGTATAGCCGAGTTATCAAGTAAAAAGAAAGAGCATGTTTTTGCAACAGATTTAGGAGAGTTTGAGCACGTCGTAAACACGTGGGTCAAAGACAGACGGGATGTTTACTTTGCGCTTGCTACATTTAAAGAAGAAGGAAACCGTACGGCTAAGAATGCAGAGTTCATACGCGCTGCATTCTTAGATTTGGATGGCTATGAAACTAAACGTGATGCAGCCGAAGCGCTTGATGTGTTCCTTGAAAAGACAGACCTTGCGCAGTTAGGCCAACCGCTTGTTGTTGATTCAGGAGGCGGGCTCCATGTGTATTGGCCGTTTACTGAAGATATACCTATTGTTATTTGGAAACCTGTTGCAGAGAACTTAAAACGTCTGTGCGCTCAGGAGAACATGCGTATTGATAACACCGTGACTGCGGATGCAGCGCGTGTGCTGCGCATACCAGGGACGGTCAACTTTAAGCCTAAGTATCCCAAGCCCCGTGCTGTGCGCATCATGGTGGAGGCAAAGCCCAAGGCGTTTGACTTTGCTACGTTTTCTAAACAACTTATTAAGAAACTAAACGGTCATGCCTATAGTCCCTTACTGGCGCAGAAGATTGAGATCGAAGGCGAACGACCTAAAGGCGCACGATCAGAAACATCCGTCAAACTGTTTGACAATTTGCAAAGCGAATTTAAGCTTTTGTGGATTAAGACGATTGAAGGCACGGGTTGTAAACAGCTTGAGTATTACAAAGAACACGCCAGTGACGACGGCATGGAACCGATATGGCGAGGCTTATTATCTTGGACAACGCGTTGTACAGATGGAGGTGACTATGCGAGCCGCATTTCGGAGATGCACCCGTATGACGAAGATCGTATGCGGCAGAAGCTGCGCGAGATTAAAGGCCCATATCCGTGCGTCAAGATGGATAGCGAGAATCCGGGCGTTTGTACAAAGTGCCCGCACTGGGGAAAGATAACCAACCCGCTTGCTATATGCCGTACTTTGGCAACAGATAACACTGAGAAACACATTGAGATACAGGATGAGGAAGAAGTAGTACCGTTTCAGATTACTCGTCCTGCACCTCCTCGTGGTTACAGCTATGGCGCAAAGGGTGGCATCTTTGCAGACAAGACGCTTGAGGATGACGAGGGGAAGAAAACTAAGAAGTCAGTCATGATTTTGCCGTACACACTGTTCGCGGTGGACATTCTCAAACAGCCAACGGGCGAGCACGTTGTCCACATGGTTGCTGAACGCGACGACGAATACCACGACATACTGATCAATCAAAAGTCAGTAGTCAGTAAAGACGAAACCGTTAAGACACTTGCAGCCCAGAACATCATTGCATCAACAGGTTCAGGTAATGACAAGAATTTGTTTGAGTACGTGCGTGGGTGTGTAGAGAAGGCTAGCGTATCTCAGCAACCGCTCATCATCCCGTCAAATTATGGGTGGCAGTCACACGACCGACTATTAACAGGGCATAACGCGCCCTTTGTGCATGGCGGCATGGTGTATCAGAACGGTATAGCGCGTAGAGTGCCTATGCCAGACCTCCAGAACATCACGACTAGTATGCGCTCAATGGGCTCGCTGGACGGGTGGAAGAACATCATTCAGGTGCTGATTGATAAAGGGCTCGATGAGATATTGGCTATGTTGTGCGTGGGGCTCGGGTCACCGTTCATGGTGTTTAGTAAGTTAGCGGGTATGACATTTCACTTGGGGTCTACGGAGTCTGGTACGGGTAAGTCGTTGGCGTTACGTTTAGCAGCAAGCGTGTGGGGACACCCCGATCACTTCCGTGTTAGCCGCTCAACATCAGACGTAGCCATGATTCACCACGCAGGAATGCTTGGTTCAGTGCCACTGATCTCTGATGAAATCACCGTTAAGAACAGGCGCGACTTTGAATGGTTCCCTGCCATGTTGTTTGACTTCAGTGAGGGTAAGGGTAAAGAGCGCATGGAGTCAGGCGCTAACAAGGAAAGGATTAACACCACAGCATGGTCACTGCTTGCACTGATGGCATCGAACACACACGTGGTGGACTACATGACGGGTAACCGCAAGCACTCATCAGAGGGTGAACTGCGCCGTGTACTTGAGCTGACACTCACAAATACGTTGACATGGGATGATCATGAACGAGAAGCCATTGTGTCGCTGTCTCAAAACTATGGTGTGGTCGGTCCGCACTATGCCCAATGGCTATCAAAGAACGCACTTGAAGCGCAAAAGCTATATAAGAAAATTGAGAAACACATCCGTATGGATTTTCGCTCACCAGATGACGAGCGTTTCTGGACAGCAGGATGTACGGCGTGTGTTGCGGGGGCTGTTGCTATCGGCAGTAAGCATATGGGTATTGTTGACTTACCTGTAGAGCGCATCATGCGTGTGTTCCGCAACCTAGTGTTTAAGAGTCGGGATACTGTACAGAGCAGCAAGCGCACGGTTGAGGATGTACTCAACAGCTACACACGAGAGTTTTACGGTAAGTTTGTTGTCATCAAGGCTGTGGACGGTACGCTCGCTGCAACGCTTGGTGATGGTGGTGTGATTGATGAAACCATATCTCGGTCTGAGATAGCAGGACGTGTTGAGCACGGGCTGACGCCGGGGTACATTGATTACGTGATTGAAGAAAACTTACTGAAGTCTTACTGTGCGTCCATGAGTTTTGGCTACAGCGACTTTAGGAAACAGATTGAGCGCCTGTACCGTGTAGGTTACGGTAAGACTGACTTGATGAAGAAAACCCGTGGTCCACAGATGCGTGTCAATGCAATCCGAATCTCCATGCCAGAAATCGAAGACTGAACTAATCATCCCGTGGGATCATATCCCACAGGGAGGTGGCTTCTTCATCCCTACGCTCAACCCACAACAAACGATTGAGCAGGTTTTTCGTTCAGCAACTAAGCACCATATCTTTTACGTCAAGCACACCATATGTATTGTTAACGGGCTGCTTGGCGTTTATTTTCGGAGACAGCAGCTATCATATCCTTGGCAAAAGCAATCCGCTCAGCCCTGATCTCATCAAGCTCTTTGCGCTTCTGAGCAGGAGTCATATCAGGATCTTCACGCACGATACGCTCTTCTTTAGCAAGATCACCCATCTTTTTCTTGAAGCGCCCTGCATCTTTAGTTAGGTCAAGCAGGTATTCGTTCTCTCTGTAAAAGATGTCTGCGTCTGCTTCACGTCCTGTGGCTTCAAGTTCCTTGAGCGTACGCTGGCGTTGCTGAATGTCATACACCTGCTCATAGGCGAAGTTGATAAGGCCCGTTGCGTCTTTAGGCTGGAACAAACCACCGATCAAGATAGTGCCGCTAGCGCGTGTCTCAGGTTTAACCTTAGTGGGTTCCTCAAGCACAGGGTTAGCCACACTCATCAGCGCAGGTACAAGCCCACCGAAATACCCGCGCATCAGGTAATCAATCTCAATGGGAGACAGGCCGTATTCTTTAGAGCCAACGGTGACTGTGGTCATCTTGCTGAGCAGCTTGGACACTTCTGTGGTGTTCTGGCGCACACGTTCTGCTTTGGTCAAATCAAGCTCACGCTCACTCTCAATCGCCCGTCCACCAAAGAAGGAGTAATTCACAGCAACTTCAAGTGCTGGTTTGATGAACTGCGGCAGTCCAATAGGTATGCTGTTAACGACCATTGACTTGAGTGCAGGAATGTTTTTCTGCAAAGTCTCATCCGTGGTTGCCATGTTAAACACCATCTCTGGCAGCGACTTAAAGATATAGCCAAGTTCAAACGGGATAGGTACGCGCAAAGGTTCACTAACACCGGGGATATACACAAAGAAGTTGTTGTACTTATCCTCGGGGGGAGCATTCTCGTACGCTTCGTCGTCTTGCATCAACGCTGCATAAGCTACGGCAGTAGCGGCTAACAGCGCACCACGTGTCATTAACTTCTTACGCACATCAAGCTGACTCTGCCCGTACATCTTCCCAGTAAAAGCACGGTACACCACGTCCAGACCTTGTATCTGTGCGTTCATAAACGGCACTAACATGCTCAACATGTACGCTGTTGGCGAGTAGCCTCGGCGTCCAAAGTTCATGGATTCAAGCGCACCAAGGGTGGCTTCCATCTCCGACATACCCTTGGCACGAAAGTCTTCGTACAACGACATACGTGTGGCAGCATCTGCCTTCATCGACAGCTCGTCCAGACGTGCAAGCTGGAAGTTCAGGGTCTTGCCGCCTTTAGCCAGATCACGCAGCAATTTCGCCATATCTTCTGGCGAGCCTGTAATAGTCTGACCACCAAACACTCCACGTTTTTTCAGTATCTCCTCAACATTGCTCGTGCCTTTAACCATCGAGGGAAACTGCTTGAGCGCGGAATACACAGGGGTGATGTCTGCGCCTGTGACAAGAGCAGCAGCACTCGTATCCCGCACAATCTGACGCAGCATATACACAGGGTTACGAGTAACAAACTTACGCAGTACCTGCGCTGGACCTGTAAACATCCGTGCCATAAACGGCAGCGTCATCGATACGCCCTCAAGCCCCTTGACCAAGATACTTGCGTCAATGCCAAGTTCGTCAAGCTTCTCCTCGCTAAGCACGGCTGACTGCGTTTCTCCGTTAACTTTAAAGCGCACGACGTTCGGACCTTCAGGCTTAGCGTCAGGTTTAATCTGAGCAAACCCAAGCGCTTTGAGCGAAGTTGCCACACGGCTTGACGCTAAGTTGCGCAGAGCCATGTCCGTCAGGATAGTGGTGTTCTGAACCGAGCTGGTAAAGAAATCAACAATATGCTCGTTCCCACCAATAAGTTCACGTAAGTACGGCTGCTCTTTCAAGCTGCCAATGTTGATGGGTACATCCTCTGTGCCAATGCTCAGGAACACCTGCTCCTTCTTCTCATCAACACGGTAGAAGGGAATGTAGTCCTTGGTGCTGTTAAGCGTCTTGGCAAGATCTTTGGAAATAGCGCCTGTAGCCTCAAGGAAGTTGATGAGGTTCTTGTTGTACTCGTTGTATTGAGTACGCGCTTTTTCAAAGGCGTCTTTAATCTCAGGTTTGGAGTTGATGTAAGCGTCAACATCCTTAAGCATGTCCACCGAGATACCACCCTTGGC
>SXGQ01089894.1_pt1 | contig 21384 bp, 14 predicted proteins | sample 3178371 | NCBI WGS metagenome assembly SXGQ01 (sample SAMN11356859, study PRJNA531348) | freshwater metagenome | isolation source: freshwater sample F1-20 | place: China: Fuxian Lake, Yuxi | collected 2017-12-25 | reverse complement strand
GACTGCCGGTGTCGACCAGCGCTGTTGCGATGATTGTCAGCGATCCGCCACCTTCGATATTGCGCGCACTGCCGAAAAACTTCTTCGGCTTGATGAGAGCGGAAGTATCAACACCGCCCGAACCAATCTTGCCAGAATTTGGCATTGCGTTGTTGTATCCACGCGCGAGTCGAGTGATCGAGTCAAGAAGGATGACGACATGTTCGCCACACTCGACCATTCGCCGCGCTTTTTCAATCACCATTTCGGCAACCTGAATGTGTCGCGAAGCTTCTTCATCAAATGTGCTTGCGACAACTTCAACACGCGTTGGCGTATTGCGTTTGAAATCGGTGACTTCTTCGGGACGCTCATCGATCAACAAAACAATTGTGTGGACGTCAGGATGATTCGTCGCGATTGCATTTGCAATTTGTTGCAGGATGACTGTCTTACCAGTGCGTGGTGGCGCGACAATCAATCCGCGCTGACCGAATCCAAATGGCGTGACCATATCAATGACTCGGGGTTCAATGCGTGTTGGTTGGTTCAGCATCTCCAAGTGGATGCGTGCATTTGGATGAAGCGGAGTGAGGTTTTCAAAGATTGGAAGCGAATGCGCAGTCGCTGGATCAAGTCCGTTGACAGCCTCAACGCGAAGCAATGCAAAAAATAATTCCTGTTCTTTGGGAGCGCGAATAAGTCCGCGAATGGTTTGTCCGCGTCGCAATCCAAATTTACGGATGTGGCTTGCGCTGATATAGACATCGTCTTCGCAAGCCAAATATGAATATTCGGCACTACGAAGAAATCCGAATCCTTCTTGCATTATGTCCAACGAGCCTTCAGCAAGCATCAGTCCATCCACCAAAGCGCGCGCTTTGAGAATCTCGAAAACGAGGCGATGGTTTGGAAGCCCAGACTTGTCTTCAAGGCCAAGTTTCTTCGCTTCTTTGAGCAGTTCTTCGGTGGTCATCTTCTGAAGACCGGCCAAATCAACTTCGCCCTTTTCGCTTTTCTTTGATGGCTTTTTCTTTTCACTCAGTTCTAACTCGAGCGCGGCTAATTCTGTTTCAAGTTGCTCATCCGTCGGTATCGCTCCAGGTGGGAATGACATCATCGATTGCGGACCGCCAAATCCACCGCCACCACCACCGCCGCCACCGCCGCCACCGCCACCGCGCCGCCGTCGTCGTCGACCCTTCTGTTGATAATGATCTTTGTTCTGGTGAAAACTGCCTTGCGACGATGACTGCGTTTCGTTCATAATAAAATTTCTCTTTAAAAGATGCGGTTGAAAAATGAGGCGAGAACTTGTGTGTCTTCTCTTGTTATGTCTTCTTGGTTCAAAAAATTTTCTCAATTCACGCAGGAGGTCACGCCCTCGACTTCCTAACAAAGATTCAGGAAGTTTTCCAGCAAGGATGATGCTGAAAATCAAGAATGAGGCTGAGAAATGATGCTGAGGATCTGGGCGACTTGCGCCCTCAACGATTCGATGTTCCCATCGTTGTTGACTATATGATGAGCAAGTTTTCGCTTCAAGTCAAGTGGCATTTGAGAATTTTCTCGGCGAACAAGTTCGTCTGATGTCCAGCCTCGGCTCGTTCGAACCCGCTCCAAACGAACCGAAAATGGCGCGTCAACCATTATGAGAGCGTCGCATTCGCCTTGCATTTTTGATTCGAGCAAGAGCGGCGCGTCGATGACCAAAGCCTTTACTGTCGGGGGCGCTTGCGCAAAGAGCCCGCGCCGTCGAGCATGAATCCAAGGATGAACGAGGTCTTCGAGACGCTTGCGCTCTCGGTCCGCGGCGGCGCGATCAGTGTCAGATGCGCTGACAGCAGGGAAAATCTTCGCCGCAATCCGACTGCGATCAATTTGTCCATGCGAATCGAGAATGGATGCGCCCCACCACTTCTTGATTTCGGCGCACACGGCTGGATCCCTGAATGCTTCGCGTGCGAGCGCGTCCGAATCGGAAACGACACATCCAGCGTCGGCAAGTATTTTCGCGACGGTCGACTTCCCCGCGCCGATCGATCCTGTCAACCCAATGACTGGCGGCGAATTTGGTCGCGATGGCATTTTCAAATTCGCGCCCAAGTTGTCCCCTGCGCTGAATCTTTGATTTGCACGCCAATTGCAACAAGTTCGTCGCGCACACGATCGCCTGCCGCCCAATCTTTCGCGGCGCGTGCAGCGGCGCGTGCCGCGATGAGCGATTCGACCTTTGCTTTGAATTCATCCGCCGCAGAATCGCCGTGTGTATTGGCGGCGGGAGAAGCATTGCGTTCGAGCACTGCGAGCACACCGTTCATGCGATTGAGCGCGAGGAGTTCGACATGAGCGCAAACATTTTGCGCAGCGCCTTCTGGAGATTCACTCACGGCAGTATTGATCGCCGCGATCGCGCGCGCAACATTCAAGTCATCGCACATTGCCGAAGTGAATTGTTCGACAGCGCGTTGGAATGGTCCGGGGATTGCGCTGGATTCTGCGGGATTGGTTGCGGCTTGCTTGATCAGCGCAGTGTGCGCTCGCGTCCAACGATCAATTTGACGCTGGCAATCTTTCAACCCCTGCCAAGTGAAATTTGCATTCGTGCGGTAATGCGTGCGAATGAGTTCCAACCGCAGCGCCGCGGGGGTGATCTCGCGCGCGAGAACATCTCGCACAGTGAAAAAATTTCCCTTGGACTTGGACATTTTTTCGCCTTCAACGACGAGATGCCGGGTGTGAAACCAAACGCGCGAAAAAGATGTGTGTCCATATCCGCAGCAACTTTGGGCGATCTCGCATTCGTGGTGCGGAAAAATATTGTCCTCGCCGCCGGAGTGCAGATCGATCTCTTCGCCAAGAAATGCGGCCGCCATCGCGCTGCATTCGAGATGCCATCCTGGATATCCCTCGCCCCAAGGCGAGTTCCATTTCATCACGTGCGCCGCGTCGGGTTTCCACAACATGAAATCCGCCGGATGACGCTTGAAAGATTGATTGTTTGCGGACACGCGTTCTCCCGCGCCTTCGCGGAGTGCGTCAAGCGTATTGCCGGAGAGTTTGCCATAAGAAGGAAAGGATCGAATATCGAAATAGACCACGCCATCGCCTGCGACATAGGCGTGATTGCGCGCGATGAGTTTTTCCACAAGTGTGACCATCTGCGGGATGCACTGCGTCGGACGCGGCATCAGTGTTGAGTCTGTCGCGAATTCCTGCGCAACTTTCAAGCCAAGCGTCCGCGCATCTTCGATGAATCGGTTGGCATAGAAGTCCGCGATGGCGAGCGGATCACGCGGATCGATATCTGCGCCAGCTGGAAGTTTTCCCGATTTCTTCGCCTCGGCAATGCGCCGTCCAGCAACTGCCATCTTGTCTTCGCCACCGCCATCAGCATCCGCATCGTCGGTCATGTGACCGACATCGGTGATATTCATCACATGACGGACGCGATATCCGATGAGTTCCAAAGTGCGGCGCAACACATCGGCGTTGAGAAACGAGCGGAAGTTGCCAACATGCGCGTCGTCATAGACCGTTGGGCCACAGGAATAGAAAGTGACCTTTCGCCCCGCGGCATCGATGGGCGTGAAGGTTTCGGTCTGACGGGCGAGGGTGTTATGGAGAGAGAGTGAAGGCACAAACGCAATCGTATAGCGTTGCGATATGCCTGCGTTGCGATTACCTGTCACTGTGGTCATCCCCGTCAAGAACGAGGAACGCAATCTTGCGCGTTGCCTGGATCGATTGAAGCGATTCGACAAGATTGTCGTGGTCGATTCTGGGAGCACCGACCGAACACGGGAGATATCGCAAGAGCACGGATGCGATTTTGTGCCATTCCGTTGGGATGGCCATTTTCCAAAAAAGCGAAATTGGTTCTTGATCAATCACCCCCCAACAACCCCTTGGGTTTTTTTTCTCGATGCTGACGAGTATTTGACGGACGAGTTTGTCGACGAACTTGCGCGCGCGTTGGCGATGACGACGCATGTTGGATTTCGCGTTGTCTATTCAAATTACTTTCTTGGCAAAAAACTGAAGTATGGCGTTCCACAGATCAAGCTTCCTCTTTTTCGAGTCGGAAGCGGTTTGTATGAACGCATCGACGAGGATGGATGGAGCGCACTTGATATGGAAGTTCACGAGCATCCGATTTTGGAAGGGACCATCGGGCAGCTGAAAACTTTGGTCGATCATCAAGATTTCAAAGGACTTGATGCATACATCGCAAGACATAAGGAATATGCCTCATGGGAAGCGCGGCGATATGTGAAACTGCGAGAGACTCCAGAGGCAATGGCACATTTCACCGCGATTCAGCGCAGAAAATATGAGTGTCTGACGCGTTGGTGGTTGGCTCCATCGTATTTTTTCTATTCTTGGGTTTGGAAACTCGGCATCCTTGATGGATGGGCGGGATTTGTCTTCGCGAAAATGAAGGCAAGTTATTTTTCGCAGATTCGGCGAAAAATATGCGAATTTGTGGCAAAAAAGTCATAAGCCAGATTCAATTTCTACTCCCGTCATCGATGCGTCTGAGTCACATCAATGAGCACTTGGCGCCAGTGCTCGCATGCACGCTGCGATGAATATTTCGCTTCATATGCCGCGCGTCCACGCTTGCCCATCTCTCGAACTTCAGTTGGATGTGCCATTAAGAATCGAATTTTTTCAGTGAGTGATTTTGAATCCCCTGATGCCATCTCGAAGCCGCATTCATTTTCGCGCAAGATGGTTCCGCATTCACTCTCGCGCGGCCCGACCCAAAGAACGGGTTTTTCGGCCGCAAGGATGCTGAAAAATTTGCTGGGAAGAATCAATCCTTCCCAGCCTGGCAAGAGCGTGACAAGATGTGCATCGCCGACATCAAGCACGTCGGACAATTGATCGCGAGTCTGATACCCGCTGATTGTGACATTCTTTGCGCCGCATGCGCGAACCCGCTCTTCAAGAATGGATTTCGTTTTACCTTCGCCAATAAAGAGCCACCGAATGTCGTCCTCATTTTTGAACTGCTCGACCGCACCTGCGATGGCTTCCATGTCGTGACCGAGTCCGAAATTTCCCACATACAGAATGGTGAAGCGTTCGCCGATATTCCACTCCTTGCGAAGGGGATTATCCATCCGCGCGCGCGTCGGAAAATTTTCAGCGCCACTCCAAACACAAATCGTTCGGATGGTCTTGAGCAATGCGCCCTTTGCGATGACTTTTTCCTTCATGCAATGGCCTAGTGCGACGACACGGTCACTATTGCGCAGACACAAACGATCGATCCAACTGAAGACGCTCCAAATTAAGGTGCCGCGCTTCATCACGCCCGCCGCACCCGCGACCTCTGGATAGAGGTCCATCGTCCAATAGACCAAGCGCGTTCCCTTGCTCCATTTCAGCAACACGCCGACCAATGCGATGAATGGTGGTGTCGTGAAACAAATCACCACATCGTGTCGAGACAGAATAAGGCAGCGCCATGCGGCAGCGAGGTAGAACAGCGTGAAGTCGAAGATGCGCGGCGTGATTCCACGTTTTCCAAACAACTGCAACCCGACGCGGTAGATTTCGATTCCGTCGTGATTGTCGCGCTTGGGAAGCGACGAACCTCGCTCACCATAAATTGAACGACTTGCAACCACCGAAACATCGTCGCCATGCGCGGTGAGATAGCGCGCGAGATCGTCCGCATGCTGTGCCGTCGCCGCAACGTCTGGCCAGAACGCTTGATTGAGAAGCAATATCTTGATTCCACGAAGCGCCTCAAGCATCTTCAGCGCGAGTGTCGTTCGGTCATATTTCTTAGCGGCCTGCAAGCAATTTTCGCGCAGTCGCGAATAGAGATCCTTGTCGTTCTGCAATCGACGAAGTGAGGAGAGTAATTCACCCGCATCTTCAGGCACAAATGGAATCCCAACTTGATCATTTATGACGATTTCAGCGGATTCGCCGGCAACGCCGTGCAACACGGGAATCCCCATACCCATACATTCAAAAAGTTTCGATGGAATCACAGTTTCGAAGAGCGGCGTCCGACGGAGATGAATGATCGCAACATCGAGAAGCGCCCAATATCGAGGCACTTCATCCTTCGCGACTGAATCCACGAAACGAACATTGCGCAAGCCGAGTTCTTGCGCTTTCGCCTTCAGTTCGGCCTTGCGCGCTCCATCACCAAGAAAGACGAATCCGATTGATTCATCACCTTGATTTTGTGCTGCGTGTGCCGCTTCGAGCAAGGTTTCAAGCGCATGAGCGAGTCCGTGCGTACCGATATAGCCAGCGATAAATCGCCCCTCGAATCCAATTTCCTTCACGAGCGCAGGGTCGCGCGTTTGGGGAATAAATCGAGAGATATCGACACCGTTTGTGACGACATGAATCTTGTTCGCTTTGATTCCCCGCGAGATGAGATTTTTCTTAAACGCGTGCGTAACCGAGATGATGCGAAAAGCACGGCGATACAAAAATAACTCAAGTCTCTCGAGCATTCGCAACGCCCACGAATCTTTCATCGCGCCGACAACACGGATCGATTCCGGCCAGAGGTCGCGCAACTCGAAAATAAACGGACGGCGCTTGTACACGCTGACAATCCATGCCGCGACCGCCGTGAAAAACTGCGGCGATGTTCCAATGACAATGTCAACCTTGCCGACGAAGAACGCCGCGATGACTGCGCTCACCATATAACTGATGTAATCCAATACGCGGCGCTGGAATCCCTCATTCGCTGTGATGTATGTCCACACTCGGATGACGCGGATGCCATCCATCTGTTCGGTCTGCCAGAGCTTGTTCTTGTAACCATCAAAAACTTTTCCTTTGGGAAAATTAGGCGCGCCCGTGATCACAGTCACCCGTTGGCCGTGCTTGACCCATTCACGACAATGTTCAAAGGTTCGCGAGGCGGGCGCATTCACCTCGGGAGGAAAGTTGTCTGTCAGAAAAAGAATGTGCATTTCAAGTCCAGAGCAATTCCAATGTCATTTTAGGATCGGTCATTGTCAATTCGACGCACAAGTTTTCCCGCTCAATACCGAACTCGGGATACCACTTCGATGAATTGATTTGTAAACGACCTCCATGAACGGCGAAGGATAACTGCGTACCGCTTGGCAGTTTTACAGCATCTGGCGATATCTTTTTGACCATTGGGTGCAGATGGATGCGCGCGATAGCGGATCTGAACTCTCCGCGGATCGTGTCGGTGATAGTGAGACGATCAGAAGCAAGTTGCCATTGACGATGATGAATTGGCTTCCCAGAAAGTCGGCGATATCCGTCATGTGCTGCTGTAATTGTGATGGACGCACCGTTCATTTCGCAGGCGCTTTCAACAATGCGGGCGCGACGAGCGACTCGAAAACCACCCCAAACTTCGCTTGAATCGCATCCGTCGATCTCGAGAGTGTTGTGCGCGGCTGTTGATCGCTCGTGCGTGCGACGGCAACCTGTTATATAGGTTGATGTTCCAGAATTGACAATTGTGCGCTGGCCGTGCAGCGAAAGTTCGAAGGAAAGCGTGTCGGCATGCGCATGACCTGGTTGGTAATCGGGACCAACAGGCGCGATATCTGCAATCAATACTGCGGGACCACATTCTGCGCGGGCATAACCCGATGACTGAAACCAATGAAGCCTCTCATTGACCTCATCGCCGCATCGGATTTGCAATCGATTCGCGTACGCACGAATCTCTGAAAGCGTCGGGGCGATTGCGAACGCGGAATCGTTGAAGAACGAAACATCGCCATCAGGATGAACGAGCCCCGCAAGCCACACCAACATTCCACTGGCGATTTTTTTCCAATGTTCAACGCTCTTGGCTGGCACGCATTCCGGCCACGACAAAGCCGCATTGATGAGATCCAACATGTCCTCCAAAATAATCGCGTGATACATCGGACTGCGCTCGAAATGCCCGCCATCTGCAAGAATCTGTTCTGGAATTTCGCGAGACAATATTTCCAAGCCCTTCTGAAGCCATCTCTCCGCTTCAGGACCTTCAAAAAACATTCCGGCAATTGCGAGCGCCTTTGCATTCACAAATAGATGATTTGCCAGCAGATGATGCTCGACTCGTTTAGAAAGCCATCGAACCTGAACCGCAAGACTTTGCACTGCACTTTCTGGCAGCGTATTCCCAGCCTTCGCCCATTTGATCCAATTCACAATTCGAAGTGATGTTGGATATGGCTCCCATCCGTTTCCGACCGCAGGCGGATTTTCTTCGACCCACCGAAGAATAAGACGCTCTTGCAACTTGGATTTCTCCGATGACGAAGCGCCACAGAGATCATCGAAGTAATGCAAGTTGTACAACCATAATTTTCCGTACGAGGAATTATTCCAAGATGTGGGCGAACTGATCTCTCGAGACTCATTCAAGAACTTTGCTGTCGATGGTGCTGTGATACTCCTTGGTTTCTCGATCGGAGTTGTCCAAACTCCAACACCGCGTCTTCGTGTTGGCGCGGGGCGTAAATTGATTTGTGGACGCGCGAATCGAAACCAGATTCGCCCGTACAGCTGCATCGGGCGAAGATGCCGAAGCGTGTGCCAGTATTGCGTGAGAGATGCCACTCGTGAAAGAGTAGAGCGCACTGTGAATTTAGTGAGCGAGCATCTTGTCCAAGATTGCGACAATCCGCTCGCCAGTCTTGCCATCCCAAAGTGGTGGAATCGTTCCACGCTTCCATTTTCCCGCAAAAAGTTCGTCCATCGCAGGTGCTAGCGCAGCTGGATTAGTTCCCAGCAACGCATTTGTTCCCATCGTCACGGTCTCTGGTCGTTCGGTCGAATTGCGAAGCGTCATGCATGGCACGCCCATCACCGTGGTTTCTTCGGTGATTCCACCCGAATCGGTAATCACAGCCATCGCATTCTTTACGAGATAGTTGAACTCCAAATATGGTTGAGGATCTACGAAGTGGAAATTATTTGAAAGTCCTTCGATTGACTTCAAGGTCTTTGCAGTTCGTGGGTGGACAGGGAAGATCACAGGCAACCCTCGTGCTCCAACACCAACGGCCTGAAGCATTGCCGCGAGAGTGTTTTCTCCATCGACATTGTTGGGCCGATGCAGCGTGAGCACGATGTATTTCTTCTCGACAAGGCCAAGTTCATTCCAGAAAGCTGGCGGTTGCAAACGAGACATATTGGCAAGCAATGTGTCGATCATCGTATTGCCGACGAAAAAGATGCGATCGTCCGCAACTCCAGATCGGCGCAAGTTCGCATTGGCGACTTCACTCGTCGTGAAAAAGTAATTCGTGATCGAATCCGTCACCATTCGATTGATCTCTTCGGGCATCGTCCAATCACCAGAGCGAATGCCACCTTCGACATGCGCAACGGGCACGCAGAGTTTCTGCGCTGCGATCGCACATGCCATCGTCGAGGTGACATCGCCCACGACGAGGCAGAGTTCGCTTCGTTTTTCCAGCAATAATTTCTCGTAACGAGTCATAATGGTTGCTGTTTGCTCCGCCTGCGTTCCAGAACCAACTTCGAGATTGAAGTGCGGTGCTGGAATGCCAAGCTGTGTGAAGAAATCACCTGACATCTTGGCGTCGTAATGCTGTCCTGTATGGATGAGCCTGTAACTCAGACGACCGCCCCTTGCCTTGCTGGCTTCGATCGCACGAATAATCGGCGCGATCTTCATAAAATTAGGGCGTGCGCCAGCAATGATGTCGACGATGGGATTTGTGACTTTACTCATCTATTTGAATCCGCAATTTCGATGCTCACTCTGGCAACTTCGATAATTTCTTGAAGTGGAATCGGTGGCGCTCCGCCTTCGTTGACCGCACGAACGAACGCCGCGGCGCATGCTCGCTGACCTTTGTCTTGTTTCCACAAGTTCATCTTGCTGAATCCCTTCCAAGCAAATCCTTGAAGCCTTCGAAAATTATCGAGTTGCAAGACAGCGCCGCCAGCGAAAACTTCCAGACGCTCTTTAGGAAACGCCTTGCTGCCATTGGCAAAGTAATGAATCGTTCCAAGAGAGCCATCGGAAAATTTCAGTGAGATTGTGACGGTGTCTCCCGTTGCGGATTTCATCGCAGCGGATGTGTGCGACTCGATCGGAGATCCCGCAAGAAAGCGAAGAAGGTCGATGAAGTGACATCCTTCGCCGATAATGCGACCTCCACCCTGCTCACCATCTTGAGTCCAGTGATCAGCAGGAATTGCGCCAGCATTCACAGTCATCACAAATGCTTTCGGTCCATTCACAGCCCTAAGAAGTTCTTTGATCCGTTGCACTTGGGGGGCGAAACGTCGATTGAAGCCGACCATTAAGAGTGTCTTGATTTGTGCGGATTCTGTTGCATTTTCTATTTGTGTCAATTCTTCCAAAGTCAAGCAGAGCGGCTTCTCGGCAAACACATGCTTGCCACTCGCGATCGACTGAAGAACGAATCCGGCGTGACTGTCATGCCGAGTTGTGATGACAATCGCATTGGATTTGGAGTCTGCGAATAGGCTGTTCGTATCGGTTGTGGTTTCTTCGAAGCCAAACTTGCGACCTGCATGCACACCGCTTACTCCCGCGCTGGAAGCGATGCTGCGTAAGTGTGCGCCTGACTCTTTGAACGCCTTGATCAAGACAGCCGTGGCATAGTTTCCTGCGCCAATGAAACTGATTGAAGTTCGAGCATCACCGCGCGTGGGATGGGCAAATTGCACGGTTTGTTGAACATGTTCGGTGGCATTCACCTTTGAGGAGGGATACTCCAGCACAATTCCAAGCGAAGGTTCGGAGCCACCGACGACTTCATACGCTTGCTCCGCGTTCTGAATTTCATAACGATGCGTGATGAGTGATTTCACTTCAAGTCGACCATCCGACATCATGTCAAGAACCGCTTCAAGGTTGCGCTGCTCAGTCCAGCGAACATATCCAACTGGATAGTCCTGACCTTTTTCTTCATAGTTTGGGTCATATCGGCCTGGGCCATATGAACAAGAAACTTGAAATGTAATTTCCTTCTTGAAGAAATCGTCACGCGACAGTTCCAACCCAGTCACGCCGACGAGAACGATTCGTCCACGCTTACGGCACATCAACGCCGCCTGATGCATCGGCTCGTTGCTCTTCGTGGCCGCGGTCACGATGACTGCATCAACGCCACGGCCACGAGAAAATTGCTCCGCAGCTGCAACTGGGTCTTGCCCTGCAGATAGATCGACGGTTTCTGCGCCAAATTTCCGCGCAATTTCAAGCTTCTTGGGATCAAGGTCAATTCCAAGAACGCGACAACCGTGCGCGCGCAATAATTGAGTTGTCACGATACCGATCAATCCCATACCAGTCACCACCACGGCTTCGCCGAGGGTTGGTTGCACAAGGCGAATCCCTTGAAGCGCGATCGCTCCAAGAACTGTGAAAGCTGCTTCCTCATCGGAAACTTGCGTCGGCACTTTCGCGCAAAGGTTGACTGGAACGCAAACCATTTCGGCATGCTTTCCATTCGAAGCAACTCGATCGCCGATTTCAAATCCAACAACACCAGCGCCGACTGCGACGACTGTTCCGACGTTGCAATAACCAAGCGGGAGTGGTTGATCCAACTTATTAAAAACGGCTTCAACCGTTGGCATAATCCCGTCAGTCTTCATCTTGTCAAGCACCATTCGAACTTTGTCTGGTTGTTGACGCGCCTTCTCGATCCAACCAGCCTTTCCGAAATCCACCATCATTCGCTCTGTTCCGACCGAGACGAGTGTCCGAGAAGTTTGGATCAGCAAGTGCCCACGCTTCGCAGCGGGGCAAGGAACATCGGCAACTTCTGTTGATCCAGTCTTGAGAGATTGCAGAATTTGTTTCATACGGGTTTTCGAGCCTCAATCAACATAAAAAGTCCAGATGTTGGGAAGAATGTACGAATGATCCAACGAGGCCAGATCCTTCGAGCGAGATTCAAAAGTGGCCCAGTGTGTCGCTGACCTGCTGCGGATTCGAGCAGGTCGCCATGAGTTAATACCGTCCAAATTTTTCTATCGGTGAATGATTTCATCAGAATTTGAGCTTCCGCGATGGTATAGGCCTTCGTTCCAGGGCTTTCCAAATATCGACTGTACATTTCCGTGATCGTCATCCACGGACGAAATTTCATCAGCGCGTATCGAATCCAAAGCATGATGCCCACGATGCTCCACTTCGAATAGATCATAATTCTTGCCGTACCCCCAGGCTTCAGAACTCTCAGAACTTCACTAATCGCGCGAGGCGTATTTGGACTGTGGTGAAGCACTCCCCACGAATAAACAATATCGAATGTTTCATCTGAAAATGAAAGGTTTTCCGCATCCCCCACCGAAAGCGACGATTGCAATTTAAAAGTGTCAAATCGATTCTTCGTATTCTCAATCGCACGCTTGGTCAAATCAACACCAGTAAGAATTGCGCCAGCTTCGGCGAATAGTTGATGATCCGCACCGAGGCCAACACCAATTTCTAGAACGCGTTTGCCTTTCGATAGCTCAAATTTTGCAAATTCTAAAATGTATGGCTCTAATTTATAGCGAGACCTCGCCTGATCTTCGTATCCACTCCTCTTGGTGCTCGTAAGATAGAGATCTTCTCCACACGAACCCGCGTTCCAAAATTCAAATACTTGTTGCTTGCTATCTTCCACTTTTTTCTCACATGGGAAATACTGTTGAACTTCTATCGACATAATTCCTACACCAAATCTCGATTCCAAGCAGGGAAAGCAAGGTATAACTCGCATCCACTCGACCTGAATCGTTCGCCTCGATCAGTCGTTGGATCGCACTTGCATCAAACAATCCTCTTTGAGTGATCGATCGAGCCGAGAGGAGATCGCCAAGCAAGGGCTTGAGATCATGACGCATCCAACGACGCAAAGGCGCAGTGAAACCAGACTTTGGACGATAAATCACATCGCTTGGAAGGAAAGGCTCCATTGCTTTTTTCAAAATCCACTTTCCTTCTCGACCGCACTGTTTCATCGGCATCGGTATGCGTGCGGCGAACTCGACAAGTTCAAGATCAAGAAATGGAACGCGTGCTTCAAGGCCAACAGCCATAGACATCTTGTCGGTGTATGGAAGGTTGTGATCTGCAAGGAAAAATTCCTGTTCGAGTGCAAGCATGCGATCGAGCTTGCCAACCGAGCTTGGAAGTGGTCGAAGAAAATCGAGCATGGGATCTAGCGCATTTGCTTGCCTTATTTCGGCACGAAAATCTTGTGAATACAGCTGAAACAAATCTGGTTCACGTGCCCATACAAAATAGTTAGCGAGTCTTGCATCTCCGTCCAAGCCTGCGCCTCGCATCAACTTTGCGAATCGTCGCTTCGATGCATTTCGCATATCCATTCCTATGGTCGCACTTTCCAAGGCGCGTCGCAACGAAGATGGAATCCAACTCCACAGCGATTCATAATTCACAGCGACATGGCGTCGATATCCAGTGAATAAATCGTCTCCGCCAGCGCCCGAGAGAAGGACCTTCATTCCAGATTCGCGCGCAAGTTTTGAGATGTATAAAACATTGAGCGGCGCAGGATCTGCGAGAGGTTCATCGAGCTGAACAATCATCCGTTCAAGATCGCCTGCCATTTTCGAAGAATCAATTTCCACAATATCGAGAGCGACATCGAGATGCTTCGCAACGCGACGCGCATATGGAAGATCGTCGGTTTCTCCGACATCATGCCCTCCCTTTGCTTCGATCGTAAAGCAGCGCAGATTCGGATTCTGCTCTCGTGCGAATGCGACGACTGCGCTTGAATCCAAGCCGCCTGAAAGGAACGCTCCAACTGGGACATCCGCGATAAGTTGTCTCTTCACAGCTGAGCGCAAGTGCGAGACGGTGCCTTCAATAGCAGATTTTTCATCCAAATCAGCTTGGATACCGCGAAAAACCGGAGTTTGATACCAGATCCACTTGCGTTCAATTTTTCCGGCACGAAGGATCAGCGCTTCACCAGGCAAAACTTTACGCACAGCCTTCAGAGGCGTTCCTTCGCCTGGACACCAGAGAAAACTGAGATACCGATGAAGTGCCACAGCATCAAGTTCGCGCGCTTCTGGGATGAGCGGGAGCAACCCTTTGATTTCACTTGCAAACGCGAATCCGCGCGATGATGCTGCGTAATAGAGTGGCTTCACACCCATCGCATCGCGTGCGACAAACATCTGTTGACTTCGTTGGTCCCAAATTCCAAATGCAAAGATTCCATTGAGCATTGGCAACATCGCCTCGCCTCTTTCGAGATAGAGATGCAGCAAGACCTCTGTGTCGGAATGTCCACGAAAACGATGTCCTTTCGCTTCCAAATCAGCGCGTAGTTCTGGAAAATTATAAATCTCGCCATTGAAGATGAGCCACACCTTGCCATCTGGACTTGACATCGGCTGATGTCCAAGCGGCGAAAGATCGAGAATTGATAATCGTCGATGCCCAAGCCCAACACTTGCCGCATCATCAAACATCGTGCCGGAATCATCTGGACCGCGGTGTGAGATGAGATGCAGGCCTACTGCGAGTGCAGCACGATCAAACTGACCAAAATATCCGAGTATTCCGCACATGAGTTTGCTCTCGCCCAAAGCGAGTCTTTCTGTATGGAGGTTACACATGGACGGTTGGAGTTGTGATCGAAGCAACTTCCAACCGAACTGATTTATGTGTGTCCTCTTGCTGAATCCTTACTGATTCAACTGAGGCCGAGCGATTTCCCCGTGAATGAGCGGACCCGCGAGCATTGCCTCGTGACGCGCACGATCGGCGGGATCTGGAAATCGCTCACTGATCTTCTTCGCTGGAACACCACCATGAATTTCATAAGGTGGAACATCACGAACAACCACAGCGCCTGCCGCAACAATTGCGCCCCTCCCAATGCGAACGCCTTGCATAAGGATTGCGGCGTGCCCAATCCACGCATCGTCTTCGATGACTGTTTCGAGAATTTCAGGCCGACCACTGAAGATATTTGGAACGCCAGGCAGATTCGGTTGATGGTCTCCACCGACAATTGAAACCCGAGGTCCTAAAAGTACATAGCGACCAAGCACCACTCGCGCCTGAATCATGCAATCATTATTCATGAATGAGTATGGGCCTGCGACAAGATCGGAAGCCACCCAGCAATTTGGCCCCATATAAAATGTTGGATGAACATGTTTCAGCCCATGGCGGAATCTGCGCCATGCCATCACTCGCCCTCGAAGAAAAAGAAAAAGACTTCCGCGACCAATCAATTGTCGAATCATTCGCCCAAACTCCTCATGCTTTTACCGCGAAAGAAGAACAAGTCGTCAGCAGGATAGCCCATCACAGCGCGTTCGATGGCTTCCTGCTGGAATGTGGGCGACCAAAATCTTTCAACGATTGCGATACAGGCCGCGCTGGTCTCGGCTCTCCCCTTGTGTCGACGAAGCCATAAACCGATCACACGAGCAAGATCGGCGACATCCCCGAGCGTGAAAAGATTGCCTGTGACCTCTGGAATGATCGCCTCAACTTCTGGAGCTTGCTTGCCCATTGTGCTGTGAGAGATGACCGGTACGCCAAAAGTCATGCTGTGGATTGCGGTCAATCCAACGAAACCTGGCGACACAGTGATGTCTGAAGCGCTGATGTAACGGGCAAGAAGAGCGTCGTCATAGCACTCGCCAGTGAAGTGGGCGTCGATTGCAGAATCGCGTGCGAGTTTTTCCAAATCGCTCCGGCAAGGTCCGTCGCCAACAATCAACGCGTTGACGGCCACACCATTCGTGCGCAACAGAGCGAGCGCCGATATCAATAGATCGAGCCGCTTGGAAGGCTGCAAGCGGCACGAACAAAATGCGACTGGAAGTGATGGGTCGCGAAAAAGACTCTTGCGAAGCTCTGTGACTTCTTCATTCGTCACATTGCGCCTCTGGGATGTCTGAGATTCCAAATTTAAGCTGTTGGATACAACGTGCAGGTTTTTAGGGTCCCATCCAAGCGAAATCGCGTGTTGCTTCGCCCAACGACCATAAAACAAATGAGTATGCGCGAGACAAAAGAACATACGTCGCAACATCCCCTTCGCGCCGCTTGGCGGCGAAAGAAATCCGTGACTCCAGAACAACACGCGCTTTCCCATCAAGCGTGCGACAATCGCAGCGACCCATGTCGCAAGCCAGAATGGATTTCCTAAAAAAATAATTTGGTCAAACTGATTGGAAAATGAAAGTCGCAGAACGCCGGATTGCCACATCACGGAGCGAAATATTTTCTTTGTCGGACAAGATTGGAACTTGACTTCCTTGCTGAATGTCGCGGCCTTGATACTGCTCTCATAGTCGTGGTCGTCACCAAAGAACACAAAGTCGGCAACTTGACTTCTCGCAAGGCGTTCAACGATCGGCTCTCGATAATGAGCGAAAAAGTGATAGACAACCGCGACACGCGGACGCGCAGGGCTTTTGATGCTCGAAAAGGTGGAGGTCATCATTTCGCAAATCTCTTCGGGGCAATTCGGCGCAGGACTCCGATGACAATTGGCTGTATCTCAGCATAGACACTGGGTTGGCTGAATCGCGTTGCGAATAATGCACACACGAGAGCAATCGGGCCAACGCCAAAGAGCGCGATGAGTTTTCCCGTGGTGCCGTATGGCTCCAGAAAATGCCAAGCGATCCACGCGAGAAATGCCATTGGCGCTGCTGTACACCATGGCGCGAGAAAGACTATCACTGCAGTCCATCGATTTGCCTGCACCCCTCGAATGCATAGCGATACGGCGATGGGAAGTCCGATGCCCCAAAGCACTGCCGCACAAACAGCGACGCCGATCGCGCCATAGTGAGAAGCCGCCAAGCTGTACGCAACCGCCGAAAGGACAAACTGTGATGCTTGCCACACAAAATATGTTTTGAATCTCCTCTGCGCACGTAGAAGCGACATCGTGGGTGCGGTTGCGAAATAAAATCCTTCCATAATGCTGAGCACTGAGAAGAGGGGTATCGCATCGTCCCACTTTGATTCGAAGATCAAACCAAAGAGTGGCGCTGCGAGCGCAGCCTGCAAAAGAGTCAGCGGTACAGCAAGAGAGCCGATTGTGCGGATCACTCTCAGAAATGCCGCAATCTGACGATCGGCCTCATTGGCGAGCCGTCCAAAAATTGGTTGAAGCACAATGCCCAACTGAGAAGCGATCAATCCATTTGCCTGAGCAGAAAGTGTGAAAGCGAATGCGTAGAGGCCGGTTTGCATTTCCGTGGAGAAGTAGCCGAGGATCAGAACTGGCAACAAAACGAGAATGTTGTGGACATATTGCGCAGTCGCGGCGAAGAAAAATTCTCGCCTGATTTGTCGTTGTGCACGAGTGGAGATCCATTGCGTCGTCGTATGAAGGCGCTTCGTCGAATCAGTCTCACAAGACGAACGAGCGGATGAATGATAAAAAGCTGCTTTGAAAAAAACTGCGATAATTTGAGGAAGAACCAGAGCCAAAGCTCCGAAACCCATAAACGCCAAAGTAACTGTGACGATTGTTGCGATGAACTGTATCGAGCCATCAATGAACGCGATAGATCGATACCGAAAATTCAATCGCAATTTAGACAGGGGAAGTGTGCACAGTCCATCGCCAACAGGTCGAAATGCAACAACCAACAACAAGCCAACCAAAACCCCTGCTGGATACTTGTCATAGATCCATGCGATTAGCGGCGCGGTGATAACGATGAATACAGTTGTTGCAATCCCGACCTGCATTGCAAGTCGCGAGGCGATTGGTGCAACGAGTGCAAATCGCCGACGATGAGTGACCAACACATCGCCGACAGTCAGTGGAGGCAGAAACACCAGAAAAACGCCGACTGCAAGTGTCAGCGCGGCCATCCCGAATTCATCTGGCGTCAAACGAAGCGCGATCACCCACATCGCCACCATCGTGGCGATCTTGTTCAACAGTGCCTGCGTCGAAGTGAATCCTGTTCCGCTTGCCGCAGTCGCAGTCAGTCCGGTGTGTGGATTACGAGGACCAGCCGATGACTCGGATTGCGAGTGATCGCTCATACTTTTCGATGTGCCTCAGTACTTGAATGACCGCGCGGAGCATTCGACGCAGCTCGCGACATCCCTTGGGCCCAACATTCCAGCACCAACATATGGATGAGAAGCGGATAGGGTCGTCCAAGTCGATCAGTCGTGCGTCGAATCTCGTCATATGCGCCGCGTTTCAAGATTCCAGATTGGACAAGAATTCCGTTGCGAAGGTCCTCGATATGCCGATTAAAAATCGCTTCGTACCAACGCCGCCATGGCGGAGTAAAACCCCGCTTTTTCCTTTCAAAAACAAACTTCGGCACAATATCTTGAGTTGCATCGCGAAGCCACTTTTTTGCTGGAAGATGATGATCAGAACGAGCCTTTCGCAAACCGATCACCGTCTCAATCAATTTATAGTCAACCAGAGGAAGGCGACTTTCAACACTTGTTGCCATACTGAGTCGGTCACCTTGAGCGATGCCATTGACTGCGAGATATGTTTCGCTCACAAGTTTTGTGATCGAAATATCTGTGCGCGGGAATAAATGCTCGCCGCGCCATATGGCGGTTGGGTCCGTCATTCGAGCTTCTTCCCAACATTCCAAAATAACGGGTCCCATTGCATCCGCGATATGCCAGGTGCTATGAGGATCCCAGTATGGCAATTGATGCCGATGTGAAGTTCGATCTGTCTTCCAATCATTCCAACCGCTCAAAATCCCACCACCTTTTTCAAGCCAAGTGATCGCTCCAGTCCAACTGATTGGTGGTTTGGTCAACTTGAGATAGTTCCAAATGCCAGCTTCGCCACGCAACATTTTTTCGCGTTTTTCTGCACGACTTGCAGCATCTTGCATCCATTTGTATCCCCAGAACAATTCATCTCCACCATGCCCCATCAGCATCACTGGCACGCCATGTTCGCGCGCCATCTGCATCACGGCGAAATAACTTGAGCCCGAAAGGTCTGCGGTTGGATCATCACGGCGAAAACAGATATCCGCAAATCCTTCCGCCACTTCTTCTGTTTTCATGTGCCGGACATGCATCTCGATTCCAGCATGATCGGCGAACTCTTTGGCAAGATTGGTCTCGTCCTGCCATGCGCCTCCGTCATAGCCAATCGAGAATGCAGTAATCCTGTCATGCAACTGACCCTTTGCCATCATCGCCACAAGGCTTGAATCAACTCCGCCCGAAAGCGCAATTCCAACGGGAACATCCGAACGCACGACGAGCGAAGACATACCTTCCAATACATTGCGAATGGTTGTCGCTGGGTCAGCGTCAATTGGTGGCGCATCTTCCATTCGCCACCAGCAGCGCTCATTGACAGTCCACGGATCCAAATTGATCTCAAGCAGGTGACCGCCAAACAACTTACGCACGCCACGGACAGCGGTGAATGGCTCTGGGATAAATCCATAATGCAAATATTGATTGATTCCGCCAGGATCCATCACGAATGGCACTGCGCCAGATCCAATCAAACCACGCATCTCGCTCGCGAAGACCAATCGGTTTCCACTCCACGCGAGATACAACGGCTTCTCACCGATCCGATCACGAGCGATAAGCACTTTTTTGTTTCGGCGGTCGTGAAGTGCGAAGGCAAACATCCCACGCAAGTGATGAACGCAGTCCGCTCCATATTCCTCATATAAGTGAATGATCGTCTCGCAGTCACTACCAGTTCTGAAATGGTGACCACGCAATTCGAGTTCACGGCGAAGTTCAACAAAGTTATAAATTTCCCCATTTGCAACAAGGGCGATTGAGTTGTCTTCGTTCCAGAGTGGCTGCCATCCACCCGTCAGATCGATGATTGCGAGTCGGCGCATCCCGATTGCGACATGATCTGACTCTGCAAATCCCTCTCCATCGGGGCCACGATGCACAAGCGCTGCCGCAAGATTGCGAAGCATTCGCCGATCTGCGTCAGCGATACCACTTGCAGAAATGATTCCAAAAATGCCACACATAAGATCTATCTCGGTTGAGTTTCTGAATCAAAGTGCCCTTCGTCGAATGAAACGCCGTCCGTATGTTCTGTTTGCGAAGTTGAATCTTCATCGACAAACACTTCGGATTCGGCATCTGCGGATTCCGTCCGCAATCGCAGTCTCGTTATCGCTACCACATAAAAATAAAACGCTGTTGCTGCCCACAAATACCCCTGCTTGTTCACGAGAAAGATTTGATAAGCCAAAAGTGCAAGAAGAACCGAAACACTTGCGCGACCAAGGGGATCGTTTGCGAATCGACGAAAAAGCCATCGAGCGTCACGTACTGTGATAGAAAGAATTATTCCAAGCAAAACGAACATCGGGATTCCAAGTTCAGTGAGGACATCGACAAAAAGCACGTGCGAATAAGGCTCTGAACCTGCAGCGCTGATCGCGGTGAAGGCGTTGGATCCCAATCCTATGAACCACGCCACTGGATATTGAAGGAATGCATTTATAAGATCCATGACATTCGCGATTCGAACATTCGTTCCTCCAGCGAGGACATCAGCGTCCCACCGCCGAATTTCCGCTGCTCCGAGAATTTTCTGGGCAAGAATTAAAACTAACGGAATGAGAACGAGCAGTCCCACGCTTGTCCCTAGAAATCCCAAAAGATTTTTGACCTTTGTTGAGAGTGGATAGAAGGCAACAGACAAGAGGACGGCAAACACGATTTGTCCTCGCGAACCAGACTGGAGTGCGAGAATTGCACCCAGGAAAAATGCACCGATACGAAGGATATTGAAGAAGAAAGATTTGAATCCCAATTGAAATAAAGCTGCAACCAACATAAGCGTCCCGCCAAGTTCTCCCATTGCAAGTGGGTTTGTACGAACAAGGGCATCAAGATTGACCCCAAGACGACCGCTCAAAAATGTGAAACTCGGATTCGTCAAAATAATCGCGCAGATGATTGATCCCAAAATCAAAAACGCCCGAAAAAACTTTTCGAACACCACGATATCGTCGATCAAGATTGGCGATATGAAAAGAAATAAGATCACGTATGGCAAACCCCATGTTGTCAATCCAAGTGCCGCTTGAAATGCCGGTGTCCAAAATAAAGAAATGGCAGCCCAAATCAGAATCACTATCAAACCAATCCAAACTGATGTGAGATAGCCTAAAAATGGCTTATTTTGGCTGAAAACAGAGCGGAATGCACAAAAGCCAGCGGAGCCCGCAACGCAAACATTTGCAAGTGGCAAGATGCGTAGGAATATTCCAGATGATGCTTGAAGAGCCTGCTCAAAGGCATACATAGACATCACAAGTGCAAGCGCCCAACCAGGACTGAAAGCGCCCATAATGCACGCAACGGCGAAGACGCCAACCGTAATAACTTCAAACACTCGATTGCTCCGATTGATCGTGGATCACGGCTCGTGCTTT
>SXGQ01556148.1_pt1 | contig 21399 bp, 18 predicted proteins | sample 3178371 | NCBI WGS metagenome assembly SXGQ01 (sample SAMN11356859, study PRJNA531348) | freshwater metagenome | isolation source: freshwater sample F1-20 | place: China: Fuxian Lake, Yuxi | collected 2017-12-25 | reverse complement strand
GGCATCGGGCGTGGGTAAGTGATCCCACATATCTGCAAGCAAATCATCGCGTAACGACTTCTGCGAAGGATCGCTCCACAAGTTGGTCTGTTGCAACGGATCATTTGCGAGGTTGTACAGCTCGCCTTCGGTGCCGTCGTGGATTGACCCAGGCATACACGCAGTAGCTACCCAACCATCACGACAAATTGAACGCAAGCGCACAATCTTGCCGAACAACACACTGTCCCATTCGGTGAGGACGCGTTCGTGCCCGAGTTCGGTTGCCTCGTTTTCATTAACCGGCAAACGTGGAGCTTCGGCGTAATCGGGCTGGGGGAGTCCGGCGATGTGGCAGAAGGTCGAAGCCAGCGATACATGACCAACTGTTGCTTCAACCGTTGCCGGATTGATTCCGGCCGATGGAGCGGGACGCCAAATAAGCGGTACACGCATTAATGAATCAACGTGGTACGGGCCTTTGAACAATAAACCGAAGTCGCCTTGAAATTCGCCGTGATCGGTTGAGAACAACACATCAGTGTCGGCACCCCAACCGCGTTCGTCAATGCGCTTCATCATTCGACCAACTGCTTCGTCGATTAACTCATTTTCAATATGTGTGAGCGCATTGACTTCACGAACTTGATCATCAGTCAAGGTGTTGGGAACCCACTTCAACGGTGCCTCATAGTTTGAAACAAACTCGCCGTCGTACCACTTGCGCCACTGAGCAGGTTTGTTGTCGAGGATTGCTTCACGTTGAGCGCGATTTTGCGGATAGCCAGCGGGTAGGTCAATGTCGCGCCAATTGACACGATGAGTTTCAGACGCCGGCGGATCCCAGGGGTGATGAGGATCGGGGAAACTCACCCAACAGAACCAGTCGGCATCGGCGTCAAGCGAATCAAGCCAGGCAATCGCGCGATCGGCAACCCAGTCGGTGTGATACCACTCGCGCGGAATGTTGTTGAGATGTGCTTGTGGGGCTCCGGTATCGCCGCCGCCTTCGGCACTTACCTGCAACGACATATCAAGTACGCGGTAATACATGCCGACTGCCTCGGGGTGATTCTTCATGAGCCACTGGGCATAGTGAAATGAACCCATCCCACCGTGACTCGCTGATTCCATGTGATCAAAGCCGCGATGTAAATGGCCATCTTCAATGAACGAATGGGCACCGGTGTTGGCTAATTGATTTTCAACGAATCGCAAAAATGGATCTAGGAATGGTTCAAAGTGAGCTTTACCGATCAAGGCAGTTTTGTAACCCGCATCGTGCAAGGTGGTGGCAACGCTTGGAGCATCGTTAGGTAACGGGACGCCATTCATCCAAACACCGTGAGTTGCAACGTGTTGGCCAGTGATCATGGTTGATCGAGAAGGCATGCACACAACATTTTGCGGATGTGCGCGGTTGTAATTGATTCCTGTGGCAGCGAGGGCGTCAATGTTTGGTGTTCGGGCGATTAATCCGCCGTTACAACCAAGAGCGTCAAATCGTTGTTGGTCGGTTGTGATGAAAAGTATTTTGCGACCCATTACTTGGCTCCGTTCGCAGCAAAGATTTCTTTCAGTTTTTCTAAACCAGCGCCAGCAGCTCCGATGATGACGAGACCCATTGGTTCGGGGTCAATATCGGTGCCGTACATCACCATGCAACGGTTTGGTCCGTCAGGGATCACATCAACGGTTCCTAAGTGCGACTTGACGATCAAATTGTTGACAATAGAGTATTGAAATCTCCGCAGGTCGTGATCGAGCGTGACGATGTCTTCCTCGAACCGCAGGCCACTTCCGAGGTTGATCCACCTTTTATTGCCAACCACTTCGCACGAGGTGATGGGGAACCAGTCGTGGAGCCGAGCCGGGTCGCCAACTAAGGCCCAAACGTCGTCGGCTGGCGAATCAATAAACACATGGCGGCGAACTGTTCCCATTACTGATGAGCCTAACGAACCAAAGTAGTTTCAGTCCAACTGTCAATTCATGGACTGGCCGGGCTTGCCCATCCCGCTTGGCTATTTCTGGGGCGCCTGTCGTGTGCTAGTCATATGTCTGTGGCTTTGACAAAAGTCACAGCAACTTAGGGCTGTTGCAGATGGGGAAAATGCGATGAAGGTGACACAAGTGACGGGGTCATTGCGTCATTCTGTGGTGCCCTTGAGCCCAGCGATTGCTCTCGTTGCAGTGCAGCTCATTTTCTTTGGTCTTCCCGCTGGAGCGTGGGTTCGAGCAGTTGTGATTGGTCTTTTGACCGCGTTGCTGGCGGTCGGCATGGCCCTGGTCTATCGCGCTAACCGAGTACTCAACTTTTCGCAGGCCGACTTGGGATTTGTTCCCGCCACGTTGTCGGTTGGTCTCATCGTCTTTAACGGATTGCCGTATCTCTTTGGCTTTGGTGTCGGTCTGGTGGGGGCGTTAGTTCTTGGAGCAATAGTTGAGTTGGCCATTGTGCGTCGATTTGTACGTTCGCCGCGCCTGGTCTTGACCGTCGCAACTTTGGGTATCACCCAATTGCTGACTGTGCTCGCACTGCTTGTGCCAAAGATGTGGGGCGAGGTTGCGGCATCCCAGCGAATTGATCCACCGATTGACTGGAAGTTGACGATCGGAACATTCATTCTCAACGCCAACGATCTCATTGCTCTGATCGTTGCTCCATTGGCAATGGTCGCTGTCGGTTTGTTCTTATCAAAGACGACTCTCGGAACTGCGGTGCGCGCTGCAGCCGAACGTAGTGATCGAGCAGCGCTTCTTGGTATTCCAGTTGGTTGGCTGTCAACCGTTGTCTGGATGTTGGCATCGGTGTTGTCGTTCCTTGCTTTGTTCTTGCGCGCCGGAATTTTGGGTGTGCCGATCGGTGGGGCATTGTCTATTTCGAATTTGGTCTTGGCGCTCGCGGCACTGGTCATTGGTCGCTTACGTAATCTTCCAACCATCGCCGTTGCCGCAGTGGCGCTTGGAATTTTGGAATACGGCATTCAATGGAATGCTGATAGCCCGCTGTTAGTTGCACCGTTTGTTGGTGTGGCCGTGATGGCCGCGCTTCTATTGCAACGACGAGGATCAACTCGGCTCGATCAAGATACGACCGCATCGTGGCGATTGGCCGATGAAGTTCGAGCGTTGCCTCGAGAAATTGCCAAGCTCCCAATCGTGCGGTTGATGCGCTGGGGAACGTTCGTTCTCATTGGTGCAGCGGTGGTTGCAATTCCACTTTTCTTGCGCACCGATCAAGTGATCAAAGTGTCAGCTATTTTCATTTACAGCATTATTGGTGTTTCGCTGGTTGTGCTGACTGGATGGGCCGGTCAAATTTCTTTGGGACAAGTTGGTTTCGTGGCGATTGGTGCGGCCGTCAGTGCCAAGTGCACATCTGAATGGAATATTGATTTATCCCTCTCCGTCATTATTGCGGCGATTGCTGGAGGAATTGCTGCATTTATCGTGGGGTTGCCAGCACTACGTCTTCGTGGTTTGTATCTGGCAGTGGTCACTTTGGTTTTCGCATTAAGTGTGACGGAATGGTTGTTGAACGGTCGCTTCTTTTCGTGGATTCCTGACAGCCGAATCAAGAGACTTCCATTATTTGGCCGAATCAATATTGATACCCCAACCCGTTTTTATGTGTACACACTGATCGTCTTGGCGATTGTGTTCGTCGCAGTTCGAGGTATCCGTCATAGTCGTACTGGGCGGGCCATCTTGGCTTTGCGTGATAATGAAAAGGCCGCGCAGTCATATGCGATTCCGGTGATTTGGGTGAAGTTAACAGCGTTCACAATTTCTGGAGCAGTTGCAGGGGTTGCTGGTGGTCTGTACACACATTTGAATTACAGCTTCGATATTCGCAGTTATAACGTCGGCGGCAGCCTAGAAGTGTTTACAGCATCGATTGTCGGCGGACTTGGTTCGTTGTTTGGTGCGGTGCTCGGAGCGGCCTACCTGCGGGGCATGCAGTGGTTTGTCACGGCCGATGAGTGGCGTTTCTTGTCAACGGCAGTCGGAGTCTTGTTTGTCTTGTTGGCACTACCAGGTGGGCTCGGGGCACTAGTGATTCGGGTGCGCGATGAACTGTCGCAACGCATCGCGAAACGACACGCAATGAAGCATGAAGCTTCAAAACATAAGAATGGTGAGTCATGAGCGAATCACACAGCGTTTGGTGGAGTATTCGCCATCCCGTCGCGTCTCTCCGTGAGATTTGTGGTGGCGAGGCGATTTATCCAATTCTCGTTTTGTTTGGACTCAATGCAGTGGACGAACTAGATCGTGCTGCTTTCGGAATTTTGTTACCCGAGATTCGTGATCACTTCAATCTTGATCTGAGCACGATGTTGGGCATCGTCGCCTTATCGAGTGTCGCTGCTTTGGCGTTACAAGTGCCGATTGCGCAAATGGCTGACCGTTCAAAGAGAATTCCTCTTGCCGTCATTGGCGCGTTGGTGTGGGGTGTTTTTTCGGGGATGACTGGTATGGCGGTGGGCGTCATCATGTTGACGATCGCGCGCAGTGGTTCATCGCTTGGTAAAGCAGTGATTGATCCAACTCATAATTCGCTGATCGCTGACTATTACCCCATTGAAGTGCGGGCCAAGGTTTTTTCATTTCATCGTGCCGCCAACGCAGTCGGCGCTTTCGTTGGCCCGATTAGTGCAGGATTCTTGGCTTACTACTTCGGTTGGCGGACACCGTTTTTGATCTTTATGATCCCAACGGTGATCTTTGCGGTGTTAGCCGTGAAGTTACGCGAACCAATTAGAGGTTTATGGGAACGCAAAGCCATGGGGGTGTCTGAAGAGGTCGCCAACACTGAAGAAGAAGCACCATCATTTTCTGAAAGCTGGCGAACTGTGCAAAAGGTGCAGTCACTGAAAAGGATTTGGTACAGCTTGCCGTTTTTGGCAACGGGCTTCATCGGATTTGTGACACTCGCATCGTTGCTCTATGAACAAGAATTCGGGCTTGATGAAAGAGCTCGCGGAATTGCTGCAGCAATCTCCGAACCTTTCCAATTAGTGGGATTAGTCGTTGGAGCGCGCTGGCTCAGTAAGAAGTTTGCGGGCAACATCGCCGGGCTCACCAAAGTGGGGGCGTATGTTTCAATCGCTGCGGCATTCTTGTCGGCCGCTTTTGCACTCGCACCAAATATCTACATTGCGGTCGCGGTCAACTGTTTGATCTCGGCATCACTCGCCATGCTCGGACCGGCAACGTTTGCCGGACTGTCTTTGGCGATTCCGCCACGCGCTCGAGCAACCGGATTCTCGGTTGCCTCGTTGTGGATTATTCCTGGATTGGCAGTACTGCCATTCATTGGTTGGATCTCAGACAAATTCAACATTCGCGTCGGCATGTTGGTCATGATTCCTCTGTTTTTGATCGGTGGGCTGATTCAGCTTTCGATTCGTAACGTGATCATGGATGACATTGGTCAAGTGTGGCAATCAGCAGCAGCGCGTTCAGAAGCCTTGTATGACCGCCGAAATGGCAATGCCAAGTTGTTGCTGTTGCGTGGAGTCTTTGCTGGTTACGACAATCGGATGGTGTTGCAAGGTCTCAATATGGAGATGGAAGAAGGCGAGATCGTTGCCTTGCTCGGAACTAACGGTGCCGGTAAGAGCACTTTGTTGAAGGCCATCAGCGGAACTGTTGAAGCAGATAAGGGTGCCATCATTTTTGATGGTCGGGATATTACGCATGCACCTCCTCATGAGATTGCCGTCATGGGCATTGTGCAGATGCCAGGTGGACAGGGTGTCTTTGGTTCGTTGACTGTGCGCGAGAACCTAGAACTTGCGGGTTGGACTCACCGACGTGATGCCGAAGGCGTTGCTCGCGCTCGTGCGGAAGTTCTTGAGATGTTCCCCGTTCTCAATGAAAGACTCGATGAAGCAGCTGTCAATCTTTCGGGAGGTCAACAGCAAATGGTGGCCCTGGCGATGAGTTTCATCATGAGGCCACGAGTCTTGTTGATTGACGAACTTTCTCTTGGCCTTGCTCCGGTGATTGTGGGACAGATGTTGCCAGTTGTGAAGCGTTTGGCCGAAGAAGGTGTCACGGTTGTGTTGGTTGAGCAAAGTGTCAACGTGGCTTTGACAGTTGCTCATCGGGCTTATTTCCTTGAGCGGGGAGAGATTCGTTTTTCCGGACCCACAGCTGAGTTATTGAACCGTCCCGACATCTTGCGTTCGGTGTTTCTCTCGGGAGCAGCCGAAAGTGAAAAGAATGATGAAGTTTCATTAGCCGACGTACGGGTCACGAGTGAACGGGTGGTCCTACGTACCAATGGAGCCGTCGCGGCCTTCGGTGGTATTCGTGCAGTTGATGGAGTGTCATTAGAGGTTCACGAAAAAGAGATTGTCGGAGTTATCGGGCCAAACGGGGCCGGAAAGACAACATTGTTTGACCTGATTTCGGGATACACGCCATTGTTCGCTGGTGAGATTGAGGTTGAAGGGCAAGATGTCTCGAGTGCCTCACCTACCCGCCGCGCTACTGCAGGTCTCGGCCGATCATTCCAAGATGCGCGACTATTCCCAGAATTGTCGGTCTATGAAACGTTGTGTGTGTCGTTAGAGCGTTGGGTGAAGAATCGCAGTTCATTAGCCGCGGCGATGTACTTGCCACCAGTTTTTGAATCTGAGGACGCCGTTCGACTGCGAGTGAACGAGTTGATTGAATTACTTGGTCTGGGCGACTATCAGCAGAAATACATCCGTGAACTCTCGACAGGTACTCGCCGCATTGTTGACTTGGCATGTTTAGTGGCTCATCGTCCGAGCGTGATCTTGCTCGATGAGCCGACATCTGGTCTGGCACAGCGAGAGGTTGAAGCATTGTCGCCAGTCGTACGTCGATTACGCGATGAAATGGGTGCCGCCTTACTGATCATTGAGCACGACATTCCATTTGTCTCATCGGTTTCTGATCGTCTGATTGCTCTTGATCAAGGGCGGGTCATCGCCAGCGGTCTCTCAGAAGAAGTTCTTGCACATCCAGTAGTTATTGAGTCATATTTAGGTACATCAAGTGCCGCGATCGCCCGTTCAGGGCAAGGGGGATAATCATGCAACCAGCTAGCAGTTCAGCCAACACGGGATCCGGTGGATCGAAGTCATTAAAGAAGTGGGGTCCTATTGGGGCTCTTGTAGCCATTGTGGTCATCGTGGTGGCAGTCGTGGTGTCGTCGGGGGGCGGCGACGAAGTAACAACTGACTCGTCTCCTGCGAGTAGCGACGCTCCAGCAGGCAGCGACGCTCCTTCAGATTCAACGGCAACTGGTGGCGATACGTGGGACTATCCACTTTCATTTGCCAATGCCAAGGAAACTTTAAGCGAAGAGGCATTTAGTGCAATTGATTGGGGCGCGCGCTGCGACACTGAACGTGGAACTCTGGCAGTTCCTGATTATTTCGCACCGGCATGCTTTGCACCGTTCACCGGCGACAATGGCGGTGCCACCGCACAGGGCGTGACGGCCGAGGAAATCACCATTGTGCACTATCTGGGTCCTGATAATGACCCCATCATCAATTACATCACCGCAGCAGTAAAAGTAGATGAAACTAACGCCCAGGAGAACGAAACAATTAAAGGTTTCATTAAGTACTTTGAGACGTACTATGAACTATATGGTCGCAAGATCAAGTACGTTTCGTACGAAAGCACCGGACTTGCTAACGATGAAGTCACGGCACGTGCAGACGCACAGCGAATCGTCGAAGAGTACAAACCGTTTGCTGTCGTTGGTGGTCCTGCGCTAACCAATGCTTTTGGTGATGAATTGGCCGCTCGCCAAACACTGTGTATTTCCTGTGGCGGCGGTACCGCTGAGTGGTTTGCCGAGCGTGATCCATATGTATGGGCACTTGACGGTAGTTCTGAACAAAAGCAAGTACATGTTGTTGAATTCATTGGTAAGCAGTTAGCAGGTAAACCTGCTTCGTATGCTGGTGATGTGCTGAAAGCCGAGACGCGCAAATTCGCTCTTGTTTACGAGGAAAGCGGTGGCGCCGAATCGAAACGTTTAGCCGATTTGATGGTGTCACGCCTGGCCGAAGTTGGAGCTGATCCAGCCTTGGTCTTGCCGTACAAACTTGATCCTGGAACGATTCAACAGCAGGCTTCACAGATTGTTGCGAAGATGAAGGCCGATGGTATTACCACTGTCATCCTGTCAACCGACCCAGTTGCTCCTGGTGATTTCACCCGTGAGGCCACCGCTCAAGAATATGAACCCGAATGGTTAGTTGCTGCAGCAACACTGACTGATACCAATGCTTTTGGACGCGGCTATGACCAAACGCAGTGGGCTCATGCATTTGGCGTCACAAGTCTTGCTGTACGTGTGAACCCCGATGTTGTGGGCACAAAGGTTCTGTACAAGTGGTTCACGGGAACAGACGCACCAGCACCACTTGGAGCGCCTGTCTTCATGCCCGGATTCAACTTATTGTTCTCGGCTCTACAAGGCACGGGTCCAAATCTGACACCGCAAACAATGGGTGACTTCATGAAGACCATTAAGACTCGGCCTGCCCTAACAGCGTCGTATCTCACCTACGGCGACCAAGGAATTTGGCCCGAAGCTGATTACAACGGTATTGATGATGCCACGGTTTTTTGGTGGGATGCCGCAGCAACTGGTCCTGACGAGAATGCTCGAGAAGGAACTGGCCTGATGAAGTTTGTTGATGGCGGTCAGCGTTACTTGCCAGGTGAATGGCCGACCGAAGACAAGTTATTCGTTCAAGAAGGCGCAGTAGCGATTTACGAAACTGCACCTCCTGAAGAAACGCCTCCGTCGTATCCGAGCCCCGCGGGCTGATTTAGAGACACCAGTTGATTGGTTCTCGACCATTTTCTGTGAGCACTGCGTTTGCTCGAGAAAATGGTCGAGAACCGAAAAACCCGTGGCGCACAGATAGCGGCGACGGGTGAGCAGACTCAATCACTACGTGACGTTGTTGATTAATGAGTTGTGCTTTCCTGCGCGATGAAGTGCCCCACAAAATGAACACAATTGGTTCGGCCTTTTCACTGATTTTCCGAATGATGTGATCGGTGAATTGTTCCCATCCATGACCTTGATGCGAAGCTGCTTGGCCAGAACGCACGGTCAACGTTGTATTGAGAAGTAGTACGCCTTGTTGAGCCCAAGATGTCAGATCGCCATGACTCGGTATCTCGCAACCGATGTCACTGTTGAGTTCTTTGTAGATATTGCGCAATGAGGGTGGTATCCGCGTTCCATCTTGTACTGAGAATGCCAAACCGTGAGCTTGGCCAGGCTCGTGGTAGGGATCTTGTCCCAGAATGACAACTTGAGTTTGAGCGAAGGATGTGAGTTTGAGTGCGTTGAAGACGTTCTCGGGTTCAGGAAAGACTTGGCACTGACTGCGTTCTAACGTGATGAACTTTTGTAATGCTTGCCAATACGACGACTTAAATTCGTCAGCAAGAATATGGTTCCAGTCAGTCGTCAGCACTCTCTTCATTGTTGTCGTTTGATTCTGAATCTGAACTATCCGAGCCACGTTCGAAATTTTCATCTTCGCAAGAAGTTGAGACCAGTCCTGATTTTTTGATCTTGAGGGATGACTTGCGCTTATCATTCTTAATTCCTGAGGTGAACTTCACAGAAATCTCGTCAGATTTGGCTCTGCTTTGAGAAACTGCAAAACCGGCGGCGGGTGTGGTCCCGACTAATACGAGACCATCTGTGGTCACAAGGTATCTTGCTGAGCCGCCACCACACGTCCAAGTTTTGGTCTCTGGAACGGTGGTAGGTGGGGCCGTGACTGGTGGTTGAGTCGTTGTCGGGGTTTTCACTGGCGGTTGAGTCACAGGCGGGGTGATGACGGGTGCTTGTGTTGTTGGCGAGGTTGTCAGCGATGAACTCGGCGAATTGGTCGGTGCTTGAGTATTCGTGGGCACTGTGCTGGGCGCAACGCTGGAATTGCCAAGTGATGTCGAATCGCTTGAAGGTTGTGTTGAAGGAGCCCCAATGGGAGGATTCGTGACGACGGGTTCAATAGAAACGGAACCTTCAATTGTCGTCGTTGTGAACGACAGACCAACTGTGGTTGCAACTTTGACTGGCTGCGAATCATCTGGTGAAAGTGGGACCGCAATATTTGATTCACTGCCACGATTACCGGAAGTCTGCACCATTGCGACTGCACCAGATACAACCATCACCACTGCTGCGGTGCTGGCTGTCATCACCCGTCGTTGACGAACACGCCGCACCTTGCCGAGTACCGCTTTGTGCGCAGTCATGGTGTCGGGACTTGAACCAGCAATGTGGTTGAGGAGCGATGAAATTTCAGAATCGTCGAACTCGTTCATTACGTCTCCTCTCGGGATTCAACATGAGCACGTAGTTTTTGTCGTGCTTGATGCAGGTGGAACTTGACGGCTCCCTCAGATACTTCAAGAGCTTCGGCTATTTCGAGTACCGAAAGCTGTTCAACATAAAACATTGCAGCAGCGGCTCGCTGTTGTTTGGGAAGCGTTGAGAGCAATTCGGCTACTTCGCTGATGTCGGGCTGTTCTGATGTGAGCTTTGCCTCGTGGCCCATGCGTTCAATGGCCCGATCGCGTCGAACTCGTGAACGATGTCCATCACGTACCTTGTTGATCGCGACCCGACGAATCCAGCCAACGGGATCATCGTAGGTACTGATCTTGCGCCACTTGAGATGAGCTTTGACGAATGCGTCTTGCACGGCGTCGGCAGCCTCTTCAGAGTTGCCACAAATGACGGTGAGTGAACGAACGAGGCGCGCGTAGTGGAGATTGAACAACGTTGTAACGTCGGCGGCTTGGGCCGAGAGGGAGGTTTGAGAGAGTTCGTCCACGGTGGTTCCGCCCCATCGGGAGGTCCACGACGGAGATGTAGGGAAATGGCTATTTCCCGGATCCCACGATAGAGCGGTTGAAGACGTAGTAAACACTGCCAGAGTCACGAACCTTCGAACTCAATGGTTTGGTTTCTCTTCAAGAAATTGTCAGGGCGTGGGTGATTGGGGAATAGCCTGACATGGTGGCTTTGGATCCGAATCGACACGTCGTCACCGACATGTGGCAGGGTCAGCCCCGAGTCCGTTTGGCAACCTTGCCGACTCATCTCGAACGTGGACCAATTTTGGCTGGTCAGAGCCAGTTATGGGTCAAGCGCGATGATCTCACGGGTTTGGGCATGGGCGGCAATAAGGCACGAAAATTGGAGTTCTTGTGTGGGGCGGCGGTGGCCGCTGGGGCAGATTGCCTCATCACGGTTGGGGCCGGACAATCGAACCACTGCCGTATGACTGCTGCAGCCGGAGCCATGCTCGGCCTTGAAGTTCATCTGGTACTCGCCGGAGATCGGCCCAAAGTACTTGAAGGTAATCAGTTGCTGTCGGAGCGGTTTGGCGCGCATCAACATTTCACTGGAGCTGGACCATCCGAATGGGGACTGTTAGAAATCGCTCGTGAAGATTTAACCGAAGAATTGAGTGCACAAGGACTGAAGCCGTATTCGATTCCGATCGGTGGATCAACTGCTGTCGGTGCGCTCGGCTACATCGTTGCGTATCAAGAAATTGTGGAACAAGCAGTGGCGCTGAATCTCTCACCGAAGACGATTGTGTTGACGTCATCAAGCGGTGGCACCCACGCTGGACTTGTTGCTGGGCGAGCACATATGCGAGCGATTGGTCGAACCGCAGTTTTGCCAAACCTGTTGGCGATCGGTGTTGCCAAAGGTGTCGTCGCTGGATTCCCTTCGGTCAAGGACCTTGCTCAAGAGTCATTAGCAATCGCAGGCTTGCCTGGCGAAGTACTCAACGAAGATGTTGAAGTTGATGCGCGTTGGCTCGGCGAAGATTATGCAATCCCTACCGATGTCTCGCGAGCAGCAATCACTTGGGCAGCCCACAACGGCGCTTGGGTACTCGACGATGTGTACACCGCAAAGGGAATGGCCGGACTGTTAGGAAACGCAGCTCAAGGTCGCTGGGCTAGCGGTGTCGATGTGATCTTTATTCATACAGGTGGTTCACCGGAGGTATTCGTACGTCATGACTGATCAAAATGTTTCACGCTCGGCTCGAACAGTTGCGGTGACTGCCGGTCGTCCGCAAAATGAGAATGATCCTCTCAACGCCTCAATCGTCCTTGCATCTAACTTTCAATCAAGCGGTGATTACGCGCGGACACATGGCACATCAACATGGGCAGCGCTCGAAACAGCAGTCGGCGAATTAGAGGTTGGGCAATGCTTGTCGTTTGCAACGGGAATGGCTGCCGCTTCGGCAATTTTGTTTGCGTTGAACCCGAGTGTTGTTGTTCTGCCCGCTGTGAGTTACCTAGGAGTTCGAGCATTGTTGGGCGATATGCAAGAGCATGGTCATGTACGCATTGTTTCGGTTGACATTGTTGACACCAACGCAGTGACACAAGCAATGAATCAGGCAGTGGCGCAAGTAGGCGCTGAACGAGTGGTGCTCTGGATTGAAACACCCACCAACCCCACTCTTGATGAAGCCGAACTTGAAATATTGTGTCGTGCCGCAAACGCGAGCAATGTGAAAACAGTGGTTGACTCAACATTTGCGTCGCCCATTGGTCAGCAACCTCTCGAACTTGGCGCGTCGGTGGTGATGCACTCAGGGACAAAGTTCATCGGTGGACACAGTGACTTAATGATTGGTCTAGCACTGACCAATCAGTCGGAAATTTTTGAAAAGCTGAGTCGGGCACGAGTTGTGCAAGGTGCAACGCCGGGAGCCCTTGAAGCCTTCTTAGCCTTACGTGGTTTACGCACTTTGCCCCTGCGTTACGAAGCGGCCAGTAAAAACGCTGATGAAATTTGTCGCCGACTACAAGCCCATCGTGCGATTGAATGGGCCAAGAACGTCGGGCCAATGTTGAGTTATATCGTCAAAGGTGGGGCCCAGGCTGCTGACAGGGTGTGTGCCTCGGCATCGATGATTATTACTGCGACTAGTTTGGGTGGTGTTGAGACAACCATGGAACGTCGTCAAAAGTACGCGGGCGATGCTCATGTCAACCCTGGTCTGATTCGCATGAGCGTTGGCATTGAAGATGTTGAAGACATCTGGTCCGACCTTGAGAAGGCATTAGCGTCATGAATATGAGTGGTCAAATCCTTGATGTTGATCTTTTGGCTTTTGAAACAGGATCTGAAGCAACTCGTCGCGCCGTTGTTGACGGCGTACGTCGAAGTTTGGCGACTGGGTTTGTATACACCAGCACTGATATCTCCGAAGATTTGCTTGATTCGGCGTACGGCATGCTCGTTGAATTCTTCTCAAAAGATCAAGAGACAAAGACAAGTTGTATTTCGCCAGGTGCCCATGGGCAAACCGGATACACGGGCCTTCTTGTGGAGACTGCTGCGTCAAGCGACAAGCCAGATTGGAAAGAGATGCTCAACTGGGCATCGCCAATCGCTGCTGGCCATCCCTTGAAGCGAAAGTTCCCAGGTTCGTATCCTGAGCAACTATTGCCTGATGCGATTGTTCCCGGTATTTCGCAAGTTCTTTATGCATTTCACGATGCCGTAGCCGAAATTCAAAAGCGTTTCCTACGCATCATCGCATTAGGAATTGGTTGTCATGAATCATTCTTTGATGACATGGTCACTGATGGACCAACACTTACGCGAGCGATTCGTTACCCATCAATGAAAGGCGCACCTCAGGGTGGCCATATTTGGGCTGGCGCCCACGGCGATATCAATTTGATTACGGCACTGCCGCGCGCCACTGCTCCAGGACTTCAAGTTGAAGTTGATAGTCAATGGGTTGATGCAATTCCACCGGATGGCAAGATGATCATCAACACCGGAATCATGCTTGAACGATTGACGAATGGTGTCTTGCCAGTCGGCTGGCATCGAGTGATTGCTTCTCTTGGATTTGAAGACGAGCGCTACAGCGTGGTGCAGTTTTGTCATCCACGTCCATGGACAATGTTGGCGCCAGTTCCTACTTGCTGCACTCCAGAGAATCCACAACGTTATTCAACAATTAGTGCGGCCGATGCCCTTGATGAAGTGTTGTATCAAATCAATTTGATTGAAGATGCTCGACGTGTCGGAGACTGATCATTCTGAAATATTAAGCGAGCCAATTGATATTGCGTTAGCGATAGATATCGGTGGTTCAAAAATGGCGGTGGGCTTGGTCAATCGTCGTGGCGACACGCTCGATCGAGAAATCGCCCGCACCGATAAAGATAAAAACGCCAATGACCTCTTTGAACTATTGGCAGTTCTGATTAAACGCCAGTTGGCTCGTGCTGAAGAACGACATGGCGGCAGAGTCGTTGTCGTAGGTATTGGGTCGGCCGGGCCAATTGAAACCGATTGCGCGACAGTCTCGCCACTCAACATTCCTGCCTGGCGACGGTTCCCATTGCGCGAGGCCGTTCAAGAAATCGTTGATGTTCCGGTATTTGGCGATCTTGATGCAAAGGCGTTTGCTCTTGCTGAAGGATGGCTCGGTGCAGCGAAGGGTGAATCAAATTTCATCGGCATGGTGGTCAGCACCGGGGTTGGTGGTGGCATTGTTCTTGACGGACGCATGCTTGACGGTGCATCAGGTAATGCCGGACACATTGGTCACGTCATCGTGAACCCCGATGGTAATCGTTGCGTGTGCGGTGCGCGGGGTTGTTTAGAAGCTGAGGCATCGGGCACCGCAATTGAAATGATTACGGGTCGACCGGCAACCGAGCCGTCATTTGAAACGATGCAACGCACCGGGCGCATGGTGGGCTTGGCAGTTGCCAGCATGTGCAATTTTTTTGATCTCAATCTTGCTGTCGTTGGTGGTTCGGTTGCTCTCGGATTCGGTCCAACATTTTTTGCGGCCGCTCAAGAGGTGATGGACGAGCATTGCCGTTTGAGTTTTTCGCAAGGTGCACGTATCGTGCCGGCTCGCTTGGGCGATCGCAGCCCAATCATTGGCGCCGCTGCAGTTGGCTGGCGCGGGCTCAATCGCCAAGCGCCCGTCGAGAATTAACCGCCAATAACTCGGTAAAGACGCTCGACTGGCCCTTGCCCAAAATGGTGTTGCCACCACGATGCAATAGTGATGGCAAATATCCAGAAGCCGCCGGCAAAAAGCAGGGCAGTATCGAGTCCACTTGATGAAATCAAGTGCGTCCAGTTAACGAAGATATAAAAGGCAAGCACGTGAAGCAGGTACAGAGTCAGGGTGAGTTGACCACTTCGTTGTAGGTGGACAACCAATTTTTTGCGCTGGTATCTCTCGGCCAATTGACTGATCACTACGAAGGCGGCCACTGCAATCGCAGCCGTGCTCGCTGTATATAGCAGACTGCGATTGAATGGCTGCAAAGAGGTCGCCCAGTAAACAACCTCATTTGTACGTAGATCAAAACCATCCAGAATCGCTGTGAAGGAATAGCACGTAACGATGACCGCGAAACAGCACAGCAGAATTAGTCGACGATTCTTCTTGACTATTTCGAGATTTCGGCCAATGACGATTCCAAGGCAAAAGAAAGTGAGCCAGGGAAAAACCGGGTGGGTGTAGTCAACAAAGATTCGCAGCAAGAAATCTCTCAGGTTGTGAATTTCTTGTGGATGCAGCCAGGCCGTTGAATACCCAGCACGTTGCCGATTGGCCTCCCACGACGCAATCGCTGTGGCAGCAAGTGCTGTGACAGCAGAAAGAAACAAGATTGAGCGCGACTTCCACACAATAAAAATGGCGCTCAATATGAAATAGGCGCCGTAGTAAAACAGAATGGTGCCTGGCCATGCGTGATTGAGGAAATAGCCACCAAAAAGAAGTACCGCCCCTCGTCGAACCAGTCGCATTCGATGCTCGGCTAGGTCTTGGCGGTTCGCATATACCTTTCGTGAGAAAAGAGCGGTTCCGATTCCGGCAACAAGAACAAATGTTGCGGCAAACCGAGTACTCAGTACACCGGTATAGATATTGAAGATTCGATGCCACAAGTCATCACCGATTCGCCAATCGTTGAGGGTGCCGTGAAAGTTCATCACCACAACACCGATGAGAGCTATAGACCGTGTGACATCTAGTCCGATCTGACGAGAAGTTCCGAAACTCGTTGAACCACCTGCTGGATGATTGAAATCATTCACAGATAGCTATTGCCAGTCAACACGGTCAACAGAAGTTGTGATCAGGGGTCTCTGGACATCAACTCGGTCGCCAACGACTGGCGTTGGTTGGCCACTCGGAATAAAGCACATGGATGTGTGCATATGTGGCAGCTCAATGAGTTGAATTCGCTCGCGCGAAAAATGGAATGGGCTTGAACCATCGCTCAGCGGAGAAACTCCGTGTGCCGATCCACACCCGACGATGACCAAAGTACCATTTTGCGAAATCTCAACGCCGTGGTACCCGACCTTTTGTCCAGCAGTCACCGCAACAGTTTCGATCACATCAGAAGTCAATTGAAGAGTTGTTTTGTCCCCGTGCCAGAGCGAGGTGCCGAGACGCAAGAACCACTGTCGATCGGGGTATCGCAATTGCAGACTCGCAAAATCTTTGGGATCAACGTGACTGACCCATGCTGGTAACGATGAGTCAATTGTGGAGAGTAAGTCTTCAATCTCACGAACGTGATCTGCAGAAGTGCCGGTGAGGGGAGGGTGAATAGAAACTCCTCGCACCAGAAGGTTTGTTGTACGGCACTTCTCGAGAAGCTGCGCAACATCGCTAACTACGCAACCGTAACGATTCATTGATGAGCGAATTTTGATGACGACGTGATGTGGCTTGTTCGTCGCAGCCACTGCTTCGATATGGGCAATGGACCCCACAGTCAGGATCGCATCATCACGAAGATTGTCTGGAAGTTCAAGACTGGGTGTCAGCACGACGGGAATGCAATCGGCTGGTACCGATGACACTTCAAAGGTCGTTCCGATAGCGATGAACTTGGCCGTCGTGCTGGCGACACTGGTGCCTCGTTCGGCCAGCCAGTCGCGACCGAATCCGTAGCCATTGCCTTTGACCACGGGGACCAGACCTTGAACGGTGAGGGCAAGCGCGGCGACGTGTTTGTTCCAGGCATCTGATTGGACGGTGAGAACAAGGGCCACGAGCAAGACGCTACCGAATGATGTCGAATGGGCGTTTCATGCTGGGCTTTTTAAATCTGACTTGTTAAGTCGGGAATTGGCTTCTAACCTGACTTCATGAGCAATCAAGTCTTTGGTTTTCCCAATCCCGTGAATGAACGGTCGGCACGTTGGGTCGCCACCGGAGTCGTGTTCCAAGCAGTCTTGTTTTTGATCGTGCGCCAAGGCTGGGTGTTGATTCCGTTGACCTACGGCTTTACGGCTCGGGTGCTCACCGGCCCCAAGTTGAGCCCACTTGGCCAATTGTCAACTCGAGTACTCACGCCAGCAATGAAAGGCGAGGGGCGCTTAGTGCCAGGCCCACCCAAGCGTTTCGCGCAAGGCATTGGTTTGGTGTTTTCACTTGGCGCGAGTATCGCTTGGTTGAGTGGGGCTGATGTTGTTGCCATCGTTCTGATTGCTGGACTCACGGTGGCTGCGAGTCTCGAAGCATTTGCCGGTTTCTGTATGGGTTGCACAATCTTTAGTCAGTTGATGCGCTTGGGAGTCATCCCCGAATCAGTGTGTGAAGATTGCAACGACATTTCACGTCGCCTGACTCGTCCCAGCGTCTAGCAAATTCTTAATCAAACTTTGGTGCAAGTGCGCCGAAATTACGAGTTGCGATGACGCCTTTCCAAACACCAGTTCCGTAAGCGACATCATCAGTAAGCTTGAGTGCGCAATACGTCAGTGGGTCAACCTTGGGTCTTTTGGAAAACCAGTTGGCGAGAGATGGAAGCACTGTCGCGGCCAACACAACTCGGCGACCACGTCGACTGATTAGGGCTACTACGAGCGCGATGGGCCACCACGTACGGGTGATCGCCTGAGCAATCATTCGGCCAGCATGAATGTTTCCGCGACCGGCTAGTCGCAAGGCGAGGATTCGTGAATCTGGTTGAGAACTGATTTTTCGTTCAAGTGCGACTGTTGAACCTGCACCAATTGTAAGTCCGATGAGTGGATGGCCTGTGGCGAGTGCTGTCCATGCCGCTGCACTCCAACGATTGATACGTAGTGGTGTCGCTGCTTGAGGATGTTTTTGATTGAGCGGTGCTGCCGCTGATCCGTACGAAACCCGTTGCTTCCATGCATCAAGTAATGACGAACGCGGACTATGCGACACAACTACTGAAGGTTCGTAACGACATATCACATTGGATTCAAGTAGTCGCCAGACAAGGTCAACATCTTCGCCATATCGAAATGATTCATTGAATCCTTGATGTTTACGCAGTAGTTCGGTGCGAATCATGAGTGCCGCAGTTGGCACGTACGAAACTCTTGAATTCTTGCGGATCAGTGCGGGCTCTGAACCAAGATCAAGCGGCGATTCGCTTGCTTCGTAGCGATGCAACAATGTTGAGCCATCTTCACTGGCGATTCGTGGGGCAACGACTCCAGTTGATGAATCTGAAAAATGAGCAAGCATGGTGATCCATGAATCGTCGGCAAGTGAGGTATCAGCGTCGAGGAAAAATGTGATTGTCGTCGTGATGTGGTCAATTGCTGTATTGCGAGCGACTGCTGGACCGCCAGCAGCGTCGCGACGAATCACTTGAGCGCCGGCAATTTCGGGGAGTGCGGGCGACGAACCATCATCGATAATCAGAACTTTGTAGGCAGAAGACACCTTCGTGACCAACATGGAGAGTTGCTCAATGCTTCCGTTGTGTACGGGGATGACAACGGTGACATCGTTCGGTTGTAATTCTCTGGTCATTGAATCAAGGACCGGATGAACTGCACCAGCATCAAGAAGCCGCTGAACAGTGCTCGCTGAATTAGTGGAAACTTCACTCTTGTTTTCGACAGCGTCAAGAAGTGATCGGGCGGCCACCGAAAAACGAAAGACTTTCACCGGTGAGCCAGCAACAACTGTGTCACCTTCAGCGTTACTTCGTCGCCACCATGAAGAATCAATCTGATAGCGAGTCATTTACGAATTCCAGTGATCAAAATCAGCGAGAAGGTCGTGCGTCCACTGCTCAAGAAGTTTGACTCCATCTGTGGCAGTGGCTTGAGTAGGATCACCGAGGACTCCGTTACTACTGACCGCACGAACTCCACCGGCACGCATGTCGTTCATGATTTGAGCGAGCGGCTGAGTATTCCCAACCTCGGCCAATGTCATATCGACTTCAAAGGGAGCCAGCGCCAACATCACCGAGGTTTCGGCATGACCAGCGTGAGTATCGGTGTCGGTGACTCCAGACGGAGACCAGAAGAGAACATTTTGCTGATCGTGATCAAGCACCTTTTTCGCGACTTGAATCGCTGGCGAATTTCCGCCGTGACCATTCACGAAAACAACTCCGCCACACCAAGTGGCCGACCGCACGATTTCGATCAACATTGATGTTGTTGTTTCAGTACCCACCGACAAAGTCCCCGAGAAACCCGAATGTTCTCCACTTGCAGTGATTGGTAGTGGGGGAGATAGATATGTTTGTGCACGGGCTTGAGTGAGGCGATGACTCAGTTCAAGTGCAATGCGGGTGTCGGTATCGAACGGAAGATGAGGACCATGTTGTTCCCATGAACCGATGGGAACAACGAGAACGGGCCGACTGAGACGCACCTCGTCGGCCTGCGTCATGACTGATAACCCCACTCGCGTAATTTGTTGACGATCAACTCGGCAGCTTCACGCGGCTCAAGGTGAACCGTTTCACCATGACCTTTAGAAGTTGACGTATCGGTGATTTGCTTAACGCGGTCAAGTGCAGAACTTCCGACTGGTGCGGCGACTGATCGAGCACGAGGCCGATACGCGCGTGTCGGTGGAGTTTCTACAGTGACGTGATGAGTCGTCACGATTTCAATGGCTTGTTTGTTGGCGGCCATTGAACCTTTGAGCGATGCTCGACGCAGACGAGCGGTTGAGCCCTCGACGGAGATCACTGCCTGACCTCGAATTTCTAGTTGCTCACGTCGTCCACCATCGAGGCGGCGTAGTGCTGTTATGGGGTGTTGATCGTTGACAGGAATTTCTATTTCAACGAGACCGAGTGCTTGCTCAAACTCAAGTTCGGCCGCAATAAATGCTGGCACCGACCCTGAGCCACGATCGGAAGAATAGTCACCACACCAAATCAAAGAACAGTGATTGACAACTTGGGCAAGCGATCGTGCAATGGCGGCACTCTCAAGTGATCGATCGATATCAATGCGTATTGCGCGATGCGCGCCTCGGGCAATTGCGTCACGTAGAACTGCTTCTGCACCCGCTGGGCCAGCAGTGACAACGACGACTTCGTCATTGGTGTTTTCGGCAACACGTAATGCATATTCGAGTGCAGCCTGATCGGCGTATGAGAATCCCATGAAACGGTCATCATCTACTTCGGTTTGACCGGAAGCGTTAATCCATTTCAGACATACGGCGATTGTCATTGCACTGTCACTCAGGTGCGATGGAAGACGATGCCGTAGCCGCCTTCAGGGTAGGTCCAAGTAATGGCCCCCGCTTGGTTGCAGACGAGATAGCACGTGCCGCACTCAAAGCAGTTTTCGTAGTTGAACAAAATGCCGCCGTCGCTGGTGGGGACAAAAAGGTTTGCGGGGCAAGCGACAACACATTCACGCGTAGTGCAGCCACGACATGAATCGCCATTGACGGTGATATGCGCGCGTTCATGAATGCGAAACTCGGCGGTATCAATGCGGTCCTGAAACGACATTTCCGCCCAAGCGGCATCGCGCTCAATGTTGTTGGCGGCACGCAACGATTCGAGAGACATCAGCCAAATCCTTTCAGGCCAGTGAGTGCGTCACGGATGAGATCAATTAATGATATGCCAGCCTTCTTGCGTTCTTCGCGCAAGATACGGCGAACACCCGGCTTTGGATGTGGATTTTCAACTCGGAACATGCGTTCAACGATTCCGGTCACGAAACCGGGGTGCTTGTGTTGGACGCGGTCGGACAAAACAAGATGCGGAATCTTGCGCAACTTCTTGTGATCTTTGAGCACAAAGGTCTCATTGAGTTTTTTGGTGTACGACTGCAAGCCAGATGCCGACGTGTTTCCGGTCGTCACCGCTTGTGCTGCTGACTGTCCGGCGTACATTCCACTCGCCATCGCGAAGTTGACGCCTTCAAGCCAAATGCCAGCGGCCAAACACAGAGCTGCCGCATCACCAGCGACAAGTAGTCCGTCCGCGACCATCTTGGGCATCATGTCAAGACCTGCTTCAGGAATGACGTGAGCCGAATACTCAATGACTTCGGCACCTTCAATGAGTGGTGCAAGGGCGGGATGACGTTTG
>SXGQ01252336.1_pt1 | contig 21402 bp, 18 predicted proteins | sample 3178371 | NCBI WGS metagenome assembly SXGQ01 (sample SAMN11356859, study PRJNA531348) | freshwater metagenome | isolation source: freshwater sample F1-20 | place: China: Fuxian Lake, Yuxi | collected 2017-12-25 | reverse complement strand
TAGAAAAAGGCAAATGGGTTAAAGTTAAAAGTTTCGAAGGTGCCGAGAAAGCTAGAGAATTAATCAATGAAGCGATAGTTAGAGCTAAGAAATAAATTTTGCTAATTTAAATCGTTGAATATTTTATTGCGAATGAGTCCATCATTCGCAATATTTTTTATTTTTTCTTCAACAAATTTTATCTCAAAAGAAAACTACTCCCCAACCCTCTCATCGCTATGAAATTCAAACCACATAGCGTTAATAATTCCGAAGGAAACCGCAAATGCCGTTCCTAAAATCCATGCAAAATACCACATAATTTTAATATAAAAAGTTAGAATCTTTGTCGATGGTTTTTGCGTTGACTTTGCCACGAAGAACCATAAACACGTAAGAAGTATAAGAAATAATCAGCGGAACGAAAATAAGCGCCGCTATAAACATCACCACCAAAGTGTGATAACTGCTTGAAGCGTCCCAAAGCGTAAGCGAGCTATTCGGATTTAAACTCGATGGCAAAATGAATGGAAAGCAAGTCAAGCCCACCGTCGAAATAATTCCAAGAACGGAAAGCGAACTAGCGATGAAGGCTTTAACATCATGCTTGAAATGCGAAAGAATCATGGCGAAAATTTGCCCGACGAAGCCCAAAATTGGGGCGATGATGAACCATTTATAAGTTGAATAATTGTTCAACCAAGCGCCCGCTTGCCTAGAAACTTCTTTGTTTAGCGGGTTGGAATCGGCGGAATTGTTAAGAATTTTAGTGATTTCGTAGCCGTCAATTTTTTGAAGCATTAACCCGCCGATGGCAAATAAAGCGACATTAATGAAAGGCAAAATATTCAAAAGTTTTTTAACTCTTTTTTGAATATCGCCTTCGGTTTTGATCGATAAAAAACACGCACCTTGCACCGTCAACATTGAGACGCTGAGCAATCCGCATAAAAGCGAAAATGGCGTAAATAATTCAAAAAAACCGATTTTATTTTCGATAATCATAAAATTGTCGAAGCTAAAATTAACGCCAAGTAAAACATTGCCAATGGCGACTCCAAAGACTAAGGACGGCACCAAGCCCGAGATGAATAAACAATAATCCCAAATTGTTCGCCAAGTTTTATTGTTGATTTTGCTTCGATAGTCGAAGCCAACGGGTCGAAGGATTAAAGCCACTAAAACTAAAAACATGGCGTAATAAAATCCGGAAAAACTCACGGCGTAAACTAACGGCCAAGCCGCGAAAATCGTCCCTCCGCCTAAAATAAACCAGACTTGGTTGCCGTCCCAAACTGGTCCGACTGAGTTTAAAATTATTCTTCTTTCGACATCGCTTTTGCCGATAAAAGGTAATAAAATTGCGGTGCCAAGATCGAATCCGTCCATAATTGCAAAGCCGATTAAGAGAACTCCAAGAAGAACCCACCAGATTACGCGCATAACTTCATAATTAAATATTTCTGCCATAATTTATAATTTTTTAGTTTAAATTTTAAATAATTTTTTAAGAATTTTCTCGATAAAAAATCTAAGAATATTCTTTGTGTAAAATTTTATTTGGACCCATTTTTATGAATTTGACCATCAAAAATATATCGACGATTAACAAGATTGAATAAAGAATTACGAAGCCGAATAAGCTGGTTAAAACTTGGGCTTTCGACACCGAAGAAATCGCCAAAAATGTTGGTAAAATTCCTTCGATAACCCAAGGTTGACGACCGTGTTCGGCAACGAACCAGCCCAGTTCGGCGGCGATCCATGGCAAAGGCAATGAAATTAAACAAATTTGCAATAATAATTTGCAATTAAAATTGCGTTTGAGATTCATTTTGTAAAAAGCCATGGCGAATAAAGTGATAAAAAATAAACCTAGACCAACCATAATTCTAAAACTATAAAATAATGGAGCGACATTTGGAATAGTGTCGTTGGCGGATTTTAAAATTTCTTCTTCGCCAGCATTTTCAATGTCGGGACGATATTTTTTTAATAACAAAGCGTAGCCAATATCTTGGAAATTTTCTTTTAAAAAAGCTTTATCGGCTTCGGGATTTGCGCTTTTACCATCGCGTAAATTTTTAAGAATTTTATATTGACCGATGCCATTTCGAATTCTTGATTCCGAAACTTTAACTAAATCTTTAATACCAGGAACTTTCTTGTCGAAAGACCTCGTGGCAATTAAGCCTAAAACATAAGGAACTTCAATTTCATAATCATTTTTTTGATTTTTTTGATCGGGAATGGCAAAAATCGCCAGCGGGGCAGGGGCTTCGTGGGTTTCCCACATTCCTTCCATCGCCGCCAATTTCATTTTTTGATTTAAGCCGGCAGAATATCCGCTTTCATCGCCTAGAACCACAACGGATAAGGCCGATAATAAACCAAAAGATGTTGCGATAATTATCGATCTTTTAGCAATTTCCAAATTAGTTTTTTTGAGTAAATAATAACAACTCACCGAGAGCACAAACATTGCGCCCGTAACGTAGCCAGCACTAATAGTGTGAACGAATTTCGATTGAGCGACATCATTGAAAAAGATTTTTTGGAAGGAATCGAGTTCCATTCGCATGCTTTCAGCGTTGAATTTAGCACCGATTGGATTTTGCATCCAGCCATTGGCGATAAGGATCCACAGGGCGGATAAATTGGTGCCGATTGCCATCAACCAAGTGACCATTAAATGTTTTACTTTGCTAAGTTTATTCCAGCCGAATAAAAATAAGCCGACGAAAGTTGATTCTAGAAAGAACGCCATCAAGCCTTCAATGGCGAGCGGGACGCCAAAAATATCGCCGACATACTGAGAATAATAAGCCCACTTAGTGCCGAATTGAAATTCCATGGTGATCCCCGTAGCAACGCCCATCGCAAAATTTATGGCAAAAAGTTTGCCCCAAAATTTTGTTAAATCACGCCAAATTTCGCGATTGGTCATGACATAAATACTTTCCATGATCCCCAATATTACCGCGAGTCCAAGGGTTAGTGGAACAAATAAAAAATGATAAATTGCCGTGATTGCGAATTGCAATCTAGAGGCTTCGACTAAGGTTAAATCCATATTTTGTTATTTTAAAATTATAGTTTCGATATTTATTTTTCTTTCTTCTTTAGTCATTTTATGGCTGAAGAAGAAAAAATATAACAACGTTAAAATTATTAATTTAATGCCAAAAAAAATCGTGATTTTTTTAGCGAGTGAATCAGGTTTTTGGTGACGAAAATAAAATATGAGATAGATTGCATAACCAATATAAAGCGCTAGTAATCCATACATAAAAATTTTTGTATAAAATTAAATTTTAAAGATTGCGATTATTTATAATCATATTATTTTTATTGTATTTGATAAATATCAAAAATATTAAATTTTTTTTCATGATAGACTTAAAAATTGCCAATCGAATCGAAGATATCCAAAAAATTGCAATTTTTGCTCAATTAAAAAATGATCAATTATTGACGATTCTTAAAAATGCTAAAATTATCAATTTAAAAAAAGATCAAATGTTATTTTCGCAAGAACAAAAAGTTGATAATTTTTATATTGTTTTGGATGGATTAATGAAGCTTTCAAGGCTTAATTCTAAAGGAGTCGAGGCGATTATAAAAATTATTGATAATGGCAGTTTGAATGATATTTTTAGCGATAATTTTTCCTTGTCGGCGACGGCGATGAAAAGCACCAATTTATTAGCGATTCCCAGTGATATTTTTAAAAATTATGCCGAAAAAAATTATAATTTTATGCATAATATTTTACTAGAAATATCCACGCAAAATGATGATTTGGTAAATCAATTAAGTAATTTAAAAATCGATGATAATAAAGAAAAAATCGGACAATTTTTGTTAAAAAATTCTTTAAAAAAAAGCAAAAAAAATAGTGAAATTGATTTGGAATTTAGTAAAAGTGAAATCGCATCTTATTTGGGAATGAGGCTTGAAACTTTTTCGAGAATTTTACACCAATTAAAAATTGAAGAAAAATTTTCTATTAAAAAAAATAAAATTATTCTTACGCAAAAAAATGCACTTTGCTCCTACTGTAACAAGGAAATTTCTGCAAATTGTGATATGAGAAATTCAAATTTTTGTTCCCAAAAAAACTAAAAAATAAAAATCTTATATATTTTAAAAATATTTAAGATGATAATAAAACAAATTCAAAAAACTCAATTTAAATATATATGATCAAAGCCAAGGGAATCGCTACTAAAGCACCGCAAGACCAGCTTGCACCATTTTCTTTTGAAAGAAGAAATCCCAAAGAAAATGATGTCGTCATCGACATTAAATATTGTGGAATTTGTCATTCCGATATTCATCAAGCAAGAAATGAGTGGGGACATTCAACTTATCCAATGGTTCCTGGACATGAAATTGCTGGTGTGGTGCGACAAGTCGGCGACAAAGTTAGTAAATATAAAGTTGGTGATCATGTTGGAGTTGGTTGTTTTGTTGATTCATGTCGCACTTGTTCAAGCTGTAAGCAAGATTTAGATAATTATTGTTTGGAAGGTCACACTATGACTTATAATTCACTGGAGCGCGATGGCTCGGCGATTACCATGGGTGGATATTCCGACGTGATTGTGGTCGATGAAAATTATGTTTTAAAAATTCCCAATTCAATTCCACTCGATAAGGCGGCGCCACTTTTATGTGCCGGCATTACTTTATATTCGCCTTTGATGCATTGGAAGGCGGGTCCGAATAAAAAAGTTGGCATTTTGGGCATGGGTGGTCTTGGGCATATGGGCGTTAAAATCGGGGTAGCTCTAGGTGCCGAGATTACCGTTCTTAGTCATTCCGATAAAAAGAAAGATGATGCGATTAAAATGGGAGCGCATAATTTTGTAGCGACCAAAGATCCTGAAAATCTTAAAAAATATGCTGGATATTTTGATTTAATTATTAACACGGTTTCCTCGGCTGATATCAATATGATGGACTATTTTAATCTCCTTAAGCTCGATGCCACTTTAGTGGCTTTGGGTGCACCCGAAAAGCCTTTATCGATTAGTCCATTTCCATTGATTTTAATGCGTCGCAATTATGCCGGATCGGTAATTGGTGGAATTAAAGAAACGCAAGAAATGTTAGATTTTTGTGCCAAACATAATATTGCTCCAGAAATTGAAGTGATTAGTTCGAGCCAAGTAAATGAAGCTTACGAACGCATTTTGAAAAGCGATGTTCGATATCGCTTCGTGATTGATATGGGGTCGTTGAATTAAATTTGCTTTGCAAATTTAGGGAAAAGTTGAATCGCTTCGGGCGAAGTAAATTCGCCCATTCGCGATGAATTTTTGGGTTTTAAGATTTTCCTTGTTGATAAATGATTTATCTTTTTTTTCAAAAAAGATTCACAGTTGAAAAAGGTACCAGGTTCCTTTTATGTTAATAATGAATCGCTTAGTAGTGAGTGAATCGCGATGATTGTCATCGTTTCGTGATTGATATGGCGACGTTAAATTAAATTTGCTAAAGCAAATTTAGGGAAAAGTTGAATCGCTTCTGCTACGCAGTAAATTTTTTTTGACAAAATGCTTTAAAATTGATTGAAAATTATCTCACCACTTCTATAAATTAAATTTAACCCAAATCTAATAAAAATTAATTCTTCTAAATCATGAATAGAAATACCGCATTCGTTGCCCAACAAATTGCAAAACAAGGGGAATTCGCAAATAGAGTTCAAGAAAAACAGACTGCTTTGGCAGATTCTTTACAAAGTGAATTAATAAATTCATCAACAAGTTTTAATATTTCAAGCACAGAGGCTTTAAATAACACTTTAATTCTAGCTCAACTTCTAACTTCTCGTTTAAAACCTACAGCTTCTCCTCCTCCACCAAGAAGTCGACCTGTTGTCAGAAGAGAAGCTAGTGGAAAATTTGTTGGCAGTAGAAAAGAAGCAATTGAGATATTTGCTAAGAAAAAGAATCGAGAAGAATTAGTTGAAGATCTTGGCAAACAAGACGAAGATAAACCTCAAATTAAAACTGAAGAGGTCGATTTCAAAAAAATAGTAGAAGAATTTCTAAAATTCGACCCCGAAACAATTAAAAGAAAAATTAGAGAAGAAAGAATATCAAAAGAACTAAGCCAAAGAAGGCAAAACCTACCAGCTGTAAGTCAAGCTGAAATCAAAAAATTTATTGAAGATCAAAAGAAATCAAACCCGAATCATCCAGTTGACTTTAGTAGCTATTCAGGATTTAAATTGGTCGGCTCACCTTTTAAAGTGATGATTCCTGGAACTGATAGTGAGTTAGCAGAATTAAAAAATGTAGTTGACGACCTAGACGTTCATAATACCAATTTTTTTGAAAACATTAATATTGATGGTTGTTATTTTCGTGGCGGAAATTTTTCTAAATGTCGATTTGGCGATACAATAGGAGTAACATTTGATGGTTCTGATTTAACAAATGCAGACATGTCGGGAACTAAACAGACGCAACTATTGCTTGGGGGAGATGATTATAGCGCACATGTCTCTATGTTGATAGATTATGTTCGAGAAAACGCTATAGACCATGAACTAATGCCGAATTATTTTAATAGACTTATTTTAAAAATAAAAGATTTAGAAAAAGTAGATATCGGAACTGAGTCTACAAAATTTGTTAACGTAAATTTACAAGGATCAACTCTCAATGAAATTGAATCGAGATATCTAACTGACTTTTATGGTACAGGCTTCCGAGATGTTGTATTGGAGGGGATAGATAATTTTCATGGCAAAAATGTCGATTTGAGAGGAGCTATTTTAAAAACTTTAGATGGTCAAATAAAAAATATTACAAATCCAATAACTCCTGAACAAATAGCAATAGAGGCCACGCCTTACGTGGCGGCAATGCTCCAAAACAATGTTTTAACAAGAAGCGATGGAAGAGAAATTACAATCGCTTTATCTAAAGACTGCTTAAATAAAACCAAACAACAAATGCTTGATAAGGGTCTACTGACTTCTGAATACATTTTTCTTGATCCTACCGAAGAAGACTTTAAGAAAATATTAGATCTTTACAATCAGGAATTCAAAAAATTTAACGTCAGATTCGTTAGACACGAAGAAGATGAGCCTTATGACTTTTTCATAAGCTTTTGTCATATTCCAAAAAATGATGGCAGTGCTTTTGCTGATGGACGTTTGGACTGGACCAATCAAGGTATAATAACATTTGACAATCAATCTATTTCTAATCCAATAACTCAACTTCACGAACTGGGTCACATATTGGGAGCTGCTCATACATTTGAAGTTGGTGTTAAGGCAACCAAGTGCTCTTTACTTGCTTCTGTAATGTGCTATCCAAGTGCGCTTGACATTATGGTTCCCCTTGATGCCTTATCAAAATATCCTGCTAGAATTTCAAGTGAGATGTTAGAGAATTTGGGCATTCAAGACAAGAGCCATTACAATCTTATTTTTGGTAAAAACCCTGATTATCAAGAGCAAGATATCACAACAAATCTAAATCACGGTCAAATCAGAATAATCGATGGAGATAAGAATTTTCAAAATATCGCCCATATCGATACAACCTCTTTACCCAAAGACATAAGATTTGCGGTTCTTGATGCTAAAGAAGCTATTGGAACCTGCTTTAAATTTCCATGCGATCCCCAAAATATAGCGGAAGGAATTGATGAAGGGACGTTGGTAGTTTTTTACACAAAAAATCAAAGTGGTAGAGATAAAATTTCTGGAGCAGCATTGTTGTTTGGGGGAAAGACCAACAGTATTTTTATTGATGGCAAAGAGGTTGTTCCAAAAAGATTTACAACTGCTGAACCAACAACAGCTCCAACAACAAATTCTGCTCCAATGCCAACATCAGCAATGGCACCAACACCACCAACACAAACACCATCACAAACACAACCACAAACACCAGCACAAACACAACCACAAACACAACCACAAACACAACCACAAACACAACCACAAACACAACCACAAACACCATCACAAACACCAGCCTCAACACCACCAACACCAACACCAGCACTAGCACAAACACCAGAACTAGCACTAGCATCAACACCAACTCCAACTCCAACTGAGATAAGTAGTAAGTCAGATAATAACCTCATTGGACCTTTATTAGGCGGTGCTGGTGCCTCGTTGATTATTATGGTAATGTTAGCACTTAAGAACAGATCTAGAAGCAATAATAATAACGATATTCAATTAACTGGAGCTCCTCATGCAGTATCCTCGGAAGAAAGAAATTCTTCTGAGACAGGGAGAGGGGGAATGGCACCTTCCACGATGTATTCTCAACTTGTAACAAATCAAACTACCTTGTAACAAAACAAACCACCCAATTAAAAAATTAGATAACTAATCTCTCACGAATAATGACACCTTCATCAAAAATTGTGTCTGAAACATAAATTTATTTATTGATTTTTTGAATTGTAAAAGAATTTATTTGGCTATTTAATGGCCAAAAATTCTTTTACTGGGAGTCCTTTTAAATGGCCCAGCGGGGGATGGCGTTCATAAATTTTTTTCAAAAATTTATTCTCTTGCAATTTTTTAGTTTTTATAAATTTCGCTTCGCTCAATTAACAAAAACTTAAAAAAATTGTCGAACCCAGGTTCTCATCCAAACTCTATTCCACCATTTAAAAGAGCTCCCGTTGGGAGCTCTTTTAAATGGCGGAGCGGGGGGGATTCGAACCCCCGATATAGCTTTTCAACCATATATCGGTTTAGCAAACCGACGCCTTCAGCCTCTCGGCCACCGCTCCATAATTTAGTATTCTTTAGTGGTAAGCTCAAATCGCTTTTCTCGCTTACGCGTAAAGACGATTATCGCCTCTGGGTGTGCGTCGCTTTCGCTCCTTCACCCGTTTTTTTTAAAACTGCTTGCGCAGTTTTTTAACAAAAAAACCTACGACCACCGCTCCATAATAAGTGTAATAATTTTTTTGTAATCGTGAGTTATTTTAGCTATTGCTTTTTTAATCACTTTTTTGGGATATAATGTTATTTAAAATAATATTTTTTTACTACAAAATTTTAAACTACTCCAAATATACAAACTATTTTTTAAAATAAAATAACGAATTACGATATAAATGATTTTTTTTAAAAATGAAATTATTAAAATCGTAAAAAATTATAAATTTTAAAAAAATATTGATTAAAACAACGCTAATAATTAACCTTTAAATACCGTAAACATCAATGATTTTCAATGTAAAATCATTTTTAATATAAATAAATCTCAAAATAATTTACGTCATGAAGAGCAATTTACAAAAATTAAAATTAAGTTTGAAAAATTTTACTAAACAACGCAAAATCTACAAAAAAAATGCCAAAAAATCTTTAAAAAACAATGGTGGCTTTGTTTATTTTATATTTTTTTGCACATTTTTGAGTATTATTTCTTTTGGAATAAAAAGATATTTTGATTTTTTAGATGAAAAAACTGCTCAATATAAATCCTTGGCAATTCAGGTCTCAAAGGATTATGAAGGTTTTTTAAATTATTCGCAATTATTGTTAAATTCAATCAATAATGAAATTTTAAAATCAAAATCATTCGGCGTTGAAAGTTATGAAATTTTATCATCAATTGATAGAGTTCGTAATCAAAATCATTTTGCTAATTAATTGCTTTTTGAAGGGATGTTATATTGGATTGATAGTAATAAATATCTAATTGCAAGTAGTGCTGGTAAAGTTTTGAAGCCAATCGATCTTTCTTCACGCGATTATCTCGAAAAATCTGAGCATGAGCCTTGGAAATTACAAGTTGGAAAAACTATTATTGGAGCTTTAAGTGGGCAAAATATTTTGCCAGTTGCGGTTGGGGTTGTTGGTAAGAATGGACATCATGTTGGAACTTCGGTTTTAAGTGTTAAAACCGAAAGTTTAATCGAAAAATTTAAAATATCTGCGGAAAAAAATCTCGGAAGTTTTGTGATTTTGGATTATGATAAAAAAATAGTTTTAGATTCGAATAAGAAATATTTTTCGGAAAATAATGGTTTTTTATCGAAAATAAAAAATACCGATCTAATGAGTAAATATAATATTTTATCTAGCTTTAATTTGTTAAAAAGAAACGATTTTTTTATTGTAAAAGAGGAGGTCTTTGAATATCCGTTTGTGGTTTTTTATGCTGTCAAAAATAGATTAATCTATCAAGAATTATTTGTTGAAATTTTGCCTTATTTTATTGAAGCATTGTTGGTTTTGGTGATACTCGCATCATATTTAAGTATGATGCGAGTAAGTAAAAGAAGGTATTAGTTAAGTATGTTATATTTTTTTCTTAAATATTTCATTACGCTTACAGCTTCTTCAGCTTTAAGTTTGCGATCAAAGATAATAACTTCAGAAATCATTCCTTTAAAAAAATCAGCAGTTGCTGTTTTAGTAGATGCGCCGATAATGAATTTATCCGCAACAATACTGGTTGTTGCATAAGCTCCTGCACTTGGAAATTGTGTTGATATTAATGGATCAATCGAGTTCAAATATACATTGGCACTGCTTAAAGATACAGTTCCAGTTAAATCAGCTGTAACACCAACGATATAATCAGTTTGATCATTGATACCAACATCTCTAATCCAGTTAGAACTTGCAGTTGTATTATTTGAAATAAATCCAGGCTTACCTTTGTTTCCAGCGGTTCCAATATAACCAATTGAAGCAAATTTATTGTCTGCTAAATCTCCATCACCGATTTGTGTAATAATTGATTTATTCTCAACCTTACCAAGATCAGCTCTAAATACTGCAAACATTGAATAAGTTTTGTCTCCAGAAATTAAAGGCATGGTTGGGCTATCAGTACTAAAAATGTAATCGGTACCATCAAAATATACTGATGGAATTCCATTAATACCATTAGTAATATATTTTGGTTTCGTTTCTTCGTCACCAGTAGCGGTACTAACTTTTAAAACTGGACGATCGCCCTTTGGTTTTTGAGGGTTAACATCATTCCAAGTTTTTATTACTGCGTTATTTTCAACATCAGTTACGCCGTTGACATCAACGAAAATTCCATCAGTTGATGCTTCGAACCATGCGGTTATGTCACGAATTGATGCCACATCCGAAGAGGCGGTTATCGAACGAGCTGTTGATAATTTAATTTGTCTAATTAGTCTTCCGCTTTGCGTTACACCTGCAACTAGAATACCAATTATCAGTATCACTACCGATAATTCTACAAGTGAAAATGCTTTATTTTTTTTCATAAATATTTTAAGTTAAAGTTAGTAAATTTAGGTTTATTAGGAAACTGGAATGCCATATTTGCTACCGAGATAACTCTCGATCGCTTCTACTTCCTCCGTTTTTAAAGATCGTTTAAACATGATGATTTCTGCTAGATCGCCGACATATGTTCTTGGGTAGCCATCAGGATTGTAACGACCAATCATAGCTCCATTGAATGAAATTAGGCTATCAGTTTGAGCTGGATTATTTGCGGTAATTGATTTACCATTAACTGAATAACTTTTGCCAACGCTATTATTGAAAGAGAAGGTATGAATTTTTGGTATTAAAGATTTGTAAGATTCAGTGCCTATGGGAAATTCATTACCATAATGTCCAAATGATATTGTTGTATCTGCACCATATCCCAATATTAGATTACTATTTGTAGTTGAACCAGTTCCGCCAATAAATAGATTCTCATTTTTCCCAGAACTTCTCTGTTCAACCACAAAAACCGTGTAAGAATTTTTAGCGAATTTTGATCCATTAAAAGTTAAATATTGTGTGCCTGTAAATCTAACTCCGGGAATTGAATTATAAAAAACATTTTGAACTAATGTCGGAGAAACTACCGCGGTAGCATCATTTTTATTAACGGCATTTTTGTTGGAATCTTTCCATAATGTAATAGCGGAGCCGTCGGTTTTGGTTTCGCTTTCCTTAAAACTCCCTTCAAGCGAAGTTTCATACCACGCAATTAAATCGTCGCCCATGTCATTAATTACTGATTGACGTGTCAGCGATTTAGCGTTAGCAAGTCGCGCTTTTGTAATCAATGATTTGCCGGTTGCGACGCCAACCACCATTACAGAAATCACCAATATAACAATTGATAATTCAATAATGGTAAAAGCACTTTTATTATTTTTTTTAATGTATTTTTTTTTCAAAAACATTTATAAAAATTTAATTAAATTAAACCGAGTCTTATTTTTAATAGCTTTATAACTTTTTTAACAAGTATTTTTTTATATTTTATTTCAATTGTTTCTTTTTTGTTTCTAAATGCGATTTTATCAATTGGTAAAATTAATAAGCTTGAATTGGTTACGAAAACTTCATCGGCATTTTTTAAGGCAGAAATTTTAAATTTTCCGCATTTAATTTTTAAATCTTTTAACTCGAGCAAAGCCAGACGGATTGTGCCTCGAACCATATTACAATTATCATTTGGAGTGTAAATAATTTGATCTTTTATCCAAAAAATATTTGCCGAAGAAGTCTCGCAAATATAACCTTTTTCATCGAGCATAATTGCATCGTAAAAATTATTTTCATGAGCAAAAATTTTAGCCAAAACATATTGTAAAGCATTGGCGGACTTGAATTTAAAAGTTGGCGGATTGATGTCGCAAATTGTTAAATCGGCATTTTTCGGGAGGCTTGGCAATTCTTTGGTTTGAATAATTACTAAATTTGGAGTTTCGTTAGTAGGTAAATAGCCTTTGGAGCCGATTCCGCGACTTATAGAAATGCGAATTATTCCATCTTGTAAATTATTCTTTTTTATTAGATTATAACATTTTGTTTCAATATTTTGAAAATCGGCGGTTAATTTTAAATTTACCAATCCAATTTTGATTCTTGCTAAATGAGCTTCAAAATTTATAATTTTTTTTTCAATAAATCGACAAGTTTCAAACAAACCATCACCAAATAAAAAACCTCTTTCATCAATGCTTATCAAGGCTTCGTGATGATTTAATATTTGCTCATTTTTATAAATAAATTTATTGTTTTTGTTTTTGGTTATCATTTTTTATGAAGAAAATTAGTTTTAAAATAATTGTTAAAATTGTTATTTTTTTGACAATTATACTCGCATTGGCCTTTGGTGCGGTTGCTACTTATTACTGCATCGGCATGCCAAGTCTCGATGATTTAGAAAATCAAAATTCTAAACAAATTGTGCGTCTAAACTATGACAATCAAAATTTAATTATCAATCGTAGCGAAATTTATCAAAGCGAAGTGAGTTATTATGAATTGCCGACGAACCTTGTAAATGCTGTGATTGCGACCGAAGATCGTAAATTTTTTTCTCACGGCGGAATTGATTATTTAGCAATAATTCGTGCTTATTTTGCCAATAAACAAGCCGGAAAAATAGTGCAGGGCGGGAGCACGATTACTCAACAATTGGCAAAATTATTATTTCTAAAACCCGAAAAAACCTTTCGTCGCAAAGTCCAAGAAGCCTTACTTGCTCTTCAGCTTGAGAAAAATTTTACCAAAGAACAAATTTTAACTTTTTATTTAAATCGAGCTTATTTTGGATCGAATAATTATGGCATTGGCAACGCTTCCAAACAATATTTTAATAAAGAAGTTGCACAATTAAATATTCAAGAATCGGCGTTGCTTGCAGGATTATTAAAAGCGCCATCAAAAATTTCGCCAAAAAATAATCCCGAACTTGCCAAAAAACGCACCCGAACTGTGTTGAGGGCGATGCAAGAATGCGGATATTTGGACAAAAATTTTAAAAATGAAGAAAATAATGAAGAATTTTTTCGCGAAGATTTTGGTCAACGTTTTTATTTTGCCGATTACGCTTATCAACAAATTTTTGAATTTATTAATAAAGAAAATTTTCAAGATAAAATTCTCAAAGTTACCACGACTTTAAATGAAAAATTACAAAATAATTTAGAAGAAATTTTGAATAAATTTAGCAAAAATAATGCCGAAAAATTATTGAACGCCCAAATTGCGGTAGTGGTTATGGACAAGAGTGGGGCGGTTTTAGCGTTATCGGGTGGCAATAATTATCAACAATCGCAATTTAATCGAGCAATTTTGGCAAAACGTCAATCCGGCTCGGCGTTTAAAACTTTTCTTTATCTAAGTGCCTTTGAAAATGGTTATAAAATTGACGATATTTTTGAAGATAAGAGAGTTAGAGTAAGTAATTGGCTTCCCGATAATTACGAAAGTAATTTTTTGGGAGAAATTACTTTAAAAAGAGCATTTGCTAATTCTTCAAATTCAGTGGCGGTTCAGCTTTCTAAGCTTGTTGGTGCTAAAAAAATTGCGCAAACCGCAAAATTAAGTGGAATTACTTCAAAAATTGATGAACATGATTTAACAATTTCTTTAGGTACTTCGCAAATTTCGCTTTTTGAACTTACCAGTGCTTACGCCACGATTGCCAATGATGGAACACCAGTAATTCCTTATGTAATTTCGCAAATTAGCAATCAAAATGATGAAATTTTATATCAAAAATCAGGTTCCAAATTAGAGCAAATTTTTTCTACAAAAGCGATTGAGGCGACAAAAATTATTTTGAGAGAAGTGGTGGCAAGTGGTACGGGAAAAATCGCCAATATTAATTCTAATATTTATGGCAAAACCGGAACTAGTCAAAACTTCCGCGATGCTTGGTTTGTAGGTTTTGATGATGAAAAAATTGTTGGAATTTGGATTGGCAATGATGATAATTCGCCAACGCAAAAAATTACGGGCGGAAGTTTGCCGGCTGAATTATTTAGCAAAATTATGGCAAATTAATTAATTTTTTTGAATCTATTTTTAAAAATTTTTAAAAACATAGTTTTTTTTAAAAAAAATAAATTAGAGTTTGAATTTGATTTTTAAAAATTAATCAATTTAACTTAATTTAAGCTTTAATCTATAGTTTACATCCACATGAATTCAGAATTAAAATTTAAAAGAATACTTTTTAAAGTTTCGGGCGAAGCGATGATGGGCGACCTTCAATTCGGTCACGATGTCAAAGCTATTCAAAAAATTTGCCAACAAATTATTTCTGCCCATCAATTAGGTTGTGAAATCAGCGTAGTTGTTGGCGGTGGCAATATTTTTCGCGGTGTTTCAAAGGCGGCGGAAGGGATGGAGCGAGTCACGGCCGATTATATGGGAATGCTTGCCACCTGTATTAATGGCTTAGCTCTTCAAAGTGCTTTAGAAAAACATGATCTTGAGACGCGAATGTTGTCGGCGATCCCTATGAATAACGTCTGTGAGCCTTATTTAAAAAGACGTGCGGCACGCCATCTTGAAAAAAAACGCATTGTTATTTTTGCGGCGGGAACGGGTAATCCATTCTTCACCACCGACACGGCGGCCGTTCTTCGCGCCGTTGAAATGAATTGCGATGTAATTTTAAAAGGAACGCAAGTCGACGGCGTTTATTCTGCCGATCCCAAGCTTGATAAAAACGCTACTCGCTATGAAGAACTTAAATATATCGATGTTATAAAACAAGATTTGAGGGTTATGGACCAAACAGCCATAACGCTTGCCAAAGATAATAAATTGCCGATTATAGTGTTCTCGATCAAAGAGCAAAATGCTCTCCAAGAAGTTATTTTAGGCAAGGGAAAATTTACAATAATCAATTAAATTTTTAAATTATGATAAATCAATTAGCCGATAAAGCTCGAAAAAAAATGGACGATACTCTTGGTTCTTTAAAAAGAGATTTGGATAGTATTTCAACTGGTCGCGCCAGCCCTAATTTACTCGATACGGTTCGAGTTGAAGTTTATGGTCAATTCATGCCGATTTCACAATTAGCCAACGTTTCAGTGCCCGAAGCCACAACGCTTTCGATTCAAGTTTGGGACCGTGAAAATGTTAGAGCGGTTGAGAAAGCAATCACTAATTCAAATTTAGGTTTTAATCCAGTGGTTGATGGCACTTTACTTCGAATTTCAATTCCTAAACTTAGTGAAGAACGTCGTCGCGACTTAGTTAAGCTTGCCAAAAAATATGGCGAAGATAAAAAAATTGCATTACGCAATATTCGTCGTGATGCCCTCGATGATTTTAAGAAAAATGAAAAAGAGCTTGGTGCTTCAAAAGATCAAGTTCATGGTTTTACCGAGATTGTTCAAAAAATTACCGATGAATTTGTTGCCAAAGTTGATCAAATGGTTGAAGGCAAGGAAAAAGATTTAATGAAAATTTAATTTTCGTGTTAAATTTTTTTTCCAAAAAAACATCGAAAAATTCTTTAGCTAAAATTCCCGATCACATTGCGATCATAATGGACGGTAACGCTCGCTTCGCCAAAAGCAAATCTTTGCCAATTAAAATTGGACATAAAATGGGAGCGGATAATGTACAAAAAATTACCGATAATTGCATTGAAATTGGCGTAAAATATTTATCAATTTACGCCTTTTCTTCGGAAAATTGGAATCGCCCGCAAGAAGAAGTTAAATATTTGATGGATTTACTTTATGATTATCTCGCGAAAGAATCGTCGGAATTAATGAAGCGTGGAATAAAAATTATTGTGTCGGGAAACCTTGATAATGTTGAAGAGCGGTTAAAAAATAAAATTGCACAAGTTGAAGAATTATCAAAAAATAACACCAAACTTACGCTCAATGTGGCGTTTTCTTATGGTGCTCGCCAAGAAATTGTTGACGCAATAAAGAAAATTGCTGTTGCGGTTAAAAATCAAGAAATTATCATCGGAGATATTAATGAAAATTTATTCAGCAATTATCTTTATCATCCAGAAATTCCCGATCCAGATCTATTGATTAGAACGGCGGGAGACTTGCGAATTAGCAATTTTTTATTGTGGCAAATTGCTTACACTGAACTTTATTTTAGTGAAAAATTTTGGCCAGAATTTAATAAATCCGAATTACTTAAAGCAATTAATAATTTTAACAAAAGAGAGAGACGCTATGGAAAAAGATAAGATTTTAAAAATTTTAAAATTGCCAATTTTGGTGTATAATTTTATTTTATTGATGTTCAATAAATTGGTAGCGCAGGTCCATTATCTTGATCCTTCCGACAATACTCGTAAAAGAATAATTAGTTCTTTGGTGATGGTTCCCATCGCATTATTTGCAATTTTTAGTTCACAAAAATTATTCATTTTTTTAGTGATTATGGTGGCGGTTTTGATGGCGTTTGAATGGGCGGAAATGTCGCGCAAAATGCCTGACAAAAAAAAGTGGCGTTGGATTGGATTTTTTTATATCGCAATCCCGCTTTATTGTGCGGTTTCAATTCGCATTCTTGATAATGAAATTTTATTTTGGATGTTTGCCATAATTTGGGCGACCGATATTTTTGCTTTTTTTGCCGGAAAATCTTTGGGTGGTGCCAAAATTGCACCCGCAATTAGTCCAAATAAAACTTGGTCGGGTTTAATCGGTGGAGTGCTTGCGAGCATGGGAATTGGCATAATTTCTGCCATGATTTTCCCGGGAAGTATAATATTTTTCTTGATAATTAGTGTTTTGATTTCAATCGTCGAACAAATCAGTGATTTAGTCGAATCAAAATTTAAAAGAATTTTTGGAGTAAAGGATTCGGGCGATATTATTCCGGGACATGGTGGCGTTTTAGATCGCCTTGACGGCATGATCCTCGTGGCTCCACTGGTTTGGTTAATAATTTTAATTTTCCCTTCGCAATTTGGTTTGGCATAAGAATTTATGAATTTACAAAATGACTTTTTTGAAATCGCTGGCAAGAAATTTCATTCAAGATTATTAGTCGGAACTGGCAAATATCGTGATTTTCAAGAAACAGCTCAAGCCGTTGAGGCATCTGGTGCTGAAATCGTTACTGTGGCACTGCGTCGCGTCAATATAGAGAAAAAAGGCGAAGCGATGTTGCAAGATTTTTTAAGCCCACAAAAATATACTTATCTTCCAAATACTGCAGGTTGTTTTACCGCTGAAGATGCAGTTCGAACTTTGCGTTTAGCACGTCAAGCTGGAGGCTGGAATTTGGTAAAACTCGAAGTTTTGGCGGATGAAAAAACTCTTTATCCCAATGTTGTTCAAACTATCAAAGCCTCGGAACTGTTGATTAAAGAGGGTTTTGAAGTGATGGTTTATACTTCCGATGACCCAATTGTTGCCAAAGAACTTGAAGATATTGGTTGTTGTGCAATTATGCCTTTGGCGGCGCCGATTGGCTCTGGACTTGGTATCCAAAATCCTTTAAATATTCAATTTATTATCGAGCAATCGAAAGTACCGGTTTTAGTTGATGCTGGTGTCGGGACGGCTTCAGACGCCTCAATCGCCATGGAATTAGGTTGCGATGGCGTTTTGATGAACACGGCAATTGCTAAAGCTAAAAATCCAATTTTGATGGCTCGAGCCATGAAATTAGCGGTTGAAGCCGGCAGGTTGGCTTTCTTAGCGGGAAGAATGGAGAAGAAAAATTTTGCTTCGCCATCTTCGCCAATTAATGGAAAAATTACTTAATTTATGACTCACAAATTTCATTCTTCAATCCTTCGTGCCTATGATATCAGGGGCATTTATAATCAAACACTTTTTGATAATGACGCTTATTTCGTTGGGCGTTGTTTCGCTAAAATTCTTCACCAAAATAATAAAAATAAAATGGCGGTGGCATGCGATGGACGCTACAGTTCAACAATTCTTAAAGAGCGTCTTATTCAGGGTTTATATGATAGTGGCATTGAAGTTATCGATATTGGTTTAGGGCCAACGCCGATGCTTTATTTTTCAGTTTATGAATTAAATCTTGATGCTGGAATTATGGTGACAGGATCGCACAACCCGAAGGACCATAATGGTTTTAAAATGATGATAAAAAATCAAAATTTTCACGGTGCCGATATTTTGGGATTGGCAAAAATTCTCGAGAAGCAAGATTTCGTAAATGCCGAAGGCTCGGTTGCGGAATTTGATATTCGTGAAAAATATTTAAATCGCTTACTCGCTGATTGTGAATTGTCGCAAAGCGATAGCGGATTGCTCAATGAAGTTGAAAATTTTGAAGGATTAAAAAAATTGAAAATCGTTTGGGATGCTGGCAATGGCTCGGCAGGAGAGATTATGACAACATTGTCGCAAAGAATTTATGGCGAACATATTTTGCTTTTTAATGAAATTGATGGCGATTTTCCGAATCATCATCCCGACCCGACCGAGGCCAAAAATTTAAAAGATTTAATCGCGGTGGTGAAGGAGCAAAAATGCGATTTTGGTATCGCATTTGATGGCGATGGCGATAGAATTGGCGTAGTTGACGGTGATGGCGAAATAATTTGGGGCGACCAATTATTAATTTTTTTCGCGCGCGAAATTTTAGCAAAAAAACGCGATGCCACAATTATCGCCGATGTCAAAGCCAGCGGTTCTTTATTCGCCGAAATTACTAAAGCGGGAGGCGAGGCGGTGATGTGGAAAACGGGGCATTCACTCATAAAAGCCAAAATGAAAGAATTGAATGCAAGCCTTGCCGGCGAAATGTCGGGACATATTTTTTTCGCCGATAAATATTATGGTTTTGACGATGCACTTTACGCTTCAATTCGTTTAATCAATATCATGGCAAACTCTTCGCAAAGTTTGTCGCAAATGCGCAAAGAATTGCCAAAAACTTTTTCAACCGCCGAAATTAGAATTGAAACTTCCGAAGAAAAAAAATTCGCAATCATTGAAGATTTAAAAAATTTATTGCATAAAAATAACGAAAAATTTGTTGATATTGATGGCATTCGAGCCCAGAGTTCTGAAGGTTGGTGGCTGATTCGTGCTTCAAATACTCAATCAGTTTTAGTGGCAAGATGCGAAGCTAATTCGCCACAAAATCTTGAGAAAATGAAAAATAATTTACGCGAAAAACTTAATTTTTGTAACATCAAAATCCCGCATGAATTGCAATAAAAATGACATGAAGATTATTGGTTTAAGCGGTGGCATTGCCTCTGGAAAAAATGCTGTTGCCAATATTTTTTTTGAATTAGGCATTGAGGTTTTTGATGCTGACGCTGAAGTTCATAATCTATATTTGCACGATCAAAAAATTATTGAATTAGTGGCTCAAAATTTCTTAGAAACTTTCGATGGAAAAATTATTAATCGCCAAATTTTAAGTTCAATAATTTCAAAAAATCCTGATCAAATTCATGTTTTAGAAAAAATTATTCATCCAAAAATTCGCGAAATTTATCAAAATTTTTTAGAAAAAAATTTGCAAAAAAAAGCCGATTTTGTGGTGATAAATATTCCGCTTTTGCTTGAATCAAATCAATATAAAACTGATAAAATTATTGCCATCATTGCCGATGAAAAAACGCGACAAGACCGCTATATTCAACGAGTTGTGGCTGATTTAAAAAATGCCAATCCCGATTTAATCAATGAATTGAAAAATAAATTTTTATTGTTGAAAAATAAACAAATTAGCGACGCTGAAAGAATTAAAAACGCCGATTTTGTCATTCAAAATGATGGAAATTTAGCGGATTTAAAACAAAAAACTTTAGAGATTTATCGCAAAATATTTTAATTTTAACTTCATTTTTTTAACAATTTTTTTAAAAAATTCTAAACTTTAAAATTTATCTCCTATGTGCTGGAGGTTTTGATGGAGTGCTTGAAGAACTTGGGGCGGGCTGGGGTGGTTGATTTGCATTTTGCCTTTCTACAGCACTTTCTAATTTTTTTAAAAAATCGGGATCAGAATTATTTATTCCTAATTCTAAAGCAAAAGAACTAGCTCTTATTTGGGCTTCATTCATTCTTTGCATTTTTAAATTTTCTTGAACATTCTTTTTTGTTTCTTCACTTTGTAAAGTTGCTATTGTAATTCCAGTTTTCTCTATAAACTGGTTAAGGGCATTTTGTGCTAGATCTAAATTTTCTCCAATAGCATTTGATTTGTTAATTTCTTCATTAATAACGGCATACCGAAATTCACGTCCAATTTTATTATAATTATTCAATAATTTTAAACCTTCACCGATTATTAAATCTTTAATTATTACGTTTTCACCTACGTAATCAAGTGAAGAGACTTCCGTGGGTAATATTTTTTTTTCGAAAATTAATGATTTTAATCTACTAATTTTATCAGTATTATTTTCTAATAAACAATCTATCAAAAGAGCTTTTATTTTTTCATCTTTTGCTGTTTCTGCGAGCAAAATTTTATATAAAATATTTTCTTTTTCCTGTTGAATTTTCAAATAATCTTCTTCATTTGATGTTCCTGAAGTAGGACTTTCAATCATGCTCTTTACGATGTCTCTAATTTTTATTTTCATTAATTCTGTTTTTAGTAGAATAAGAGATTTATTTGCAATCTTTTTTCCCATTTCTTCTTCTTGCTCTCGTTCTTGATATTTCAAATAATCGTTAATTTTTGATAATGCT